>Ga0160427_10000500_pt1 | contig 23913 bp, 20 predicted proteins | sample SolpanmetagenomL_FD_108194 | JGI IMG/M metagenome (GOLD analysis project Ga0160427, IMG submission 108194) | Solar panel surface microbial communities from Lawrence Berkeley National Laboratory, California, USA - L | ecosystem: Engineered > Built environment > Solar panel > Unclassified ...
TAAAATTGTCGTCGGCCTCGACATTGGCACCACGAAAATCTGCGCCTTGGTAGGTCGCAAAAATGAGTACGGCAAGCTCGAGATTCTCGGCATGGGCAAAGCCGTGTCGGAAGGCGTGCAACGGGGCGTTGTGCTGAATATCGACAAAACCGTTGATGCCATCAAGCGGGCTATCCGGCAGGCGGAGGAGCAGTCGGGCATCGACATTGGGGTGGTAAATGTGGGCATTGCGGGGCAGCACATCAAGTCGCTTCAGCACAACGGCTCCATCACGCGGCCCAGCGGTGACAACGAGATTACCCAGGACGATGTGAATCGCCTCACGGCTGATATGTACCGCTTGGTGACGCCGCCCGGCTCGCAGATTATCCACGTAATGCCGCAGGACTATAAAGTTGACTTTGAAGGTGGGGTGACGGACCCTATCGGCATGGCCGGCGTGCGGCTGGAAGGCAACTTCCACATCATTACGGCGCAGAGCGCAGCCATCAACAACATCAACAAGTGCGTGACCAAGGCAGGCCTGGCCATTGCCGACCTCATTCTGGAGCCGCTGGCGTCGAGCGTATCGGTGTTGAGCGATGAGGAGAAGGAAGCCGGCGTGGCGCTGATAGATATTGGCGGCGGCACTACCGACTTGGCCGTGTTCAAGGATGGCATTATCCGCCACGCGGCTGTGCTGCCGTTTGGGGGCAACATCATCACCCAGGATATCAAGCAGGGCTGCAACGTGACGCCTAACCAGGCCGAACAGCTAAAGGTGAAATTTGGCAAAGCCATTGCCGAGGAAGCCAGCGATTACGAAATCGTGAGCATTCCGGGCCTGCCCAACCGCCCGCCCAAGGAAGTATCGCTCAAAAACCTGGCGTATATCATTGAGGCCCGCATGTCGGAGATTATCGAGCTAGTGTATGCCGAAATCTACCGGATGGGCTTGCAGGACCACCTGTCGGCCGGCATTGTGCTGACTGGCGGTGGCTCACAGCTCCAGAACCTGGAGCAGTTAACTGAGTACCTCACCGGCCTCGACACGCGCATCGGCTATCCCAACCAGCACCTGGGCAAGGGCAAAATCGAAGCCGTTAAGTCACCGATGCACGCCACTGGCGTGGGCCTCGTGCTGGCTGGCTACCAGGCGCAGGACGAGCGCTTGGCTCGCCCCGGCTACGCCGAGGAAGAAATGGTACCGGCTTACAGCTACCAGGCGGTGGCGCCCACTCCCGCGCCGGTGGTACCCAGCTTCACGCCGGCCCCCGTGGTGCCGGCGCCAGTGGTGCCAGTTGCCGCCACGCCCGAGCCACCTAAGCCGGTGAAAGAGCAGAAAGGCCTCAAGTTTCTGGGTGACATCACCCGCAAGCTGAAGGGAATTCTGATTGATGATTTTGACGATAAGCAATATTAACTTTTAATTATGAATTATGAGTTATGAATCAGGAGTTTGCTGAGCGGTTACCATCTGCCTATCTCCTGATTTATAACTTATAATTCATGATTCATAATTAAAAGAACTATGAATTTTACCTTCGACATTCCTGCCCAAAGCCGCTCCATCATCAAGGTGATTGGGGTAGGGGGCGGGGGCTCCAATGCCGTGAAGCACATGCATAAGCAGGGCATCAAGGATGTGGAGTTTATTATCTGCAACACCGACCGGCAGGCGCTGGAAAGCTCGACGGTGCCCAACAAGCTCCAGATTGGAGTGGACCTGACCGAAGGGCTGGGGGCGGGTGCCAAGCCAGAGCGCGGCCGCCAGGCCGCACTGGAAAGCCGCGAACAAATTCGTGAGCTGCTGAGCAACGGTACCAAGATGCTGTTTATCACGGCAGGTATGGGCGGTGGCACCGGCACCGGTGCCGCACCGGTTATTGCGCAGGTAGCGCAGGAGCTGAACATTCTGACGGTGGGCATCGTGACGGCGCCTTTCCTGTTTGAAGGCAAGAAAAAACGCGACCAAGCCGAGCACGGTATCAAGGAGTTAAGCGAACACTGCGATACGGTGCTCGTGATTCTTAACGACAAGCTACGCCAACTCTACGGCAACCTCACGATGGGCCAGGCTTTTGCCAAGGCCGATACGGTGCTGACGACGGCCGCCAAGTCGATTGCCGAAATTATCACGGTGACCAGCGACGTGAACGTGGACTTCGAGGACGTGAAAACGGTGATGAAGGACTCGGGCGCCGCCGTAATGGGTAGCTCGATTACGGAAGGTGAGAACCGGGCCCGCCGCGCTGCTGAGGAGGCGCTGAACTCACCGCTGCTCAACAACACCGACATCAAAGGCGCGCAGCGCATCCTGCTCAGCATTATGTCGGGTGACCAGGCAGAGCTGGAGATGGATGAGCTGTCGGAAATCACCGAGTATATCCAGGACAAGGCGGGTGAAGATGCCGAGATGATTTTCGGCCACGGCACCGACGATACGCTGGGTCAGAGCATCCGGGTGACGGTTATTGCCACGGGCTTTGCCCGTGAGGCGCACACCATCTCGACCAACAACCGCCCCGCTGAGGTCACGCCCGAGCCGGTAGCCGCTGCTCCCGAGCCGCAGGCGCCCAGCTTCGAAAGCGTGCGTTCGAGCCAGCCCGTACCGGCCGCGCCGGTAGTGCCTACGTTCACGACGCCCGCCGCCCCGGAGCCCGCCCGGGTTACCTACGAGCTAAATGGCCCGAGCACGCCCCTGGGGCAGACCGGCTTGTCCGGCGCGCCCATTACCGCGCCCGGCGACCCAGTGCTGCTGCCCAACCAGAGCCAGGCGCCTGCTCCGGGCGCGCAGCCCCTGGCCCCGCGCCCGCGCCCGGCCATGCTGGAAGCTCAAGCCGAGGAGCGCCGCCGCCGCTTGCAGCAGCTCAGCCAAAACCAGGGTCTGTCGCCCGAGGCTACCACGCACCTTGATACGCCTGCCTATCTGCGCCGGGGCCAAAAGCTGGAGCCCGTAACGCCGAGCAGCACTCAGAATATCTCGCGCTTCAATCTCAGCGACGATAACGAGTTGCTAGGCGACAACCGGTTCCTCCACGACAATGTCGACTAAATCGTGGATTTAGAAGAGTTACGTGGACTTCGCGGATTCGACCGACGCCTAATAGCTCTTTACCAATCGGATTAAACACAAAGAAGGCCGCTCATCTGAGCGGCCTTCTTTGTGTTATTTATAGTTGCTTTTCCCGGTAATAACCAATCTTCCAGGTTGCTCGAATTAAAGGATTAAAGGCGCCACCTGAATCAGCAAAACCTAGGGTTTCAGTTAGGGTCGCCGAAGCGTTTGTCTGTGATGAACGTGGAGTCGGTCAGGGTTTTGAGGAAGGCAATAACCTGCTTTTTTTCGGTGGCGGTGAGGTCCATGTGCGTGCCAAAGGGCGCATCGTTGATGCCGATGATAAGGTTATTGTCGAGGTTGGGGCTGGCCATCTGCACATGGTCGGAGTAGTGGTCGAGTACTTCTTCGAGGGTCTTAAACCGGCCATCGTGCATGTAGGGCGCGGTGAGAGTGATGTTGCGCAGCGTGGGAGCGATAAACTTGCCCTGGTCCACGGCCAGCTTGGTGAGGGCGCCCCGGCCGGGGTCAGTAAAAGTGAGGTCGAGGCCGTTATTGAAGAACTTGCCCTCATAATTCGACGACATCAGCGGCTGGGTGTGGCAGTGAAAGCACTCGGCTCCGCGCACCACGCCCGGCGCAATGTGGGTAGTATAAAGCTGCAAGCCCCTCACCTCATCGGCGGTGAAGCCGCTGCGGGTGGCTACGTATTTATCGTAGCGGGAAGCCCCGGAGATGAGCGTGCGCTCAAACTGCGCGAGTGCCTTGAGGGTCAGGTCGGTGGTGATAGTCTTGGTACCGAAGGCCGCCAGGAAAAGCGGCGGGTACAGGCTGGTGGCTTGTAGCTTGGCCACGCTGGTGGCCAGCAACTGGTGCAGCTCAATCGAATTTTCGAGGGGCTTCTGAGCCTGGGTTTCGAGGGTGGTGAAGGCCCCGTCCCAGGTAAGCTGGGTGCTCCAGAGTACGTTGGCCAGCGACATGGTGCCACGCGGGTTGGCCGCGCCATCGACGCCCACGGCCAGCGCCCGGCCATCGGTAAAAGCTTTGCTTTGCTGGTGGCACGAGCCGCAGCTCATGGTACCGGTGCTCGACAGCGCTTTTTCGTAGAATAAGCGCCGGCCCAGCGCTACCCCCTCATTGGTGAGCGCATTATCGGCCGGGATGACGGGCGTGGGGAAGCCCGCCGGCACCGTCAGGCTATAGGCGGTGGGGGCGGCCGGCGTCGGTTCGGGCGGGTCGCTGCCTTTGCTACAACTGGCTATCAGCAGCGCCACCGCGCTCAGCAGCAGGCCCGCATAGGAAAGAGAAGTAGCTCGAAAGGCCATAGGAAAGCAGGGAAGCAGAAGCCCAAAAATAACGCCCGCCGCACGCGGGCAACGTTGGGGAACAACCGGTTAGTTTCGCCTCGGTAACTACTTGGTTTGTTTGCCGCCGTAGCCCACGGCTGCTAGCAGGCGCCGGCTGGGCAGGCTATCTCCCGAAATAGTGGTCGCTGCAAGCGGAAAAATAGGGGGCTGAGGCAATGCCTAAACCTACTTTGGTGGCAGCAGCCGGCTGTCGGTCAAGAACTCATTGTCGGTCAAGGTATTCAAAAACGCCAGTAGCTCAGCCTGCTCTGGTGCGGCGAGCGCAATGCCGAGCCGACCGTTGGGCTGGTGCAGTAGCGGGTCGAGGGTGGGGGATGGCTGCACGCCGTGGTCGTAGTGAGCCAGCACGGCGGCGAGCGTGGCAAAGCGGCCATCGTGCATATAGGGAGTGGTGCGGGCCACGTTGCGCAGGCTGGGCACCTTAAAGCGGCCCCGGTCGGTGGGCCGCGCCGTGATGCGCGCCCGGCCCGAGTCCTGCGAAAACGTGCGGTCGAGGCCGTTGTTGCGAAAGCTCTCGTCGGTAAATAAATCGGTGGCGTGGCAGTGGCTGCACTTGGCTCGAAACAGCGCCCGGCCGCGCAGTTCGGGTGCCGTGAGCGTGCCGCCCGCTTCGTGCCGCACGTACTTGTCGTAGCGCGCGTTGGCCGAGGTAAGGGCCGCCGTGAACTGCGCCAAGGCCCGCAAAAACTGTGGCGTGTCAATGCTACCCGGCCCGTAGATGGCCGCAAACCGCTGCCGGTAGCCGGGGTCGGCGTTGAGCCGGGCCAGAGCAACGGACAGGGGCATATTCATCTCGTGCGCGTCGGTGAGGGGGGCCAGCGCTTGCAGCTCCAGGCCCAGCACGCCGCCGTCGGCCATGAAGCCTTGGCGCCAGCGCAGGTTTTGCAGGGCCGGGGCATTGCGCTGGCCGGGGTGGCCACCTACGCCAGGGCTTAGGCGCTGCCCAGCGTGCGCAAAAGCTGCCGCCGCCCGGTGGCACGACCCGCACGACACCGTGCCATCGCCCGACAGCCGAGCATCGTAAAACAACTGCCGGCCTAGCTCGAACGTGGCCGCATCGGGTGGGTTTTTTGCTAGCCCATACACCATTGCCGGAAAGTTGGCGGGCTGCGTGGTGCCGGGCACGGCCAGTGCCAGGCCCCCCACCTGGCTACAGCCGGCGCTGGCTACTACCACGCCACTCAGCACCAGCAGGGCCGCCAGGCGCCAGTGAGCCAGCAGCTGGTGCAGGAGCGGTAACCAATTGGGCTGCAAGACGCTATAATATTAATTAGCGTGAATGTACTGAACCGAAAACATCCCGGCTGCATAATTTTGCGCCATCTGTACCGAGCGGGCGCTGGGATTCATGATTTCCGTAAACGAGGCCAGCGGCACGTGGCTGGCCGCCGTGGGGCCGTCGAATATCTTCAGCACATCGGCCGAAAGGCGGATGGCGGGCGCGTGGTCGGCTCGCACGGGCAGGGTGCTGCCGTTGAAGGAAGGCGCGGCCGTGACGATGGCACTATAGGGAGCCCGGTAGCCGCCGATGTGGCAGGTGAGCGCCGTTGGCTTGCTAGTGGACGTTACGGTGCCTTCCAGCTTTAGAAAAATGTGACCCGAAGCCCAAGCCCAGTACATATTATTGGCGGGGTTGAGGTCACCGGTCAGGCTCAGCGGGTCGGCCTTGGTGGTAGTCGAGTCCACGCCCACCAAGAAGCTCACGCCGGTGTAGTCGCCAACGGGTACCTGGCTGATGGTGAAGGCCGTGCTGCTAGCCTTGTCCGCATCCACCAGGTGATATTCGCCGGGCGCGGCGTAGGTGCTGCCGTCGCTTTTGGTGAATTTGAAGTTGGAGAGGTAGTATTTCAGGGTGCTTACCGTGAAGGTTTCGCCGCTGGCCGTGGCGTAGGCCGTGCCATCGAGGGCTACACTTTTAGCGCCGGCCATATTCGCCAACTCTAGGGAAACGGTGCCGACGGTGGGCTGGCTATCGGGCGTTTTTTTGCAGCCGAGCAGCGCACCGATGGCGAGGGTCAGTAGCAGGCAGGACGTGGCAAAGCGACAATTTTTCATCGATAAAATACTGAATAAAAGAAGCTACTCGGTTGACTATGGCTTGGCCCTGCCTTCCCCGGTGGACTGGCCGCCAGGAGCCACCCAGTAGGCTGCGGCACCTGACCACCGCCGCACCAACATGGGAGAAGACCACGGCAACAACGTCGGTGAATGAAAAATGCCCGCCCGAATGCATAGCGGAAGAACAGCACAGCGAGAAAAAAGCCAACGGACGCGCCAGGAGCAATCGAAAAAGCAACCTTGCTGAAAGGTACTAGCGCCCTGATTAGCAGTTGATGAGCAAAATGCCTGCTGGCCTGCTCGCCGGTTGGTGCAGCCGAATCGGTGAGTAGCCGCTGCTACGCCGCCAGCAGGGCCAGCGCCTGCTCGCGTAGCAGCTGCTCAAACAGCGGGCTGCGCAGGGTGCCTTCGGCCGAGAGGTGCTGGCTGATGCCGGGAAGGCGCACGCGCTGCGGCAGTACGCTGGTGCCCAGGTAGAATAAAATATCGGTGAGGTGGCTCAGGGCCAGCGCGCCGCCCATGCCGCCGCTGCTCAGGCTGATGAGGGCCGCCGTTTTGCCCCGAACGCCGCCGGGGTAGGGCAGGGCATCAATAAACGACTTGAGGGCGCCGGGAATGGAGCAGTTGTATTCGGGCGCAATAATGACGAGCTTGGCCGACTGGTCGAGCGGGGCGATGAAGGCGTTGAAGTCGTCGTGCCGGCCGGCATTGTGGTAAAGCGCCACATTGAGAAAGTCGGCCGGCAGGTCGGTCAGGTCTAGCAGCTGGTGGGGTGCACCCAGCTCGGTAAGTAGCTGGGCGTAGAAATCGGCCACGATGCGGGCGCGCGACTGGGGGCGGTTGGTGCCGACGAGAATGGTAATCAAGTGCTTAATAACTTTAATGGCCAGGAAGTAATGGTCGAATGAGAACTAGTAACTACTGATTTTCATCACTCTTTACTCCCTAACCATTAACTCTTATAAAAGTCCTTTCAGCCAGCCACCATCCACGGCCGTGGAAGTGCCGGTGATGTAGCTCGCCCGCGCGGAGCACAGGAAAGCGGCCAGCGCGGCAAACTCGCGCGGCTCGCCGAGGCGGCGCATGGGTATCTCGCTGGTCCAGCGCTCGCTGGCTTGCTCGGGCGTGATGCCCTCACGGGTGGCGGCGGCGCTGGCCAGGCTCTCGACGCGGGCGGTGCGCGTGTAGCCGGGCAGGATATTGTTGACGGTGATGCCGAAGGGCGCTACCTCGTTGGCCAGCGTGCGGGCCAGGCCCGTCACGGCCGCCCGCAGGCTGTTGGAAAGCAGCAGGCCGCCGATGGGCTGCTTCACGGCGATGGACGTGACGTTGAGAATACGGCCCCAGCCGCGGGCCTTCATGCCGGGCAGTACGGCGCGCGTCAATTCTACTACGCTGCTGAGCAGCAGGCGGGTAGCGGCGTCCCAGGCGGCGGCATCGTGCTGCTCGAAAGTGCCGGCTGGCGGCCCGCCCGCGTTGGTCACGAGGATGTCGATGTGCCCAAACTCGGCCAGGGCGGCTTGCACCAAGCGGGCCACGTCGGCGGGGTTGGCCACGTCGGCGGCCACGCCTAGCACCCGCACGCCGGTGGCCGCCCGGATTTCAGCGCAGGTTTGCTGCAAGGTTTCATCAGTGCGGGCGCACAGCACGAGGTGCGCGCCTTCGGCGGCCAGCTCTTCGGCAGTGGCGCGGCCCAGGCCCTTGCTGGCGGCGGCCACGAGGGCAACTTTTCCGGTTAGTCCGAGGTCCATATGGCGGGTGAATAAGTGAAAGGAGAGGGGGTTTGACGTTGCGAACCCTAGGGAAGCGAAGCGCGGCAATCTTGCCTAAGCATTTGAATGATAGCCTTGGCGTGAAGGAGAGATTGCCGCGCTCCGCTGCGTTGCGCTCACAAAGGCCGGCGTATTCTTGCGAAGAAGGCTGCCGCTACTTCTGCCGCAAATAATTGTCGCTGCCATCGAGCCAGTCCTGGCGGGGTGGGCTGAACACGTCCACATCAAGTGTGTCTTCCAGCGCCTCGGCCTTGTGGGGCAGCCACGACGGGATGGTGAGCACCTCGCCGGCGCGCACAATGACTTCCTGGCTCTCGTCTTCGCCGAGGTGAAAGCGCAGGGCGCCTTCCAAAATGTAGGTAATCTGCTCGTTGTGGTGCGAATGCTTGGGCACGAGCGCGCCTTTTTTGAGGTACACGTGGGCCAGCATCATCTGGTCGCCGGTGATGAGGCGGCGCCCGATGGTGTCGGACAGCTCTTCCTTGGGCATATCGGCCCAGCGGTAGAGGGTGGCGGGTGGGATGGGGGACATAAGCAATGAACAGTGAACAATGAGCAATGAACAGTGAGCAAAGAACGTCATGCTTAGCGAAGCATCCCGCTCAGGTCATCCGGTTCGTTGTAATAATGCGAGCAAGATGCTTCGTTTCGCTCAGCATGACGTTTTATTGCTCATTGCTCATTGCTCATTGCTCATTGCTCATTGCTCATTGCCTATGGCTCTACCACCAGCCCATACTTATCGAGCAGGCCCGGCAGGCCGGCCAGCGCAAAGCGGGCGCCCGTGAGGTCGTTGGCTTCGGGGTCGAGGCTAAAGCCGGTGGCGGTGGTAAAGTCGGCGCCGGCCAGGCGGGTAGCGTGAAATACCGTCCGGGTCAGGTCGCAGCCCTCAAAAACGGCGCTCGTGAGGTCGGCGTTGGTAAAGTCGGTTTCGTCGAGGCTGCATTTTACGAAGCGCGTGCCGGCCAGCTTCTTGCCGGCCAGGGAGGCGTAGCGTAGCTGGCAATCGTCGAAGTGCACCCCAAACAGCATGTCCTGGCAGGCCGTAAAGGCCACGCCCAGCAGCTTGCAATCAGCAAAAGCCACGTTTTGCAGGGCCGTGCCGCTGAGCCGGGCCGTGGTCAGGTTGCAGCGCTCAAACAGGCAATCCTCGAAGCGCAGGCCCACCAGGCTGGCCCCGCTCAGCTCGCAGTTGATAAAGCGAAACTGCTCAAAGTCAGGGCCCAGGGCTAGCAGGCGCGGTGTGTCGAGGCCGGTGAGCACGTTTTCGCTGGGAAAGGCAGCGGGCTTGCGCAGGGCGGCGGGTTTGCGGCGAGGCTTCATCGCGAACGAAATAATGGGGCCGCAAGCTAACCTAGCGGGTGGCTTCGCGGTTTAAGGCGGGTTAGTCAGGCTCCGGCGCACTAGCCGGCATATTCCGGTCGGGCTGGAGCAACTGGCTGGTTGCGTATCATGGCTGTTGCTACCCGCACTATCTATTTCAAAAATAACGCTGGCTGCGTGTGGGAGGAGCCCGAAGGCTACCTGCGCCTCGACTACTACCCTGGCCCGCGCGAGGAAACCCAGTTTCGGGCGCTGCTCACCCACATTCGCCAGGCTATGCAGCGTCACAGCTGGGGCCGTATGCTCGTCAATCAGCAGCAGATGAGCCCCTTCTCGCCCGCCGAAGAAGCTTGGATGATGAACGAGTGGCTGCCCGTAGCCGTGCGCGAAAACGGCTACCGCTACGGCGCCGTCATGGTGGCCCACGATGTTTTTGCCCGCCTGGCTATGACGGGCATCGTGATGACCAGCCGCAAGCTAGGCCACACCTACCGCAATTTTGAGCACGAAAAGGAAGCCGTTAGCTGGCTGCTGACGCAGGTTTAAACGACTACTGGGAGTAGTTAGCGTACTGGGAGTAATGACGTTCAGATTTCCTGAACATTGTTACTCCCAGTACGCTATACTTACACTTGCCCGGCCAGCAGGTCCTCAAACGTTTGGCGGCGGCGGATGAGGCGCGGGGCGGCATCGCCGTCGAGCAGCACCTCGGCGGGGCGCAGGCGCGAGTTGAACGAGCTGCTCATCTCGAAGCCGTAGGCGCCGGCATTGTGGAAGGCAAGCACATCGCCCTCGCGCACCTCGGGCAGCAGGCGGTCCCAGGCAAAGGTGTCGGTTTCGCAGATGTTGCCCACCACCGTGTACAGCCGCTCCGGCCCGTGGGGGTGCGAGAGGTTGGAGATGTGATGGTACGCATCGTACATCATGGGCCGAATGAGGTGGTTGAAGCCCGAGTTGACGCCCGCGAATACCGTGGCCGTGGTGTGTTTCACCGTACTCACCTCAACTAGCAGAAAGCCGCACTCGCTCACCAGGTACTTGCCGGGCTCAAACCATGCTTCGAGCGGCCGGCCATATTCCTGCTCAAACTCGGCGAAGGCTGCCGCCACCTGCTGGCCCAGGCTGGCCACGTCGGTTTCGGGGTCGCCGGGCTTGTAGGGCACCTTGAAGCCGGAGCCGAGGTCCAAAAATTCGAGCGTGGGGAAGCGTCGGGCGGCGTCGAACAAAATATCCAGCGCCCGCAGGAACACCGCCACGTCCTTGATTTCGGAGCCCGTGTGCATGTGCAGGCCGCGCACGTGCAGGCCGGTGCCCTTCACCACGCGCTCCAGGTGGCGCATCTGGTGAATGCTGATGCCAAACTTGCTGTCGATGTGGCCGGTCGAAATCTTGTAATTGCCGCCCGCCTCAATGTGCGGGTTCAGGCGCACGCACACCGGGTAGCTGCCGCCGTAGGTGGCCCCAAACTGCTCCAGCAGCGAGAGGTTGTCGATGTTGAGATTTACGCCCAGCTCCTTGGCCTCCACTAGTTCGCTGAAAGCCACGCTATTGGGCGTGAAGAGAATATTCTCAGGCTGAAAGCCGACGTGCAAGCCCAGGCGCACCTCGTTGAGGCTCACGCAGTCGAGGCCCGCGCCTTCGGCCAGCATTACCTGGAGAATGGCCACGTTGGTCAGCGCTTTGCAGGCGTAGAAAAACCGCGTAGGATGGCCGCTGAAGGCCGAAGTAAGCTTGTGGTACTGCGCCCGAATAGTATCGGCCTGGTACACGTAGAGCGGGGTGCCAAACTGCTGAGCGGCAGCCAGCAGGGCCGAAGTAGGAAGTGCAGACATAAGTACCCGCAAAAATACGCGCTTCGCCGGGGTAGTAACGCGTATTTTGTAGTTTGCGCTCTCGCGCTGTCAGTATCAGCCGGGCCGCGAGCTACAAAGCCCGCGCTATTACCTTACTGCCCATGTCCCAATCCCTGCCCGAAGTGTGGCTGCGCGGTCCGCTGCCTGAGGTGCCGCCGCTGCTTCAGCCCGTGGCCCACGCCCTGCTGCAAGCCCGTGAAGAAGTAGCCGAAATGATGCGTGATTTCCCGGCTGCCCGGCTCGCCGAGCGCCCGCTGGGACTGGCTTCGGTGGGCTTCCACCTGCGCCACCTCACGGGGGTGCTCGACCGCACCTTTACCTACGCCCGGGGCGAGGCGTTGACCGAAGGTCAACTAGCCTACCTCGCCGCCGAGGGCCAGCCGCCTACCCATGCCAGCGCGGTACAGGAGTTGGTGCAAAATTTTGCCAGCCAGGTAGATAGTGCCTTGGCGCAGCTTAGGGCAACGCCCGCAAGCAGCCTGCCCGAGTGGCGCGGTGTGGGCCGGGCGCAGCTGCCGAGCACCGTCATCGGCCTGCTGGTGCACGCCGCCGAGCACACTACCCGCCACGTGGGCCAGCTACTGGTAACGAGCAGGCTGGTAGCACGGCCCGAGGTGGGCGCGGTGGCATAAGGCAGGCACCGCCTGGCCGGAACCCGGCAAAACGGTGCGTTATTTGGCCACATATTCCACTCTCAAACTGCTGAGCTCCGGTATGGCTACTCGTCGCAAGTTTCTCACCTCTTCCACGGCTGGGCTGGCGCTGCTGGCGGCCCGGCCCAGCGCCGCTGCCCCTGCCACGCTGCCCCCTAGTGTGCGCGGCAAAGCCCTGGCCATTTCGACCTGGAATGATGGCCTGGTCGCCAACCAGGGCGCCTGGGATATTCTGAAAAAAGGCGGCCCCGCCCTTGATGCCGTAGAGGCCGGCGTGATGCTCACCGAAGCTTCCCAAAACTGCTGCGTGGGCCTGGGCGGCAACCCCGACCGCGACGGCATCGTGACGCTCGATGCCTGCATCATGGACCACCGCTTCAACTGCGGCAGCGTGGCGGCCCTGGAGCGCATCAAGCACCCCATTCAGGTGGCGCGGCGCGTGATGGAAAAAACGCCCCACGTGATGCTCGTGGGGGAAGGCGCCCAGCAGTTTGCCGTGGCGCAGGGCTTTGTGCTGGAGCCCGCCCGGCTCAGCCCCGATGCCGAGAAAAACTACCGCGAATGGCTGAAAACCAGCCAGTACAAGCCGGTGGTCAACATCGAAAACTCCGGCAACCGCAAAGCCGGCCCCGTGGGCGGCGCCCAGGACCACGACACCATTGCCATGCTCGCCCTCGATGCGCAGGGTAACCTCAGCGGCAGCTGCACCACCAGCGGCATGGGCTTCAAGATGCGCGGCCGGGTGGGCGACTCTCCCCTCATCGGCTCGGGCCTGTACGTTGATAATGAAGTAGGGGCCGCCGCCGCCACTGGCCAGGGCGAAGACGTTATTCGGATGGCCGGCGCCCACACCGTGGTTGAGCTGATGCGCCAGGGCTTGTCGCCCACGGCGGCGTGCCGCGCCGCCGTAGAGCGGGTGGCCCGCATCAAAGGCGCACAGGCCAAAGACATCCAGGTCTGCTTCATCGCCGTCAACAACCAGGGCGTAACGGGCGCTTTTGCGCTGCAAAAAGGATTCAGCTATGCGCTATGCAACGCTAGCGACCAGCGGCAGCTTATTCAAAGCGAGTATCTGCTGAAGTAGCGCGCAGCTGCTGCTTGGTGCGCGAGCATAGCGAGTAACTTGCGTTGGGCTCATCCTGCCCCGCTTACTCGCTATCCTCGCGCACCAAGCAGCAGCTGCGCGCTACTGCGCTTAGCCTAGCTTCCAGCCGGAGCGGTACTCGCGCTTTACAAATTGGTTGACTTCGTCGAGGTTGGTGATGCGCATCTGCGTATTATCCCACAATAGCTTGCGGCCCCGGCCAGGGTAGTCGAAGCCCTGGCCGCCGGCCTTAGGCCGCTGCAAGTCGTAGCCCCGGATGGCCAGGTTGGCCATCAGCAGCGCCTCGGTGAGCGGGCCGGCCAACTCGAAGGGCGAGCTGACGGGCATTTTGCCCGCGCCGGCCAGGCAGGCTTCTACCCACTGGCCGTAGTGGCCGTTGGCCTGGCCGGGCACGCGGGCCAGGGTTTGGGGCACATGCACTTCCTGGTTGCGGGTGAGGGGCAGTAGGCGCGGGTCGGCGCCGTAGGTGCTGGCCATCATCTTACCCTTGGTGCCCACGAAGAGCGTACCATTGCCGCCGTCGCCGAATAGCTCGTTGGGCCCTAGCTCATCGGGGCGCTCGGGCTGAATGCCACCGTCCATCCAGTGCACCGTAATGTCACCCTTGGTCTTATTCGTTTTGGGAAACGTGAGCGTGACGTGGCTGCTAGGCGGGCAGCTTTCGGGAAAGTAGCCGCGCTTAAACTCATCCACGTACACGCTGCCCACGCTGGCCTGCACCGCGCTGGCGTATTGTAAATCAAGCACCCGGAAGGGCGCTTCCAGCAGGTGGCAGCCCATGTCGCCGAGGGCGCCGGTGCCGTAGTCCCACCAGCCGCGCCAGTTGAAGGGCACGAGCTTATCGACGTAGTCGCGCTGGGGGGCGGTGCCCAGCCACAGGTCCCAGTCCAGCTCGGGGGGCGGCGTCTGCTTGGTGGTGGGCCAGGCAATGCCCTGGGGCCACACGGGGCGGTCGGTCCAGCAATAAATGGTGTGCACATCGCCAATAGTACCCGCGTCGTACCATTCACGCAGCTGCCGCACGCCGTCGTTGGAGGCACCCTGGTTGCCCATCTGAGTCACTACTTTGGGGTAGCGCCGGGCCGCGTCGGTGAGGGCGCGGGCCTCGAAAATATCGTGGGTTAAAGGTTTTTGCACGTACACATGCTTGCCGAGCTGCATGGCAGCCAGCGTCGTGATGGCGTGGTTGTGGTCGGGCGTCGATACTGACACGGCATCGAAATGCTTGTGCTCCTTGTCGAACAGCTTACGCCAGTCTTTATAATAGCTGGCCTGTGGAAACGCCTGGCGCGACTTGGCGGCGCGGTGGTCGTCGACGTCGCAGAGGTAGGCAATGCGGGCCTTGCCGGTTTTGGCAAAGGCGGCGATATCGCTTTCACCCTTGCCGCCTACGCCCACGCTGGCAATCACGAGTTGGTCGCTGGGGGCGGTGTAACCCCGGCCGCCGAGCACGAAGCGCGGCACAATGAGAATGCCACTCGTAGCAAGAGCGCCTTGTTTGAGAAACGAGCGCCGCGACGGCACTTCGGGAAGCTGGCTCATAAAGAACGGATTGGATGGGAAAAGGTGGGCAAAAGGTACGCTAGCCAGCGCACTTTCTCTCCTTTACTTAGCCAAGTGAGCCGCGCCGCCAAGTAGTAGCGCGAAGCTTCCGCTTCGCGTGCGAGGGCAGCGAGCATAGTTGGGAGAGGTCCCAGCAACCATGCTCGCTGCCTTCGCGCACGAGGCGGAAGCTGTGCGCTACCTCTTAGCGGCGCGGTTTGGCCCGCTCGTACTGCGGTGGCCAGGCCACATCGGCGCCTAGCTCATGCGCCGCGTGCAGCGGGAAGTAGGGGTCGCGCAACTCTTCGCGGGCCAGCAGCACGAGGTCGGCCTGGCCGCTGGCCACGATTTTCTCGGCTTCTTTTGGGGTGGTGATGAGGCCTACGGCACCGGTGGCGAGGCCCGTTTCGCGCTTGATGCGCTCGGCAAACTCGACCTGGTAGCCGGGGCCGACGGGGATTTTGGCAGCCGGCACGTTGCCGCCCGTCGAGGCGTCCACGAGGTCCACGCCGCGGTCGCGCAGCCAAGTGGCCAGTTGCACCGACTCGTCGGCCGTCCAGCCGCCCTCGGTCCAGTCGGTGGCCGAGATGCGCACGAACAGCGGGAAGTCATCGGGCAGTACCTGGCGCACGGCGGCCACTACTTCCAGCAGCAGCCGGATGCGGTTCTCAAACGAGCCACCGTAGGTGTCGGTGCGCTGGTTGCTGAGCGGCGACAAAAACTCGTGCAGCAGGTAGCCGTGCGCCGCGTGCAACTCAATCACCTTAAAGCCAGCGGCCAGCGAGCGCTCGGTAGCGCTGCGAAAGTCGGCAATTACCTTCTTGATACCGGCCGCATCCAGCGCCACCGGCAGCGGGTAGTCGTCGGAAAATTTGAGGGCGCTGGGGGCTACTACCTCCCAGCCGCCCTCGGCCACGGCACCCGCGCCGCGCCAGGGGGCGTAGGTGCTGGCCTTGCGGCCGGCGTGGGCCAGCTGCACGCCCGGCACGCAGCCCTGGGCTTCAATAAACTGGTTGATGCGCTTTTGAAATTCGAGGTGCTCGTCTTTCCAGATACCCAGGTCTTCGGGCGTGATGCGGCCCTCGGGCGATACGGCCGTGGCTTCCTGGATGAGCAGGCTAGCCCCGCCCACGGCGCGGCTGCCCAGGTGCACCAGGTGCCAGTCGTTGGCAAAGCCATCGTGGGCACTGTACTGGCACATGGGCGATACCACAATTCTATTTTTGAGCGTGAGGCCGCGCAGGGTGAGCGGCTCGAACAACGTAGACATAAGCAAGAAAGTAAAGGGCAGAAAAGCGCGCCACTGCGCGCCAGCGCCAAGGGGGAGGAGTGGGGTAAACCGCCCAGCCAGCTAGAGGTTGCCACGGCCGAGCTTACCCGCCGGGCCGGCAACGCTAGCCGCCCCTTAGTACGTAAAGCCCGTAGTCAACTCCTTTTCCAATCACGCAAAGCTGCTATGTTTCAAGAATCTTCCACAGCGCATTCGCTCGACCAGGTGGCCGTCGAAATTTCGGCCGATACCACCTGCGACGCCTCGCGCCGTCAGTTTATCAACCACGCCGGGCGCGGGCTGCTGGCCGCCGGGCTAGCTACTGCCCTGCCGCTGGCCGCCGCCGAAGCTGCCGACCTCAGCGGCTTTGGCACGCCCGCGCCGCCCACCGGCCCGCTCGACATCAAGCTGCCGCCCCTCGAAGCACCCACCGACCCCAAGGCCGGCCCTTTTCCCAACCCCGATGCACCCGAGCAGCGCGTGGGCTACGCCATTGTGGGCCTGGGCCATCTGACCCTGGCCGAGATTCTGCCCGCTTTCGGGCAAGCCAAGCACTGCAAACCGGTGGCCCTAGTGAGCGGCGACGCCGATAAAATGGCCAAAGTGGCCAAGCAGTACGGCATCAAGCCCAGCAGCTGCTACTCGTATGCCAACTACGATAACCTCAAGGATAACCCCGAGGTAGAGGTGATTTACATTGTGTTGCCTAATGCGCAGCACCACGAGTTCACTATTCGGGGCGCTAAGGCTGGCAAGCACATCCTTTGCGAAAAGCCGATGGCTACGTCTAGCAAAGAATGCGAGGAGATGATTGCGGCCTGCAACAAGGCCGGCAAAAAGCTCATGATTGCCTACCGCATCCAGTATGAGCCGCTGAACCGCGCTGCTCAGAAGCTGGTGCGCGACAAAACCTACGGCAAGACTAAGCTCATCCAGATGATGAACTGCCAGAACCAGGCCCACGACCAGCAGTGGCGCCACAAAAAGGCCCTGGCCGGCGGCGGCTCGCTGCCCGATGTGGGGCTGTACTGCCTCAACACCACGCGCTTCTTGCTAGGGGAGGAGCCGACCGAGGTTTCGGCCCAGATTTATAGCACGCCCGGCGACGACCGCTTTAAGGAAATCGAAGAGAACGTGAGCTTTACGCTACGTTTCCCGAGCGGCGTTATCGCGCAGTGCATGACGGGCTACGGCTCGTTCAACGCCAAGAGCTACGCTGTGCACGCCGAAACCGGCACTATCAAGATGGACCCGGCTTTCCCCTACAAAGGCCTCAAGCAGGAACTGGTGCACGCTCCCAACGGCAAGCAACTGATTGAGCAGCCCAGCAACCCTGACAAGCAGCAGTTTGCCCTCGAAATGGACCACATGGCCGAGTGCGTGCGCGGCAACAAAACGCCTTACACGCCCGGCGAAGAAGGCTTGCAAGACCAGCGTATTATGGAGGCTATCTATCAGTCGGCCAAGGAAAACCGGCCCGTGAAGCTAGCTGGCAGCGGCGGCAAGCTAGATGCCTTCCGGGGCACGCCGCCTACGGAGGAAGAGGCGTAAACCTCACCCCCCAGTGCCCTCGCCCAAAAAGAGGCGAACCACTGCGGACATAGGAAGATACTATTAAAAGCACTTCTGGCACCCGCCGGAGGTGCTTTTTGCTTCCCAAAAAATTGTCAGGCTCCTCCTCCTTCTTGGCGAGGGCACTGGGGGTGAGGTGCCCACAGCCACGTTATACTTTTGCCTGCTCCACTCTCTTCCCACCCCATGCAAAAACGATTCCTTCGCCTCTGCCTGCCGCTGGCTTTGGCCGCGCTCACTAGCTTGCCAGTCCTGGCTAACCCGCCCGCAGGCCCCGTAAAAGTAACTGTACACCAAGTGAATGGCCGCTACGAGTTGCTGCGCGCCGGCCAGCCCTACTTCGTGAAAGGAGCGGGCGGCAGCCAGTATCCCGAGCGCATTGCAGCCTACGGCGGCAACTCCATCCGCACCTGGGGCACCTATGACGCGCCTAAGGTACTGGCCGCCGCCAACCAGCAGCACCTCACCGTGATGCTGGGCCTCGACGTGGCCCGCGAGCGCCACGGCTTCGACTACAACGATGCGGCGGCCGTGGCGGCGCAGCTACGAAAAATCAAGGCGGAAGTGCTGAAATACAAGGACGACCCGGCCGTGCTACTCTGGGGCATCGGCAACGAGTTGAACCTCGACTATACCAACCCCAAGGTGTGGGATGCCGTGAATGACATCGCCCGCATGGTTCACGAAACCGACCCCAATCACCCCACCTCGACTGTGCTGGCGGGGGCCAACAAAAAGGAAATTGAGTATGTGAAAACGCGCTGCCCTGCGGTTGATATCTTGAGCATCAACACCTACGCCGGGCTGGCCACGCTGCCCCAGCAGGTAGCCGACGCCGGCTGGACCGGCCCCTACCTCGTAACCGAGTGGGGCCCCACCGGCCACTGGGAAGGCCCCCAAACAACCTGGAAAGCCTCGGTGGAGGAAACCAGCAGCCAGAAAGCCGCCGTGTATCAAAGCCGTTACGAGGCATCGGTACTCAAAGACCGGGCGCACTGCCTGGGCAGCTACGTCTTTTTATGGGGCCAGAAGCAGGAGCGCACGCCCACCTGGTATGGCCTTTTTACCGAAAAGGGTGAGGAAACGGAGGTGATGGATGTGCTGCAATACGAGTGGAGCGGCCACTGGCCGCAGAACCGTGCGCCGCACATTGCCTCTTTAACCCTTGATGGTAAGGCTGCTACGGCCAGCGTAACCCTGCGCCCCGGCCAGCGCTACCCCCTGGCCACCGCCGTAGCCGACCCCGAGCACGACGCCCTCACCTACCAGTGGGAACTGCTGCCCGAAAGCACCGACCTCAAGCAGGGCGGCGACCGCGAAAGCCGCCCTGTAGCCCTGGTGGGCAGCATACCGGCCGGCGCCACCGGCCAAACCACCCTCACCGCGCCCACGGCGCCGGGGGCCTACCGCCTATTTTTGTACGCCCACGACGGCCACGGTAACGTAGCCACCGGCAACGTGCCGTTCCTGGTGCCGAACTAACGGCCGGCCAGCGAGTTTAAGCAGTCTATGCGCACTGTCATTCAAAAGCACCGGGCCGTGAATGCCCCCATCGCCGACCTCGTCACGTTTCGGGCAATCCCCACGCAATCAGTCGAGTATATCGACCCGTTCTTGTTTCTCAACCACCACGGGCCGCAGGTGTACCGGACCAACAACCGGGGCTTGCCCTTTGGCCCGCACCCGCACCGGGGCTTCGAAACAGTGACGTTTATCCTCGAAGGCGACATTCTGCACAAGGACAGCAGCGGCCACGAGAGCGTGATAAAAGCCGGTGGCATCCAGTGGATGACGGCCGGCGCCGGCCTCATTCACGCCGAGGTGTCGTCGAATGAGTTTAAGAAAATCGGCGGCCCGCTCGAAATCCTGCAACTGTGGGTGAATCTGCCAGCAAAGTATAAAATGGTTGAGCCGCGCTACATTGGCCTGCAAGCCAATGAAATACCTGCCGTCAGCCTGGCTGAGGGTGTTACGGCCCACGCCGTATCGGGCGAGTGGGGCAGCGCCGCTGGCGCTGTGCAGCCGCTGGCCGACGTAGCGCTGGCCTGGCTCGATTGCCAAGCTGGCGCCACCGTGACGCTGCCCATCGCGGCCAGCCGCAGCATTTTCTTCTACGTAGTGCGCGGCAGTGTGCGCGTGAATGGCACCGAAGCCTTCGCCCGCGAACTAGTCGAGTTCAACTACGATGGCGATGAGCTGGCTATTGAAGCCGTGACCGACAGCGTGTTGCTGCTCGGACACGCCGAGCCGTTTGGCGAGCCGGTGGTATCGGGCGGGCCGTTTGTGATGAACACCGAAGCCGAAATTGAGCAGGCGTATGCCGATTATCAGCAGGGTAAATTTGGCCGCTGGAACGGGTAAAATTCAGCGAAGAAAGCAAGAGTGAAATTTGGCGTTCTAAAAATTTTGCCTACCTTGCTGCCCAATTCGACCAGTATCATGTTCAGCAACCGCTACTTTTTTGGCTTCTATTATTTTACGCCGCCCGCGTAGAACGAGTCGCCATGTAGCTAAGCCAACAGATTTTAGCAGCGCCACTCGTTCCGACGAGTGGCGCTTTTTTTATGTTTCGGTGCGCCTGAAAATTCGCTAGGTCGCAGTTCATACTTCCTCATCATTCATAAGTAGCCATGCGCGTTGCCATCCAAGGGTTTCAGGGCAGTTTTCACGAAGTAGCCGCTCGCCAGTATTTTGGTGCTACGCCCGTGCTGAATTTCTGCGCCACCTTTGGCGAGGTGGTGGCCCAGGTGGTTGAAGGCCGCGCCGATGCGGCCCTCATGGCAATGGAAAACTCGCTGGCCGGCAGCATCTTACCTAATTACCTGCTGCTAGAGCGCAACGCGCTCACCATCACCGGTGAGGTGTACTTGCCCATTCATCAGCACCTGCTGGTGCTGCCCGGCACCACCCTGGCCGACATACAGGCCGTGCATTCGCACCCGATGGCCCTGCGCCAGTGCGGTGACTACCTGAGCCAACGGCCCGACTGGCAGCTGGTCGAAACGGAGGATACCGGCCTCAGCGCCCAGCTGCTAGCCGAGCGCCGCCCGGCCGGCGTGGCTGTAGTGGCTGGCGCCCAGGCCGCTGAGGCGTTTGGGCTGCAAATTCTGGCCCCGGCCATCAACGATGACCCCAGCAACTATACCCGCTTCCTGGTGCTGGGGCGCGCTGCCGAGGCCGTGCCGGTGACTAGCCCCGATAAGGCGTCGCTGTATTTCTATACCTCGCACGCCCCGGGGATGCTGGCGCGGGTACTCACGCTGGTGGCCAGCCACGGGCTGAATTTGAGCAAGTTGCAGTCGTGTCCGCGGCCCAGCCAGCCCTGGCACTACGGCTTCCACGCCGATGTGGAGTTTGCTGCGCCAGCCCAGCTCAACGCCCTGCTGGCCGAACTGCCCGCCGTGACGGAGGAATTACGCGTGCTAGGCGCGTATGAGCGCGGCAGCATGGATTTTGGGCAAGAAGGGCTGGACAGTGAGCAAAAGGCGTGGTCATTGCGAGCGTAGCGCGGCAACCGGTTGCCTCATTGCCTTGCTGCCCCAATGTAGAAGGAGAGCTTGCCGCGCGCTACTCCAGTACACTCGCCAGGACAGTTGATTATAGCAGATAACTAGTATGCAAGTTTCCACCGCCAGCCGCCTGACCCACACCGGCGAATATTACTTCTCACGCAAGCTGCGCGAGTTGGCTGCCCTCAACGCAGCCGGAGCCAGTATTATCAGCCTGGGCATCGGCAGCCCCGATTTGCCGCCGCACCCCAGCGTGGTAGCCGCGCTAGCTGCTACCGCCAGCCAGCCGGGCGCCCACGGCTACCAGAGCTACCAGGGCACGCCGGCGCTGCGCCAGGCAATGGCCAGCTTCTACCAAACGCACTATGGCGTAGCCCTCAACCCCGCCACCGAAGTGCTGCCCCTGGCCGGCTCCAAAGAGGGCTTGATGCACATCGGCATGACGTTTTTGGAGGCGGGCGATGCGGTGCTTATCCCGAACCCCGGCTACCCGACCTACCGTGCCGTGGCCGAAATCTGCGGGGCTGAGGTGCGCGAGTACGACCTGACCGCCGCCACCGGCTGGCTGCCCGACCTGGAGGCCCTGGCTAAGAGCGACTTGCACAGGGTAAAAATGATGCTCGTCAACTACCCGCACATGCCCACCGGCACGCCGGCCAGCCCCGATTTCCTGCAAAAGCTAGTTGAGTTTGCCGCTGCCCACAACATTATGCTAGTGCACGACAACCCTTACGGCTTCGTGCTGAATGAGACGCCACCGACGAGCCTGCTCAGTATTCCGGGCGCCAGGGAGGTAGCCTTGGAGCTTAACTCCTTGAGCAAAAGCCATAACCTGGCCGGCTGGCGCGTGGGTATGCTGGTGGGCCGCGCCGACTGGCTCACCGAGGTGCTGCGCTTTAAGAGCAACATGGATTCGGGGATGTTTCTGGGCATTCAGCAGGCGGCTGTAGCCGCGCTGGCGCTGGGCGAGGAGTGGTTTGCGGAGCTGAATGCTACCTACCGTGCCCGTCGCACGCTGGTGCAGCAGATTCTGGCTAGCCTCGGCTGCAACCCCACGCCGGGCCAAACGGGCCTGTTCATCTGGGCCGCCGTACCGCCGCAGTACGCCGATGGTTACGCCATGAGCGATGCCGTGCTGGCCGAAGCCCGCGTGTTCTTGACACCGGGCGGCATCTTCGGCAGCAATGGGCTTGGCTACATCCGCGCCAGCCTCTGCCAGCCCGAAAATGTGCTGCGCGAGGCGCTGGAACGCGTAAAAATTGTAGCTGCCTAGCGCCATGACCATTACAATTATCGGCCTCGGTTTAATTGGTGGCTCGCTGGCGCTCAGCCTGCGGCAGCACGGGTTGGCTACCCGGCTCATTGGCGTAGAGGCCAGTGCTGCTTACGCCCGCCGGGCGTTGGAACTGGGCTTGGTCGATGAAATCGGCCCCGACCTGGCATCGGCCGTGGTGCCGGCGGACCTCATCATCGTGGCCGTGCCGATGGATGCCATGCTCACGGTGCTGCCGCAAGTGTTGGATGTAATAACTGACCAACAGCTGGTTATCGACGTGGGTTCGACCAAGGGCAACCTGCTGGCGGCCGTGGCCAGCCACCCGCGCCGGGGCCGCTTTGTGGCCGTGCACCCCATGGCCGGCACCGAATATTCGGGACCCGACGCGGCGGTGCGCGGTTTATTCGAGGGCAAAACGCTGGTTGTTTGTGACGCCGAAGCCAGCGACCCCGATGCCGTGGCCACGGTGGAGGCCCTGTTTCGGGCCTTGCCCATGCGGGTGCTGCACCTCGGCGCGGCCGACCACGACCTGCACACGGCCTACGTGTCGCACATCTCACACCTTACCTCTTATGCGCTGGCGCTCACGGTGTTGGAAAAAGAGCAGCGCGGCGAGCAGCGCATTTTTGACCTGGCGGGCGGCGGCTTTGCCTCTACCGTGCGGCTGGCGAAGAGCGCACCGGCTACCTGGGTGCCCATCTTTCGCCAAAACCGGCTCAACGTACTCGATGTGCTCGATGAGCATCTTTTGCAGCTTAATAAGCTACGCGAATTGCTGGCCGCCGAAGACTATGCTGGGCTAACCGAGCAGCTGGCACACGCCAATAAAATCAGTAAAATCATTCCTTAACTAAGCGCCTGACTCCGTCTGTCATTGCGAGCAAAGCGAAGCAGTCGCACCGGCACGACACCCGCGCTGGTCGTTCTGCCAACTCGTTCAAGTGCCATCGCTGGCAATACCAAGTAATCGTTAATCAGTAAACAAGTAATACTTAATGCCCCTCCCCATGTTCAACGACCTTTTCAACCGCAAGCCCGAGGATAAGCCTTTCCTCATCTCCGGCCCGTGCTCGGCCGAAACCGAGGAGCAAGTGCTCGAAACCTGCCAGCGCCTGGCCGCTACCGGCAAAGTGCAGGCCCTGCGCGCCGGCATCTGGAAGCCCCGCACCAAGCCCGGCGGCTTCGAGGGCGTGGGCGCCAAGGGCCTGCCCTGGCTTAAGAAAGCCAGCGAGCTGACCGGCCTGCCCGTGGCCGTGGAAGTGGCCACCGCCAAGCACGTCGAAGACTGCCTGGCCTTCGGCGTGGACCTGGTGTGGGTGGGTGCGCGCACTACCGGCAACCCATTTTCGGTGCAGGAAATCGCCAATGCCCTGCGTGGCGTGGATATCCCGGTGCTGGTGAAAAACCCCATTCACCCCGAGCTGGAGTTGTGGGTAGGTGCCATTGAGCGGCTGCAAAAGGCTGGCCTGAAGCAGGTTGGTATGATACACCGGGGCTTTTCGAGCTACGGCAACACCGACTACCGCAACGCCCCGATGTGGCACCTGCCCATCGAGATGAAGCGCCGCATGCCCGA
>Ga0160427_10000502_pt1 | contig 23902 bp, 18 predicted proteins | sample SolpanmetagenomL_FD_108194 | JGI IMG/M metagenome (GOLD analysis project Ga0160427, IMG submission 108194) | Solar panel surface microbial communities from Lawrence Berkeley National Laboratory, California, USA - L | ecosystem: Engineered > Built environment > Solar panel > Unclassified ...
CATCAGGTCTGCCTCTGTGACAGACACACCTCATGACAATGAGAGACGTGTAGCCCTGTTGTGGTGCAACAGTCTGCGAAAAGAGATCATGACCAAAGCCATGACATGCGTAGGCAACAGGAACATTATCATAGACGTAGGTACAGGCACAGGTCAGTCAGTGGATTCAATTCAGATGTCAGACAATGTCTCTTATGTATTCGTGGAACCAGATATGGAACGGTGCAAGAAAATACAGCGCCGCCTAGGCATCAACAGGATATTCACTTCTACATCAGATCTGATCTCTGCCATCAGGTCATTAAAGACTCGGTCTGTGAAGTCAGTGCTGCTCAACTGTACATTAGGTGATATATTGGCAGATACCTCGCTAACAGAACGATTATTCCCCGACGTCGCATGTATGACATGTACATTCAGTGCCCATTTCGTTGTGGATGAGCTACACACCGTAGTGGAACGATACAACATCCCGGTATATGGATGTTGCTACGCCTACGATAACATAAATTCGCAGGGAGTGTTGATAGACTCATGTGGTGTTTTGATGCATAAGGTAAGTGACACGACATGTGAAGTAAAGTGGGGTGGAGATGCTACATATGTTGAGCCATTGACATACATCAGGGATTATGCTGGCATCAGCAGAGTTCTGCCTGCTAGTGATGTACTGCCGCTACCATCTGTCCTCACATCACCTGATGCCAATTTTGTATGTTCAAACGTAAGCGTTCTGTTACCATAATGTATTGGTCATGATAATTTTAAAATCAATTGCATATGCATGGCTCAATTTTAAACCCCCTTCCTGTTATATGCTGCTATGTTGCTACATAAATCCTGATCTGAGGTAAGGCAATACCTTCTTGTTGTCAACGTCTACGCTTGTTATGGTGCAGTCCTTGTTGTGGTAATTCGTGACGACCGATGTGGGTACATATTTCATTGATTTGTTGACCCTTCCCACTACTACATGTACCTTTACCCCCATGATGGCAACGACAGCGTCATATATGTAAGATCTGATAATGAATTGGGGTGACATTTCTATGGTCCTGAATAATTTGGCATCCAACGTGTCACGATGAGAAGATTGTACTTGGTTGGCATTCGCGATGCAGCTTGTACATCGAGTCATAGCAAGGGACGGCATATCGTGATCTTTAAGGATATCAGGCTTGGCATTTGGCGGAAATGTCACCAATACCATGTCAACACATTGTGTACATACCATGAAAACGGATATTAGATCGCCATTGATAGGAGTGGTGCATCGTGTATCTGTGTCGTCTTGTGACAATAATTCGTTATCTGCAGGCAGGTGAGGAATTTGAGAAGTTGATGCAATCAGATCAGAAGATGCGTGAGAAACGTTGTTGTCATCTGGACGCCCCGATGCAGTTGGATAAAATTCGATATGTTTGTACATATCACCATCTATTAAGTTCATCACGTAGCGATATTTAGTCGACGATCGTTGAAAGTGTGCCGCTCTGATCATTAAACGTTCTACGTCCCAGTAATCCGATGTCATTGCAGTAGTTTCCATGACTACGTCCCCATCTACCACGTCGGACTTCCTCTCAATACATAAATCATGTAACATCTTTCTCATCGCTTCAAGCTGAGCCTCACTAAGAGGTACGCACTCACCTCCTGTGTCACTAAACATCTTGCACATGGCACTTTCAGACATCGAGCACTGAGTCACAGGAAGAAGCAACGTAGTCCTTATAGTAACATGTTTGTACAGACGTGCGGATGACAACGCCAACAATATAGCCATGCGCTTGTAGATATCGTCGTCGAATTTGTAACGAGATGTCACCTGACCTGCTATGGACACTGTTGATCCATCTTTTGATGCTACGCCGATGATTCCCTTGTTGCATTGGTGACCTGGGTATTCGCTGCGACCATAAACGTAAAGAACGATGGAATCATACATGTTTGAACACAACGTGATATATGCAGCGTGGCTGCGTGGCACCACCTATATGACATCATATCAGATCACATATCTCGAATATGCATTCTGATAAATCATTAGACAAGGGAATTCTGTCACCCACAGATCTAGCAGGACACAAAGTGAAACCCACATATACTCCAGATAATTTGGAATACAGTCTGCGTTACTTAGGTATCCCTGACGCACCTTCATTTGTGGCTACATTGACGCGCCTAGGACTGTACATATCCACTGATGTGTTTGGTCATATGTTTCGCGGCGAGTCTATAGTCATTGACGTCACCAACATCGTATGTGACCCATTGATGTTAATTGTTGATACATTTCAAGATCATCCCACTGTAATGGCATTGATAGATGACTTGGAGTTGCGTGGCTTCAACTTGGACAATGATGATGCCCCATCTGTCAAGGAATCATCATATCAATGTATAGTGGACATCCAATGCCCGTATTATGTAGTAGAGGATGGAACGATGTATCGAGATACCGACATGGACGAAGACGACGATTATGCTTTACGAGAAGCAGAAGCGATAGAAGATCACAACAAAGCCACGCGCCAAGAATTCATATCGATACGAGACAATGACATACATACCAGATATATTCGTGACTCAAGTAGAATCAATAACATTAGGGTAGTTTTGATAAAACATAAGACGATACCGCCAACGTTATGAATAACGTTACAGACAGGCAACATACAACCACCACATACCCCTTTAAAATTGAAGGGAAGACACAGAGAACTCTCGTGACAATTTGCCACAGCTGCACAGCAGCGTCGCTGCACAATGGTGCACATAAATATCTAATATATAGTATTGTATAGTCATGTTAAGGCTGACATGTGGTGAGAAATGACGTCTAATCTCACCACCCACTAAACAGCATCACACACATCACCAACGAGTCGCCATCCATTACATTAGTAGGTAACGTTAATGGGACATACATGAGGCATAAGACTTCATTAGTTAAGTAACAATACAGACTTACTATTTCGTTGCGAGATGAGATCACATAAATTCACATAGATACGTAATCCCCTAATTTTAAGAAAATATCAATCCACTAATGACTCGGAGTAAGCAACAAAAAGACATAACGGAACTCATAACATGTATAAACATAACAATGTACCCTTATATTACCGGTGATCTCTAGGCGTCAATACTCACGGGTCATCCTAGACCCCATCTCGCAATATCCAGCGGCACACCCTTCGCAATATTCTCGTTCATGTTCTGGTGTGGGGCGAAACGTAGTCCAATCCACATTTGGCACTGGCATCCCAAGGTGTATCTTGAGATAACGTGACACCCGCTCCACATAGATGTCTGGATCCATATTCATTTCCCCCATTGCATCACATGACTTACATCTCTGATTATACACATGTGCAACATAGGAACCTCGATATATTAAGACACGGGTAAATATCTTCCCGGAGTGCCACACAGATTTACGGCACCTTACGTTACTGCAGGTGAAGCTGCCTACTACATGCCTTTCGCATGTATCTATGACGTCACCGTTGGTCCCTTCATCATTGAATTCCATGTTAGTCATTCCCTGCGTCACCTCGTTGTGTAACTCCGGATATGTGCGGTACGGCATAACTATAGTAACCTGTTTGTTCCCCTTAGCCTTTGATTCCTTGGCTGCCTTCCTTGCACATCTCTCCTTATCTATGAGGCTACGTTGCTTCGTAGTGTAATCTGCCATAACTAGGTTATTCAGTCGCTTCTTGCTCATGACTTTCAATGTAACTGCGAATTGATTGTCTGCATCTTGAGTAGACATCCCGGAGTCTCCATGGATAGTCATCCCAGTAAATGCAGAGTTGAGTGAATCAGACATGATATCCCAATGTGTATGATGAATCGATATTGGTATATAGGTGATTTTAGCAGCATTGTTGCTGCATACTCTGTAGAACATGAGATTTTAAAACGACATGGTCATGACTACTGTATCATTAGTTTCTCTATGCTGTCACTAGGAACATACATGACATTGCTTATGTCTTTCATGTAAGATGTACCTACGCTTGACGATTGATTCTTCCGTACAGATTTAGGAACGGGCATGATATCTTCTTCTGCTTCATCAACAAAACCAACATATTTGGATCGACGAGAACTGCTACCTGATGTCACTGACGCAACTCTATCCATATATGCATCACGTTGCGACCCAGGCTTCTTGACACTACTGGTAATGGACGACGACCTTGACCTTGACTTATGCTGTCCAGAGGCGGCTGGTACCACAAATTTATATATATCATCAGGATTCGACAGAGGTGCCGGTAATCTTATTCTTGAGCATGTGGCCATAGAGAGCCACGCATGTATATCATCAATCATTGTCACAACTCCGATCTGATCCATCCCATCACGATACTCCGCACCCCTCAATGACATGTGAATGGTATCCAATGTCAACCTCACATCTTCTTCGCTAGGGCCTTCTGTACGCTTGCTGAATATAGGCATAGTCTCGACAATCTTCTCTGATGAAGTCTATGGTTGAGTCTATCAGTGTACATAGCGACTCCATGTCGCCTTCTTCCGTAGTGGCGGCGGTAAGGCATGTCACAATGGTGTAGTTATTCTTGAGCATGGCCCATAACTTGCGTATGTCATATCCCCTTGTGGTGGATCCCTTGTATAATGCATGAAAATATTCACACACCTTTATGACATAGCCTATTGATGGCGGAGATGTGTATGCAACGACATCTGCCAGCCGTCTGTTCCAGCAGTGTGTCTCGGCTGATGATTCGAAGTAGTATCTTACCCTGTCCATAACTTCAGGCACGAAGTCAGCTGAGCTCCATCCCACAATTCCTACAACTTCTGTTCCTTCAACGATGATGTGATCTTGAGTTAATCTCATATGACATAATGACGGCACGCCTTGGTAAGCATCATCGCCTTGTAGATCATGAGGCATGGATGTGATTCGATCTGCCAATACATCCTCCTCTATATGGTGACGTAAATACCCATGTGCCGTTGTGGTTCTGCAACGCCCATCTTGGATATGCCCGAAATATGGAGATGATATGTGGGACATGTTACATATAATGGCCTCTATTTGTGAATATACCACGTCTTGATCAGATACGCTCATGTCGTTCCAGACTCTGTCTAATGTCGTGCCATGGATGTATTCTCGAACTGTGATTCCAACATATAAATATCCATGGGCATATATCTTCTTGCTGATGTACGTAGGTACGGGAGCGACATGCCTTGCTATGACAGATGAGATGTGGTCCTTAGTGTTGATGTCTTTGATGTAATTAGACCATTTCACCAAGACTACATGGGACGTAGATGATTGTGGATAGTCTACCCTCACTGCTACGCTGGTGTCCGTGTCACTTATAAAGGTATACATAGCCTCAGGATGAACGTCTACATGGATGGGATCTTCATTGTCCACGTATATAAGGAACCCTGTGAATCTGCAATTTTTGATGTTCTGGCCCCATATGTATTTACATCTATTGGCGACGCCCCTCACGGCTTTATCAAAAGTCTGCTTCAAGCTCATATTTGTTAGATCCGTTGTAGACGATAGCATTCACAGTGTCGAATACTATTGTGTCATATGGCAATGTAGCTCTGATGTGGTGATCTTCTGTAGTGCATGTACACAGCAGCCCTAGGCGCTGGCATCTGGTACATATATTGCATTGCACCATGTCGCCACGACGCACAATTTCATCTACGCAGTTAGACAGCCCTGCCGCTACCGCTGCCTGTACCTCCATCTCGCCCCATGATATTCCGCCTCCACGCGTACGCCTCACTGGAGTTCTCAATGTATGGGACCCCACTGAATGATGTGAGACATGATGCCGCTCCCTTGTCATTTGCGTCTGGTTGAATATCCTGACATAACCCAATGTGGCTTTGGTTGGCATGACCCTTGTTGACCCATCTTCATGTGTTGTTGCAGTGACGTACAGACGTCCCGTTGATCCATAGCATACATTGAATTCATCATCTACAGATGCAGTGTCACCTGGCTGCACAACTTGAGGAAGTGTCGTACCATTAGCCATCAATGTCAGTGACAATGCAGATTCATACAACTGGCCATTGGTTTGTCGCGTCACTATTGATGACATTGCTATTACCACATCTGGGACAATGACGCCATGTTGATCGTTCATTGCCACAGGCATTTCATGGTAAGGGGTGATGACTGCGATTCCCTTTTGGCCATGGCCAGTGGATAGCTTGTCCCCAGTTTGTAGCTGTTGATAGCTACGGACCTGTACCGACTTATCGCCATTATCAAGGGAGTCCACAGATACTACAGTGCTGGTAGGTATTCTGCCTATGCTGTACACATTTTTCATATTTGTGTCATTCATCTTGTGACTGCAGTGCGGTGCACATTTAGATTTCCACCACTTGCTGACCTTAGAGCATATAGGCATCCCTACGTCAGGGATGAGTTCGCCAGATGGTAATGAATATGTACATAACGATATGGTGCTGAAGCCTCCGTTGTCCACATAGCGTTGAGACACCAGTATGGCATCTTCATAGTTGTATTCCATGTTGAGATATAAAGCACATACATTCTCACCTGGCAACATTGACGCGACATCTTCGTCATGACTTGACTCTGATTGGAGTACAGACATATACATAGGTGTGGTAATGATGGGGTTAAATGTGTAACATGGTGACACTGCGGCGGTGCCAGGGCACCACGGAAGACATACTGCTTGAGGTGTCTGTACAGATGATATCAGAGGCCTGGGGGCTCTGTCGCTAGACACAAAGGGCACGAGATTAAAGAATCCAGAGAAGCATGCTCGATGATGATCTGGCCCAGCTGTGTTGATCTTTGGTTGGATGTAACATCTAAATTTCGATGATGAATATGTCTCGGATGTATCAGCCCAGAACCCATTGGAACATAGTTTGGTGAGGACTCCAGATGACACCGATATAACGGCAGTATGGGATGAGACGTCGAGATGTAACCCGAAGGCAGTTCTCCCTCGAATCGATCTTATGCGATGGATCATACACAGCTCTCGTAGGAATCCCTCATCGGCGTAGCAGTATGCGCCCATACAGAATACCAACCATTTTGGATCACTTTCACATGACCATTTGAGGCGAGAGATGAGTTCTATGTCATCCAATGTTGACGTGCCCATGACTCTGACCCTTGTATCACATGTGACTCGCCTCATCCGGCCTGCTTCAGTGGAATGTGATGTATGACCTGCGCATATGAACCCAGTGTATTCTCTGAGGTACGATCTGTTGTTGATGTCTGCAACTTTGTCATCCTCATATGGGCTCATATCCACAGCTTGATTATTGTGTAGGGTACCAATGATCCCTGCGGATGGTATTGCATTTCGAGGAAACATATACATAGATTCATATCCTACGCTGTTGGAATAAGTAGTGGCCTCCATAGCTGCATGAACAGTGTTGAGAGATAATGGGGAATCCATAGATGAAACCATGTCTAGAACATGTGAGTCACTATCCTGTAATGCTGATCCATCAAGGCACCATTTGTCTGCTACACGTTTGTACCGGAATGTTCCGAGAGGTGCCCATAGAAGGCCGTTGTTGATGCTACGTTCCAAGTTGTGCCCCACATAGCTCATCATGTTGTATATATCGTCATGTCTGCGTATCTCAAAGCATATAATGGAATCATCCACAACATGACCTACTCTATTCGGGAATTTGTTGAGGCATGTGATTTCATCGGCCGAGGAAGATCCGCTCATCTCTGGCACCAAACTTTCTGACCATGATATACCGCCGTTGTCTCTATAGTCGGTACATGCATTGCGAAGCGTCATGTGATTTGCCAATGATATAGACTTGCTGTATGCATCTTCACCTTTAATTGAGAACATTGTGGTGCGTATGCAGCAACACAGTTGCTGATGACACATATGAACAGATTTCGAAAGTAAATGTCGACACATTGTCTGCCAGGACTGCCATCTCTGGGCAAATCATCACATCAAGGCTCTCCCCAATACCCCACAACAGAGCCTATATCTAAAGGTGACGTCCAGATGCACGATGTCAAGGCGCCGCCACGTCCGGCAGATTCCATGTATGATGATCTCACAACTACAACACCGCCGCATGTCACCTCTCGTCATACATCTTCGCATATGTTCAACCAACCAATACCGCAACGCAGCAGACGCACCTCATATCAAAATTTCTATCAGGCGGTGACATATACGCAACGCCCCTGGGATAACCTGGATGACAGAGACATTGCTTATGGTGACTACGATGCAGACATACATGAGATGCTCAGTGGAAACCTATATACCCGTGACTGGACATTAGTGAGTAGACACCTTCCTGACGGCAGTCTTGTCATGTACTATGCACAGACATGTGATTTGCTGAATTCTACATCTCAGCAAAGGATGAACGAATGTCCTGTTACATTATGTCCTGAAGACGACGTAGTCATGGTGGAAGTCATGCCTCCAAATGAGGATACATTGGAGGAACATCACGAATATTTCAGGGACGTCGTTTTCAATATGCATCAGTCCGGTGAACTTCTCATTAATGTATGTACCCAACGATATAAGACCCCATTGTTCAATATATCGGGATGCATTGTCGCTCGTCACACCTCACCATTTTGTCAAAGTAGAGACCTGTCGTCTAATGTCATCGCTATAGGGGAGTACCAAGCGTCTCTGCTGATACCAACATCTGTTGTGACGAGTATATTTGAGGCGCTCTCAGCCGTGGACATAATAGTGCTACCTGACGTTCATGACGCCAAGAAATACACAGGATCTCGGGTGCAGCCCAGAAGTGGTATTGAGGTGTCCAGGATACCCCAGTCCAAGTGGTGTCATAATGAGACATCAAAAGACATAAACAGATACATAAATTGCAACGCAGTCGCAACTGCAACATTCACTGTTAGTGCCGTGGTAACTCCATATGAACACACAAAGGGAATTCGGCCATCAAGACGACGTGTGAAATTTGTAGTACACAATGTCCGGGTCTCATAACAATATATGTAGATTGTCGAGAATCCCATGCGGCGAGTCAATGCTGAATGTTGTGAGTAAATGTAACACCAAGATACGCACCGCCTCTCAATATGCCGCTGTGGACTCAACCATAGAAAATAAAGACCTCCCATATATCAATTGTGACACCTTGTATGCAACACCCCCAGACAAGTTCCGATCATGCACCAATTCCACCATTTCATTTGTCTCTACTGTTTCTGCTGTGCTTTCTACTTATGCCCATTTTGATAATGTTGTGTATTTCTTAGGTCCATCATCACCATCATCCAATATCCTTATAGACGTTACTGACGCCATCAGGAATGTTGCTTCTGCTGGCAAAACATTAACTGTGGAAGCACCATTGCAGTCAATGCTCAATGCTGAGCCATCTTTTGTTATCAGCATCTCATCTGGTCAGCCGCGAATGTGTACAGAGTCAGACATGATCACATTTATATGCAGTGTTATTGGCACTGGCAGGTCTATCATATGGTATTGGGACACGAAGCTCATTGGGTATGCCAGTATATTCCAAGATGCGGGATGTCAGATGTGGATTTACAATGATGCTTTCACCACTGTGCCATCTGCCAAGGTCACAGGTCTGGATGGATGTATGTACATGCCCTACTTCCATGAATATCCCAGATTAACGTCTATGCTTGCAGTGAATGTAGGCCCCGCATTAGTTGGCTGTAACATGGATGCTGGTCTGCCGCATAAACTCAATAGCATTACCAATGATTTGCTCAACTCTTCAACGAAGCATGGACGATGCTACTTCTGTTCATATGTATATATTGCTCATCAGAACATATGCGGTAAATGTACCGGGAAAGTCTATGAAGTTCGGCGGGAGCTGTCATCCAGTTTTAAGGTGTTGATGGGACTTTAAAATCACCGCAATGTCGGTATCGCAGCATCGCTGCATTGTTCACTAACAGATATGGCCAATAACTCACCTATCGTATATGTGGTGGGAATATATGTAAAGGATTGCAAAGGGTATCTTGATCGATCTCAACATTCTGGAGTCGCGATAACCGTAATCCCAGACGAGAACAACAGAATAACAATATGTGATGTAACATCTGAATATCATCATACAGACGAAGTCTATGAACGAATAGGAGCGTTGATGGCCCTTACTCAACTTTCAGACCGTAGCTCCATGATTATCAATACTCAGTTCGTAGATCCCAAGTCATCTCCAGTCAATTATGACGGGCGGACGAGGGACGACTGTTATATTGCCGATTGTCTTTATGACAGGTACATGGACGAGTCAAGTGCGTCTTGTAAAGCAGGGGTCAAGGTCATATCACGAGCAGATGACTTTACTCAAACGAATGAAGACATATCGGCCATTATTGATAACGTTATGGACAAAGTGTGGGACGGAACCCACATAAGCGACTGTACTGCTTCAATAGATTTTAAGTTCGATCTGTTTCGTAATGACTGGTTCACAAGGCTGTGACTCTAAATCTATATGTTCAAGGACTGCGTATGTTTTAAAACTGATAAGATATAAATTGCGGCACGCCGCTCTATGCACATCATGAATAGGATACGAAGTGATTGTTATTTACGGAGTGTCAAATACATAGAGGACATAGGGGTATTCACCTCAACTCCCACTTTCTCGTCAATTCCAGTTGCAAGATATATACTAGGTATATATGCAGCCCTGCCCATACAACATGTGATTCTAGGTGAGCGTCCATACAGAACTGACATATTCAATGCCGTGTCATCAGCTATGTCATATGATATCGATAAAGAACCATATGGAACTCCGTCAACAAATGCACTGGCACAAGATATTAGCCTTCAACATGACATCAGTCATGCCGAGGTCGAGGCATGGTTCAGAGACAGCTGGCAATATGTCAAACATGGGGTCGTCTTGCTGAATGTATGTTTCCAACACAGCTTCATGGATCAACAATCGCTGCGGGAGAGAGTGAGGTTAGAAAGGTACGTAATGGACTTGATCACGATGTCTATCTATGCCGGAGGGGGACCGGTACATATATATGCCATGGGCAATCCTGCACAATTTTCTGCCAGTAACATCAGATCTAGTTACTCTGGGGACAAGAAGATGGTGAAGATCCATAAATCCATTAACCCAGCGGCATTAAGTCATAAGAAAGGCGACCGTCGGTCGCATCTGTGCACCTTAGGATCTCCGTCTGTGTCTAAATTGTTGTACAGACTTATAATCGACACCAGGAAATCGTGGAAATTAGTCACATCTGAGGATTACATAGCTATGTCTACAGGTCCACCCAACGATAAGGCACGTCTCGCCGCTGCTGGCACCACTATGGCTAATGAATTTGAGAAGGTAGAGGAGTATTTCAAGAAGGGAGGATCATATAAAGGAATGTCTACAGAAGAAGAGGTATTCAGGAAGGCGAAGGAGGCCACACGTGAGTTCGTCATGGCTCTTAGCAGTGCCAAGATAGGTCTGTTATTCGCCAGTCTCAATGAACCACCGGCGGCTGCGAAATATGCGTTTGGCACCACCAAGACAGCATATCCCAAACGATTCATACCCGGGACAGCATCTGAAGTATCATCCAACACCCGAGCTAGTGTACAGAACGTGGGGTTTCATGACGACAGTGGCGCAGAAGGCGAGTCATCCAACGTGACTTCTATTAAGACGCCAGCGACCAGCACTCCCCCGTCTCGAGCCCCTCCTAGGTCTGTGACACAGTCTGTGACGTCACGCCGTGTTATACATGAGGGCTTTGCAGATGAAGATTCACCGGATGAGGCGATGTCACCACCTCCTTCTGTCAATGTAGTGCCGGTCATGTCTACATTAGCAGACCAGAACATCACTAACGAAGAGGCAGAGGACATGTCATATCTGTCTGACTTCGTCGAAGCAACAGAAGACTTCATCATCCCTAACATTTTGAAAGAAGAGATCAATGAATGTACCAGGACGAAGCGTGCTGCTGGTGAATATGCATTGTCTGCCATAGGCATGATCAGAGAAGTACGGAAAGATACCAGACAGCGATCAATAATGAATGCCTTAGGGTACGAGAATGGAATCGTAGATGTACCTAGCATCGCATATCAATGGGTTTTAAAGCATGCCACTAATTAGAGTCGGGTGAGCTGTTACGGGCCGTATTCGCTGCAGATATGGGCACCATACCCTCTTCTAAAATTAATCTCGCATATACCTTCTTCTGTGGTATCTTCAATTTCTTCACCGCGTCATTCACTGCTCTGCTGCCACACCGCTTGATCTCAGGTTCTGTGATGTCCAATGTGTTGTCACCAGTAACATATGGGAACTTCACTGCCATCATCCGTCTCATTCTGGCAATGCTTAAAATCCCAGGACACATGATCACACGCCGCCTCACCTCCTCAACTGTGCTGGTGATGCTTGGACATTCATCAACCATTCTCTTGATATGTTCCACACTACATACCGTGGTACGCCCTGACACGGTGCTGGCCACCAATGGTAACGCCACTTCGGCCTCACCAGATCTGATCTTGGGCATGACCAGTTTGTCGCTGATTTGAGTTCTGGTGCTGGGAATCTGTGACATAATGGTTACGACTGTGGTCCAATCTTTGAGTTCCATAGGCGTCACATCACTGGAATCAGCTGCGGATAATGATATTTCCTTTTGTATGATGGAGTCGAGTTGTAGGAATATACATCCTATCATGGATGGGCCGGTGTTGATGGCTGTACCTCTGTGCCAATATGTGACATCAGCTTTCTGTTGTGACGCAGACTGACTGACACCAACGGATGGAGATCCAGAAGACCTCGACATGTTCCTCATCTCTTCTGCCAACTTGAACATAGCAGCTAATGATTCCTGATGCATTCGTTGCACGTCTGCATGACATCTCATCTGGTCCTCGCTCAAAGCAATGACGCTGTTGTTGAGGTCGACGATACATTGCCTGATATCGGCCAATAATGTCACTGGGGTATTGACACCTAGAGATGATGTGATTTCCAATGCTGCCTGTCCTGTCTCGATTCGGGATATGTCCTTTTTCTTCCTGTCCATATCTTTCACAGCTTGGTCTATTTGATCCCGTGATAATGACATCGTGTCTGTAGCTATAGGCGTGGCGATTGCAACATAGTTGCACATGACGCAGGTCATAACTCAACATAGTTACATGAATGTTGCAATGCAATATAGACATGCATCGACAGGAACAACACAGTGAGACAACATAGCAAGACAGCATAACACATCAACACAGCACATCAACACAACAGACACAGCATTACAGCAGGCACGGTAATCACGGTATCGTAGTACCACCGCTGCGGTATCACCTACAACATTACTACATATCCATTAAATTGTCACATTACCTTACGACTTTAGTTCAAGTAACGTCGCTGAAAACTGTAGCGGCTACGTGTCGTCATGTCGGCTTATGATAGGCAAGTTCTGTTTAAGGCCACATCAAAGAGAGCCCCACAGTCTCAATCTGAACTGAAGTCTAGATCCATACCGTTGAAGTACAGTTCGTCCGCGAAGCCATCATCTGAGGATATATATGTCCATACATATGGTATTCCCTTGCCTCGATCATCGGTGGATATATTGTCCCATGTGGTGCTCGGACTGACCAAAGGGAAATGTATGGTCAATCCCTTGTACAGAGAGCTTCATACCATTGAGACATGGTTTCACGGATCTGAGTATATATGCAGATGTTGCTTCATACAGCCAGAACTATCGAGTGCCACAGGGTCATTGGGGGTGCAGCGACAAGCGGAGTTAGTGAGGTCATGTAATGTGGTGTCAGCATCACTGCCTGGATCGAGTTCATGCACTGTTAGTCCCAAGAAGGTGAGAGTCCAGGTGTCTGGCAGGATGGCACCGTATGTTGTGGATGAGGCGGGGCTTGGCGCAGAATGTACATGGGGATTTGCCAATGTGTCGCGATCTAAGATCTTATTCATATATACATCCAATAAAGGTCCTACAGTCCTTACCTTGACTCGGGATGCGCTCAAGATATTGGCGAGTTATATGCCATCATATGGGGCCTGCGTCTTTAGTGACAGCATGTCATGCTACAAAGTCACGGTGTCCCCCGAGGAGAACATCAATAACGACAATGCCAACAAGAACACATGTATGTTACTGTACAATGACGGGACATTTAGGATTCAAGGCACCCCATCAAAGTCAAGGAGAGTATGTGAGTGTGTCACTGATGCAATTTTAACATTGTCTACCTCACGATCGTGGCCTAGTTTCCTTCGTCGAATGAGAGATCTGACGACTTTGAATGCAGACGACTAAGGTCGATAGAACCGGCATCATTGACTATCATCACAGCTTCCATGAGTTTCGAATCACATATCATAGCCTCACGCAATGTACATGCAGTCCCAAACATCTTCTCCATGACCACCCTATTGGCCACTCTAGGGGTACCAGATGGGACTTCTAAAATTGGTCCAGCGGAGGACCTAAACATGGATGGGATTGCATATGGTCGCGTGGATTGAATATATCCATTATATGACCGCTTCCCCATTCTCATGGTCATCCACTCCCGCAATGACGCTGATGAACTGGTCTTGGTAGTCTCAAGCACCTCCCATATCTTACACATATCTGTGAATGTGACTCCTCTGATGCTTGTATCATTGACGGTATAATCTCGGGTGCATAGGCACAACACTGCCACTATATTGAGGCTGACGCTGCTGGCCCGCCCCTTATGTCGGGTGAGGCGCTTTCCCAAGTTACGTTCCAGTTCTATCAACGATGTACATGACGACACGGCATCAACGTCATATATGATACACCCCACGACTGATGTGGCTACGCTGCTACTCTCCAGCTCACATAAGGTATATGCAGGATTCACGTAATTCTCCAGTTCTGCCAAATAGAAATCCATGGTGGTGACATGCGCAGCAGTGTCGCGCTGCGATTTTAAGAACATGCAAGGACAGTACAAGGGTATGGCGGCATTATATGCCCAGATTGTCCAACTCTGCCAACAAGTCATCGTCAGCGATATCGCCTCGAGTTGCCTTCTGTAATGGAACACTGGTGTCGGTCTCTGGTGGCTGAACATCCACATTCAGCTGCTTGATGTAACATCTGCTGGCTTCAGGAGTCAGTCTGAACACGGTTCGGGCGGTGCGGTCGATACCTCCGTCTGTATTGCATTTGAGGTTGAAGATCATGTCGAAATTGGCCTTCAGACCACTCTGTGTCTTGTTGAAGATCCCAGGCAAGCTACGTGGAACGAATTGGCCTGTCTTGTTGATACTGCCGAATCTGTCATTCAACTTGTTAATGGTCTTCCAGCATTGCTCAGCATTGCTCTTGACCTTCTCGTCTTCGATATCCACAGTTAGTTCAGCTTTGATACCTGCGGCCTCGATGGCTTTGGCCACATGTTGATTGATGACTGCATAGACGTAATCTTTGCCATATGTCTGTTTGGATAAATATGGAATGTCACATCCATTCATCTTGATGATACTGGATTCAAATGTATGGTACTTGAATGTCACAGTAGATTTCCAGTACCGCTTTGTGGGTGACTTCTTTCTCGTGAAGTCACTGGTGGTCTCAACAGGCTGCGACACAATAACCTCTATTTGGCTAATGAGTTCTGGCGTCCAATCACCGATATGGATGAAAGGATTCTTGGATGGATTCAATGCAGACATGATGTATCGTATGTGAATGTAAAATGTGTGATGAGGTATTCTAGTGATAGAAGCAACAGCGCAAGCGTTGCACGAATCCAGTTTTGAGAGAGGTATACATCCAGACCGTCAGAGATACCTTGGTCTGACATTCTTAATGAATATACGATGTTCATATGTGAAGACACACATAGGTGAAATCAACTTGGCTTTATGACCCACCTCAGCTGCAGTGAGGCGGACGAAATGTCCAATGATTGACAACACTTCTTGACACCTGTCAATATCCACTTCTTCACTAGTCTCTTCCAATGCATCCATCACATTGTCAAATTTGGATGCACATAATGTCAATATCAAAGATCGGGGTGATACTGGCATACTGTCGTACTGTATGCGTATATATATGCATGAACATATGAAATCCAATTTGTCTTCGGCTGACTCTGGGAATTTGGCATACGGAAGGTCAAGAGCGTTGACATCCATGAGGATAGAGACTATGCGTCTCATGATCGCATCCGATGTGTATTCATGTTGTGTATCGATATCTACCAATCCATTGCTGCCTATGGTAAGAGAACACGATGATCTGCATGTGTTATGTCCCACCCTTATGTAGTCACTGCCGCTGATGTTCTTAAAGACAGACATATTCATGACATCCCGCTCAAGATCGACGTCGTAACAGAACGCCATCCTTGATGATACCATGACCTCAGTAACTCCCGCAGGCATTTTCTTGTTCTTGCCTGTGATGCACCCGTCAGGTAATGTCCCAGAACATCCTCGAAGACATGAATATATCTGTCGCATCACGGTACTTTTGCCGGACCCGCCAGGACCACAGAGTAACATAGATCGTGGTCTGGACACAGGGTCCAACAGACTGTTCCCAACATGCCACATAACTGTTGCCAGGTCTCTAATGTCACTGAACAATGGCCCAAGATAATTCATGATCGAGGCCTTGCCTGGGAATGTATATTTGGTGGGATATATACTGAGGCCTACGGGATGGGTACACACACCTAACACAGAGATGTCGGTCTTCCTTGTTCCTGGGTCTAACATGGCTCTGCTGGGATAAAATGATATGCTCTTGTCAACATGACTGAAATCTAACTCCAATCGGCGAGTGCCTATGCATATGCTGGTAGGCAACGTAGCAGCTATGTTGCTGTCACATCGCTTCACTAGATAATCCAGATATGGCAGCATCGCATCTGCATAATTCACGGAGACATTAGTGATCTCGATCAGGCTACATAATCTGATAGTGGCGGTGTATGAGGCAAGATTACACCAGTAATTTAGGACATCCACGAATACATACTGAGTCCCTTCTAAGGTACACATGAGTCCAGGGTTGTACAGATTATCGTCTATAAGGTCGAACCTGCGACTTCCTGACATCTTCACCAACGGTACGTCCCATTTGTCATCCTTAGACCATTCAATGTGCCCGGTGTTAACCATGTCGATATGATGATAAAGTGATGTGAAATATGTACAGGTAATGTGCATGACACAACACTGTTGTGTGGCCATTTTAAAATGGGACTCCATGCATACGTAACATAATGTATTTCGGTGTTGCTTTGAGATACGTGGCCCCATCTTTAGCCAAGGCATCGGCGGTTTCGTTGAGTCTGTCGCCGGCATGCGCCTTGACATACACGAAGTCAGTGGTGCTTCCCTTGGCTTTTCTGGATTCAACAAGAGACAATATATATTTGATGATGTCTACAGATTCCACAGAGGTACCCCGCGCAGTCTTCCATCCATTGCGGTTCCACATCTCGGGATATACGGTAATGCAATCTATGCTGTACCTCGAATCTGTATGGATAAGAACATCTCGACGCCCATCGATAGTGCATAAGGCGTACAATATAGCACACAGTTCGGCTCTGTTGTTTGTCTGCCTACCGTACTCCAATGTAACAGAGTCTCTAACTTTGACATCCATGTAATCATAACATATGCCAAAGCCACATCGAGCCTTGGATGATCCATTGCTGATGCAACTCCCGTCTGTATACACATTCAACCGTGTCCGAAATTCATTGTCTTTGGCATACCATTGACGCACAGACATAAGTATGGAACCGAGCTTATTCTGTCCCCATTTATCTATGTTGGCCTCAGCATCGCCCTCGGCATATCCGATACCCCACACCTTATCCACAGGACTGGTCTCTACTAATACCTTGTCACCAGTCGACAATAATGTCTGCCTCATGTCGACATTAGAGCCGAATTTGAGAAAGTTGCCACGATATACGATATCGGCTACGTGTTTGTTCCATACATCCGGCTCGAAGCGTGACACTCTTCGTCCCAAGGCCCGGGCATCCCATGGACTGAATCCCGTTTGATACAAGATTTTATTTGCTATGCCCAGATCATTGAATATGACAGCCTTATGATACATCATGTATTGTTCGGCGCTATGAAATTGGCATGTCTTGCCTTCTATGATGTCTGTGAATGGTGATATGGCCCATTGGCTGAAGCATCCGTATGGCCTAGCGTCAGGCTTGTAAAAATAAACACGTGTATCCATCATACATATACAATGGTAAATGTCACAACAAAGTTGTGGGCGTTACATACATCATGCCTCAGGTCATATCGTATATTGCCCTTCGAAATATGGTCCAAGAAGGACACATCATCAAATGGTGTGGCACGACAACATCAAAGGATCTAGTAGTACACCTCGCGAAAGATGGCATAAACAGTGTGGTCTCAGTAGATGTAGAGTCTGAATTAAATATATCAGCAACATATGATGTGGTGCGAAACGGTGAGGCACGCAGGCCCTTATCAACAGTATCTCCAGTGCCACCCAACACTGATTTCTTCGCCATCTTGAGAAAGGCGTCTGTCTTGGGAATCAATATAGCTGGAGATTGCACCAAAGGAAGTGCCAAGAGATATACGCCACTGTCTGGATGTGTTTGTGGATATGATTTGGAATTGGATCTTCGAGACCACGATAAGAAAGGATTCCCATTACCCTCTGTGGCCATATTGTCAGCGGCGCTGTGGTGTACATGTGGCTACAAATATTTTGTCACGACATCTACTGACACCACGTATGGATGTGAAAATGTGTGTACATCCACGGAGCTGGTGTCAAGGGTCATATTGGAGATATCGGTACATAAGCCGTTGTGGCTCACTGGGTGGAACTGTTATTCATTTGACAACACATGCCTAGCCTTCCACGCCACAGATTCAAATCTACACCTATTCAGGCAAGTCAAGGTGGGAGCTGCTGGAAGTGTGGATTACGGTTACATATTGAACATTGAAGGCGTTTATAATGTGGATACATATGCATACATGGCCAGGACACAGAAGCATCTGTATACAGATCTCAGTCTCTATGGTGTGGCATCGAAATTAGGCACCACATCCAAGACTGATATGCCGGATCTATATAGCGACATCAGCATTGAAGAAGTCATGAAATACAACATGAATGACTCAGCAGTAGCGGCAGAGTTGTGGACTGCTACCAAGGCCCATATAGAAGTCCCCAGTTTGGCATTGTGTTCATGTGCCCCGCTGTATGATTGCATCAGATACATGACTGGAGCCATGGCAGCCTGTACATTATCATCTGAAGCCCTGCTGGAATCTAAGATCATAGATTGGTCTCGATGTGATGATCCCATCAGATACGATGGAGGTAAGGTCCTCGAGCCCATCCGTGGGGTGCATCGCAACGTCGTGGTCTGCGACTATTCATCCATGTATCCTACGATAATGATTGATGCCAGGATATCTCCAGAAACCGTAGTGGTATCTCCCAATAATGAGAGACGTCCATATGGAGATGTATGGTGGTCACATGACGCCATATATGTAGCATTGGAGAATAACGTTGCATCATTTCCTCGGCATGGTCAGAACATACAACGTCGGATATTACAGAACATGATAGACACTCGGAACGACAATCGCAAAGTCAATCCCAACTATGCATCAGCATTGAAAGTCTCTGCCAACAGTGCATATGGCGCCATGGGGTACCAGAATTCACCTATGTTCAGCCCATCATGTTCAAGCAGCGTCACAGCTATTGGCAGGTGGTGTCTTGACTTGGCATGTAAGACATTCGATGACGGTGGTATGAAAGTAGTATATGGCGACACAGATTCATGCTTCGCTGTGCCTACATACACCACTGACCTCATGTACAACGGTGATGCCAAAGCCCATGCCATGAGATGTCTGGATCTGCTACACCGAAGGCTCAGTGAGACACCGTTTGCCGGGATGAGAATGAGTCTGGAGAATATACATCCGTGTATGATCATATTGGAGAAGAAGAAGTATTGTAAGACTACGAGTAGAGGGAATCTCGAATATAAGGGTATGTCGATAGTGAGGAAGGATACATTGGGTATATGTAAGGATGCCTGTGCCACGATATGCAGGATACTGACGTCTACAAAAGAGAAGCAGACATGCATCGATATGATCGCCCGGTACATCAACGATGTATCTGCTAGGGCGTTATCTAGATCATTGACTGCCAGCGATGTATCCCGAGTTGTGAAGAAAGATGGACGATACTGCTATGTATACACTAGGATCAATGGGCAGATCAATCATGTCCCTGTAGATGGCTCATTATCCCAAGATGTCGAGGACTACGATGTGGCATATGTAATGTCAACGTTGAATGCAGAGATTTTAAGAATACTGAGCGCATGTGGCTTCGGGTCCATGCAAGACCTCATGGATAAATCAACAGTCTTGTTCTGAATCATCTCGTGATGTGAGATGCTTAAAATTCCCCATGAACATGGCCGCTGTACTGGTTTCAGGAGTCTCATGGTTACTATGCAACGCTGGAAGTTTGGAGTAGTCAGTAGCCAGCAACTGCTCTACCCATCCCAAGTTACGTGACATCAAACCTTCCCTTGAAGTGATAGGTGCTATGGATGCTTCAACTTCATATGTAAGCACATATGACATGTCACTTAGCTCGACTGGACTAATGGGGACAGAGTAGTAGTTGCATATCAACTTGACGCCGGCTTTGCATATGTTCACGATATCACGTCCCTCAGTCTTACACAGAGTCAACACAGCAGGGCTGTACGTAGCCGTTACATACCTCGATATGTCTATTGTCACATTCTCATGTCTGATAAGAGTGACGATAACTCCGTCTATCTCATATACCCACACAGGACAACACACATCAAGTACCGCCCTTGATATGTCATTGCTGAAAGCCACTAATGTCAATTTGGATGTCACATCTCCTTTCTTGTCATATCCTTTGCTCTGACCCAGGATCATATCTGCTACTAGGTCATGGGTGCCGATACTTCCTGACTCAGCTCTGTGTGAATCTAATGCTGCCTGTTGTGCGACAGCACATATAGCCATTACAGCTCTCACAGCTGGGACACCTGAGTCACATATGTTATCATCCAATATAAGCCTAGGGCCGTCTGAAGTCACTACATGCAGTCCACCACTGAATGGCCTGTAGAAGCACATAGCGGCTATCTTGGCTACCCTAGTCATGTCACCTATGGATCCCTGGGACAATTGCTGCTTAGATACATCAGACATTCCTCGTATCGATTCTGACACGAACGTATCCTCTGTGGCGCGATTGTTGAACCTAGATCTCATTCCCCTCACATGTACATCCTTGTTTCGAGAATGATTTCCCAACGTTGCTATGTGATTCTCATTTGCTAAGGCATTGGCGCTCAATGTCGTATATTCCAGGAACACACCTCTATCAGGATCTGTATGTGACGGAAGCCCATCAATTTTCTCAGCCGCAGACCTACCCTTGTCAAAGGAAGACATAGGAGGTATGTACCATGCCTCGCATTCCTGTACAGATTCGTCATCGTACACAGGATACAGTTGGATCTCATCACCATCAAAGTCACCATGAAATGCACTGAATGATTCCGGATGTATTCCAATGCAGTCATTATGCCAATATACCACTTTCATGGGTTGGGTGTTACGGTAGCTAAGTGACGGAGGCCTAACTACAATCACCCAATCACCTTCTTTCAGAGACGTTTCTTGGTATGTGCTCTCAACGTTGCCATCATCGTCCTTCATGATTCTACATACTTTCATTCGTGAGGCGAGGTTCTGAGATATGGCTATACAGTTGCGGCCGAATTCCCATTGTGGTGTGGCGATCAATCGGCAACTCCCTGCGATTGGAGTGGACATAATGGACCTCATGTTCCCATGCTTGGTGTAGTTAGTGCCCTTGAGCTCGGTGACGTACCTCTCAACGTCATTATTAAATGCAGCCTTTGCAGCCATGAGATACTTTGTGACTATAGGACCGGACCTCATAGATAGAGACTGCGGAGGTAATGTTACGCCTGATGGAGTGGAGCACATATGGCCGAAGCATCCTCCATGCAATTTACATCCCGCTTCATAATGTGACATATTCCTGACATCTACTCGCCTGAATGTCTCATTATCGCTAAATGGAACAAACTTGGCTGACCTAACCTTGTACCCATTTGTGACCAACGCCCCAGGATACACACGTCTGGTGATGTCTTGCTGTGCTGAATCCATTGTCAAGTGAATCAAGCAACTATGTTGCCCTTGTCACGCAGCCGAATATGAAGTGCCTTGCTTGTGGATCTACATTACAACGATATGAGTATCAATCAAGATCAGCAGATGAAGCCCATACCACAGTCATCACCTGTGCATCGTGTCCCATAGACGCCAGCAAAATGAACATCAGCATTCCCCCGCCACAGCCCAATAAGAGGTTCATGAACAGATCACCTAAGATTGTCAGGCGAGTTAGCCTTGAGTCGCGTCCCATCATGAACAGGGTCTCGCAAATCGCTGTGGTGATTCCCACGGATCATCCCATGGCAAATGTATCTTTCCATAACCGCCATGTCGTAGTGAGCAGATACGTCTCGTCAAGCACATCTAACAACAATGATGGACTACCCAGTCCGGGATGGCTGACTCTCAACGGACCTAACAAAGGCAGTTGCATGTGCCTAGTCAAGACCATGTCCTTGGGCATTAATACATCCCTTACTAGTCACGCTGTGTATGACGTCCCAGCACCTCATGCAAATGAGCGAAGGATAGTGGTCGGCACATTTCACGATCATGAAGCTATATGTGGATATCAATCATATGCATACAGATCTGCCGATGCCAAATTTGTCAGTGTAGTTGTAAACATACCATGTGCAGCTACATATGAAATGTACAGACGTGTGGTAGAGTCCTTGTATGCTCGAGGATACATGCCTCGATCTATTTGCGACCATATCAAACAGGGCCCAATAGCAAAGTTGAACAATTTATCTGCCAGGGCATGGGACACCGCAACACCCCCTGTCGATGGATATTCTTTCACCCCGAAACCAGACGGGGAACGGATGTGGATGGTACTTGTCAATTCATGCTGGTATCTATGTAAATCTAACAGAGACAAGCTCATACGAAAGTGGTGCTTCATTGATAAACATGAACCTACTACCATGAAGCTGATAGTCATAGATGTGGAATATACATGCAAATATGGCTTCATCTTGATTGACATGTTGACATCTGTCGATGGACAGCCCGCTCCCATATCAAGGGATCTGACATGGGTAGAACGTGAATTCAGAATATGCAAGACTGCATTCCCGACTCTCACAGTTAAGATCCGCGATTACTCACGTGACTACCCCAAGGCATTGACCCAAAGTATTCAATGTCCATACCCCACTGATGGAGTGGTGGCGGTGCGGGATGGGAGCACTGAGATATTAAAGATTAAATCTGTGAAGTCAATAGAGTTGGAACATCGTGGCGAGGGTGATATGTATACCGCTGACGGGACTGTGGTGCTGCAAAGCAAAGATGCAGCGTCATTAGAAGTGGGGTGCATAGTTGAGTTCAGATTCACGGTAGACATTGCATCATCATTGCTGATTACAGACATGTTTGTAAGAACAGACAAGCGCGCCGCTAATTCTGACATGGCGGTGGCAAATATCATCAGGTCTGCCTCTGTGACAGACACACCTCATGACAATGAGAGACGTGTAGCCCTGTTGTGGTGCAACAGTCTGCGAAAAGAGATCATGACCAAAGCCATGACATGCGTAGGCAACAGGAA
>Ga0160427_10000503_pt1 | contig 23891 bp, 17 predicted proteins | sample SolpanmetagenomL_FD_108194 | JGI IMG/M metagenome (GOLD analysis project Ga0160427, IMG submission 108194) | Solar panel surface microbial communities from Lawrence Berkeley National Laboratory, California, USA - L | ecosystem: Engineered > Built environment > Solar panel > Unclassified ...
ATAAGAAGAGTAAATTTGTTAACTGAGCTAAAGATAATAGGACACGAGCATGGTAATGACAAGATGTGTATTATAAATCCAGGAACGAACGGCTTGCATAACAAGAGAAAAAGATCGTGGTCTCTTATTCTCGAAATGACGAGTAGGATTCATATAGATGGAACAATATAGAAATCGAATGTAAGAGGGCATTTCGTGAGATAATCTTGCCTATAAAGCTAATCTTATGGCCTGTATAAGATTTGAGATTCGAGTAGATAGCTTAAATGCCTCTTCAGCTGAAATATAGCGCTTTACCACAAGGGATATAATAGTTTTGTAACGTTTAATCTCCATCAAGATGATATGTTCGCTCTAGTAGAGTAGAGTATCGACAAGCTCAATACCCATCGTATCTACCAAAATAAAAGATGTAAAAATAAAGCAGCTTGTTATATTCTTTTTCACCGCTTACTCTTCCAATACACTTCTACTCCACCTTTGATTTAATTCAGTAGCATAACAATAGCCGGTGCTAGTTCGGGATCTAGGTGTCTTAAATGCTGTTATATGTTTTAGTTTGTTTAATTTTTGACCTAGAAGTGGCTCTTCATCTTAGGAGAAGAGAAAAGAGTTTTGTTTTCAGAGTGATGACTACAACCGCAATCATATCCTTTTGCAAATACTAAGTACTAGAAGCTGTAGACTTGGCACATATCAAATCAAAACAATATGGAGGCCTCGGTTCAAGAAATCGATGAGCTGGAGATCAGTCGAGTAGCTGCTATCGAACACGTAAATTTAATAATCATAAGAATGTAACATCATTATAACTCGCATCTTCCTCACTTTACATACTGCAGAAAAACGAAGATCAAATAATGATGAGACTTGTTGAATTACAAGTATTAGGGTCTCGCTGACTCAAGATGTTACTGAATTAGAGATCCGTGCAATCGAATCAAATTTCTGTGGAGGTGTTCGTCCTAAACTATACTTCGTGGCAAAACACATCTTCTAAGGACTTGAGACGCAGCTTTTTTTCCCCATCATCTGCATGCATCAAGCTAAAGTAAAACTCTGTGAATCCCAAGTTTGTGTCATCCAGGGCTGCAAAATACTCAAGATCATACTAATCTTTCAGTATAAGGATATGATCCAGTCCGACTTGTATTCGATAATTTCTAATGATAGCTACTACTCTTTTCGTTCTTAACTCTGTATCTTTTGGCTCTATGATGTATCTGTTGTTTAAATCCCTAGAGTATAAATTAAAGCCTAATTTAACCTCATTATTGATAACATCCTTCGAGCGTATAATTTACTCAATAACTCATCAAAATACAGACTTAAAGGACAGACGAAATCTTAGAGGAAAAGCTCTTTCCAAAATATATCCTTCATATAGGATATCCCACTGAGTTACCAGATCCTCCATCGTTATCTCTTCTTGAATTGTCTAACTTTCCACAGCGACGCAGTCTTGTATACCATGTCGATTTCTGCATAGAAGTTATCCCTTTCAACGTCATGACCAACAAGGGTGTTGGCTTAAAATCTGAGGCTACTAGGTATAATATCTCCTTCGTTGCGCAAACATTGAAATACAGCATGTAAACTGATAGCAGTATGAGCGTGGTTTGAATAAAATGGTGTTGTCTTCTAAATTAATCAGTTAACTTACGCTCTATCGCTTTTGTCTGACATAGTCCCATTTGTAACTTTGTCGAGTTGCGGAACAATAGAATACAACTAGAAAATTAAAGGTATTTGGTAAAAGATATTGAGCTGCCAAGTGATGGAATTTGCCCGCTCCGCAACTTTGACATCAGGTACACGTCGAAGCCGGCGATGAAAGGATGCACTGTATTGAGAAAAGGTATGTTCGGTACTTGAAGCACCGCAGATAAATTGACAAAGCGAATGCCATCCGAATAGTTCAGTTTAATAGATTAAGTGTAGGAAGATCAGAACAGGCTTTATATTGATTTAGTTATCATACACTAAGATAGATAGTGAGGAAGTCTGTACCGTCTCTTCTGAAAAATGGTTGCGATATTTAATGGAAAAATCGGCGATGATATTACCCATCCGCGTTTACCAACGAATATCTATGGGTATACATCTTTACATTGTTGATTCGCTCAATATTGACTTGCAACTTACACTGTTTACATGCTTAACGCATTTCAAGCTTAAAGTGTCTGCTATGAAAAAGCTCAACAAAAACAAAGAGAAATAGAATCCAATGCCCTCTGGTATCCTTCTAATAATGGTAGTCGATTTAATATCAACGTACTGAGTCTATGTGGACACGCTCAATGACCTATTTTTGTTCGAACTCTAGGCTTGACGTATTCAATAAAATCTGTGAGAATTGATGTAATGGTAGAAGTTTGAAAAGCAAAAGTGTATTCGATGATGTAGATATTAACATCTTATCACCGCTTACAACAATTGTATTAGCTCCCATCACAAATAAATCCAGGAATACGATATATACTTATTATTATCTATATATCATATCTCTCTTAAAATTCTTCATATATCAAGACAGAATAACAGAGTAAGCTCTAGTCTTTTTCTGCAGCTTTAAAGCAAGTTCAAGGTAATCGCCTTCAAATACTTTACTATACAATTCAAATATATATATATATAGTTATACTAAATAAATACACAATTAAAGTATCCTTACAATTTGGAGTAAATTACCGCTCTTTAGCCAACTCTATCTGAAAAATATGCATCAGAGTAGTTTTCCAGAATTGGTTTCTAGTTTTGCACTAATTTTGGGGTATTCAATATATAGCATAAGATAAAAAATCGGAAAATCTTAAATTTCGGCGCACGCTCACTTAAAACTCTTGTGTATAAGATTTGAGAAGAACAAGATTTTTTCGCTCACTATCTGATAAAGTAGATTCAAAAGACCTTTCGCGAAAATGGAGACAATATAGAAAAACAATAAGTGCCCCCAGTGCAGTCACTTTTTGAATGACTTCACTCTATAGAAATATTTGAATACTAATGTCTAATCGTCATCATCACGGCAATCCGGAACGGAATCATGATCGAAATCCGATGTGCAGGAATCATACAAGGTTTGATAGTCTGCTGGCTGAACTTCTTTGGGCGCTAATTTACCATCTTCATTCATATACACTGCAAGCTGGTCAGTATGGAGTTGCGATACACCTAAATAGCCAAGAGTATAACGAGACTTACTCATCAGGGTTAAACCTTTAGCATTTCCTCCCTTGTCCACATTCGCAGAAACGGTGCACTGGTTTTGGAATGAGGAGACGACGGGGTCATAGCATTTGTATATAACAGCGTTATTTTCGTTTACTACTTCTGCGGTTCTTGTAGTAATTGTCCCACAGCTTTCAATCATCTCTGGAATAAAGATCCAAAGGCCTCTGTAGCCTTCTTTGCCTTCACCTGTTTTTGAGTCCGTTGTCCCATGAGTTTTTGTTACCGAATATTGATAGGAGAGTCCTGCACTGAAGATTCCCTTGGCATCTGTTAAAGATGAATCGATGCTAAAGCCTTGAGTGACAGAAACCTCCCAGCTATTCTCTTTGGCACATGACTGTCCAAGGGCGCACGTGCTACCTGCTTCGGTGAAATGAATTTCCTGTCCATAATAGTATCGTCGTCTGACCTCACAATAAGTTGTGCAACTCTGACCTCCAAGAGTAGCACAGTTTGCATTGGCGTCCAATACACCGTTCTTTTTGCAGTTGGTATGTATCTCGGGTCCCACATGAGCATCCTCGCATGGGTCTTGATCATTCTGTTTCTTATTGAGTGCTCTAGCGATGGTATTCCCAACCTTGGAGACAGTGTTATGCAGGGTCCTCTTGTACTTGGCCTCGAGCGAGAGTGCCTCCAAGGCATTTCGGCGAGGGCCGTTGATGCCAGGAATGGTTATGTTGACGGGAGACATGCTACCACCACTAACACCATAAACAGCTACAGTAAGCTCATTCACTACGTGATATCCTGAGAACCAGGTAGTTCCACAATCCTTTTTGAGTTGGTCAATTGCGCGTTGGACTTCTTCTTGAGTGACAGTTCGATTGCGGGGCGCTGTATTACATAAGGCAGCAATTGTCATTTTTTGTCGGTCGTAGATACAGTAATTCGAGTCCATACGCAAACCACCCGTGGGGATGCGGACCATGGCGAGACGATGTCCAGCATTCTTGGCTGCATTAGGTTGATATCCACGAGTTGCAATACACTGTGTATAGCCACCAGTGAGAATATTTGGACTTGACACCGTCGCAGTGACTATCAAAGATGACAGCAAGAGCGCCTGGAGTATAAAAATGATCTTAGTCATTTTATAAAGGGTGGGAATAAAAGAAATCGAATGAGAAGCTTGCTTGGAATTGCTGGATGTAGAAGTAGGTGGTTGAGTTTAATAATGAATAGAAGTGTAAAAAATTAGAGAAAACTCTAGTCACTTTATAGTTTGGGGCTTTGGCTTGCGTGTGTCAAATTATCACTTATGTTAGAGCCATGATGTAAAATCTGCTCATATGGGCAGCAGCCGATCCAACCCTTTGCCGACGGTTTCATGCCTGGCATGGCGTGTATGCCTGGCTGAATCAATGACCTTTGGAGTATATCCATGACGGCTGGACATAAACGCATTTTCCTTTGAGGAAGGATGTTTCTTGCCAAGATGCAACTATCCAAGCACACTAAACTTCTGGCAGTTCACACTGTTCCAACGAAGGAAGAATTCTAAGATCTAAGACTCTGACAGAAAAGTATTTCTGTCACTCTATGGTCTTGGATCTATCATATTATGATACTGCACGCAAACATAGGTTGAAAACCTCGTTTCTTGTTTGTATATTGAGTCTTATGTATCTTCATGTGTTATTTGAGATTATAGAGGTATCTACATATATGCCAAACCGAAGCGTACGGTATTTGGTATGTTCTCTAGATTCGCTTTCTCTGTCATCTTTTACAATCCTGGACATTGTTACTAACAGAGTGGTAGGATCGAAAGCGATCATCAAGAAGCAGCATGTTATTTTGATCATGGTTGTTCCTAAACAATCGTTGTACCTTGTCATTCGGTAAGCCTTATCTATGATGCGCTATGACTACTGACTAAGGTAAAATAAGAGGCCTCAATCGCAATACTTGGGTTGTTTCAATGGTTCATCTTGAGACAGGCTTAGATATCGGAGTACGATAGCTATAGCTGTAGAACTCGTTTCCATTTCAAGATGGAACTGGATCTTGACGGTTGGTGATATATCAGTCAATAATTAGTAATTCTGCCCACCTATCCAGTGGTAGAAGGTCATGATAATTGATGCCTTGATGTCTTCGTTTTGAACAACATATAGCATAAAATTTATTAAGTGACAAAAAGTAGCCGTATTCATGTATTATCCTCACCCTATCAAGACCGATCTTGTTTCCAACTCCGATAACGCATCTAGATGAACAGTCTCCGAAGCAAAATACTTGATACACATGAAGTCCATTTTGTCCTGCAGCTGTTCCGTCCTTTCTTGACTGCCGAACAGAATTTTCGTGTTGGAGAGCCCGTATAGAATCTCATCATAGTTCATCATGCCAGGATTCGTCATTTACCTCCCACAAGGATCATGTTGGATATTACTTGATGTTACATAGAATGGACGGTCAACGGTCGGTCTGATAGTCGTGTCGGTAAGAACATGCGATTAGCATGTGTAGGTCGTGTAGTATAGACCCCTGCAGCTAGCTGCCGCCAAGAAAGTTGAACCCTACATTCAGAAGAAATATACACCCAGACTTCTACCGCATGTGAGACAACGTCTGTTGTGATCGTTGGATGAAGAGCGGGCCAGCTGGTCAGCTTCTTGATTGGGTTGAATGCGGAGTAAATGACGTAGTATTCCTCCATTGAATCTTAAAGTACCAGCATCATGGGAGCTGTTGAAGCTGCTACAATCTAGGCTTGAAAGCACCAGTGTTTGGACTGGTCATGCTCGAACTCCATGATAATGTCGATACGCTTGCAGTCTACTGATACAAGCTAGGATTTGAGAAAAGGCATGATGGTATAGCTAAATTACGCCAAGCGCAGCCAAGATCCGCCAAGTATTCCTCATACATGCCTATCTAGGAAGAGTAAGTTTCGCGCCTTATATTACATGGATTCAATATGTAGATGGAGAAGGAACAATTCAGATTCATACACTCTGACACTGCGTGGTTGATGCTTGACAACAGGCATAAAAATCGCTCCTCCCAATTGCAAGGCCAAGAATACTATCCTTGTCAACGCACAACAATTTTTTGTTATCGCTCATTAAACTCTAACTGTTGTAAAGGAACGCCGGCGCTGCGTATGTCTACAACACGCGAAAGATGAAGGTAGCATAGAACCGGCGCGAAAGTAGCAACGGCATCCCAAAAATTACGTTTGATTGCCTCGGACTATGCTAGATCCTCAGCCATGGTGAAGAAGTTGCTGCGAGGCGACTAACGTATAAAAGAGCTGAGATTCTTCGCTCCTTGATCGATGAAAACAACAAAGACAAGAACTTAAGCTATCCTGAGAGTTTTATTATTATACCTAGTGTGATAAAAATGGTACCCTCCAATATGTCGAATGTGAGTAAATTCCAAAATTGATAATTCTCCAAGCTTCATGAATACTGATAATGCTTACTACTTCCAGATACAAAGTTTATGGAGTGGAGACTCCCACACTTGCTACAATCCACCTCCCAATCTTATATGGACTTCACTTTGCACGTTATCGAACGTCAACATGACACTTCAACCAAACGCATCAAGGCTTGTTAGCCCTAACAAGCCAGAATCATATACCGCTTATGAAAGCTGTTGTCCGGAGCCTTCTTTCTATACTTACAGACGAGGATGTGGGTTGGCTTGCTACAGTTGGGAAGTTCAAAATGCAACTACCTACCCTGTTGCACCTTGGATAGACTGCTTGGTCGAGAAGGGATGGGCTCGCAATACTCCTGAACTATGGTGCCAAAACCACTCTAGTGATGCACCAGAATATCAGCAGATTGGCCCCAAATCTAAAACTTCAGATGCGAGTTTTGAAATTTTTGGAATATCGAGGGTGTTGACTGTAATGATGTGTACGATAGTTTTAGTTAGTGCTTACACTTAGTGTCTTGTTTCTTGACATCGTCTTAGCTATCGTTTTCCTAGCTTTCTTCTATGTCTTTAATGATAAGGGAATGGTACAAGTTATTGTTTCCAGTCATTATCATCCGTTATATGTCCATGGTTCTATAATCAACTATGTTACGCTACTTAAATTTAACCTACTGGTCACATTATCCATAAACTTAATGCATCATATCTAGACTTGTACTTATATTACTTGAATTGATGATTATATCAAAGTTCTGATAGCTTATACGTGTCTGGTAAGGCTAAAATCAACTCGAATCGCCTCGCTATGTTCGATTCAATTTCGAATATCCGCTCCAAGATGTGAATAGTATCTTGGCTATAGCAGCTGTATCTTTCATATTTCAGACAACTCTAAATATCCGAACTATCAAGCCTATAAGGCTTAAAAACAGCGCAGCTGCTTAAACTACAACAAACGGACGGAAAGAGCAGGTAAGATCAGGTTCTCGAATGGAGGATCAAAATGAGGTAAGCACATCATACCTGCAAAAAGAATTATGGTTAAGCCCATAATTGATCATAAATGAATCATGTATTTTGTATGTAAGAAAAAGTTTGTTAAATATGTTGATATAGATAATGTTGACCTGTTATCGCGTATTAAGATGCTTTTGGTAAATTAATCACCACTCTTTTTGATACGTTTATGAGAGTAAAGAAAAGATACTAGCAAAATACGTTAAGCCTTAAATAAGAGCTGTTTGTATTATAAGCTTTCCATCTTGGCTCCCTGGTTATCCAGACATCTCAGAAACTTTATTACTTGTATCCACCGAACGAGGAAAAGCATGCGCGGTGACGGGACTAGGATAAGAAGCGATACTATAAAGATCGGGTGACAATGGCGGGCTACGATCATATATCGATGAGTATGCTGGTACTATCGAGTCTCGATTGGTGTTTGTTGGTAGTTCTTGAGGACTGAATGTATTCAAGGGTTGCTTGCCAGTTGCTGGAGTGAAATAGCTCATGTCTGGAGTAGATCGTTGATGTTGTATCCCAGCAGGTTGTGGAATATTAGGTACATCTGTAGTCTTACGTCGATGTCGTCGCTGGATGAAACATACTCCAAAGATCACTGCGAGTACCACGGCCATACCTCCTATCACCGCGCCTATAATCGCACCAATAGGTACGTGATTATGTGGTGAGGGGTTAACTTGGCTTTGGATTGATGTAGGTGTATTTGTTGCTGTTGTTGTAGTAGTATCATCCGTTTGGCTCAATTTAAGCATAGGCGATGTCTTGTCAGGAGGCGAAATGGCTGGTACTGTTCCACCCGCCGGAAGAGACTTCCACGAAGCATTACCATGTGCATCTCCGCCAATTATATTAAAGATGGAAAACGGTACAAGATGATCTTGCAAACTAGTGTCGAGCTTGCTCTTCCAAGCTGTCAAGAAGGTGTCATAAATATAAACTGGATTACAATGTTAGAGATGTTCATAGACGAGTATGTTGCTCGAACGCGGACCTATTTTGCCATCACAAGCCGTGAAGGTAGCAGACGTCTTTCCCCCTACGACAACCATATTTCTACCCACAAGATGGCAAGTATGGCCTGTTCGTTCTAATGGATCACCTGCAAGTCCGACAGAAACTTGAATCCACTATCATTGTATTAGTAGGTGTTACTACCACTGTATTTCATACTTATAACTTACTATGAATGCTGGTAAGCTCAGAACCCACATTTCGCCTTGAGGTGTGAAGCTATTTCCTGTGTTGGCTTTACCGCCATAGACATATATATTTGCTGACGAGTTATCGGAGGCGTAGCTAACAACTGCACATGCATCTCTTAGAGGTAGAGGGGGTGTTCCTTGTATAGGTTGAATATACCACTGCTTTACCTCAATGTCGTAGATATAGCAGTTCGCCAAGGACAGCTTGATCTTATCAGAAATGTATGAGAATGCTCTTTGTGAAACAACATACCTCAGTACCCTTAGCGGCTCCCCCACCAAAGTTAATCAAATACTTGCGTCCATCAAGTATTACGGGAACCAGTACACCATCTTGATACCCAGTACTGACCGTGTCGAAGATATCAAAGCCAGTCGTGATGTTTAATAATGTGTTGTTCTGTGTAGAATATTCTAGCATCCTATGGTTTAGTCAGTTTTACGTAAAGTTGATGTGGGAACGGACTCTTGGTCATTATCTAACTCTTCAAAATAAAGCATCCCTTGATCTTCGAGTGATGGTGGAGAGTGAGGAGATAATGATAATCCAATCCCCAGTGCGTCGAGAAGAGGTAAAGCAGTAAGTTGAAGTGGTGGATCACTTACCCAGCTAGGTAGACTCTTGGAATACTGTTATCCCATCCTGGGACGTTGTATGAATCGATGTGTCCTCCGCGATAGTATCCTACTGTAGATTAGTTTCACCAATATACGTTTTCAAGATCTAGACCTTGCAAACCTATACCGTCCATGAAAGCAGAAGCACCCTCAGCAGCTCTACTTATGGTTCGTCCCGGTGTGTTGGCGAGGTACCAAGAAGATTGTTGTGTATTGTAGCTCCACAATTGTAAATCTGTGATATTGGGATCCTTCGGATTATCCTCATACAGTCCACCATAAAAAGTGAGGGTTCCATGATTTTGCTGAGAGAAAAAATTAGTAAACACTGAAGCGTACAAATTTATAGACCGGACAAACATCAGGCCAGAAAATACCATAAGCTGTTTTATATGTTGTTAGTTTCATACAAAATGTTGCAAGCATCTTATTGTCAAGTTGAGAATGGCGTTGGATAAATTGATTTTCGCGAGATTTATAGAATTACTTACAGACTTTGGGCGGACCGGGAATAGGAGGGTATGCCAATGCACCAAACGGAGGATCGTCTATATCAAAATTTTGACTAAGATCAAGCTGTATGAAGTCACGGGCTAGTCGGCAATCTTATTAACTTTCTGTTTCCAAAAGTTTGGCGAACGAAGTGGAAGAATTATACGTACAGACTAAGTAAGTTGTTCGATTGGTATCGCTCAAATTGTAGTTGGCGTATCCTCCATAAATGTAGAGTATTTCGCCAATCAAACCACCTAGACACGGTAGAAACAATAGCTTTAATATAGTGTACAAGCGTTGATAGTTCATGAGTTCATACTAGCATGGGCCCATCGGTTGCAAATTGAGATTGATGAGACGTATTGTGCTTCTAATCTCAAAAGCATCATGAAAACGACACAAACTTCCAGAAGAAGCGCTTTTCTGCAGCCGGCCTGTGTAGAGAACATCATTTTGTATCCAAGGTTTGTTTAATACGATTGTTGGAGATTGCTGCTTAAAGCCTGTAAGTGCCGCTTGGTGATACTTTGTTACAATACGTGCTTATGATCGGTTTCCAAGGAAAACACGAGAATTATCACTATTCGTAGCCACAAGAGGATCTGTTGAAAAAACATGATATATCTATAAGGGTGGGAAGCAAGCTTTTATAATAATCTCACAGTGTTTGAACTATATGCTACTTTACACCTTTTTTACATAATTACGCCCGCATGATATTTTTCAAAGTCAATGTACATGTAAAGTTAATCTTGGATCCGGTAAAATGAGTTGATGGCAGATTGACAGCCTCGTGCTAAAGCTACATACAATGGTCTTAGAAAGCCAAGTTTGCACAGAATATACGCATGTCAGCCGCATCAATACACACATAGGATCGAAGCAATTCATGACTGAGTAAATGAAGTCTCATACTGAAAGTACGTATAGTGCACATACGTATCGTAGCAATCTCACAAACGACGACGATTGTTATGTATATATGCTCCTTTAATCCTTTTTTACGGTGTTCCCAAAAGAAACTTCGATATTACTACGTACTTCTTCAACATAAACTCGTTAACGATTGCAATTTTCACGCAGAATGTAGAAGATATCAGCAGGGAGAATCAGCATCTTACCGGAGGGGGGTAACTATAGGAACCAGTAAGATTAAATTGTCCAGAACATATTGCCAACACATTCGAGGCTTCAACAATTTCAAATCTGGACGTTAGCGCATAAAACGCCTAAAGCCATACTGAGCAGTAGCGTTAAAGTGTGGCCTCACTTCACTGGAAGATCAGCTAGCATACACTGTCGACATCAGTTGCAAAAGTCCATACAGTAGATTACATTAAGATCTAGACCAATTTAGTTCCACAACTAAAGGTTTATCTGTTTTTGAATAGACTGGGAGATGGTACTTTCCTCGACAGAGCGGTAATGTTTAGCGTAGTACGTGCTATGTTGGGATCAAACACGAATGCAAAAAGTCAAATACATGAATATATCGCTGTGCCCATATCAGCTTGCGTGAGTGTCCAGATAAACCTGTACAATGCTTATTTTTTCAATTTGTGTTCTCACCAATATATGTGTCTTAATAAAGGTCCAAAACATATCGTTCTATCAATACTCGTAGTTATTGATTTAGTGCTAAGATATATAATTTTTCAGTTTGTTGTTTCCGGACTATATCATGTTTATGATCCTGGCATGGCTTTATCGATTGCATAATGAGGTGAATGAGATAAGTGAGCTCAAAGCTTTAATACCAGTATAAAGAACATCTGAAGGTCAAGTCGCTGAAGCGCCACTTTACCTGATGACGACGCGACCATCTTGAGCCTACCAACTTTGTCGCAGTTGAAATGCTAGTAATTTAAGTTGTAGATATTGTAAAACAATATTGTTTTTGAATCTGTGAACGAGATTGATTCAGTATAGAAAATCTACCAAATAATAGTATTCTTAAGTCAATTCCCTGAGAGACGATCGAAGCAAACGTTAAATTTATAGAAGAAGTTCTCACAAGGATTTAGAAACATTTCATGAGTATTTACCCTTCTCGGACTATCTGTTTGAACTATCTCCAAGGCTGTTAAATTTTCATACCGAGATTGAGCGAAAGAACAATCTTGGCGGAACTTGACAGCCTCGTGCTGGTGGCGTATAAGCTAATCTGTAGAGAGCTATAATGTGCAGAAGAAATCTTGGCTACATTGAATACAATCAAACTCAATTACATTTAAGTCAATGGATATGCATGCCAACAATACATGTACATGTATATAATCATCGAAGAAACTCCAAAGCCTCGGAGATTGGTTAAAATATTTCGTAAAATTTACCAAACTTCTGTCCACGAAACTTGGAAATTAGAATCTGCAGTGTCCCAATAAGAACTTCACCATGGTTTAGTTGACGGGGTCTCCACTTCAGGTATAGACATACGTAAACAGTGTAAAAATTGCATTAGTACCACTAGTATTCTCACAATAAACTCGTGCCCACCGTATTGAAATTATCTTGTGTATTATAAGGTTTTTGTTGGTGTTACTTGTATTATGCTTGCTCTTAGGATGAGTATCATATATCAGTAGGATAAAACTGTTGCTAATTTTCCTCCCAAAATCCATCATTTAGTAATCTCGTGTATTTTGAGTAAGGTGATGTTTGAGACAATATACTAAATGAGTGGCCCTTGACAGTAATAGTTCCCATCGCGTAACGGGCAACATGCACCCTCTTTGTTGCAGGAAACAATGTGTATGGCACCAAATCGGGATATCCATTGGAGGAATTCATTGCAAAAAAACTACCGTATTTAGCGCCATGCGGGGTCTTTTCTGTAGAATGGGGTATTACTACCTCGTCTAAATCTGCATTTTGATGGATGAAATATGTAGATGTTATCATGGTTATACCAACTCAAGAATAGCGCATTTTCAACCCTGTGACAAAAACAATTTGGACGATTTAAGTTCAGTATCAACGTCATGACTCTATACCCGGCCTTAACCCAACCAACAACTTCAATTCGTAGCTTAGAATCACGCACTGTCAACAACATTTACAACATTAGTTCACAGAAAACCCGTCTTTAAACTGATACAGTATCAAACAATCATGTCCACTATTCGAATTCTCAGGCCCCTTGGGCGCCAGCTTCGGATGATGCCAACACGCCGTTTTCTCAACACCAGTGAAGCGCCCGTCTTGTATTCTGCACATGCAAAGGTTGTTGGTGCTAGAACTGGGTAAATTTTTTCAGAAATTCAAACTTGGGGCGCATGCTAAGATACATGCTATAGACACGTGGAAGGAGAAAACCTAAAAGTTGGTACGTATCAAGCATACTTCCAAAGAGCCACCTGTAATTTATCGTTCTCTAACCTTTCTAGATCTCGCCATGGCCAAAGCACTTGGAGGTTCTGGTGATGTCGGAAAGACAAACCCTGAGGTATTTTTTCACAACACCAGACAATTCAATCAAGTTCAACTATTAATCGCATTTATATTCAACAGGAACTATTTGCAGCCGGCTATGGTGCCTGTTTCCAATCCGCTATGAACGCAAGCGCTATCTCAATGGGATTGCATCTACCTAAAGAGAGCACTGTTGAGACAACCGTGTTCCTCGTCGGCGACATGAAAGCTCTTGATATGGGCTTACGTGTCGAGATGAAGGTACATGTTGCAGAGGATATCAGCCGTGAGAAGATGGAAAAGATTGTCGCAAAGGCTAAAGAGGTGTGCCCATACTCGCGTGCTACAAAAGGAAACGTGGATACTACTATCGAGATCATTGGGTAGTCACTCAATGTTTTAGAAGATAATCAAGCTGGCATAACTAAACAGGATTTCTTTATGGAACATACAATCTCAATCACATCATAAGCGTGTATTTGTGAGGATCATGCATGCACTGCGAAATTCTTCGTAATTGTGATTATTGTGGTAGAACGTCTTCATACTCTCTATCAAACAGGATGATGCTCTTTATAGACCCAAAAGTGAAAAATAAGCCGTAAATATTAATTACGATGCCACTTAACACTTTATCGTCGCACGATCTTACCGCAAACCAAATTCGCATTTACTTATCAAAACACCCATGAATACAACTGTCTCGCTCGACCTTTCATTCCGACCTTTTCTTTCGTGATTTCATGTTTATCAACATGATACCGATCAGTTTCCAAGTCCATTTCTTCCAGTTTGACAAACTTTGTTCTTTTCAATACTTTCCAAACAACCATCATCAGGAAGAGTATTGGTATCTCGATATAGTACGATACAAACGAAACGGCGTCGAACTTTGGACTAAAGGAGCTCCACCCCTGAACCAAAACCAAAACAGTGGTAAGAATTACTGTAACCCACGGACCAACCGGATACAAAGGGTTCTTGAAGCCAAGAAGGTGTGTCTTGTTCTGGGCTGCTAAACCTTGACGAAATCGTATACTCGCTATGCCGATAGCAATCCACGTCAATTGGTTCGACACACCAACTATATTTTGAAGCCAATTCCATAATTGTCCTGCTCCAACAAAACTTGCTGCAAAGCACAATCCAGCTATTAAACTTGTGACGAGAACTGCTAACCAGGGTACTCTTTGTTTGTTTAATGTGCCAAGATGCTTTGGTGCATGTCCATTGACGGCAAGAGTATACATAAGTCGAGTACCAGCAAAAAGTGCATGATTACCTGCGGAGATAACTGAAGTGACGATCACTGCATTGATGAAAGAGCCAGCGATATTTGATCCGGCCATTTCGAAAACAATAGTAAAGGGCGAAGTTCTTGAACTCTTGCTTTGCAATCCAGGAGTATTGTATGGAACGTTTAGGCCTATGATGAGCACAGAGAGCACGTAGAAAAATAAGATTCGCCAAAAGACATTTTTAACGACTTTTGGCATGTTGATGTGTGGGTCCTTTGTTTCTCCAGCTGTTATAGCAATACTCTCTGTCCCACCATAAGCAAATGACGCTGTGACAAATACTGAGGCGAAACCTCCTATTCCACCCACAAATGGTGCATCTCCAAGATTCCAGTACTTCCCACCAATGTATTGATGATCCTTATTACCACCAGCATTGACAGCGATGCCGAGAATGATAAAGATGATGATGGTAACAACTTTGAGCAAGCATAACCAATATTCCACTTCGCCATAGTATCGCACCCCCAGAATGTTGATGCAGATTAAAGTGACCCAGAATATGAGACCAAGACCCCAACCAGGAAAGTTTGTGTCCCAATACGCAAAAACCAGTTGGAGCGCCGTGAGATCGGCTGCAGTAGACACTGCATCATTAAACCAATAGTTCCATGTCAATGCAAAACTAAATGAATCGTCCACAAATCGGCCTGCAAAAGTGCAGAAACTTCCAGCTACCGGTATAAACGTCGCCATTTCACCAAGGGAGAGCATTGTACAAAATACAATACAACCAACGATGATGTAGGATATGAGCATGCTCCCTGGTCCACCAGTCGCAAGAGATTTGCCTGTGCCGAGGAAAAGACCTGTTCCAATTGTACCACCTATGGCAATCATCTGAACCTGTCGTGGTGTAAGCTGACGGTTGAGTTTGTCCGCCAGGATGATCTCATCGTCAGGTAGACTCTCAGGGTCCTTAGAATTGACATAAGCGGAATCTTTGACAGCTGTAGTCGTCATTTTGATTTCGACAAAGTTCGATTGATAATAGAAGGTCGCATATATTCGAGGCTGAGGAACTCTTTATACCAGTTTGACGTCCATTAACCATCAAGTTGGGCCATATATTTCAACATGGTAAACCTCGAAGAAGTATGTCCTGCGACAGGAACAGTTTGCGCATCTTGAGATCATCGTTGTCGTGATTGCTTAAGAGTGTGGATGAAAGAAAAAATCCTTGTAAAAAGATGTAACATTTAGCAGTTGTTAGCACGTCATATGTTGGCTATTTGCACCTTCTCAATGAAAAGTAGTTGGGCTTCTGCCTTGTCTGGGTCACGTTGCTTTTCAGCGTAGAAAATAATTTTTCGTTTCGATAGCGGGCCGTAATCCCAGCATCTCCACCTAACGACGTGATGATGATCACGCAATCAAAAAAAATTGGTTGATTCCGAGTCTCTAATCAAGGGGCAAAGTTTTGACGTGTATGTCGGAAATCATAAACTAAAGATGCATATGTGCAAGCACTATGGCGAAGTGTTGGCCCAAGCGGATGCTTGCAATTGGAAACTGTACCTAAGTACTCTTGGACCATCTTTAAATTCAGTATAATGGGTAAAATGTAAATCCTGGGAGCAATATGGCGAAAGTCTCGATCCGTCTGATCATTTCCTTCTGTGATCCTGATCATGGATATCGTTCTGTAGCTAATGTCAAGGACACAAGCAGCGTTGTCTACAACTGCTAAGAACACAACAAACCTCGAGCTCGCTTAATTATATCGATCCATGAGAATATAAGTCCTAAGTGATGGCGACACATTTGAACTTGGTATGTGGAACCGTGGTCAGTGTGATTAAAATTCAATCCGCAGCTGGCATCCTCTTAAGGGTGATATGCCCGACAGCCTCTGATTCATGTATAACAAGAGTAACACGCGTTATTCAATAATAGATTCTTGCTCTAATCTAGAATCCCATGACCATTTTAACTACAAGACAATGCAAACAATTTCGATGGGACTGGTCCAATCTCCTATAAACACAATCACAATACTTTGAGAAGTACAGGTCTGATACACATAAGCCAAACAAGTCCATTCGGTCATTGTGTCTGAATGTGGAGCACAGAAATTGGGTACGTTTATGTTGGAACCATATGCATAATGTATGGAATATTGGATCATTTCTCTGTATCATAATCATAGAGCTTCATCTTCGAGAGCGCCAAAACGTTAGGCTTCATAATCGAAAACAACCTCCGAGCTCAACTGGATATTTATACATGATCTTGCAGCAAAGCTAACCAAGGTCCATTATAAAAGCAATAATAATACTGATGATTGCCTCAATGCTCGAGCCAAGACTTTTATACAGCTACTCAAAAAGGCAATACATGCCCCATAGTTAAAACACGTGTGCAAGTAATGACTCCCATGTTGAACATTCGACAAAGGCTGTAGTATCAAGACTCGATATATATCTGATGTCGTCACGCTGACATTCTCTCGCACTGTCTCCTACTACCAAAAACATTCGATTTAGAGCTTATATGCACAGTTACCATCTGGGTTTGTTGTCGCAGTCTCTCAAACTATCCAAACCATGAGCTCAATGCCAAGTAATCTCAAGTTCCAGCTTGCTCAGTCTTATGACCTGATTGCCGAGCAGTATCTTGCTTGGTCATCACCACGAGCGACCCTCACACGGCAAAAATATCTTGAAACCCTCGTTTCCAATTTACGTCAAGATTCCGCTACAAGTGTCCTTGAGCTCGGTTGTGGTGCTGGTGTTCCATGTACACAATTCTTACTGTCTCATAAACTTGCAGTAACAGGCGTCGATATATCAGCTGCACAGATCGAATTGGCCAGATCTCGTGTTCCTGAAGCTAAGCTCATCAAAGCAGATATGATGGACCTACAGTTTCCGGATGAAAGTTTCGACGCTATAGTTGGATTTTATTCAATCTTCCATCTGCCAATGCAAGAGCAAGGTGCACTGATACAAAGAATTTCTAGGTGGCTGAAGAAAGGAGGATGGTTCCTTGGCAACTTTGCTGTGGAAGAGGGTGACGTTGTCCTTGATGGATGGATGCATCCGAAAGCTTCCATGTTTTATAGCAGTTGTGGGGTGGAAGGAACAAGAGCTCTATTCATAAGGGAGGCGAAGAACCTGAAGCTTGTCGTAGATGAAGTTGATCTAGAAAGAGATGAAGATAACAAGTTTGAAGAATCTTTTCATTGGGTCATGGCACAGAAGAGTGGTCCTTCATGAACGGCTAGTAGTGAGGATTTAGTTATGATTAAAGGTTATGACGCGTTTATGTTTCGAACTTTGCTGTATATACTTGCAAATAAACCAGCTATACATCCTAATTTCTTCATATCTTGTCCACTATGTAACATTCGTGTTGATACACTTGCACAAGAACTATTTTATTGTACTCAAATACTGATGTTAAAGCGTTGATGCTCATAGTGCAGCTCGATAGGCGTCATAGTCACGTTGATGTAATGGTGGAACCATGTATTAGAGACTAGCTTCACATTCGGGCTTGTGTTGTCTATTGAATCTATCGCTTTTGTGATAAAAAGGTAGAAAAAATTATGGACATGTACGCTTTACAAATATGTATTGATACGACTATAGCTAGTTAAGTATAAAAATGCATGATGAACTTTGAAAATTTTGTTCACGTAACCTAGACCTAAACAACCAGATCCTGACAAAGCGCGATGGCAGTACATTGGAACGTTCGACCCTCGTTATATGCGGTAAGGTTAAAGGTACGGTCTGCCCATGCTAGATATGGGCCATATTGGCTTTGGCAGCCCAAGAACGAGTCGAAATTCTTCGCAGTGCCGGTAAAACAATGACCGCCACGAATTGGATATGGTTTGATCCTATGAAATCATAATTAGTATATTGCTTGAACTAAGGCTAGATTTCAACTTGCCCATTGTGATGGGCACCTGGAGTGAATTGTGTGATGCCTTCACCTCCAACAGCGCCAGTCAGAATTAAGCTTCTGTCGTTATTAAATTGGATACTAGTGTCCGATCTAATAAACTTGAACTTTGGTGCAACTGTGGTATCACTGGTGAGCACCGCGTCTGGCGAATTTGGCCCTGTGCTGATTGTGACTATGATTTGGTCAGTTTGTTTTTACTGGGAAGAAAGGGAAGGGGATTTATGGCTTACCGTATAGATTGTTTATGTACTTGTCGATGTTTGGGTTGAAGCTGACAGTTTTAGCTTGTAGGCGGTAGCTATAGCTTGCCTTTGTTGGGGTAGGTGATGGGCTTGCGGCTGTGGGTGTGGAGGTCGGCGCGCCTATAGTCGAAGACACAAGAAGTAGAATGGTTGCGAGAGAGAATGAGTATTGCATCGTGTTGAGTGGTGCCTCTTTCAAGAAGAACAATTCTGGGAAGGAGAGATGAGGTAGCTGGATATTGAGCTGAACGCGCAAGTTTATAACTGTAGTCTTATTAATATTAATTGAGATGCTGTAGTTGATGGTTGACAGTAAAGTAAGGGTAACTGGTCTACACTTATATCATGCATCGAGGTGAGTTCACTTTCTAATTCTTGGATATGACCAGTTTGCAATAGTTTCATATAAACTCTCGAAATGACCTAAAGTGGAAGAAATATCCACTGTGACATAAAAATTCATCTTGCGAACAGTGCAAGATTTTGACTTTCTCCACAAAAATTGGCTTTGCTCAGCTGCTGTCAACGGCTGGAATTGTAAACTTAAAAGGGTTAGAGCTTGCTATATTTGGAAAGTTGTGCATTCCTACTATTGAATACTCAGCCCTGGCATATCACAAACGGAATTTTGTAATTACTCCCGAACTTTGAAGGTTGTGCCCTTGTGCTCACCTTAAATTAGGGTGGGTTGTGCTAGTTCGTCTTGATGCGCCTCCAATTAATCGGTGCTTGTTCATAGATCGCGGCAATACGCGTGAGATTGTTATTTCGTACGTTCTGATGTAGTCGAATTCAGGAGATTTCGATTCCAACTTCATTGTTTTTAGGGCAAAGTCGGATTAAAGACTTTGTCACAAGCTTGAGCTCAGACTCAATAGTTTCCAAGTTCGATATTTCATTGTAAAATCCAATTCAGTAGTTATGGTCAATGACGGTCAATCTCTTCAGGCCTCCGGCTGAACCAGGCTAAGAATCGATCTCCTGTGCATATAAGCTTTTCGTGGCCAGTCTCACGTACTTGAACAATCTCGTTTAGAGCTTGAACCAAGTTCAAGAATAGCACAGATGCATAGGCTGTACGTACAATCGGGCACAGGAAAGAATTTCGATAATCTTGAAAATGAACGTCAATTGCAAGTCCCATTACTGGTTCTATTATTCAATTTTCCACAATAGACACGTGTATGGGCGTGCGAAGTCAATTTATGCATATCATTAAATAATCACACGCATGTATTACTGAATATCAGAACCACTAAATCCACATGCGGGCTCGACAGTTAAATGTGATCAACATAGCTTGACAAACACATATGATCCTGCGTTTTCATTGCCATCCTCTCTTGTCAAAAAAAGCAACACTTAAGGAGAAGAGGACTGTATGATGGATCGAATAATTGAGCTCGTGCTTTCATTTTTTGCATGAGGTCGGATCAGCAAAAGCATTTTGATAGCACCAGCTGCGGGTGCATAGTATATATTTGCTTATAGCCAAAGGCTAGCAAAATGATATCAATTCATCCGAGAACATCCGTGCCCACAGTGTTAAAGCGAGCTTGTTTGCGCTACATTCCAGCCATCTGCATCACATGGACCCTGGATCACTTGAATTAAGCTTATTTTAGTTCATATAGACCACCAGTGCATAAAATATAGGTTACATAAGAAAATCATGTTTTCCAAAACTGACCGAGTTGAAAATGATCCGCTTTACCACCACAAAGCAAGACGGCACACATATAAGACAATTGGTGGTGAAGCTTAATTCTATATTACAAAAAAACTAGTACATAAAATATTCTAAACTTCTAATGTTACAGCGTAAAAGAATGTGTCATAGCTCATTATATATGGAAGCCGATCAATCAGCACGAGAAACCAATAGTGTTCTTGACTGCGTGACAGGAAAATCGTGACGGCGCAGCATTGGTAGCGAGATTTGTCAATTGGAAAGTGTTGTAGTCAATCTCCATGTTTGTGCATGGGGAGGCCGCACTACATTGGATGTTCGCGACAGTGCTTGTGTTTGTTGTACCAACCCAGTTCGCTAGCTTGATATTGCGAATATTGAATTGGGAAGTGTCACATCCGCCTGTTTGTCCAGAATAGCTAGTGCATTGCGTGACTGAGAAGACGGCACTATTATCTAGGTTGAAATCGGTAAAGGTAAGGTTTGACATAAATCCGAAACCACCGCCTCCACCATTAGGTGGGTAACCATAGTTGGTACCTGTCCATGTCTTGAGATATACTCCATACCGGATGTTGTACAGATTGATTCTGCGAGCGGTGATGTTTTGGATAGTTTCGTATTGTCCATTGTATTGGCCAATACTTCCAATAGCAATACCAAGTCCTTTGTAGAAATTGCAATCTTCTATAAGAATATTGGTTGAGTTTGCCTTTGCTGAGATGGAATCATCGCCGTTGATGACAGTCCAACGGCGGAAGGTAATGTTGTCCGAAAACATGGTGTCTGCCCCATCTGTATTCCGTGCTGGAATGTGTGGGTTGTTTGAAGTACTGCTAACGAATATATCTTGTAAAAGGACATCCTTAGAGCGAGTAATAGTCATGGTCCACATCTGACTGTTGATAAAACGAAGGCCAGAGAATGTAGAGGAAGAAGTGTCCCTGATTGTGATTTGATGTGGTCTACCAGGATAGTTTGATTGTCCAGCAACGAAATTGTACCATGCTTGTCCATTTCCATTCAATGTTCCGTATCCAAAGCCCTGCCAATTGATGTTCTTGCCTCCAAAGAGCCAAGCTGATGACTGGTTCTGATATCCTGTGGGGTACGAGTTTTGTAGCCAATAACTGATGTTGGAGTTATCCCATGATAAGGTACCCTTCAAGTCGATGTCAACATTTTGAAGATACGTAGTATTCATAACTTTGTTGATTGTATATGTGATGTTCTGGAACACGATGCGACCTCGCTTGGTGGGATCCTTGTTGTAACCGCAATATTTGAATGCATTTTGAATGACATACGATGCGTCACCGCTGGCTGCTGGTACAGTACAGACAGGACCTGTCGCTGTCGTTGCTGCTGTCGCTCTCGGTACGAGGTCCTGAGCCCCTTGCCCGTCTTGAGCCTGACACAGTACAAAGGGTAGCGCCGCTACCCAAAGAAGGCTTTTTAAAAGCATAATGGAAGATGAAAAAAAACAAGGAAGATTTAAAGAAAGTAGTTTGATTGTTTTATCAAATGAATGTAAGTTGGGTTTGTCCAAATATTAAGAAGCCGTATCGATCCATCACTATATATTCCCTCGATCCAATGCTTGTAGCACCAATGACGACTGCCTAAGCCAAATGGATGCACTGAAATCTATTTCGCCTTCGATTAAAATATGGGAATCTCGCCAATGCTCGTTGTCTAGTTTTAAAACACCTTTTCGGGCAGGTGTAAGCAGTGGCTTTCGTTTCCAAGCCTGCTAAGAAGAACAACTTTTCTTCTAGAATCTTGAGCTAACATTACTGGGGAAATTAAATAGCCGGATTTTCACTAAGAAATTCAACTCTGATGACATTTTGCCAGCCATATCATCATCGCCCAGGCACTAGTAGTGGTCAACATGAAACAGGATTTTGAAACCAAGGTCCAGCTGAGCTGCAGAGAACTTGTTATGCCTACACGATTTAGCTCATTATAACCTAGCTATAAGTTAGTTATTACTCGTAGAAAATCTAGTATTTGCTTAAACGCCACTTAGATCAGCTGTGATATACTCTACAATTTGCTACTAACTTGTAAACATGTACTTAATGCCACCGTTCGGCCAAAGGACTCGGTTTGATGAGTTTCCTAGTATACCTAAGTATTCAATGCTCTGATCATGCGTCTGTAACACTCAGTAATATAATGTCTTATAAATTGATGTTTTTTTTAATTAGCCTAAAATCTCCAAGTAAGTCGTATTACTTTGGCAATTTAAAAGTGCATGAGGTCAATAATTGCGAAGACTATGCTTGTATTGTATATAGTGTTTTCTTTTATCAGCGTAATGATAGGGCTTGTTCTAGTACATCCCGCACGATATGACAAGCACAATTTCGATTTGGATTTGAGTAATAAGTCACTATTTTTTTCATACAAAACTCAATAATAGACTGTAACTTGTAAAATGAAAGCTTAAAGACTTGAATGTTCTCCAAATAATGTAGGGGTTCCTAACCTATGCATGAACTGCGGATTAAATCATGCATAATCATTTTATGAAGGCATATTGAAGTCAGTCACATGCATACTATCAACGTTCAACGCGAGACACTTTCGCATCTAGAAACATCTATAAGCAACGAGCATCTAACGAGCTGCTGTTACCAGAAGTGGTCAGCACTCCAAGTCAATCATGTCAAAATTGTATCAAGATACATTTTGATTGTTGACCTATTTTGTCAAGTTGTGACTCTTTTAAGCTACACACAAAGGCTTCGAAAGTCAATACTTGAAATGATGTATGGCAAATTGATTTTACTTGACTTAAACCGAGTTAATCTGAGATACCCATATCGAAAACTAGGAGTATATAATATATGGCACTCTGTGGAGTGTGGGTGGTTGTAGAGACGTATAGAGCGAAAATTCTCGTAATAGGGATGAAGGCGATCAAATAATCAAGCACAAGCATGCTGATTGTTGATATTGAATTATGAGCCAGAAAGTTGAAACTATAATCTGATTTCAGTGTTTGTATGATACGTCTTGGAGAGGACTGAACTTGCAAACCGTGATAATGTACACGATAGTGCTTTATCCAGATACTCGTTTTATGTGTTGTTGGTTTCTCCCGATTGGATTGTCTGTCTTATGATGTGGATAGTGATATTGAACAATCCACAAATAGTTCACATTTCAAAGCAAGATAAAGTAATAATATGCATTATAGACTATGAACAACTCTATACAAATGTTGTGGTATATTTAATAAACATAAATCATGAAAGACAAGCAAAACTGAAAACATAAAGGATAGTAGGCAGCAGAAGTGCAGAAAAGGAGTGACAAGGCGCTATTGATGCTAAGAATACATTATTCTATAAAA
>Ga0160427_10000504_pt1 | contig 23890 bp, 22 predicted proteins | sample SolpanmetagenomL_FD_108194 | JGI IMG/M metagenome (GOLD analysis project Ga0160427, IMG submission 108194) | Solar panel surface microbial communities from Lawrence Berkeley National Laboratory, California, USA - L | ecosystem: Engineered > Built environment > Solar panel > Unclassified ...
CAGAGAACGGAGGAAGACCCATGTGGACAAGACTCGCTGTACTGGCCCTCTCGAGCACCCTACTTCTTGCCGCTTGCAATGGACCGCAAGGACCCAAGGGACCCGCTGGCATTGACGGGACCAGTGGGGCGACGGGCCCAAAAGGTGATACGGGTGCTCCTGGTACTCCGGGGACCCCTGGTACTCCTGGTGCTCCTGGCCCTGTGGGACCTCCCGGAATCCCTGGTACTCCCGGAACCCCTGGAACCCCTGGTGCTCCCGGCCCTGTAGGACCTCCTGGAACCCCTGGTGCTCCTGGAACCCCTGGTGCTCCTGGAACCCCTGGTGCTCCTGGAACCCCTGGCACTCCTGGTGCCCCTGGCCCTGTGGGACCTCCCGGCCCTGGCTTTAATGGAACGTTTTTTTCGGATTGGAAAACAGCCACACAAGATAACGGCTATGGTCTTGCCGATTTCACTTGTTCTTATACAGGTAGTTTGGAGGCCAACACGAAGCTATCTGAACTCGCATATCAAAATGGGATTATCTTGGTTTACCAGAAAAACGTTAATGCTCTTGGAATAAATATCGATAGAATTAGGGCAATTCCATTTTCAACTTTCCATGAGACGTATTCATTTTCATTGCTAACATCTAGAACTAGTCTTACCTTAGACTATAAAGTTAGCAGCCCAGACTACGAAGATATTAAGAACTGTTCAAAGATAGCTCGTGCTTTTTCTAGTGATATGCTCTACCGTTACGTGCTCATTCCTGTGCCTAGCGCCGAATCCAAACTTGTACCCTCGAGCCTGTCAAGTCCGCTGGAGCGAGCTAAGGCGTGGTACGGTTTGACCGATTTGTCTTACGCCAGCGTGAAAGGGCGTTTCGGCTTGAAAGACTAAAACAGCACTCGAGTTGCGCTCGGCTTGGCGACGGCGGCGGAAGCGGGACTGGGGTTCGTGATTGACGCGCGAAACTGAAGGTAACAAAAAAGCCCCCCTGCACGACCGCCGAAGTGGGTGCAGGGGGGCTTCTCGTTGCGGACTTGTGGCGTTACTGCGGCCAGATCTGTTCGCCGTGCACCGTGATGACCGCGCTGACCGGCTCAATGTTGCCGCTGCGCTTCTGCACGATCACGAGATCCTGGCCCCCGACCCTCTGAGGCGTGCTCTGGCCGTTGAGGGTCACGGTGAGGGTGGCCGTCCCTGCATCCCCACAGTTGGTCGAGCGGATCGTCAGTGCCTTGTCGGTGTCTGCGCTGGCGACCGCTGAGCAGTTCGCGCCGTCGCCGGGTGAGCGGGCCGCCTGAAACGCCGTGACCTCCAGCCAGGGCACGCCCACCGCCTCGGGGTTGCCGATCACCGTGATGCTCTGGGCGGCAGGTGCTGGGGCAGGTTGCGGCACGGGCGCGTCGGCGGGCAGGGTAACGACGATCGGCACGGACGGCGTGGCCGGGTCAATCCGGGCCGGAAGGGGCGGCAGCGTCGAGCAGCTCGCCAGGGCGATGATTCCAGTCAGGGCCAGCAGACTCAGTCTCTTTTTCATAGCGACTCCTTTGCGTGAAAACGACACCGACCCGCCGAATGTCATGGGCGGGCCGGCAGGCGAAGAGGAAGGTTCAGGGCAAGCGAAGGTAGACGGGACGCACGCCGCTACCGGTGCGGTAGAACGTCACTGATCCGGCCTTGACCTGGCCCTGATCGATGACCACCCGGTAGAGCTTGCCCACCCCCACGTCCGGCAGGGTGCAGCCGGTGTACCCGCTGGCCCGCCGCTTGCAGTTCTGGTCGGTGGTCACGAAGTCGCCGCTCAGCAGCAGCGCCGGAGCCGTCGCGGTGTCGGGGCCGGGGTTGACGAACACCACGCTCGCGCCATCGAGCTTGAGCGAAGCGCTTTCACGCTGGGCGGTCTGCAGAGCTGGGGCGCAGGCTGCCAAGAGCAGCAGTGGAGCAAGCAAGAGTCGTTTCACAGTTCCCCCGTGTCTTGCAATTTCTGGATTTCTTCTTGCACCTTCAGGCGGTTCTCCTGGCTCAGGTGCGCGTCACCGTCGGCCAGGTCGATGACGACCGGCGCGAGGATCGGGGCGAGCTTCAGGGCGGTGGCGATCGGCACGTTGTGGCCGAGCATCCCAGTCACGAGCATCAGCAGTTCGTTCACTTGATGTCCTCCAGCCCGCCTGCGCGCGGCGTGAGTGGTACGACGGCCCCGATGACCTGGCCGTTGTGGATCAGCGGCTCGGTGCCGGGCGTGCCGGTCGGGTAAACGAGGTGGTCACCGATGACCGGCAGCGTCTGCGCAGGGTCAACCGCACTGGCCGCCGCCTGCTGGAGCTTCGTGTAGTCGCCGAAGCCCTTGATCAGTGCCGTGATCAAGGCACCGCCCGCCGAAATCCACCCGGCCTGCCCTTGCCCGTATGCCCCCGTGACCAGGCCGTAGGCGACGGTGCAGATCAGCGTCAGCACGATATAGACCAGCCGCGTGGTGTTGCCCTCGAAGCCAAACCACTTTTTCAGCAGCGAGGTGAGCGGGGAGCTGATCTCCTTGACGAGCCAGCCGATGCCAACAGAAATCAGCGCCCAGTAAGCGTCGGGAATGCTGGTGTGGCCGACGACCGGCGCGGCATCCTGGGCAAAGGCGAATCCGGCGGTAACCAGCACCAGGGCGACGAGCCACATCGCGGCACTTTCGACCACGGCGAACAGCAAACGAATCAGTTTCATAGGAACCTCCGAGAGAGGGTGGATTGAGAATGGGTCAGGTGCCGAGTGCGGCCTTCGCTAACTTCAGATAGCGGGCACGCTCAGCAAGGCCGGTTAGCCCGCCGTTGATGCCCCGCGTCACCGCTTCTAGATCGTCATTTCGGGCCAGGCGGCCCAAACCTCGGCTCTGCCAGTAGGCGCAGGCGATCAGGCAGCCGATCCCGATCTGCAAGGCCAGGGAGGGGTCGCCTTCCAGGTCGTAGCCCACTGCCTTGCCATAGGTGCGGTAGTTGGCCCGTCCGGTGATCTGGATGAACCCACGCCCCCGGTAGGCCCAGCCGTCGCCGCTGGCCTCGCTGCCGTTGCCCAGGCGGTCGGCGTAGACCTTGTTGGCGATAAGTTCCGGCTTGTAGGCGCACTGGGCCGCCGTGAGCCAGTTGAACCGGCCCGGCCACGTTCGCAGTAAGCCCGCTGCACTGTAGTTCAGGTTCTCGGAGACGGGGTTGAACCCCGACTCGTGCGCGAGCTGCGCGAGCTGCGCGAGCAGATGGGCCTGTTCGCGCGCGGAGGTAATGCCGTACTTCTCGCAGGCGGCTTGCAGCTTGGGAGCGGTGATTTCGGCGCGGGCCATTGCCAGGTCGGGCCGCAGCCAGTGCAGGATTTCGGGCGTGATCATGGTGTCCCTCCAGGTGGATCGGGCGGCCAGGTCGGCATGGCCTCACCGTGCTTGGCGGCCAGGGTGTTGCCGTACAGCCGCGCTTCCAGGCACAGCCAGCGCCAGGCATCGCGCTCACGGGTGCGGTCGTTGATGTTCTTCTCCAGATGCTCGACCTTCTCTTCCAGGGCTGCCACGCGCTCGGAGAGGCCGGAGCGTAAGTCCTTTTCCTGCACGCCAGCGCTGGTGAAGAAATTCTTCAGGAAGGCGGCGACCATTGCGCCGACGATGGTGCCGCCGCCGATCTTGACCGCGTCCCAGAGGCTGCTCGGGTCAGCCGCCACTGCGCCGCCCTAACCGTTGTCTGAGCCTGCCTGGCACGCCATTGATCTGGAAGAGTTGGTCTGCTGTGAGATATGCCATCACGCCCGACACCAGACACAGCCAGGCGTAGACGATTGACCCCCAGGTCAGACCGGTCGGGCCATTGGTGATCAGCAGCCCGAACAGCGCAAACAGCGAGGCACTCAGGAACTGCCAGACGATCAGCACCACTGAGCTGCGCGGCAGGAACATCAGGCCGATGCCAATAGCCAACATGGCCCAGCTCCAGCCCACCGTGGAGCCGACCTGCGCGAGATTCGAGTACCCCTTGACCAGCACGATCATGTTGGGCCGGAAGAACCCAGCCAGCCCCATCAGGATGTGCAGCACCGCGAACGAGAGCCGCAGCCAGCCGATGCCCGGCCCTGTCTGCCCGCTCACCGCGCCGCCGCCACTTGCCACACCTTGCCGTCCCAGTACTCCCACTGCCAGGAAAACAGCGTCCAGTGCGCGCGGTCGGGGATGTTATTGGTGTCCCAGGTGATCGCCCAGGCCCCCTTGAGCGGGAAGATCGGGCGGTAGGATGCGCCTTTGTTGAGGGTGCTGGCCTTGCGAACACGGGCGACCTGGCCAAGCGTGCAGGTTGCGGCACGCTGCACGACGGCGTAGTACACGATGCCGACGGTGTAGTCGGTGAGGACCGTGGCTGGACAGTACGGCGATGGCGGGCTGGGCGACGGCTGACTCAGCAGCAGCGCACCCAGAACGAGCAGAGTGGATTTCATCGGACCTCCGGTGCATGGTTCAAGTCTTGCCGCGCCCGTGACACCTGGGCAGGGCAAGCAAAAGCCCCCACGTGAAGCCGGGGGCTGGGTGGATGGGTTGGGATCAAGACGAATGTTCGGCGAACACCTGCAACACCTGCTGACCTTGTTCTGTGAGCCGGTACGCGCGCACCGGATGCTTGTTCGGCGCACTCAACAACCCACTGGCCTTCAAGCGCTTGAGCGCCGTTGCCACCGTCAGATCGTCATAGCGCTTCAAGCCCTGATGGATGGCGATCACCAGCAACTGCCGGCTTGTCCTGGGCGTGCCCAGTGAAGCGCTGGCCAGCAGCGCATGCTCAATCGAACCCCTGAGGACGATGTGTGGATGTTTGGGAGCGGGCATCGACCACAAGTATAGAAACCGCTGTGTCTGCTGGCCGATAGCGTGAGGAATCGGAGCTGAGAGTGGCAGCTCTCAGCCTCAGAACGTGAATCCGTACTTGCCCTTGAGGTATGCCGTCTGCGCGTCGGCCAGTTCCAGCGGCGTCAACAGGCGCTTGAACACGATGATCTCGGCAATGTCGCCCGCGAAGAACAGGCTCGTACCCGCCCGAGCGCCGATGTTCACCGCTTGCGAAGTGAAGGTGGCAGCGGCATTCTGATTCGCGTTGATGTTGGTGTCGTTATAGACGCCGTTGATGGTCGTTTGCGTGAACCTCAGCCCGCGTGTGAAATCCAGCGTGGCCGCAATCAGGAGCGGGCTGACGGCGTTCGTCGTGACGCCGTTGACCGCCGCGCCCGAGTTGGCTCCTACGGTGACGTTGTTGGCCGCTCGATACGCTGTGAACGCGCCTGCATTGGTGTTTGGGTTGGCGCTGGATTCGACGATGATGCCCGTTCCGGCCTGGGCTGACCCGCTTGCCATCACGATCAGGATGCTGACCGCGTTGGTGCCGGGTGCAAAGGCCGGAATCTGGAGAGTGCTTGCCGCGCCGTCAAACCGCAGCACGGGTTTGCCGTTCAGGATGCCGGTCTTGTAAATCGGCTGGCTGCCCGCTGTCGCCTGCACCGCATGGCGGGCGTTGCCGCTGCTGTCGGTCCAGCTCGATACCGCTGTGCCGTCAGCCAAACTGAGTGCGTCAGCCTTGAGCCACAGCGCCACATCCGTCAGGACGGAAGGGCCGGTGCCGTCCACCTTGAACAGTCCGTTCGGGGCAATCCAGGCGCTCCCGGTGGGCGTGCGGGTGTAGACCTGCCCAGCCACCGCCGCCGCGTAGCCCGGCAGTGCAGACGCGCTCACATCCGCGACGTTCACGACCTTCCAGGCCGTGCCGCCCGTGTAGATCATGACGAGCACAAGTGCCTTTGCCGCGCCTGAGAACGTTACGCCCACCCCCGCCGCGCCGCCGTTCAAGGTGAAGCCCGTGGGCGGGTTGACCGTCACGGTGCCAGTGGGCTGATTGTTGCTGCCCGTGCCCAGCACCGTGACGGTGATGCTGCGCCGCCCCGTGAGCTGATTGGCCGCATACAGGTGCGGACTGGCAATGTTGAGGGTGAGCGTATTGGCATTGATCTCGTAATGACCGATGACGGTATTGACCGTGTAGCTGCCGAACTCTGCCCCACCGCTTTGCAGGCCACTCGGCGTCATCGGGCCGCTGTCGGTGTAGCTGGTCAGGCCAGAGAAGGTCGTAAAATAGGGCACGCCTGCGTTATCTGTTGGTGCGAGGGCCAACCACTGCTGCGGGTTGACATCCACCGAAGCGCCGATCCGTATTTGCGTGTTATATGCCGTGCCCTTCACGAAGCCGTACAGTTCAGATTCGCGGTACAGGTATTTGATGTCGAGACTGACCAGGCCAGCGCCCATGTTGGTTCCCAATACACCTGAGATGGCATTGGCCTGAGATACATAGTTCGTGAAAGACGGCGGGTAGAGCGAATACAGCAGCGATCCGGCCCCGTTTGATTTGGCATTGAATTGGTGAATGATCCCGCATGAGGAATCCGAACCCACCGTCTTGAAGCCCGCACCGCCGATCAGGTCAACCTGGGCACCCGTCGTCACGGCAGGGTCCAGCCAGGGAAAGACGCTGACGTTGCTGGTGTCGGTGACGCCGACAATGCGGTGGAGCCTGCCGCTGGCCCCGCCAATCCGCAAAAACCAATCGTTGATCGCCACGAAACTGGGCAGCGGGGCGGTGAGCGTCACGGTCTGACTCTGACTATTGCTGTTGGCAGTGCCGCTGCGGGCAGCAATGGCACTCAGGGTAGTGGCAGGCCACGCCAGGGACGGCGCGACGGGCGAAGCGCCGTTACGGGCCACGCTGAGCGATTCAAAAGTGTATTGAGTACACCCGTCATTGATGAGGACACCACCCGACTGCATATCCGTCACTTCGATCTGCCCACAGGTGATGAGTTCAGCGGTCTTGAACGTGATGCCGTAGCTGTTTTTGCGCGTTGAGAACGTGCCACCGTTGCCCGCGATTCGCAGCGAACCGTTGAGGCGCAACTGCGGCACGTTCTCAAACTCCACGACCGGCACCGATTCAGCAATGGCTGAGAAAATACGAGCGCCGAAATGAATGCTCAGGCCGTTGGTGAACGGCGCGGCGATGAATTTCAGCGGCTGGGTGGTCTTGAACTTGCCGACCAGGGCGTAATGCCGGGTGGGGTTGGCAAGCACATACGTCACCCAGGCTTGCAGCGCCGCCGTGTCATCCGTCACGCCGTCACCCACTGCCCCGCCCGCAAACTGGGGGTCGTAGGGCGTCATCGGCGCACGCTTGTCGTACAGCGTATTCAGGCGGTTCTCGCTGGGCACTGGCAGCCAGGTCGTCGTGGTGCCGTCATCAGCGTCGATGTACCGCAGGCCGTCGTAAGCGTCAGGCACGCGGGTGAGGCTGCCTGCCGCGCCACCGGAGAGGCTGCGGAGGTCAGTGAGCATGGCCGTCAACCGCGCTAGGACGGTACGGGGGAGGCGTCTATCGTTGGGCATCAGTACGCTCCTGTGTCAGGCGGTGGCGGTGGCGGTGGGTTGTCGATGTTCTCGCCGTTCGGCCCGCGCCAGCCGGTGCCAGGGATGTAGGTCATCAGCACGCCGTCCGACTCGGCCCACTGGGCTGGGGTACTGATGGTGAGGGCCAGTCGCTGCGCCCGCGTGCCGTACAGCAGCGGAGTGCTTTCCAGCCCGATGCTGCGCGTGGGTGCCCCCCCAGCCGTGAGGCGGGTCCAGACCTGCCCGGCCTCGCTGCCGCGCGTGATGAGGTAATCACCTGCCGCGTTGGGGAGCGTCGTATGGTCGCCGCCTGTCCAGGGGATAATCCCAGCGGTTCGCAGCAGGAGGGCCTGGCTTTGCGCGCTATCGGCCAGCGCCTGCGCACTCAAGGCGTGGTCAGCCGAGGCCTGGGTGCTCGCTGCACTGAGGGTGGGGAGGAATGCGGCGGCGGCCTGAGCGTTGGGCTTCGCGGCGGCGGCGGCGAGTGCGTCTGCTTTGGCCGCAGCGGCAGCCTGGGCGTCGGGAATGAGCGGCGTGAGCGTGTTTTGGGTCTGCTGCATCTGAGGGATCAGCGTGCTGCCCTGGCCGAGCAGATTCGTCAGGCTGGCGAGCTGCTCCGGTGTCGCCGGTTGGGTCTTGCCCTGCAGGTACAGCACATCGATGTCTACGACCCCGGCCGAGGTCTCGATCGCATCGAAGCGCACCAGGCCGACTGGCACACCGTTGAGCATGACGGTCAGGCTCATTGGGACGATATGCCCAGGTGAGCCGCCCACGGCCGCCGCGATGAGGTAATCCGAAGTTGCGTCGTTGGCTTTGAGGTGGCCGCTCGAGTCGAACTTGGCGGGTGCCAGGCCTGTCGCCGTACCCGTGCCGGACGGACCGGAGGAGCCGACCGGCCCATCGGCTTCCAGGTAGCCGGCGTAACTGCTCGCCGGTTGCCCGGCCAGGTTGAGTGTGTACTTCAGGACGCTGCTCAAAGGACCCCTTCCTGCCAGCTGATGGCGGCGCTGGCCCCGGACGCGGTGATGGTGACGGATCTGGTGCCTGGCAGGAGTGCCGGTTGTGGACCGCGTAACTGGAGACGCGCGTCATCGCCGTTCAAAGTCACGCTCCAGAGGCCGGGTGTGGCATCGATCACGAGCGTCTGCCCGGCCGGGATGGTGCCCAGCCAGGTCGTCGGCCCCACATCGGTTTCAATCAGCGGATTGAGGACATCCGAACTACCCGCCGTGATGCTGATCTTCAGTGGCGTGGCCATGTCGCCAGCGTTAATGACCGTGGTACTGATCCCCACGGGGATGACCTGCGATTTCCAGCCCTGCAGCCAGTACGCGCTGGCCGGTTCGAAGACGACCTTGACGGTGCTGCCAAGCGCCGATGAGCCGCGCCAGGCTGGGGAGATGGAGCTGAAGCGCGTGATCGGTAGCGTCAGGTTGCCGCTGACCGCGAAGCGGCAGCGCATGGCGGCCTCCATGACTTGCGTGCGCAGCAGGCGCTGCGAGATCCGGTCGGTCGCCCAGATGCCGACGGTGACGCTGTACTGGCCCGGCACCAGCGAGTCATACCCGGCGTAGATGCGCGCCCCGGTTTGCGGCACCGTTTCGACGGTGCCTTGAGGCTTGATCTCGGGCGGAGTCTCTTCGAGTGGCCGGACCTCCTGACCTTCGCCGAGCTTGTAGAGCCCGAACAGCGGCTGGCGATTGATGTCGAGCCAGCGCAACAGCTGGTCGGTATCGGCCTCGTCTGGAAGCTGGAATGGAAGAAGCTGCTGCATTTAACCTCCCAGCGTCCTGACTTCACGCCGAATGCTTTCGATCTTGCCCACGAGGGCCGCCGCGTCGGTGGTGGCCAAGGGCGTTCCTGCTTCCACGCTGACCGTGCCGGCTGTCAGGTCGTAAGTGCAGCGCTGCACGTCCAGCTCGACGTCTCCGCCAGCGACCTCGAACAGGGCCAGACCTGAGCACGGCACCCGCCTCAATTCCCGGATCAGCCCGGTCCAGGCCCGAACCGGGGGGATGCGGTAGCGCAGCAGCCCGTAGCCGTAGGCCGCGAGGTTGGCCGTGCTGGTCAGGCGGGCGATGATCTTGCCGATGTTGGTTGGATTGCCCAGCACCCGGAAGCCCCACACCTGCACGTCCGAGCCGCCAAAGGTCCACTTGGTCATGTCACCCTCGGCTGTGGCCCCGGTGAGCGTGATGTCGCCCGTCGCGGTGATGAGCTTCACGCCCGTCACGCCGAGGCCGACCGTCGCGTTGGTGTCGCGCACCAAAATGGCCGCGCCGGCCTGAAGCAGGACTGGGGCGGGCAACGTCACCACGTTGGTGTTCGTCGGGGTGATCGTGGCACTCTCGACGCGGGTGGTGCTGTCCACCGCTGGCGTCGTCGGCGTCTCGATCGGCTGCAGGCCCACCCGGACGGTCGTCCATTGCCCGCTCGCGTCCCTGGCTGGGATGTCAGCAGGCAGCGAGCCGCTCGGCCAGCTGCCCCGCGTTTGACTGGTCGGGTTGCCATCTGAGTCGTAGAGCTGGATGTATCCGCCTTGATCGATCTGCAGACTCACCGGCGAGTAGGCGGCGACGTGGGCTGGGGTGTAGCGCAGCTGCACGTCCGCGTATCCCATCAGCAGCAGGCCACTTTCCAGCGTGGGCGTTTGCCAGCTGCCCCAGCCCGGCCCGCTGCGGCTCCGGACCTGCAGGATGCTGGCGAGCGGCTGCCCATGCGCGTCCACAGTGACCGCCAGGTGCAGCACCGAACTGCTGGCCGCGCTGCCTATCAGGAGGGTCGTGACGCTCTCGTCGGCGGTCGCGGGCGTGAAGTGCGCCCCAGCTGAGAACACCCATTGAGGCGGGATAGGGCTGCCAAAAGTATCCGCCCACATCGGATCGAACACTGGCAGCGTGGTGTTGGCCGGGTGATCCACGCCCCCGATGGTCGCGCCGATGCTCACGCCCGCGCTCAGGCCCTCCAGCGGGTTCTCAGCGGCGTCGGTAATGCTGGCCGGGACTTGCGTGACTTCCCAGACCTCACCGCGTGCGGCGACCTCGCTCTCCACCCGGATTTCGAACCAGGCCTTGGTCGTGCCGTCCGGCATGGTGTATGGGAAGCGCACGCAGTTGGCGTAGTCGTTGCTGCCACCCGGCGGGGTGCTGGCCTCGCCCAGCACGAAGCGATGTTTGAGTGTGTCGTCGGGCCGGTAGACCCCGATGCGGGCCTTGGTATCGACGCCCCACGCGCCATTCTCGACCACCGGCATGGCCGCCTGCATGGTGTCCGACAGGAGCTCGAAGGTGGTGTTCGCCTTCAAGGTCGCCAGTTCGGCTGGAATCGCCCCGATGGTCACGCCTGGCGGCAACGTGCAGTGGCTGATCGCATACGCGAGGTATTCAGCGAAGCGGAGTTCGATGGTGCCGCTCCACCTGGACTTGCCCACGGTCGTCGCCAGCGGTCGGCAGATGATGTCACCCGCTCCGGCTTCCCAGGGCTCGCCAGTCGCCTCGCCCAGGTAACTAGGATTGGCCTCGACGTCGCCGGGGAGGTAGATGCGAATCCAGTCACCGGCAAGGAATGGGGGCGCAGCACTGAACTTCAGGGTGGCTTGTCCACAAAAGTCTCCTCGGAGCATCTCAAAGGTGCCGCCCAGGGGTGCGATCTCTCCCTGGGCGTACTGGCTTTGTCTGGCGTAGGTGGTCAGGTACGGAGCCGCGCCGGGGCGGCTGAAGGTGTAGAACATCCAGCCTCCTTTAGAGCGTGGGCATCAGGTTTCGCAGGCTCAGGCCGGGCGGTAAGGCCGGCGCGGCCACACTGGCGATGGTGGTGCCGAACTCGCCTTCCTTAAGCGCCTGGGTGTTTTCCTTCGTCGCGGCGGTGTTGGCCTTGAGTTCAGACTGCACGTCGGCAAAGAGAGGCTGGAGCGCCTCAAACGCGGGCTGGAAGCCGTTGGTGATACTGACCAGCCCGGCCCGCAGATCTTGAATGGCGCTGATGTCGTCGGCTGTGCCGGGGGTCTTGAGTGCCAGCCGCAACCGCTCAGCGAACGGACGCAGTTCTTCAGCGGCCATGCTCTGGAAGAGCCCGGCAACCGTCCCCTCGAGCACCGACTTGGTGAGGTTCGCCCGGAAGCTGTTGAAGAACGTGTCGAAGTTCGCGGCGTTCAGGCCGTCAATAAACGCTGTCGCGCCGATCTGCGACCAATCGTTTACGAAGCCGTCCAGCTGGGCTTTGATGGCGTCGGCGGCTTGCTTGGCAGCGCTGGCTGCCGCATCGGCCAGCGTTTTGAGGGCCGCCGCCTGCTTGTCGGCGATGTCGTTCTGGGCACCGACCAGAAAATCAGCGAAGTCCTGGTTGGCTCCCTCGGATTGCAGGCGGTACTTCTCGCGGATGACCTCTTTTTGCTCCTCGGTGAGGTCGGCGGCGGCCAGTTCCGATTCCATCTGGAGCTGAATGGTTTTGAGCGAGACGGCCAGTTTGCGGCGCTCATACGCCTCGTTGATCACCAGGCGCTTCTGAGCGAACTCGATCTCCACCTGGGCGCGCTGCTCGTCGGTGGTGGCGGCCGTGCGGGCGGCGCGCTCCTCGCGGCTGAGCTGCGCCAGGTCGTTCCTGTTTTTGAGGCCCTCCAGGGTCTGTTCGTTGTTGGCCCGGTCCTGGGCGATTTTGTTCTGGGCGGCGGCGATGACGGCGGGGTCGTAGCGTCCGGTGCCGTTGGCCTTATCGATGGCGTCGAGCGTGGCGAGCAGTTCCTTGGCCTGTTCGGTGGTGAGCTTGGCATCGGCCTTGAGCTTGTCGAGCGCGGTGGCCTGACCCGCCTTGTCACCCGCTTTTCCGGCATCGGTGTAGGCCTTGATGTCGGCGGAGAAGGTCGCCTGCCGCTGCGGATCATTCTTGAACCCATCGATCAGGCCCTGTTTGGCCGCGTTGATGATGCTGTCCGTCAGGGCCTTCGTGAATTCGGCCAGGTTGCCGGTCTCGCTGTACTTCTTGAATCCGGCGTCGAGGCCGTTAAAGACCCCAGTTGCCAGGCCCTGCGCGACTTTCAGGCCGATCTTGTCGATCTCGTTGACGACCTCGGGGCCGCCGCCGAACACGTCGGCAAAGAGGCCGCGCGAACGGGTGTACGTCTTCTGGTAGTCGGCAGGGTTGAGGAGCGGGTTCTGGTCGGCGAAGTCGGCCTTGTTCTTGGCAACCGCAGCCGCAGCCTTCTTGAATCCGGCCAGGGCGTCGGCGATCGAGTTGATCACGTCCGCGAACAGCTTGCCCCAGGCCTTGATGTCGGCAGGATTGGTAATCACGGCCATCACATCAGTGGCGATGGTGACCAGCGTGTTGAAGGCCTTGCCGACACCGTTCAGATTTGCGCTCAGATCCTTCCAGGGCGTGCTGAGCTTCTTGCCAGTCAGCGAGTCGTACTCCTGCTCGGTCTCGCCCATCGCGCCCGTCAGGTTGCCCAGCGCACCGGTGACCTCACCCGCAGCTCCGGCCCAGTCGATGACGGTGTTCAGGCCCTTCGTCAGCGCCGCCGTTGTTTTGCTGACCTCGGGCGTCAGGTTCTTGTAGCCCAGCGCGAACGAACGCAGGATCTCGGCGGCCTGCTTGGCCTCCGGAGTGCCGAGCTTCTCGAGATTCTTGGCGAAGACTTCAAGCGCGGCGGCGTTTTCCAGCATGGCCGCGCCGTACTCCTTGCTGCTGGTGGCTCCTTTGAAGAAGTTGTTCTGGTCGGTCCGGGCCTTGTCGAAGACGCCCTTCACGCCGTTGTAGAGCGGGTCGGCGCTCAGACGGTCGGCGTTGGCCTTGTTCTGGATACTAGTGATCTGCGCCTGGTACTGCGCCTCAGCTTCCACCTGGTCAGTGCCGCTCTGGATCGCACGCGCCAGGGCGCGCTTGGCGGCGGCGATGTCGAGCAGCTCCTTGGCATTGAGGTAGCTGACCTCGTCGAGGCCCTGCTGCTTGAGCAGATCGAGCTGTTCCTGCTGGCTCTGGGCCTGAATATCTTCCAGGGCACGGGCGTGACTGCGGCTGAGCGCCAGGGTACCGGCATCGTGCTCGCGCTGGATGCGGTCCATCTCGTTTTGCCACACCAGCGTCGCGGTGAGCACGTCGCCCTGATCATTCCTGACCCGCTGGAGCGCGCGCGCCGCCGCCACGCGCTGAATGGTGGCACGGTCGTCGAGATACTGCTGCTCGCCAATCAGGTTGTTCTTGCGGTCGTCCTCCAGTCTGGCGCTAACCCCTGCCGCGATGGCGTCCTCACGGGCACGGCCCTGCTCCCGGCCCAGCAGGGTGGTGTCGGCGTTGGTGTTCTCGCCCAGGGCTGTGAGCTTCTGGTTGCGCGTGGCGAGGGCCTGAATGTAGATCTGGGTCTTGCGGCCCTCGGCGGTCTCCAGCCCCGCCGTCGCGCGCGTGAATTCGTCATTGATGGCCTGCCGGTCGATGGCGGCCTTCTCGGTGATGTACTGCTGCTGGGACTTGAGGCCCAGGCGCTTCTCGATTTCGAGGTGGGCGGCGGTCTGCTCACGCTCCAGGTCGAGCAGGTCCTGGTGCGAGGTGATGAGGTAGGCCTTGACCTCGTTGATCTGGTCTTCGGTAAGGCCGCTGAGTGGATCGGCCAGCAACTTCTCGATGTCGGACTTGCCGAGGCGGTTCTTCTTGATGCCGTCCAGAATCCCCGAGAAGTCGATCTCGTTGGGGCGCGGGTCTTCGCTGCGCTTACTCTTGCCACGCCCGCCGTCCTGATAATCGGCGGGGTTCTCTTTGATGTCGGCGACGAGGTTGTTCACGTCGATCCGACTGGCCAGCTCGGCACGGATCATCTCAGCAAAGGCGCTCTTGCCACCGCCCTTGGCGACCAAGCCCTTCAGCGCACTGGCCAGGAATGCCCCGGTGGCCCCGGCGATTCCGGCCTGCAGGGCTTCCTTCTCGTCATCCGAAACGGCCCCGTAAGCCGCGTCGGTCTTTGCGTCCGGCGTGCTGTTGATGGCCAGGCCGCGTCCCTCGAACTGATCGCCCTTGAGGCCCGCGATCGGCCCGGCGGCGTCGCGCACCCCCTGGATGGCAGCCTTGAGCGCGTCGAGCTGCTTGGCTGTGATGCTGCCGTTGCTGGCGAGCTGCTCCAGCCCGCCTTCGAAATCGTCCAGGCCCTTGAGGGTGCTGGGCATCTGCGCGAGCAGCTCGGCGGTGGTGTAGGTGAGTTTCTCGAACGGTTTGATCTGACCATCGGCCCCACGTGCGCCGTCCGAGATGCCGTCATACATCCCGGAGGCCAGGCTGGCGTCCACGTCGTCCTGGGCGCGCAGATCCTGCTGGCGGTTGATCTCGTCGGTGACGGCCTTGACGCTTCCAGCAGCCGCGTACCCCTGCTGCTCCAGCTCGCCGAGGGTCTTGATGTACGCGGCGATCGCCTCGTCACCCGAGGGCACCTGGTCGACCGCGTCGGCGATGCTGAGGACGACGTTGTTCTGGGCCTTGCTGGCCCGGTCGAAGCTGTCGGCCATGGTGTTGTAGATCCCGGAGGCGATCTGGGCATCGATTCCGGCCTGATAGGTGGCCTTGGCGCTCTGACGGGCGGTCAGCAGGTACTTGTCGTTGCTGGTTCCGGCCAGCGCCGTCTTTTTCGCCAGGTCATCCAGTTTGGCGACAGCCTCGGCCATCGACTTGTCGTCGAGGGTTCCGGCGGCGACCTTGTCGCGGATGCCCTGGGCCAGGGATTTGTATTCGTCGCGGCTGGCCTGGACGCTCTTGGTGACGGCGTCCTGGGCCTGGGCGTTGGCCTGATCGCGCGCGATGTTGGCGGCGCTGGTGGCGGTCTGGAGGTCGTTGTCGAGCTTGCCCACGGCCTGGCCGTAATTGGGGTCCTTGGGGTTGAGCGCCTTCACGGCGCGGTCCCGCTCGGCCTGGGCGATCTTAACCTGGCGGTCGTACTCCTCATCGGCAAATTTCTTCGTCAGGGCAGCCCGCTGGGTGAGGTTGTCCTTGATCAGATCGAGGGTCTGGGCGTTCTGGCCCTTGAGCCTGGCCGCTGAGCTGGTCATCGTCTCGACATCGAGCTGGCGCGAAGCATCGGCGAAAACCTTCTGCTGGTCCAGGGCCGCTTTTTTCGCGTCGGCGATCGACTTGTCGCGGGCCACGCGGGCGGCGGTTTCGGCGGTTTCGTAGGCCGCGTTGGCCGCGTCGATGGTCTTTTGCTGGTTGGGTCCGCCCGCTTTTTGAGCCGCCGTGATCGCCGCATCACGGGTCGCCGCCGCGATGGCCACCTGGCGGTCGTACTCGTCTTTCGCAAATACCTTGGTCAAGCTAGAGACCTTGGTGAGGTTGTCTTTGACGCTCTCCAGCTTGGCATCGTTGAGTTGCTTAAGGCGGCTGGCCGAGCTGGTCATCACATCGATGTCCAGCTGCTTGGCGGCGGCGCTGTACTTTTGCTGCTCGGCGAGCGTCTCGGCCTGGGCGGAACTGGTGCGGGCGTTGCGCTCGTCGAGGGCCTTCTGGAGGGCCTGGGTGTGGTCGTGCTCGGCGATTTCGAGGGCCTGGACGCGGTTGCCGGGGTCTGTCTTTTTGGGGTCGTTGGCGACCGCCTGGGCCTGCTTGAACTGGGCATCAGCCAGGGCCACGCCCGCGTCGTACACGCTTTTGGCGTAATCCTTCTCAACCTGGAGGCGCTGCGAGGCGCTGTCCTTGGCCAGGTTGATTTTCACGTCCCGCTCGCTGGTCAAGCGGGTCAGTTCCTGCTGGGCCAGGGTCACGTCGCCCGCCTGGGCAGCCTCGCGCACCTTGGCGGCCTGTTGCTCGGCAGCCTGCTGGTTTTTCAGCGACTCGGTCACCAGGGCCAGTACCGAGGTCTTGACCTTGCTGTCTTTGGTGAACTCGGCCACTTCGCGCTTGGAAGCCGCGATGGCGGTATCTGAGCCGCTCGTCTGGGCGTCCAGCTGGTGCTGCGCCACGACCAGCGCAGCGGCCCGATACTTATTCAGCTCGGCGGTGCTGGCGATGTAATCCTTGGTGCCCTTGTTCGCCGAAGCGAGCGCGGCCACCTCGTAATCGAGCACCTTCTTGGCGACCGAGTTGTCGCCGCCGCTGGCCTTCACCCAGGCCGCGATCTTGTTGTCGGCATCGCTCTGAATCTTCCCGCCAACGCGGGTGCTGCTCTGGAGCTGGGCCATGCGCTGGGCCGGGGCCATCCACTTTTCGTAATCGGCGGCGCTGACACCGGCGGCCTTGAGATCCTTTGCGCCTTGTTTGGCATCCGCCACGATGCTGTCCCAGAGGTCCTTGTGCTTCTTTTTGAACTCGCGCATCCGGGCGATGATGGCCGGATCGGCGTTGCCGCTGCCCATCGTCTGGACGTAAGCGGCGTAGAGAGCGCGGCCTTCGGCATTGAGTTTGGGATCAGCAGCAGGAGCTTTCCAGTTTGGATCGCGTTGGGGAACAGTGGCTGCAGCGCTGCCGGTCACGTCACCGAGTCGCACATATCCGGCGATGCTGCCCAGTGAGGTCATCTTCTCGGTGGACACCACCGGGCGGCCATTCTGGGCACCCCAGCGGTTGTTGCCGCGCACGGCGTCCTGCATTTTGCCGTCTATCATCTGCTTGCCGACGTAGATACCAACGTGGTTGTCGTCGTAGACCACCACATCGCCGGGCTGGAGCTGCTTGAGATCAGTGCGGAGCTTCTTGCTGTTCGTGGCCGTGGCCTTGATGTCGTTGGCGTCGCCAGCGAAGAACTTTTCGATCTGCTTGGCGGCGTGCGGCTCGGCCTTATCGAGCGTGAGCCGCACCCAACGGGCGCACCAGCCCGCCACGGTGTCGGCCTCAGCGTTGCCGGTATTGCCCAGGATGGCCGCACCCACGACATTCCAGTTCCCGGTCGAACCCGCACCGGGAGGCGCAGCCAGAGGCCCCTGCCCGCCGAATCCAGTCATTCCAGGCACGTTCAGGGGAACCGCGCCGACTTGGGCGATCTTCTTGTCGAGCATCGCCTCATACATCGGCAATTTGTCCAGCACCGTGAAGAGCTGCTTGAGCTTGTCGGCCCCGCTCTTTTCTTGCAGCACGCCGAGATTGACCAGCCTGCTCTGAACTTCCTCGGCCCGCCCCTGGGCGGCAGGGCCCTTATCGTTGGGCATAGCCCACTCTTTGGCGGCGCTCAGGCCTGCGAACCCACCCATGAACAGCTTCAGGATCTTCTCGGTGCCGCTGTCCGCCGAGGTGATCTTCAAGCTGAGCTGCAGCTCCTTGGGGCTTTTGTTGCCGTCGAAAATGGCCAGCACCTTGTTGACCTCGGTCAGCACGTTGGTCGCCGCTGTCGCCACTGCCGTCAGCGCAGGCGTGAAGGTCTTGGCGAAGGTGAGGCTCAGGTTCTTGGTGGCCGCGTCGAGGCGCTTCTGGCTGCCTTCCAGGCCGCTGACCACGGTGCCACTGTAGGTGGTCAGGAAGCCGCTGGAATTCCTGACCTCGTCGGTCATGTCCTTAAGGTTGCCGAGAGTGCTGAGGAACGCCGTGGCGCTGCGGGTACCGAAGATCTTGAACGACATGGCCGCCAGGTCGTTGCTGGTGATGATCTCGCCGGTCGTCTTGCTGTACACCGGTGCGGTGGAGCTGAAGACCTTCTGGAGGTCTTGCATGATGTCCCGGCCCGTGCGCATGTGGCCGGTGGAATCTTCCATGTTGACGCCGAGCTGGGCGTAGATACCCGCCGCATCCTTGCTGGGGGTGAGCACCTTCTGCATGGCGTTGCGCAGGCCGGTCGCGCCGATGGTGGCCGGGTCCATGCCCTTCTGCGCCAGGCGAACCAGCATCGCCAGCGTTTCTTCGACCGAGAAGCCCATGGTGTGCGCGGTCGCCCCGGCCACGTTCAGGCCCTTGGACAAGTTGTCCATCGAGGCCATGCTCAGGTGGGAAGCGCGTGCGAGCTTGTCGCCGAAGCCGCTGGCCTGATCGGCGGTCATGTCCAGGTGCTGGAGGTTGCCGTAGAGCCGCTCGGTGGCCTCGGAGAGCTTGATGTGCTCGGCGGCGGCCAGCTGAGTGGAGACCTTGAGCACGGTCAGGGCGTCCGAGCCTTTCACGCCGCCGCGGGCCAGCGAGGCCAGGGCCGTGGCCAGTTCGGACTTGCTGAACATCCGCTCAGCGTCCGAACCGTTGGCGATCATGTCGTTCAGCTCAGCGTTGATCTTGCCGATGTCCTGAATGCCGTTGGCCGACATGACCAGGTAGGCCTGCTGGAGTTTTTTGGCCTCATCCTGGCCGTCTTTGGTGAGCTTGACGACGCCCCCGAGGGCCAGGCCGATCGCGGCAGCTCCGGCGACCACAGGCCCCATTGATGCAGCGGTCGCAATCATGCCCGCCTGCGGACTGATGAAGCTCAGGGCCATCCCGGCGGTGTTGAGCTTGCCGCTCGCGCCCGCTGCGCCGAGTCCGGCCCTGAGTGGGGCCGCCGCCCCTGCCCTCGCCGCCGCGTTCTGGCGCTCCAGGGCCGCCGTTGCCTGAGCGGCGCTGGTGGTCAGGGCGCGCTCGGCAGCGGCCAGCTCGGTCAGCCGGATGGTCTCCTGGGCCGTGTTGACGCCGAGCCCCCTGAGTGCGGTCGCTTCAGCCTGAACCGCGAGGATCTGGGTACGCAGCGCCAGGGTCTGGGCTTCAATCGCCACGCGGAATTCCGCACCGACCAGCGTCCCGACTTTCTCCTGATCGATCAGGAATTTGGTGTTGCCGGTCAGATTCTTCAGGGCCGTGGACTCGGTTCCCATCGCCACGCTGGCCGCCAGGCTCCCCTTCTGGATCTCGCCCGCGATCTGCAGCTGGACGCTCGACGTGGTGCGCAGGCCCTGGTTGAAGGTGTTGCGCTGAGCGATCAGGCTATTGAGCCGGGTCTGCTGCTGCTCTTCAAGAACCCCGAGGCTGCGCAGGCTGGTGATCTCGGCGTCGATGGCGCTCTTCTGGGCAAGCAGGCCGGCTTCCAGCCGTTTCATGATTCCGGCGGTCGTGGCGTCGTCGTTGGCCTTGGTCTGCCAGGCGATGCGGTAGTTGTTTACGTCCTGCACGGCGGCGCGGGCGCTGGCCTGCTCGGCGCGCAGCTGGGCGATCACGGGGCTGGTGCTGGCCCGCGACATTCCCAGTGCAGCGCGGCCCTGCTCGATCACGCCGGTCAGCACGCGGGCCTCAGCCGTGCCCGCTTCGAACCCCGATTTCAGCGTGCGGGCTTCGGCGACGATCCCGGCCACCTTGGCCTTCGTGGCATCGGCCCCGGTGTCCATCGTGCGGAACTCGCTCCCAGCCTGGCGCAGCTGGTTGCGGAGGTTGGTCGCCTCGTTCCCGGCCCCGCCGAGGTTGCGCGTGATCGTGCGGGTCGCGGTGTCGGCGATGCCCTGCAGGTCCTTCCAGCTGGTGCTCGTGCGGGCGATCTCCTCGCGCATGGCGGTGGTATCGATCCGCGCTTTGACCTGCACCGTACCGATCTTGCTGGATTCCTCGCGCACCCGGTTCAGGCCAGCGAAAAAGCCGGTCAGATCGAGCGCCGTGGTTGCCAGGAGGTTGCCTAAAGTTGCGTCCATGAATGCCACCTCCTGCGTCGGGGCATGAAAAAAGCCGCCCGGAGGCGACCGATGATTTTGTGCTAAAGATTCAGTTCAGAGGGCTGGATAAAAGACAAACTGCAGTTGTGTAACGATTTACAGGGTCATAAATGACGGTGATGACTTGTTTGTGATTCGCATTTGCCCAATACATCGATTTCAGAAATCCACCTTCTAGTGTCTTCAGTGGCACATTTATTGTCAAGAAATCGTTCTTGAACATCACTGTGCCGACAGCATCTATGGCAACGAAAAGCGGACCTGGGATAAGGTAATTATCTCTCGCTGTGTAAGGTACGCCAATGTCAAGTGCCAGCATCGCATCGCAAACCGAAGGAGTAAGCGTGTCATACGGTGCCAGTGCTGTTCTTAAAGGCGTGAAAGGCTCGGGGAGTTGAGCGCTTGCAAAACCGCCGAGAAGCACGATCAACAGCATCTGCTTAAACATCCTCAGATTCTAGGCTCTACCCCATCGCCCCCACGACCCCTTCCCAGATCCGGCTGAGCGGCTTGCCGTCCCGGCTCGCCGGCCAGGTCGACATCAGCGGCCCAGTGATCAGCCCGAGACCCATCGCCTTATCCAGACCGCGCGCCACGGCTGCCGGGAGGTCGTAACGCTGCCCAGACCCGCCGCTCTGTTCGCCGCCATCGAGCGGGGTGTAGACGTTGATGGTGCCGAGGTTCTGGCCGCGCTTGAACACCTCGGGCAGGTCCTTCCCTCCAGCCATCGAGCGCAGGGCCAGCTCACCGGTGGTGATGGCGCGGGCGTAGGCGCGGTTTTCCCTGGCCTGCAGATGCTCGTGCAAGAAGTACACCCGATCCATCGGCGTGTCGTACCAGTCGAAGGCGGGGTGCTCCAGGCTCAGGTCGGCGAAGATGGCGGCGAGGTCGGCCCGGTACCGCTTCCCGCCGGAGCCGCCGGTTGCGCTTTTGGGTCTTGCCCCCCGCTGGCCGTGCGGGTCCGCCAGGCCGTCAGATCAGCCTCGCTCAGCTCGTCGTAGACCTGCTCAGCGGTGGGTGCAGCCTCGCCCATCCGGCGGGCGAACAGCCGGGCGTAGGCGGCGCTGGTGGTCTGCCGGATCACGCGCAGCTGCTGTGCGAAGTCGCGGGCCTTGGTCTCGGAGGGCAGGGCCTGCAGTTCCTCGCGGGCCACGTCCGTATCCATCAGATCGTCCATCTCGCGCTGGCTGAAGCTCAGGTACGGAACGTGGTACGGGCCGACAGCCCAGCCGTTTTCTTTGTCCGGCTGGCCGAGGGCCGCTCTGGTGCTGCGGGTGGGAGATTCTTTCACTGGGGGCATGTGACCTCGCTAGTCCATCACGCGCTTGAGCGTGATCGGCGTGTGGATGTGATGTCCTGTTTCGTGCGCCGGGAAAATGACGGTGACGGCTGGCGAGAGCGTCACCCAGTTCTTGTCTTGGGGGTTGTCGTGCTCTAGAGCGCTGAGCGGGCCGTCCGGCAGCTTGTAGCGGACGCTGTAGCCCTGGGCGGTCACGTGGTCCTGGGCGAGTTCCACGCTGTAAAGGAGAAGCAGGGGCATGCGCCCCGCTTCTCCCATGACCAGAAGGTCAAGGTGGGTCATTAGGCAGCAGGAACAGCCAGCGTACCGATGGGGTACCACTGCGGAGTGGCCTCGTTCAGGTCGCACCACAGCAGCTTGCCGCTCAGGTTGGCCGAGAACTCGTAGCGCTGGGTGCTGCCCACCGCGCCACCGGGCTTGGGCGAACCGATGTCCACGGTGGCCAGGATGCAAAAGCCGTCGGCGTACTTGAAGAGGAGGCGCGCACGGTTGCCGGGGCTGATCTGGGTACCCAGCACCACCAGGCGCTTGATCACCGGATCGTCGATCGCCGCAATGGTCTTGATGTTCGCGGTCATGTCCTTGCCGTTGGTGCTGCGGATCGGGGTGATCCGGCCATGCACCTTGATGGTCTCCTCGTCGTCGGTCAGGCTGGGCGCGAAGTCTTCGGCCAGCGGGATCTCCGACAGGTTAGTGTAGGTCGCGGTGGCACCGCTGGCGATCCCGCCGGGCAGGGCGGAGACCGCCAGGGTGGTGGCCCCTTGAGCCGCGTTGGCAGTCAGGGTGGCCAGCACGCCGCCGAAGTCCAGGATGGCCCCGGAAGGGATGGCCGCTGGCAGCGCCGTCACGGTGATGCTGGTGGCATTGGCGGCGGCCAACGCGCCCGTGGTCACGGTGGCAGTGATCAGGGTGGTCTGAGTGGCCAGGAGCAGGAAGGCGGTCAGCAGGGTGCCGCTGTAGGTCTTGGGGGTGTTATCGACGGGAACGGCGACCGGAACAGGTTGCTGGGTCATGTGGAAGCTCCTTGGAGGTACGTCAGGACGTACCGGATAGAGGCGTAGTGCTGGTTGGTGGCCACATCCCGCATGACCGGCGACTCGTCTGCCGCCTGGCATTCGGTGATGCGTGGGTACGTGGCGAGGCGGTCAACCTCGCGGGCGCGGGCGCGGAGGTGGGCCAGGACGATGCCGCAACTCTGGAAGCCTGCGGCATCGGGCGTGAAGCCGAAGAGGCTGATCAGCACCTGGGTGCGCCGGAGTTGAGCGCCGCCGTGCAGCAGCGCCTCGGAACTCCCATTCATGCCCTGGGTGATGGCGTATGGACGGCCTGGCAGCGGATTGGGCGGCGCGTTGCTCAGGTAGTTGCCCGCCGGGTCCTTGTTCAGAACGAGGCCGAGGCTGTAGAGCAATTGGTCGACGGTCAGTGTCTGAACACCTCCCACATGGCGTGCATGACCCGCTCACGCAGGTCCGGATCGGCGAGCGCCTTGCTGAGCCAGGGCCGCGCCGTGTGGCCTGGCGCTGGGTATTCCAGTCCCCAGGCTTCCGGCGGCGCGTTGAAGCTGCCGAACGCCCAGAACTGACCCATCGGCTGGGCGTCGATGGAATCGAGGAGCTTGCCGCTCTGCTTCGCCGGGTATTCCCCTGGAGCAGAGCTGGTGTTCGGCAGCCCCGGCCACTTGTTGCCGCTGCCGGGCTGGTTGAGGTGCTCGCGCAGGAACGCGGCGGCTTCCTGCGCTCCAGCCTGCCCCGCGAGTGCCGCGCGGGCCAGCAGCATGGCCCGAAGCTGCGGATTCTCGGTCCAGGGCATCAGCGGGCCTGGGTGGCCTGGCAGAGCAGACGCCAGCAGACGCGAACGGTACCCATGTCCTCGGCGTCGCCCACAACGCGAAGCGGCAGCGGCACGGACAGCTCGCCGCCCTGCAGCTCCAGGCTGAAACCCGGTTGATCGAGGTTGGCCGTCCACCGCACCAGCACCAGCCAGAGCGGCACGGCCAGGTCCGCACCGACCGAGCCGTATTGCTGGCGCTCTTTCTCGCTGAGCTGGTAGCCGTAGGCCGGAAAAACGTCCGCGTCCTGAACCGGAGAAATGGTGGGAACGGGCGTCAGGCCATTGACCAGATCTGGCGGTGGGCCGTCATCCTCCGGAACAGGTGCCCGGCGAATGACCTTGACGGTCTGGCCCATGCCTTCGAAGACCAGGTCGATGTCACCCCGGAGATCCTGAATCTCGGCCAGCAGGGTCATGCGCTCGCTCCCACGGTCAGGGCAGGCCTGGGAACGCCAGCAGCGACAAGGTGCCGCCAGGTCTGGAAGTACCACTCCTGACCCGACGTGACCGCACCAGCGGCCTGGGATTCGACATCAACGGCGGCTTTCTCCAGCTTGATCGGGCCGACGGTGATCGCTTTGGTGGCGGCCGCAGCGGTGCCGACGCGGCCAGTACTGGCCTTCTGCCGGGCCTGGAGGCACAGGCTGTAAGCACAGATGGCGCGCTTCAGCTCACGGCCCTGGCGCGTCTCAGGGTCAGGTACCGTGACAGCGGCCTTCTCGATCCACAGCTCGATCCAGTCAACCGCTTCGTCGATCTTCTCCTGCGTAACCAC
>Ga0160427_10000505_pt1 | contig 23859 bp, 15 predicted proteins | sample SolpanmetagenomL_FD_108194 | JGI IMG/M metagenome (GOLD analysis project Ga0160427, IMG submission 108194) | Solar panel surface microbial communities from Lawrence Berkeley National Laboratory, California, USA - L | ecosystem: Engineered > Built environment > Solar panel > Unclassified ...
ACGCAGCAGATGACCGGCAGCACCGATGGTTCGACCCAGCCGTCCTGAGCGGGACGGTTCTGTCCAGCTGGATGGGGCGAGAAGAACGACCAGCAGCACGACGGCACCTGCATCCCCGCCATGGTCTTCTCAGATCACGAACAGGCCTGACTTTGTTTCTTTAAGAAGGCGTCAAGTCGGCACAGCCATGCATCCGAGTACCTTTTATTCACGACTGGAGAACACCATGACCACCATCAAGAAAGTTTTGCTGACTGCCGCGCTCCTGCTGGCTCCGACCCCCGCACTGGCACAGAGTGACACCACGACTGCGCCCACCACCTCTGGATCGACGGACACAACCGGCACTGCGGGCAGCACAGGAACCACAGGAACGACGGACACCACCAACGACCGCGGTTTCGACTACGGTTGGCTTGGCCTGCTCGGGCTGCTTGGCCTCGCCGGTCTGCGCCGTCCGGCGCCGCACGTGGTGCACACGGACCGCTCCACGACTCAACGCCCCTGATCGTATTGTTGAAGCAACAGGCGAAGCAGTACGCCAGGAACCGGGGAGAGTTGGCCCCGGTTCTTTCGATTGGGACGACAGGCACAGGGCGAGCGCCTCCTGCACCGTTGCTGTAGCAATAGATTGAACTCTCGCTTCGATAGCAGACCGCCCTCAATGAAGCCTCGACGCACGCCTGAGGGCCACACGTGAAAGCCCAGGTCGGACCGGCAGACAGCCCACCTGAACTGATGTGCTGCTGCCGGTCCGAGATGGCCTGGTTTCCGATCTGGCGGTGTTCACCGTATTGCCTGCTGGGCCTGAGCCCCTGCTGCTCGACGCCGCTCAGGCACATGCATCAACCCGGCCATGACGCCGGCTTCCGCACTTCAGGTAGAGAACCTGCCGACCTGAACCTTGTCAGGCGGTGGGCCCTTCTGGACCCGGCCGCCGAATTACGGCCATTCGTGCGTGGTGGCACCGTGCGAGACCTTGCGACCACCGCTGAGGCGCAGCACGCGGCGCAGTCCGATTTCCCAGGTCCACCGCTGCAGAATCCCCATCCCTGTCAGGTAACCCGCCCGGTCGATCCAGCTGCTCGAACGCATCCGTGACACGACCGACACCCGGAATCCCGTCGTCTGCCCCTCGAGCGGTTCGACCCGGAACTCGGTCGTCCCGGATTCGGGATGCTGTTTGAAGGTCTGCAGAAGAAAATGTTCGGGCGAAACGTCCATCACCCGGACCCGGCCACGTCTGAACCCGAGCATCAGGATGAGGAAGATGTCGCCCGGCGCTGTCGGGGCTGTTGTTTGCCGCACTCGGCGAAAAAGAGACAGCGGAGACGAGAAAATCGGGACCAGCCCTTGAAGCACTTCGCCCACCAGCTGTGACCGGGCCTGCCGCACCTGCTCGATGTCTACCCAGTAGTGCCGAACGGTGAGCGGTCCCACCCCGTCGTCGGTCCCCGTCAGCGTCCATCCGGACAGAGGAAGTCTCAGCGTCCGGGTCAGGTACGCCGCCGTCAGCGCCAGTGGAAGAAGGGAAAGTCTTTTTTTCATACCTGGTCCCAGAAGGTGGCGAAGCAACGATGCAGGGACATGCCCGGTTGCCGAGGTTGCCTGGAGAGATGCGGAAAGCAGCGAGGACGCTTCTCGACTGCCGTGTCTTTCAAGTGGCACCTAGTCATGTTGGGACTCCTTCATTGACTGCCCTCGAGTCGACAGGTCGATGTGCCGTTGTTGTCTTGAGCGCGCACGATTGTCTGAGTCATCGACGCCAGAAATCCGTGAATGTTCACCCTCAGGCTGTCACTTGCTCACCGCGCCATGCGGAGAAGCAGGGCACGTCGGGCGGTGCTCCACAGGTTCTCGGATGGTTCTGGACCATAAAGAGTCGTCTCCAGGCGCACACGTTTGCAGACGGAAAAGGGGAACGGGAACTCCTGTCGCACAAAGCCCCGAGGAGGCTCTTCGACCAGGGAATCGCGGGCCGACCGCTGAGGAGAAAAGCGCCTGAACTCGACAATTCGGAGGAGAGGAACCGTACCTTATCTACGAACAGAGCGAAGGCCGGAAGTGTCTGTGCTGAGAGAATGGCCGCCGTAACGAGCGGGACATCCCGGGCGAGACCGTCCCGCGGGAGCTTGAACCCCACAGGCAGAAACCCCTATTGATTTTCCACCGAACACGACTGCGCCAGTGGCAGGTTTCCTTAACTGAACCTGTCACAAGTGAGTCCGTCTCCTCTGCTCTCCTTAACTCCAGGTTTATCTCCGCAGGGTTCGGCCTCGGGCGTTAACGAAACGTCGGGTCCAGATGCTGTGCCCTGAAGGTTGGGCAGGCCTTCAGTCCCACTCCAGCTCCTCCGGGGGCCGCGCCGGAGCCCACAGAAAGCCCTGGCCCTCATCACAGCCGAGCGATTGCAGCACCTCCAACTGCCCCACCGTCTCGACGCCCTCGGCCAGAACACGCGCTCCCAGGGCGTGTCCCATCGAGATGGCCGCCTGGACGATGGCCCGGTCGCTGGCGCTGCTCTCCAGACGCAACACGTAATCGCGGTCGATCTTGATGCGGTCGACCCGCAGGCGCTGCATCTGCCCCAGGTTGGAAAATCCGCGCCCGAAGTCGTCGATGGCCACCGTGACGCCGGCCGCCTTGAGCTGCCTCAGGTCATGGTCGATGGTCTGGATGTCCGAAGGCAGGGTCTCCTCGTTGATCTCCAGTTCGAGCAGCCCCGGGGGCAGCGGCTGCGCCTTCATCAGCTTGCCGATCAGGCCGGTCAGGTGGCCGGGGGCGAGCTGCCGGGCGTCCACGTTCACCGCCACCGGCAGGAGCGGCAGACCCTGGGCGGCCCAGGCGACGAGCTGGCGGTGTGTCTCGGCGATCACCCAGTCACCCATCTGCGTGAGCAGTCCGGCGGTCGCCACCATCGGCAGGAAAGACCCTGAAGGCAGCAGGCCCAGCCGCGGGTGTTGCCAGCGCACCAGCGCCTCCCAGCCCACCTGCCGTCCACCGGCCAGTTCATGCTGGGGCTGGTAGTGCAGCCGCAGCCCGCCGGCGTCCAGGGCGGTCCGGAATTCGGTTTCCAGGTCGAGCTGCTCGAGCTCACCGCCCGACATCCCGTTCTTGTACACCAGCACGCCGGTCTGCCGTGCATGCTTGAGCCTGTACATCGCCGCGTCGGCGTGCTGAAGCAGCGTCTCGAGGTCGGCAGCGTCCTGCGGATAGAGGCTCATGCCGATGCGGCACGACACCTGAAGCAGATGGTGGTCGATGCGCAGCGGCGTTCGCACGGCCGAGAACAACGCCTGCGCCTTCTCCTGCGCCTGCAGCCCCGACTTCAGACCGCGCAGCAGCACCACGAATTCATCTCCGCCGTGCCTTGCCACCACGCCCCCGTTCCCCACCGCGCCCTGAAGCCGCCGCGCCAAGAGCATCAGCAGCTGGTCGCCGACTTGGTGGCCGAGCGAATCGTTGACCTGCTTGAAGCGTTCCAGGTCGATGAACAGCAGCGCCAGCACGGTGTTGTCCCGCTCGGCCGACTGCAGCAGCTGTGGCCACACCTGCTCCAGGAAGATGCGGTTGGGCAGCTGGGTCAGGGAATCGTGCTGGGCCTGGAAGGTCAGGCGCTCCTGCATCGTCCGCCGCTCGGTGACGTCCTCGAGGGTGCCCACCTGTCCGCTCAGCTGGCCGCCCGGCGTGTACAGCGCCGTGCTGCTGACCTCGGCCCAGCGAACTCCTCCGTCCGGGTGCGGCAGCGCGAACTGGTGGCGCGGCACCGGACGGCCGAGCAGCCCGTCTTTCCACCAGGCCTCGAAGTGCTGCTGTCCGTGGCTCAGCACCAGGTCGGCCCAGAGGTCCTGCCCGGTGCGGGGCTTCAGGCCGGCGATCTCCTGAAAGCGCGCGTTGTACCACACGACGCGCCCGGTCCGGTCGGTCTGGAACAGCCCGATGTCGGCGCGCCCCAGCGCCCGCACCCGGTGGCCCAGCACAGACAGTCGGGCCTTCGAGCGCACATGCTCCAGCGCCACGGCCGCCTGCAGGCTCAGCAGGCCCAGCAGCGCCGGACCGCCGGCCGAAGCGAGCCCCTCACCACTGCCGTTCTCCTGGCCACCGTGCGCGCTCAGGACCAGCAGGGTGCCCAGGTGTCGCCGTCCGACCCGCAGAGGCAGCACCATCCCCGTGCTGTCCACCGGGGCGTCCAGGTGGCTGAGCAGCGCCAGCACCTCGTCCGGACTGAGGTCGCGCGGCGGTCCGGCGACGAGGAGGGTGACCGGAAGCGGCGGGGCGGCCATCGGCAGCGGGAGCCCCGCCGCCGGACCGGTCAACCGCCAGGCACGGATCGGCTGGAAGACGGCCACCTCCGCCGCCGAGCCGTGCGCCTGCAGATACAGCGCGTGGAACAGGCCCAGGGTCGCCAGAAGCGTCTGGAGGTGGTGGAGCACGCTCGCCTCGGTCTCGGCGGCGGCCAGACCGGCCAGCCAGTGCCCGGCCGCCTCCCAGGCCTCATCGTTCCTCTCGCTGCGCCCGAATCCATTGAGCATGTCTTCTCCCCAAGCGAGTGTGGAAGACGATCCGGCCAGCGTCGGCCGACCGGCACACGAACTGAATCAATGGGCAAATTGTAGCAAACCACACTCTCTGAGAGGAAGCCTCTGAAAAAGTGGACAACGATTGTTCAAGCCGGGCCGGGCACCCGGGGCTTCAGGATTGGCTGGGCAGCCCGTCCGGTTCTGTGGCCTGCCACTTCTCGTCGGTCACGGAGCGGGAACTCATGGCCTGCACCTGCTGCGAGAACCACAAGGCCCGCAGCGCCTTCTGCCGGTTGTGTTCGGCCCGCACGGTCTCTCCCAGGTCCTGGTGGTGCCGTTCGAGTTCTCCGTACAGCAGGACCGCTTCCTCGAGCGCGCGCATCGCCTGATACAGGCTGCGCTCGACCGACTCGCCCACACCCACGGCCAGACTGCTGGCGCTGTAGGCGTGGCCGGTGTGGCAGCGGTAGCGAATCAGGCGACCCTCGTGCACCTCCACCAGCACCCCGTGGCACTCGGGACAGGTGAGCGGTGAGAGCGGACCCAGTTTCAGGATCTCCAGGCCCGAGGACGGGGTGTCGGCGGCGGCCTGCACCTCGACTTCCAGCCGCCTGAGTTCCCCGCTGTCCATGCGTTCCTCCAGAGCGAGTGTGGGGGACGGTCTGGGCTGCCGGACCAGATCGTTCAGCAGCGGCCCGATGTTCGACACCGGCAGCACGTAGTCCACGTCCACCAGGGCCAGCGCACTTTTCGGCATCGAGTCGTACAGCGCGTCCGACGGCGTCTGCACCACGCTCACCCCGCCGACCTGCGAGATGGTCCACAGGCCGGACGTGCCGTCGTCGAGCATCCCCGACAGCACCACCCCGATCACCCGGTCGGCGTAATTGTAGGCCGCCGAGCGGAACAGCGCGTCCACCGAGGGCCGGAAGCGGTTCTCGTGCGGGCCTCGCCGCACCGCCACGTGGCGCCCCTCAACCAGCAGGTGGTGGTCGGGCACCGAGACGTACACCTGTCCGGCGAGCAGCGATTGCCCGTCTCGCGCCGCCTGGACCGGCAGTGACCCCGATCGGCCCAGCACCTCGGCCAGGTGGCTGGTGGCGCCGCTTCCGAGATGAATCACCACCATGACCGCCGCCGGGAAATCCGGCGGCAGCGTGGCCAGCAGGTGCTGCACCGCCTCGATGCCGCCCGCCGAGGCGCCGATCACCACCAGACGCTCCGCCTCCGCGTTCACATGTCTCCGGGCTGGCCAGAAGAACGCAGGGAAGTGCCGGTGCAGGCGCTCACGAGCGCGCCGGGCCGTCCGGCGATTCCCGGGACTCGTCCGCGGGCTCGGCCTGCTCGAGCACACCGGCCGCCCCCAGCGCCTCGGCCTCTTTCAACAGGTCGGTCACGTCTTCCATGGTAAGCAGCACCAGCTGCGTCTGGGTGTCCTTGCCGGTCAGGTGGCGCGAGGTGAACTTCATGGTGCGCCGGCCCACGAAGGGCACGTCGAACTCGGCGGCGTGGTCGGTGACGCGGTCCTGGCCGCGCGCCACACGCTGCAGCAGCTCCTCGATCCCCCGGAAGTCCTTCTCGCCTCCGCCCAGCCCCATCAGCGACTGCCCGTCGGCCTGCTGGGGCGTCAGCCGCATCATGCGGTAGAAGGCCCGGTTGGCCGAAAGCAGCCGCAGCTCGGTGTCGAGCACCAGAAACGGGTCCGGAAAGGCGTTGATCGCCTCGTCGGCGTACAGCGTCGAGACCTGCAGCTGCTGCTCGAGCCGCTTGATCACGGTGATGCTCGTGAACACGATCACCACGCCGTCGATGAAGTTGTCGAAGGTGCGGTACGGAGCGACCTTCATCAGGAACCACTGGCCGTCGTGGGTCTGCACCTCGGCCTCGTGCGGCGCGAGGGTCCGCAGCACCTCCAGGATGTCGTGTTCCAGCCCGTCGTAACGCAGGTTGGTCACGATGTGCGTGATCGGCCGGCCCGCGTCGCTGGGAATCAGGTTGATGACCCCGGTGATCTTGGGCGTGAAGCGCTTGATCCGCAGGTCGTTGCCCAGAAACACCGTGGCGATGCCGGCGCTGTCGAGCAGGTTCTTCATGTCGTCGTTGGCCTGCGCGAGATCGCTGATGATCAGCTGGTGCTCAGTGTTGATGGTGATGAGTTCCTCGTTGAGCGACTGCAGCTCTTCCTTCGAGGTCATCAGTTCCTCGTTGGTACTCTGCAGTTCCTCGTTGGTGGTCTGCAGCTCCTCGTTGGTGGTCTTCAGCTGCTCGAGCGAGACCTCCATCTCCTCCATGTTGGCCTGCAGGTATTCGCGCGAGTACTTGAGCTCGCGCTCCATCTCGCGGATGATGGTGGCCTGACTCTCGGCGAGTTGATCGGGGGCGGCTGGCCGGGCGTCGTCGGGGTCGGCCTCACCGTCCTCGCGGGCCGCGGAAGGCATGGGGCTGGCCAGTTGGGCCGCAGCCAGCGTCTGTGTGTCTTTGTTCTCGGGCACCAGTTCGAAGACCACCAGCAGCAGTTGCTGTTCCATCCGGGGCAGATTCAGCGGCCGCACCAGCAGGTCCACCGCCCGGTACTCGCCGTCGACCAGCGTCCGCAGGCTGCGCACGCTCACCTCGCGCTGCTCGGCGTTCACCTGCCGCAGCAGCGTGCTCAGCTCGTAGCGCAGGCCGTCTTTGGCCATCTCCAGCACGTTGGTGCCCACCTTGCCGCGCGCCAGTTCCAGATACGGCCCGGTGCGCCCCACCACGTGCACGATGTCGCCCTTGGGCGTGACCACCACGCTCGGCGGCGTGTAGTCGGAGAGCAGCACGCTGTTCACCATCTGCGAGAGTTCCGCCTCGCGCGGCCCGCGGTGCGGCTGCACGGCCTCGGTGCGGGTGATCGGGTCTAAGCGCAGCGGGTGGGTGCCGTAACTCAGGTTGAGCGGCTGGGCGAGGCCAGGGCTTCGCCGAAACAGCTTCCACTGGCTGTCGAGCGCGGGAAACAGGTCGCGTGAGCTGCCCACCGTCTCGGACGGCCCCAGGAACAGCAGGCCGCCCGGCTTGAGCGTGTAGTAGAACAGCGGAATCAGCTGGCGCTGAAGGTCGCTGCCCAGATAGATCAACATGTTGCGGCAGCACAGCAGGTCGAGCCGGGTGAACGGCGGGTCGCCGAAGGTGTTGTGCAGCGCGAAAACCACCATGTCGCGGATCTCCGGCTTGATCTGATAGCCGTCGTCGCGGGGCAGAAAGTAGCGCTGCAGCCGCTCCGGAGACACCATGTACGAGATGCGGCTGGAATACAGCCCGGCGCGGGCCACGGCCACCGAGTCCTCGTCGATGTCGGTGGCGAAGATCTGCACCTGGATGTTGTGGGTCTCGCCGAGTTTGGCCAGCACCTCGTGCAGCACGATGGCCAGCGAGTAGGCTTCCTCGCCGGTCGAGCAGCCGGGCGCCCAGACCCGGAAGCTGACCTGCTCGGCGGCGTGGGCGACCAGGTAGTGCCGCAGCTGGTCGGCCAGACTGACGTACGCGTCCGGGTCACGAAAGAAACTCGTGACGTTGATGGTCAGGTCCTTGTAGAGCGACGTCACCTCGCCGGGCGTCTCCCGCACGTAGCGGGCGTACTGCCCGAGGTTGCTCAGGCCCTGCGACTGCATCCGGCGGTTGATGCGCCGCATCAGCGTGCTCTGCTTGTAGCCGGTGAAGTCGTGCCCGACCATGCTGCGGATCATCAGCAGGATGTTCTGGAGCATCGGTGACGGCAGACCGTCGCCGCCCGTGTTGATCTCCTCCTGCAGCAGGTCGTGGGGGTGCGTCTGCCGCCGCAGTCCGGCCCGCCGGAGCACGAAATTCTGAAGCCGGGCGGCCAGCTCGTCGGCGGGCAGCACATGGTGCGCCGACAGCGTCTGAATGGCGCTCTCGGGCATCGAGGGGTACTCGGCCGTGGCCGGCTCCTGAACCATCACCAGGCCCCCGGCCTCCCGCACCGCCTGCACGCCCCTGGAGCCGTCGTGGCCCATGCCCGAGAGCACCACCGCCACCGCGAGCGTGGCTTGGTCGAGCGCCAGACTCTCGAAGAAGTGATCGATCGGCAGGGTGGCGCTGTCCGGCCGCCGGAACTGGCGGGGAGTCAGGTGCAGCACGCCGTTCACCACCGAGACGTCGTGCCCCGGCGGCGCCACGTACACCCGATCGGCGCGCAGCTCCAGTCCTTCCTCGATCTCGGTCACCGGCAACTCGGTGCAGCGCTGAAGCAGTTCCGGCATCACGCCCCGGTAGTTCGGGTCCTGGTGCGGCACCACCACGAAGGCCATGTGGCTGCCGGCGGGGAGACCGAGGAAGAAGTGCTCGTACGCGTCGAGCGCCCCTGCTGAGCCGCCGATCCCGACGATGGCCCTGAGCGGCGCGGCCTCGACCTCGGTCGGCTGCACCTGGTCGTCCGGGGACTGCGGAGGTGAAGACTGCGGTTCCAGGGACTGCATTTCCACGAACTGCATTTCCAGGGACTGGGCATCCAGGGATGGCGGGGTACCCTCTGGGGGCCTCGGGGAATCTGACATGCTGGGCTCCTGGACGGCTGGCTGATAAAGGGGTCAGGACGGGCGGCGGACGAGAGGACCGCGCATTCTGGTGGCCGGTGCGTTCATTGTAGACTCAGCGCCAGGGAGGCACCAAGCTGACCGATTGATGAACATTGCGAGATCAAACGGTCGTGCATGGCCGCTCACCGTTTCGCTACACTCGAACAGCTCTCCACCCTCGACCGGACCCCGCTCATCAGCGACTTCTTCTCCCGCTCTGCCCAGGCGTGAATCCCGCTCCAGGACGCCTGACCAGGAGACCCAGTGGCATCAGACGAACGAAACGTAGAGCCTGAGGTGTCGCCAGGACACCACGACCACGCTCCAGCGGTCTCACCGGACAACGAGGTGCGCCTTCAGGAGCTCCGCCGCCGCTTCGGCGAGCAGGAGCACGAGCTGCACGTTCACCAGATCGAGCTCGAGATCCAGAACGAGGAGCTGCGGCGCGCCAACTTCGAACTCGAGGTGGCGCACAACCGCTACGCCGACCTGTTCGAGTTCGCGCCGGTCGGCTACGTGATCTTCGAGAAGTACGACCTGATCGAGCAGATCAACCTCACCGGCTGCACCCAGCTCGGAGCGGTGCGCCAGCAGCTGATCGGCCGGCGCCTGTCGCTGTTCGTGGAGGAGAGCCAGCGCGTCGCGTTCGCCAACCTGCTGCACGGCGTGTTCCTGGCCCCGGACCTCGAGAACCCGCCCCGGCACCGCATGAGCCTGAGAATGGTGCGTCAGGACGGCAGCGGGTGGGACGCGCAGCTGGAGTGCGTCATTCTGCAGGGCCGGCCGAAGCCGCTGGCCCGCGCGGTCTTGACCGACGTCACCGCCCTGCAGGACATGCAGCGCGAGGTGGAGCGGCTCAACCACACGCTCGAGCAACGCGTCGAACAGCGCACCGCCCAGACCCGGCAGCTCAGCGAGGAGATGCGGACCTTCGTCTACTCGGTGACGCACGACATGACCCGGCCGACGCGCCAGATCCAGGGCTTTGCCGTATTGCTCAGGAAAAGCATGGGCGAGCCGGACGAGAGTGAGGAGAAACGCGCACACTACCTCGCGCTCCTGCTGGAGGCGAGCACCCGCCTGAACACCCAGATGGCCTCGCTGATCTCATTCTTCCAGAGCAATCAGGCACTCGGCCAGCCGCAGCCTCTGGACCTCAACCGGCTCGTCGAGTCGCTGTTTCTGGAACTGGAACCGGAGACGGCAGGCCGTGAGGTGCGTCTCACCCACGACCGCCTGCCCACCGTCCAGGGCGACCACCTGAGCCTGCGCACCATCTTTCTCAATCTGCTCTCCAACGCCGTCAAGTTCACCACGCCCAAGCACGAGGCCCGGATCCACGTGGGCTGCCTGGAGCGGCAGGAAGATTACCTGTTCAGCGTCCGCGACAACGGCGTGGGCTTCGACGTGCGCCAGAGCGAGCGCCTGTTCGGACTGTTCCAGCGGCTGCATAGCGAACGCAGCTTCGAGGGCCAGGGCATGGGGCTGGCGCTGGTGCGCCGGATCGTCAACCGGTGCCAGGGCCGCGTCTGGGCCGAGAGTGTGCTGAACGAGGGGTCGGTGTTCTGGGTGCAGCTTCCTAAAGAGTCGGTGCAGTCACCCGACGAGGCCGAGGCCGCCTGGTAGCCTCTGGGCTGCAGAAGACGCCCGCCGTAGGCAAGCGTGATGAGTCTGGCACGGATGACCTGGCGTACTCAGAATCGTCCTGGCACTCCCAGGACTGCTCGCCAGCCATGCTTCTGCACCAGCAGGCGGGCGCGGCGGGTGGCCTCGTGGTACGCGGCGCTCAGCCGGGCCGGATCGCGCTCCAGCAACTGAGCACTCAGCGAGGCGTCGGGCAGGCGTTCCAGACCGGTCGGCGCGGCTGGATCGCTTAGCGCCTCCCCGCTGAAGGTCCGGGCCAGCCCCTCTGCCAGCCAGCGGGGCAGTCCGGCCGGCTGAGCGGTGTGAAACGCCTCATGCCGGACGGTGAAGGGCAGCAGGCCCCGTGCCCCCAGGGCCGAGAGCCGCTGCGTGCTTATCACGCGGCCCCGCGTGCTGGCCGCGATGCCCGCAGGCTCTCCGGTGCGGGCGGCGAAGGCGGCCGCACTGCCCGCCGCCTCGATCCTGACGTCGGCGGGCACCTCGAGCCCGGTGGCCCGCAGGTCGCGGACCGCTGCGCTCCAGGCTCGGAAGACGGTGTTCAGCTCGGCCCGGTCGCGCGCGTCGGTGTACTCGACGCTCAGGCCGCCGCGCCGCACTTCGGCAGCAGCGGCGGTCGAAGGGCCCACCGAGGCCAGCAGCAGGGCGAACAGCGCCCAGGCTCTCAGCTCACCGGCCCCGGTCACGCACCGTCAGGGTCGCGGCCGCCCCGTAGCCCTGCACCTCGGGGTCATACATCAGGAAGGCGTGGGTGGGGAGCGCCGTGAAGGTGCCGGGCGTCTGCGCCCGCAGCAGGTAGGTCATGGTCTGCCGGCCTTCCAGGTAGTCGGCGTACAAATCGACGCGGTCGTCGAGCAGGTCGCGCCCCGCGTACCAGTAGTTCCAGCTCTCCCCGTCGTAGCCGTCGGGGTCGGGCAGACCGGCGATCGCGAGACTGCGCTCGTCGAGCGCCTTCATGCCAGCTGGAATGGGATCGGACACCAGCAGGTAGCGGGCGCTGTGGTTCTCCGGCTGGACCGTCAGCGTGACCAGCAGCAGGTCGCCGCTCGTGACCGGCTGCATCTGCCCGGCGTGCAGCAGCGGCGTGCGGCGGTAGGTGTAGCGCTTCTTGGCCGGGTCCCAGACCGGATCGAGTCGCTCGTAGCGGCGGGTCAGCCGCAGACCGTGGAAAGCGTCCGAGCGCAGTTCGGCGGGTTCACGGGCGAAGCTGAGCTGCGCCGATGCCGTCAGCCCGGCCGGCGCGCCGCTCAGGGTCAGGATGTGCTGGCCCGTACCCAGCTGACCAGTCGACACGTCGAGGCTCCCGGCGCTGTTTCCCGCGACCTTCACGTCACCGACCTTCCGCCCGTCGAGCGACACCGCGACGGTACTGGCGAGGGCCGTATTCACCGGCTTCAGGGCGAGCGCGGCGACGATCACGCTGGTCGTGTCCTGGGTGCTGACCCACTGCGGGCCGCGCCGGGTCGAGAGCAGCCACTGCGACACGCCGGGAATCAGCGGGCTGCCGGGGTCGAGGTCGGCGAGCGCTTCCAGGGCCGTCGCCGTGACCTGAATGCTGTTGTCGTCCCAGAAGTCGTACCACCCACCCATCCCGCTTCTCGGCGCTTCCCAGTGGACGAGCGCGCCGCCCGGAGCGGACACGCGCCGCGCCTTCAGCCGGTCGAGCAGGTCGCGGGCCGCCTGCGTCTGCCCGGCCGCGTGCAGGGCGAGCGCGGTCTGCGCCAGCGTGTAGGGTTCCAGGTCGCGCCGACGGGCGAAGGTCTGAAGCTGTGGCAGCTTGACCCGGCCCGCCTCGGCCAGGGCGCGGTAGGCGCCGGCCCGGTCCGCCTGCCGCTCCTTGGGGTCGGCGGCCCTGGCCGTCAGGTAGTTCAGCGCCCTGTCCAGCATGGCGTTGTCGACCTTCGCCCCCAGGGTCTTGGCGCGCAGCAATCCTTCGGTCACGTAGGCGCTCATCTCCAGGGTGCTGTCGTCCCACTGCCAGAAGTTCCAGCCGCCGTCGTCGTGCTGAAACAGTGCCAACCGCGCCAGCCCCGCCTCGGTGATGGCCGGCAGATCCTTCACAACGCTCGCCGGAAGCTGCGCGGCACCCCCGGCCTGGTTTTTGAAGGCCTGACGGGCCAGCAGGGCGGGCAGGAACCGGCTCATGGTCTGCTCGGTACAGCCGTAAGGGTAGCCGACCAGGTACTCCAGCGCCCCGCCCACCGCCGAGAGCAGCGAGGGCGTCAGGCTCAGGTGCAGGGCCAGTGTCCGGGCGTTGGCGTCGGCCGGCACAGTGAGCTTCAGCGGCGCGGCTCCGCTGCCCACCGCCGACTGCGTTACGTCGTAGCCGCGCGCCTTGACGGGCAGCGGCAGTTTCAGCGCGTCGTTGCCGAGGCCGGTGCGGGCGGTGAAGGTGACCTCTGCCGTGCCCACCGTGCTGGCCCTGACCTGCACGTCGCTGCGGGCGCGTCCGCTGGCCGCGAGCGTGAGTGCCTCGCCCGCCGGGGTCAACGCCGCACCGCTCAGGCCGCTGAGGCCTTCCAGCTCCATCTTCGCGGTACCACTGACCGACCTGCCCAGGGTGTTGTTGACCAGTCCCGAGAGCGTCACAGTGTCGCCGCGCACCAGGAAGGGTGGCAGGCTCAGGCGGGCGATCACGTCCTTGGTGCTCAGGGCCGTGCCGGTCGCCTGACCGAAGCGAGCCGCCTGCGTCTGGGCGCGGGCCGTCGCCACCCAGGTGGTCAGGTTGTCGGGAAACTTCACCGTCACCTCGGCGTGGCCCTGCGCGTCGGTCAGCAGATTGGGAATCCAGAGAAGGGTGTCCTTGAAGTCCTGGCGTGGATTGACCTGCTGCTCGGGCGCGGCGACGGGGCTGCGGGCCTCCTCCTTGCTCTGGGCGAACGCGGCCGACGACATCGGAGCGGCGGGCCGGGCCGCCAGGTTGTTCTGCGAGAAGTAGAAGTTCAGGCTGGAATCGGTGCCCACCGCGTTGTCGCGCTCGGCCCCGAACACCCCGAGCATCGGCCGGGCGGAGTCGCGCTGCACCAGGTAGATCGCCTGATCGACGATGCCCAGCGCGACCTCGGCGGGCACGCCCTGTCCGGCCGCGTTCCGGACGGTCACGCTGAACTTGCCCACGTCGCCGGGAGCGTAGCGGGGCTTCTGCGCCGTGACGCTCACGTTCAGCTCGGCCCCCGGACGCGGCACCTTCACGCGGGTGTCGTGGCTGTAGAACTTGCCGTCGCCGAGCGAGGCCGCCGAGACGTAGATGTTGGGCGTCATGTCGGCGGTCACGGGGAATTTGTAGGTCAGTACCGAACCTTTGCCGCGCAGCACCACGCTTCTGCGCAGGCGGTCGCCTTCCAGGGTCACCAGCACGGCCGCGCCCGGCTTGGGGTTGCCGATCAGGACGGTCGCCGTCTCGCCCGGCGCGTACTTCTTCCTGTCGAGCTGCACCGTCATGTCGTTGTAGTTCCAGCCCCAGTCCTCGCCGGGTTTCAGCACCCAGACGAAGCCCTCGCTGGTGCTGACGCGGCCCTGGGTGTCCCTGACAGTGGCCCGCACGAGGTAGCCGCCACCCCTGGGCGCCCGTACGGTGGCGTTCAGCAGGCCCGTGGTGCCGGTCCTAACCTGGGTGCGGCTCATGCGCGTTTCGCTCAGCTTCCAGTCGCCGCCGGAGGACGCCCAGTTCTGGCGGATCAGGTCGAGCGTGACCGGCGCGGCACTCGGTGCCCCTTGCAGGTCACGGGTATCGAGCGCCACCCGGACCGGGTTTCCGGCCGTGTAGATGTAGTTGTCGGTGCTGGTAGATGTAGTTGTCGGTGCTGGCCTCGACATTCAGCGCCGCCGGAAAGGCGATCACGCGCGTCTGGGCACTGACCGTGTGGCGAGACTCGTCCTCGACCTCGGCCTCGATGCGGTAACTGACCGGTCTGCCTTCCGCGTCCCGCTCCAGCGGCAGCGTCAGGTCGAGGTCGCCGTTCTGGCTCAGCCGCGTCTCGTCCTGAATCACTAGGTCCGAGCCGTAGTCCTGGCCGTCATCCTGCTGCTCCTGCGGAAGCGACTCGGTGTCGAAGCCGGGCGGGTAGTACGGGGCGCGGGTCACGTTGTAGTTCACCCGCGCGCCGCTGACGTTGCCGCCGAACAGGTAGCGCGCCGAGACATGCACGCTGACCTTCTCGCCCTGTACCGCCCGCGCCTTGCTGGGAGCAAGCGTGACCGAGTACTCGGGCTTCTGATAGGCCTGCACCTCGAAGGTGCCGCCGATGTCGCTCTGGCCTTCGGCGTCGGCCCCGACCGGTTCCACCGTGAAGCGGTACCCGCCGAGCTTCGCCCCCTGCGGCAGATCGAGTCCCGCCGACAGCGACCCGTAGGCGTTGGTGGTCAGGGTCCGGCGGAACAGCTGATCGTCGAAAGGTGAGAAGACGGTCACGCGCACCGGGCGGCCGGCCAGCGGCGCGAGGCTGCCCGCCTTTCTCAGCACCGCCTTGAACTCGACATGCTGACCGGGACGGTAGACCGGACGATCGGTGTACACGTAGCCTTTCACCAGCGGAGCGGCGTAGCTGTTCCAGTTGGCCCCGGACACCGCCCAGTCGTTGCCGAAGCGCGCCAGATACACCTCCCCACTTCCGGCCTCACCCTCAAAGGTGGCGAGGCCGTCCCGGTTGGCTACCGTGCTTCCGCCGCCGAGCGCCCACACCCTCGCCGCACGCGTCTGACCACTGTTCTGGTCGGCCGTGTAGGTCAGTGCCTGCTGCCGGTCGCGCTTGACCACCATCCCCAGGCCCGTGACCAGCACCACCGTGCCCACACCGCCACTCCTGAGCACGTAGACGCCGCTCGGGAGCTTTCCCAGACGCAGCGTGTGGCCCATGCCGCGGGTCAGGCGCAGCGTCCGCACCGTACGCGTTCCTGTGCTCGCGGGAAGCTGCGGGCTGTGCGGGTCTTTGGTGGCGAGGAACATGGCCGCCGGATCGACGATTCGTGCCAGCGTGAACACCGTGCTGAGCGGCGCCTCGACCTCGATGTCGACGGCCTGCCCGGTCCGGAAGAGGCCACCGTACAGCGACACCCGGCTCTGGGCAGGGGCCAGCCCCGCGAGCAGCAGACCTGCCAGCAGGAGGCTTCGTTTCCATGTTCGCCGCTTTCGGTGTGGACTCACAGCGTCTCCTTGGAGTGATGGGTTTCGGGGCCGAGCAGCAGATAAGAGAACTGAGGCCATGGTAGTGGATCTCCGGTGGCCGGGGCTCGAACATGACGGGCACGTTCACCCGCACCGGCCGGAAGCCCTTCACTCCAGAATCTTCCACCGGTAGACCCCGAGGAAGTTCGGATTGCCCACCACCGGGTGAAACGCCGCGTCCGGATGGCGGTTCAGTGTCGCGAGCGTCACCAGCCTCACCTCTCCCCCCTCGGCCACACTCGCTCCGGTGTGGTACACGACCAGCCCGCCACCCAGATACACCATGCTGTGATACGACGCCAGCTCCGGGCGCAGGAAGATCAGCAGGTCGCCGCGCCGCGCCCGGGCCGAATCGCGCGACACGAACACCATCGAATTCCGCATCAGGTACTGCACGGTCGTGCGCCCGACCATCCGGCCCGTCTGCACGTCGTCCGGGCGGTATCCGCCGGGAGCCACGCGGAACAGCGAGTACCGGACGAGCGGTGCGGGGAGCCTGTAGGCGCGCACTGGGGGCGTGTGCGGCGGTGGCAGATACCGGAATTTCGCGTACCACGCGGCGTCGTGCACGGCGAGCGCGTTGAAGTAGGCGTACCGCAGCAGCCCGGAGCAGTCACGCGTCTCCGGTTTCCAGTCGGCGCTCACCGCGTAGTACTGGCTCTCGGCGACGCTGGCGAACCAGTCGGCGAAGCTGGCCCGGTCTGACCCCACCAGTTCCAGCACGTCCGGATAGCCGTCCTGGTCGCTGTCGACGGCAGAACGGGGGGAATTATGCTCAGCCGTGACCGGAACAGCCGCGCCCCACACCGGAGAACCGACGAGCATGGCGGTCCACAGCAGCATCCTGAACGGTGAACGCTCGACCTTCATCGGCTCCAGTATGCCGCGCAGTGTGGTTTCCAGCGGCCGAGGGCGTGCCCTGACCACTTCCGGAGACCATGAGGCCATGTCGGGCATCCGGAGCCGTCACACCTCCGCTCACCCGGTCACACGTGATGTGGGTCGGGCAGCGGCACAGAGAACGCACAAGGAGACAAGGAAGTGCCCTAGACCGAACGTCGGAGACACTCTCAAATTCAGGTGCGTTCCCGCTCTCTGCTAGCATGGCCCATGCCCAGGCCGGCTGGAAAAGCGAAGAAACTGGACAGGAGCATCGTTCAGGTCACCGGGATCGACGAGAGAAACTTCGCGGAGCTGCCGATCATTCTCGGGCAGAAGATCATCCCGAATGACCTGAGACTCCTCGAGAGGCGCATCCTGACCAGCAGTGGACAGACGATCATCATGGTTCTGAAAGGTCAGGATCGGGGCCTGCCACACGGACTGGACAACGACATCTGGCTCGCCATCCAGCAGCTGTACCGCGAGCAGGGCGCGCCCCCCAACGGACGGGTCACCTTCACCACCCACGGGCTGCTCAGCAAGGTCGGGCTGGACAGCAGCGGGCAATACTACGACAACCTGGTTGCGTCTCTGGCACGTCTCAGCGAAACCACCTGCCAGATCACCAGCGGCTACTACTCGGTCGTGTCCGACCGGGAAGTCGCCGTGAACTTCACGCCCCTCTCGGCCGTGGTCCGAACCTACAGCCGACAGAATACCGAGGAACGGGCACAGTTCGAGGTCACGATCAACCAGTTCACCACGGCGAGCATCATCGGAAATTACGTCAAGCCGCTGAATCTGGAACGCAGTCAGAGTTTCCAGCAGCCGTTCACCCGGGTGTTGTACCGTCTTCTGGACGCCAAACTCTACCGCCTGAAAGAGGCGGCGCAACAGGCGAATCGGCCACTGATCGGGCTAGAGTTCACCGAGTCCGTGAAGATGTGGGGCGCGCTGGCTGGGCTTCTGGATGAGGCGCCTTCGAAAATTCGGCGGGCTCTCGCCTCCCCTCACACCGACCTGCTCGCTCAGGGCTACCTGAAGTCGGTCGAGTACCTAGGGCGCGGGGAACACCAGACGGTGCACTACGTTTTCGACACCGAGCGTGACATGGACGAGGAACTGGTCACGCAGCTGACCCGTCAGGGGTTAACGCAACGTGACGCCCGGTTGTGGCTCTCCCGCCTCGGGATTCGGGTTGAAGCGGTCCTGAAACGGCTGACCGAGCGGCAGTCAGGTGTCGGTCCCAAGGTCGACAACGTGACCGGCTACCTGAAAACGATGCTGCGCAGTGAGGAAGAAGCCATGCTGCAGGAGGCCGAGCTGCTGGCCTCAGACCTCATCGTCCGCCCGAAAGGAGCCCGATCGGGCCCGATCTCTGCAACCAGGAAAAAACCTTTACAGCCACTGCTTGAGCTGGAACGCGAGATCCTTCCGCTCGAGGTTGAAATCCGCACCATCATGTCGATGCTCAAAATTCAGAAGATCGCTCCCCACCTCTCTCCAGCACAGCTTCAGGCCATCGAAAGTGCCATGCAGACCGGCCGCGTCGCTGTCTCTGACATTTCGAGCCTGATCGCCAGTGGTCGCTATGCTGGCCGACCAGAGCGGGAGATCGCTGCACAACTCGTCGAACAGTATCTGCAATTCTGAAGCGGGAATGTGTGTGTCAGGGTCGGTGTTTCTGGTCAATGTAAAGCAGAAAAGCGCCATGTTATGAGATCGTCGCTCTGCTCAGACCACGACAACCGCCTGATCAGATCGTTCGGTGTTTCTGGTCAATTTTGACCTCAATACCGTGTAGGACAGCATTTGCAGCATGACGAGCTGTAAACACTGCCAGTGGTTCAGGCTCTACATTCGTCATCAATCTCTTCTCGGTGTTTCTGGTCAAAGCGTCCTCGGTGTTTCTGGTCGAAATCGATCTAAACATTCTCTGGGACGCATTATTCCTTCATTCGGTGTTTCCGGTCAGACATCTATGTTTTAGTTCGGTGTTTCTGGTCAATCTTCGATTTTCCAATTCGGTGTTTCTGGTCAGAAACCTCGGTGTTTCTGGTCAAAAAGGCCGAGTAGACGTCGGTGTTTCCGGTCGATAGGGTTCGGTGTTTCTGGTTACTCTCTCGGTGTTTCTGGTCAAAAGTGTCGGTGTTTCCGGTCAGTAGTTCGGTGTTTCTGTCCGAAAAAATTGAGTAAACGTCGTCTGGTACGCAAGTGCCTCTCCCGCCTGATGATCATCTTGTTTAATCAATAATCTTTTAAATTCAAAATCATCATCAGCGGTTGCACGCCATCCGTTTCCGTGTACAGATACGTGCTAGGTCTTCTTGAGTCGTAAAACGCTGGCAGCATGTTGACTGTCGTATCAGCTCTTGAAGACCGCCCGCCCTGCAAGTGGTAAATGCCGATCTACTGCCGGTGTTGCCCTGGCAGCTTTCGATTCCCCGTGCCGATGCAGTTGTCGATCAGACCTGCAGCGCCTGCTTTCGGCTGATGTAGCAGCACGTCGTAGACAAAACTGTTCTCCAAATCAGCGGGTGAGCATCTGCAACCAATGTTGAACCTGCAGACGTGCTTGACTGATGCCGATGATGACATTGGACGGCAAGGTGATTTTCGTGACCGGAGCGTCCCGGGGAATCGGGGCTGTGACGGCCCGGGCTCTTCTCCAGGCTGGCGCGTCGGTGGTGGCCCACCTCGGACGGCACGGACAAGGCGCTGAGGTCCTGTTGAAAGCCTTTGGGCCGGACCGACTCCACACGGTGAGCGGTGACCTGGCTCAGACGGGAGAAGCGACGCGGCTCTTCGAGGAGGCTGTCTCATGGAAAGGCCGTGTGGACGTTCTGGTGAACAATGCAGGAATTGCTCCTGAGCTGACCATCGACGTGCCCTTGGAGGAGTGGTCGACCATCTGGGCCGAGACGCTGCAGGTCAACTTGCTGAGTGTCGCCGAGAGCTGCCGCGCAGCGCTTTTGCACTACGAGCAGCACGGAGGCGGAATGATCATCAATATCGCCAGCCGGGCGGCCTTCCGAGGAGACAATCCGGACGCTATGCACTACGCCGCCTCGAAAGGAGCTGTGGTTACTCTGACCAAATCCATCGCGCGTGGGTTTGCGCGGCAAGGGGTTCTGGCCTACGCCGTGGCTCCTGGCTGGGTCAGAACCGAGATGGCGGAAGCTTACCTGACCACTCATCGGGAGGAACTGGACCGGGAACTGCCATTGGGTGAAGCGGCGCCCCCGGAAGACGTCGCCAATACGGTAGTTTTCCTAGCATCACGGGCAGTACCGCATATGACTGGCGCGACCTTGGACATCAACGGGGCGTCGTATGTTCGGTAGTCATCTCAATGACCACTAGGGATTGACAATAAAGTGCTGCAAGTTACCAGTATCTCTTTGATTGAAAATCTGGAGTGCTCAGATAGGACAAATCTTGATATGGATTTAGTGTTGCATTCCTGTCATTTTTAACCGATGATCATAGGTTTCTGTTTCGGTCTTACTAGCTTCGTACTCATCTCATTTTCGTGGCTTGTGTTGACCCTATTTTATAAATGAGACTGGTTGTGATGCCGATTTTATGAGAATATTTACGTAATTACTCATTCTGCTAACTTTTTTTATTAATGGAAATGTTTAGAAGACGCTCCCAATTTGACAAGCAATCACAGTTTTCAGAGCCTAATGCAGATAAAATATTTTCATCCCTGTCCTTTTTCTGTTAGGTGTGGATTGGAATCAGAATACCATTCATATAAAGATCTTCTATCTTCGTTACTACCATAAAATTTAGGTGTTAATTACATAACTCTATAAATTTCGACATAAGTTTCTAATTTAAATTAGTTAAGGTGCTTCTGAAGAAGTTTTTATTCGGCTCCTCAATCCGAAAATCGCCGCCTAGTCATCTTGGTTGTGTTGTTCACGTTTTCACTTCATCCTGAGCACAATAATACCGCCTCAATAGGTTTAGTTATCGGCCCGAGTCGACCTACAGTCCCGTGTAGGATTTCCCCGAAGCGTGTTTTTCAAAGTATTAAATTACAAGCAATTTAGCTTTTCGGAGAAATCATGCAGAATTACTCATCATAGCCACTAGTTTCCGGTAAGCACAGCGACTGCCCTTTTGAAAAAAACCTGCCTCTCTTCATAGGTAGCGGTTTACCGATGTTGAGTTTGGTTGCTTATGGAAGTTCAGGGAACAATTCGGTCCTCACTACACCTGTCGGAGCCACCACATCTTCTTCGACTTCGGAGGTGACGGCTGCAGATATGGCTTTGGTACCATTCATATATGACGGTACGGACCACAGCCGGACCTCGTCCCCTGCCATTCGTACTCTCCCCATCAACCCCGGTTCTAATAGTTTGAGTGCGCAGCACTATACCAGTGCCTCCAATGGCTAGGGACCAATCGAGCTGGACAGAAGTAATGGAGAACCGGCCGCTGGTGATGGAAATACGTCGACCTTGAATGGACAGACATATACCACAGGCTTAGGTGTTCATTCGCCTTCTTCCATTACATATATACTTAATGGCCAGTGTTCCGGTTTTCAAACAGATATGGGCATTGATGACGAAGTCCGGAGTCTGGGAAGTATCGTTTTTTAAATTTAGGCTGATGGGACTAAGTTATATGACAGCGGTACGATGACTGGATTAAGTGCAATGAAGACAGTCAGCGTAAATTTAAGTAGTAAGAATCAGCTGACACTGGTCGTGACAAATAATGGAGACAACAGTTCTTATGACTATGTAGATTGGGCGGGCACCATCTTACTTAGATGCGGTGGTACGGTTGCGTATAGTGGGTCCTTGATCATCAACAAGGGAGGTGCATATAGTGGAAATTGGGAAAGCCAAGATCCCAATGTTCCCGCAATAAATGTCCGTACCAGTAATCCAGTACCCATTGAAACTCAAATTTCCGTGGTAAGGGAAACCTTATTCAGGGATTTGGTAACCGGCTGACTGTGCGTAATGTGAATGGATATGGTTTGAATCCTAATATTTACGGGAAGTTCTTGGCTTGTTCCTGACAGAGGAAGAATTTATTAGTGTTAAAATTGAAAATATTTATGCTCAGAACACGACTGGGCTTTACTTCCGATCTTATAAAGGTAGTCCGTCAGATGGTGATACCGTCACTGTTATAAAAATAAGTTCAGCAACATCAATGGTCCTTCGAGCGATAGAAATAATGGCTATATCATGTATACACCAGACGGAATTTCACATATGTTGCAGTTAAATGAAGTAAAGCGGATTCTGAATGCCGAAATTGCTTGGAACGAAGTTGTTAGTGAGCCAGGAAAAAGCCAAGTTGAAAAGATTATCAATACGTATGTTAGCAGCGGAACACCCAGTAGTCCAATCCTGATTCATGATAGTTATATTCAGGGTAGTTAAAATGCTCAACCGGCGCTTCGATCAAATTATGCAGGCAGTGGATTTATCCTTGGTGATGGGACTGTTAACAACCCACTTGATCAGAGCTAGACAGACGTGTACGATAAAATCGTTAGCACTACAAATGAAGTTTTGGCACTTGCCGGTGGTGTTCAAAGTCATATATATAATAATTATGTTATTTCCAGTGGTCTTTTACTTGATAATCTTAGGGTCCTCGCTAAAAACGTAGGTATGTATCTCTGAGACAGCACTAACAGTGCTTACTTATCTACTCCTCTTTTCTCGAGCAATTCATTGGTTAATAATTACATTGCTTGGAAGAAAGTTGCTTCTAGCGGAAGCATAAGTAATAATCCTTGGTGGACTCCGAGATGCGGTGTGCAAAATTCTGTCTGCAGTAGGAATGTTTCAGGGAGAGAACTGTTAATCTTGATACAGAAAGGCAAAAACATCAACCCTGGTTGAATAAACTTACGAATAGCAATGTTAGGATTGAAAATCCTAATTAATACTCAGACGGCAAAAATTTAGAGTAGGGAGTCATATTTATACCATCCCCTACTCTTTAATATAAATATCACGATTATAAGACAAGTGTAATTTGCAGATAATGAAGCTTAAGAATTTATTTACTGATCACAAGGAGAGACAAGGGTACAAATTCTGTTTTTCTTATTCATAACTTATAGAAACAGTATTGTATAAGATATGTCTAAAGTTTTTAATTGAATGAGACTTGATTTTAATATATGTTTATTATAATATAAATTCGACAATCATACTCTGAAAAAAACTTGCTTCTCAACAAAATAAATCCACCAGCTTAAAAGCTTACGTTATTGTGAAACTTAGCAGATCGTATCTTGAGTCCGGTAAAGCGGACTAATTATTTAACAAATTGACTTACTAAATTAAGCAGCGAAGTTTAAACTTCTCTGTATCAAAGAGTCAAAGATGCCACGAGGAAATCCAGTGCAGAAAGAGCCATTATGGCGAGCCCTTGATTCCTGAAACTGCGAATCAGCCGCCACTTGCGTATGGTGATGCAGAATCCTAACGCAAACAGGAACGCCGTAGAGATCAAGCAATACATCAGCAACAAGCTAATATACTAATCGGAAAGATTGCATGATTTCTTACTTTTCTTTTGAATTGATTTAATTGGTTTTAGGTCAGGTCCTGAGTAGCTGACAACTTCAGTTTCAGCTCTTCACAGCCAACAAAAACAGACGTACATCCCTCTCTGTCCATCCCTGTAGGAAGCGGTGGTGTCTTGAAGGGATGACCGCTTCTCACTCCACCTGCTCGCAGGCAACAGAACGGACTAAACACTTCACAGCCTACGTGCCCTCCCTGCGGAGAGACACGCTCCAGCGGGTGGTCGATGTCGTGCTGGCAAGCATTGTTGCGCAGAGCTTCAACCATCGTGATCTCGCGCCACAGCTCCCAGGGGTCAACTCTTTCGAAGCGGTTCTGGTAAGTTAACTCACATCTTGCGATCTAGGTTTTCAGGTCAAGGATCGCGTCCTGGAAGGCATTGAGCGCCTGCAATTTAAGTTCGAGTGCCTGGCGGCGTACTTCCGGTACGAACGAGAACCGTACGGTTCTTGCCAGATCGCCCCAGTCTACCCAGGTTCCTGGCGGCTTGACTGGGAGGGCCAAGTCGTGCA
>Ga0160427_10000508_pt1 | contig 23793 bp, 15 predicted proteins | sample SolpanmetagenomL_FD_108194 | JGI IMG/M metagenome (GOLD analysis project Ga0160427, IMG submission 108194) | Solar panel surface microbial communities from Lawrence Berkeley National Laboratory, California, USA - L | ecosystem: Engineered > Built environment > Solar panel > Unclassified ...
CAGCACGTCGTCCGGCGGGTCGTCGATGACGTCGCGGGTGTCCGCGACGAGCTTCTCGTCCTCGGTCAGCGGGACGATGCGCATGGTGGGTGCGTGCACGACGCGGGCGCCCTTGCGCTCGAACGTGGCGATCATGTCGCCGGAGCGGCGGTCGCTCGTGATGCCGATGGTGACGCCGAGCAGCTGGCGGGCGTCGCTCGCGGTGGGCGGGGACTCGGTGGTGGGCTCGCTCACGAGACGTGACGGTAGAGGTCCACGGGGTCGCGGGCGACGTCGTCCCCGCGGTCGGGGGCGGAGTCGGGGGCGCTCGCGGGCCCGAGGACCGCCGCCAGGTCCACCACGGCGCCGACGACGACGACGGCCGGGTTGCGGACGCCCGCGGCCGCGGCGACGTCGGCGATGCGGTCCAGGCGCGCCGTGGTCGTGCGCTGCCGCGGCGACCAGCCGTCCTCGACGACGGCGACGGGCGTCGCCGGGTCCTTGCCGTGCGCGAGCAGCCCCGCCGCGATCGAGGGCAGCATCGAGACGCCCATGAGGACGACCAGCGTGCCGTCGAGGCGGGCGAGCGTGGCGTGGTCCAGCGCGTCGCGGCCGTCCTCGCCGTGGCCGCTGGTCACGGTGACGGAGCGGGCGGTGCCCCGGTGGGTCACCGGGATGCCCGCCGCGGCGGGCACGGAGAACGCCGACGTGACGCCGGGGACGACCTCGACCTCGACGCCGGCGGCCCGGCAGGCGGCGACCTCCTCGCCGCCGCGGCCCAGCACGTAGGAGTCGCCGCCCTTGAGGCGCACGACGGTCCGGCCGGCCTGGGCGGCCTCGACGAGGATCCGGTTGATCTCGTGCTGGGGCACCGGGTGGTGGTCCGGGGTCTTGCCCACGTCGACGACCTCGACGTCCTCGGCCAGCTCGGCGAGCACCGCGGTGGGGGCGAGGCGGTCGACGACGACGAGGTCGGCCTCGGCCAGGCGGCGGCGCCCCCGCACCGTCAGCAGGTCCACCTCGCCGGGCCCGCCGCCCACCAGGACGACGCGCCCCGGGCCGGGGCGCCGGCGGCGCAGGGGAGCGGCCCCGGAGTCCAGCCACCGCCCGAGCGCGAGGCGCAGCGAGCGGGCGCGGCGGGGGTCGCCCCCGGCGCTCACGGAGACCGTGACGCCGTCGCGGCGCACGACCGACGGCGTCCAGGCCGCGGACGCCTCCGCGTCGTCGGCGCGCACGCACCACGTGCGCTGCGCGTCCGCGGCGGCCGCGAGGGCCCCGTCCACGAGGGCGTCGCCCGTCGCGGTGTGCACGAGCCACGCGCCCAGGACGTCGGCCGTGACCGCCTCGCGGGCCTCCCAGGTCAGCCGGGGCAGGAGGTCGCGCAGGTCCTCGCAGACCTGGGGGGCGACGACGAGCACGTCGGCTCCGGCGTCGAGCAGGTCCCGCGCCCGCCGGGCCGCGACCGGGCCGCCGCCCGCGACGAGCACGCGGCGCCCGGCCAGGTCCAGGTGCAGGGGGTAGGGGTTCCTCACGGCTCGCTCCTCGACAGCTGCACGCTCACGGTCCCGTCGTCGTCCACGGTGGCGACGTGCACCGCGAGGGCGGGCTGGTCGCTGGTCGAGGCGCCCGTCGCCAGGTCGAACGCGTTCAGGTGCAGGGGACAGACCACGACGTGCTCGTCGATCTGCCCGTCGGCCAGCGGGCCCCCGGCGTGGGGGCAGCGCGCCTGCGTGGCGCTCACCCGGCCGCTGCGGTGGCGGAACACGGCGACCTGCTCGCCGCCCACGACGAAGGCGCGGCCCTCCCCGACGGGGATCTCCGCCAGCGGGCAGACCCGGTGGCTGGTGGTGGTCGTGCTCACCGCGCGACCTCCGAGATCGCCAGGCCGCCCGGGGCGCCCGCCGGGCGGCGCGGCACCAGCGGCAGGTCCACCATCGGCAGGGAGGAGCGGAACTGCCCGGGGGTGACGGGTTCCGCGCCCTCCTGCCACGGGTCGCGGTAGGCGTCGACGGCCTGCTGGATCCGCTCGTCGAGGCCGGCCACCATCCCGTCGCTGTCCTCGACCAGGACCGCCCGCACGCGCTCCAGCCCCAGGCGCGGGACGAACTCGTAGGTGCGCTCCAGCCAGTTGCCCCACTCGCGGTAGAACTGGATGAACCGGCCCGTCAGCGCGAGGACCTCCTCGGGGGAGTCCACCGTCGCGAGCAGGTCGCCCTTGCGCACCGACGCGCCCGCCGCGCCGCCCACGTAGACCTCCCAGCGGCCGCCGCCGACGGCGACGACGCCGACGTCCTTGACGTAGGCCTCGGCGCAGTTGCGGGGGCAGCCCACCACCCCCAGCTTGAGCTTGGCGGGCGTCTCGATGCCCTGGAACCGCGTCTCGATGTCGATGCCCAGCTGCGTGGAGTCGCCCAGGCCGAAGCGGCAGAAGTCCGTCCCGACGCAGGTCTTCACGGTGCGGAAGCTCTTGCCGTAGGCGTAGCCCGAGGGCATCCCCAGGTCCGCCCACACCTTCGGCAGGTCCTCCTTCCTGATACCCAGCAGGTCGATGCGCTGCCCGCCCGTCACCTTGATCATCCCGACGTCGTACTTGTCGGCCACGTCGGCGATGGTGCGCAGCTGGTCGGCGGTCGTGACGCCGCCCTTCATCTGCGGGACCACGGAGAACGTGCCGTCGCGCTGGATGTTCGCGTGCACGCGGTCGTTGATGAACCGCGCGTCGCGCTCCTCCTCGTCGAGGCCCTCGGGCCACATCATCCGCAGCAGCGACGTGAGACCCATCTTCGACTTCGCGTCCTCCGCACCGCCCGGGGCGAGTTCCCGGAACACCGCCGAGACCGACTTCAGCCGGCGCTCGCGGATCGCGGCCATGAGCTCCGGCTTGGCCAGCGGGACGCCGGGGACGTACCACGAGGCGGACTCCTCGACGGCGAGGTCGCCGCCCGCCGCCCACTGCACGACCTGTTCCACGAGCGTCCGGCAGGACCCGCAGCCCTTGCCCGCGCGGGTCTTCGCCATCACGGCGCCCACCGTCGCGCAGCCGTCGGCCACGGCCCCGGCGATGGTGCCCTTGCTGACGCCGTTGCAGTTGCAGACCTGCGCGTCGTCGGAGAGCTCCGCGACGCCGACGGCCTCGGCCGGGGCGCCCAGGTCGAAGAGCAGCGACATCCGCTCCTGCGGCAGCGGGAGGCCCTGGTCGAAGGCCTGGGTCAGGAACGCCGTCTTGCGGACGTCGCCGAGCAGCGTGGCCCCCACCAGCCGCTCGTCGCGCACGACGACGTTGAGGTAGATACCGCGGGAGGGTTCGGAGAAGACGACGAACTCGTCGTCGTCGCGCTCCGGGCCCGCGAGGCCCATCGCGACGAGGTCCACGCCCGCGACCTTGAGCTTCGTCGACGTGCGGCTGCCGTGGTACTCCGCGTCCGGGCGGGCTCCCGTGAGGTGGTCGGCCAGGACTCCGGCCTGCTCCCACAGCGGCGCCACGAGGCCGTACGTCTGCCCGCGGTGCTGGACGCACTCCCCGACGGCGTAGACGTCCTCCGCGGGCCCCTCCTCGCCGTCGTCGCCGCTGCTGCAGCGCATGCGGTCGTCCACGACGATCCCGCGCTGGACGTCCAGGCCCGAGCGGACCGCCACGTCGACGTTGGGCCGGGTGCCCGCCGCGACGACGACGAGGTCGGCGTCCAGGACCGACCCGTCGGGCAGCTCGACGCCCGTCACGCGGTCGCCGCCGCGCAGGCCCCGGGTGCGGACCCCGGTGTGCACGCGGATGCCCAGCGCCTCGATGCGCCCGCGCAGCACGCGGCCCGCCTCGGGGCCGAGCTGCTGGTTCATGAGGTGGGCGGGGGAGTGCACCAGGTCGACCTCGAGGCCGTGCGTGGCGAGCCCGTGCGCGGCCTCGAGGCCGAGCAGCCCGCCGCCGATGACGACCGCCTTGCGGTGCACCTTGGCCGCGGTCAGCAGGGCCCGGGCGTCGTCGAGGGTGCGGAAGCCGAACACCCCGTCGAGCATCGTGCCGTCGCTGCGGTGCAGGCCCTCCATGGCGGGGAAGAACGGCGAGGACCCCGTCGCGACGACCAGGACGTCGTACGGGGTCCTCCCGCCCTCGGCGTCGTGGACCACCTTGGCGAAGCGGTCGACCCGGTCCACGCGCACCCCCGCCCGCAGGGTGATGCCGTTCTCGCGGTACCAGGGCAGGGAGTTCAGGAAGATCGCGTCCTCGTCCTCCTCCCCGGACAGCACGTGGGACAGCATGATCCGGTTGTAGTTGCCGTACGGCTCGTCGCCGAAGACCGTGATGTCGAACTGGTCCCGGCCGCCGCGCTCGAGGAGCTCCTCCACGGCGCGGGCGCCGGACATGCCGTTGCCGACGACGACGAGGCGGCGCCGGTGGCCGCGCTGCTGGGGCACCGGGAGGGTGCTCGTGCGGGGGTCCGGGCTGGTGAGCGTCACGGGTTCAGACCTCCACGAGTCCCAGGTCGACGACGACGGTGCCGCTGACCCCCTCCGGGGCCGCGACGCGCAGCTCGAGCGTGGAGGGCGCCTCGACGTCCTCCACGATGCGCAGCGGCACGTGGGTGGCGCCCCTGGCCGCGACGGGGAACCACCGCATCGGGACCCCGTCGCGCAGCAGCACGACGGACACCATCTCGTCGCAGGAGTTGCCGCCGCGGAAGTACACGGCCTGGGCGCGGGCCCCGTCGGGCACCGCGTACGCGTCGAGCCCGGCGAGGGGGACGGGCTTTTCCAGCCCGGCGCCGGTGAACGGGTGGGCGCCCTGCAGGAAGCGGGGGGTGGTCATGGTGGGTCTCCTGGCGACTGGCGACGGGTCGGGCGGGGCGGGGTCAGATGCTGGTGCCGGCGAACCGGGTGGCCCGGCCCCGCACGTACACGGCCCAGGTGACGACCGCGCAGACGGCGTAGAAGGCGATGAACACCACCAGAGCGGGCGCCAGGGAGCCGTAGCCGGTGATCGACCGGGCGAACACGCGGGGGATGATGAACCCGCCGTAGGCGCCGATGCCGGCCGCGATCCCGATGCACGCCGCGGCCTGCCGCTTGGCCATGGTCAGGGCGACCGGGTCACCCAGGTCGACCCCGGCGCGGAAGATCGCCGGGATCATCCGGTAGATCGAGCCGTTGCCCACCCCGCTGGCCACGAACAGCAGCAGGAAGGAGGCGAAGAAGAACGGGAAGCTCTTCGCGGACAGGGCCGCGATGACCCCGAGCGCCCCCAGCGCCATGACGCCGTAGGCGACGATGCTGACGCGGGCGCCGGAGACGCGGTCGGCGAGGCGGCCGCCGTACGGGCGGGCCATCGATCCCACGAGGGCGCCGAGGAAGGCCAGCGTCAGCGGCACCTGGGCGAAGCCGATGAAGCCCCAGTCGAAGACGACGTCCGGGAACTGGCTCCTGATGAGGGTGGGGAAGACGCCTGCGTACCCGATGAACGAGCCGAAGGTGCCGATGTAGAGGAACGACACGATCCAGGTGCTGCGGTTGCGGACGGCCGCGGCGTAGCCGGAGAAGTCGGCGCGGGCGCTGGACAGGTTGTCCATCCAGCGCCAGGCCAGGACCGCGGCGACCACGGCCAGCGGGATGATGACCAGGCCGGCGCGGTCCAGGGCGAAGCCCCCGCCGACGACGACGATGATGGGGATGAGGAGCTGGACGACGGCGACCCCGAGGTTGCCGCCGGCCGCGTTCAGGCCCAGCGCCGCGCCCTTCTCCCGCTCGGGGAAGAAGAAGGAGATGTTGGCCATGCTGGAGGCGAAGTTCCCGCCGCCGACGCCGGCGGTGGCCGCCACGAGGACCAGCAGCCAGAACGGCGTCTCCGGGCGCTGCACGACGACCGCGAGACCGGCGCAGGGGACGACGAGCAGCAGCGCCGACACGACCGTCCAGTTGCGCCCGCCGAAGCGGGGGACCGCGAAGGTGTAGGGGAAGCGCAGCGTGGCGCCCACGAGGTTCGGGATCGCGATCAGCCAGAACTGCTGGTCGGCGGTGAGGGTGAAGCCGGCCTTCGCGAGCTGCGGCGTCACGATCGTCCACAGCTGCCACACGGAGAAGCCCAGGAACTCGGCGACGATCGACAGCCAGAGGTTGCGGCGGGCGGCGGGGCGTCCGGTGCTCGCCCACTGCGCGGCGTCCTCGGGGTCGTAGTGGTCGATCCAGCGCCCGGGACGGGGTGCGGTGATCGTCCCGGTCGGCACCTCGCGTGCGGTGCTCACGGCCATGTCGGACTCTCCTCGGGCAGCGGGACGGGACGCGGGGAACGCTAGGGAGGGCGTGTTACGGGCGGTGACCCGCGGCGTTGCGCCGGTGTGACGCTGTCCTCACGGCCCCGCCGCGGCGCTGAGAGGCGCCCGTCCCCGGCCCGCAACACGGGGGAAACGGCGCGGCAACCGCCGGCGCCTCTACTGTCCGCGTGACTGCTGCGCGAGGTCCCGAGGTTCTCACACGGGTCAGGAGCGCCTGCTCGTACTGCGGGGTCGGCTGCGGGATGGTGCTCGACGTCGTGCTCGACCCCGACACCGGCCGGCGCCGGGTCGCGGGGGTGGCGGGAGACCGCTCCCACCCGACCAACGCGGGCCGCCTCTGCACCAAGGGGGCGACGAGCGCGGAGGTGCTCACGGCGCCCGGGCGGGCGACGACCGCCCTGGTGCGCGAGGAGCGCGGCGGGCCGCGGACCCCGGTCGCCGTCGACGACGCGGTCGAGCGGGTGGCCCGCCGCTTCCGCGAGCTCGCCGCCGAGCACGGCCCGGACGCCGTCGCCGTCTACGTCTCGGGCCAGATGTCGCTGGAGGCCCAGTACCTCGCGACCAAGCTGACGAAGGGCTTCCTCGGCACCCACCAGCTCGAGTCCAACTCGCGCCTGTGCATGGCGAGCGCCGGGACGGGCTACAAGCAGTCCCTGGGCTCCGACGCGCCCCCGGGCTCCTACGACGACTTCGACGCGGCCGACGTCTTCCTCGTCAGCGGCGCGAACATGGCCGACTGCCACCCCATCCTCTTCCTGCGCATGATGGACCGGGTCAGGGCCGGGGCGAAGCTCATCGTCGTCGACCCGCGGCGGACCGCGACGGCGGAGGCGGCCGACCTCTTCCTGCAGGTGCGCCCCGGCACCGACCTGGCGCTGCTGAACGGGCTCCTGCACCTGCTGGCCGCCGGTGGGCACCTCGACGAGGAGTTCATCGCGAGCTCGACGCAGGGCTGGGAGCACCTGCCGCCCCTGCTGGCCGAGTACCCGCCCGACGTCGTGGCGGGCATCACCGGGCTGGCCGAGGCGGACCTGCGGCGGGCGGCCGAGCTCATCGGCGGCGCGGAGAACTGGATGAGCTGCTGGACGATGGGGCTCAACCAGAGCACCCACGGCGTCTGGAACACCAACGCCCTCGTCAACCTGCACCTGGCCACGGGGGCCATCTGCCGGCGGGGTAGCGGCCCCTTCTCCCTCACGGGCCAGCCGAACGCCATGGGCGGGCGGGACATGGGCTACATGGGCCCCGGGCTGCCCGGCCAGCGCGTGGTCACCGACGCGGCGGACCGCGCCTTCTCCGAGGCCGCGTGGGACCTGGCGCCGGGGACGCTGCGCACCGACGTCAGCTCCGGGACGGTCGACCTGTTCGCCCGCATGGCGGCGGGGGAGATCAAGGCGTGCTGGATCATCTGCACCAACCCCGTCGCCTCGGTGCCGAACCGCTCTACCGTCGTCGCCGGCCTGGAGAACTGCGAGTTCGTCGTCGTGCAGGACGCCTTCGCCGACACCGAGACCACGGCCTACGCGGACGTGCTGCTGCCCGCGACGCTGTGGGCGGAGTCCGAGCAGGTCTCGATCAACTCCGAGCGGACGCTGACCCTGATGCCGCAGGCGGCCGACCCCGCGGGGGACGCCCTGCCGGACTGGGAGATCGTCGCGCGCGTGGCGCGGGCGATGGGCTTCGGCGAGCAGTTCGCCCACGCGAGCGCCGCCGAGGTCTTCGAGGAGCTGCGCGGCTTCGCCAACCCCCGCACGGGCTACGACCTGCGCGGGGTCGACCACGAGCGGCTGCGCCGCGGCCCCGTGCAGTGGCCCGCGCCGCCGGACGACCCCGCCGACCGGCACCCCGTGCGCTACCTCAACGACGGCGTGAGCCGGGACCTCCTCGTCCACCCCGACGGCACCGTCCCCGCGCTGGCCTTCGCGACGCCCTCGGGGCGCGCGGTGTTCCACGCCCGCCCGCACCTGCCGCCGGCCGAGCTGCCGGACGACGAGTTCCCCTTCGTCCTGAACACCGGCCGGCTGCCGCACCAGTGGCACACCCTGACCAAGACGGGGAAGGTCGCCAAGCTCAACCGGCTGGACCCCGGGCCGTTCGTCGAGGTCCACCCCGACGACGCGGAGCGCCTCGCGGTCGCCGAGGGCGACCGCGTCGCGGTGGTCTCCCGGCGCGGGCGCGCGGTGCTGCCGGCGCGCGTGTCCGACCGGGTGGCCCCGGGGAGCTGCTTCGCGCCGTTCCACTGGAACGACCTCTTCGGCGAGGACCTCGCGGTGAACGCCGTCACGCACGACGCCGTGGACCCGGTGTCCTTCCAGCCCGAGCTGAAGGTCTGCGCGGTCAGCCTGACCCGCACCGGCGCGGCCGCCCCGCCGCGTCCGGCGCCCGCGGCGGCGGACGCCCTCGCGGCGACCGGCCCGCCCGCGCTGGACCCGGTCCAGACCCGCTACCTGGGCGGGTTCCTGCACGCCCTCGAGCAGCGCCCGCACGGGGTCGCGGTGCTCCCGCCCTCCGCTCCCTTCGACGCCGAGGCCCGGGCCTGGGTCGACGGCTACCTCGCGGGACTGACGTCGCGGGCGGTGGACGCCCCGGTGGCGCCCGCGCCGGACGTCCTCGTGGCCTGGGCCTCGCAGACCGGCACGGCCGAGGAGCACGCCGTCGCCGTCGCCGACGCGCTGCGGGCCGCGGGGATCGGCGTCGACCTCGTGGCGATGGACGCCCTCGACCCCGCCCGGGTGGCGGCGGCGCGCACGGTGCTCGCGGTCACGAGCACCTTCGGCGACGGGGGAGCCCCGGACAACGGCGCGGCGTTCTGGTCGGCCCTCGCGGCCGACGGGGCCCCGCGCCTGCCGGGCACGCGGTTCGCGGTCCTGGCGCTGGGCGACGACAGCTACGCCGACTTCTGCGGGCACGGCCGCCGCCTGGACGGCCGGCTCGCCGAGCTGGGCGGGGTCCGCCTGCTCGAGCGCGTGGACTGCGCACCGGGGGAGGAGGAGAAGGTCGGGCTGTGGTGCGAGCGGCTGCGGGACGTGATCGCGGCGGCGCCGGCCGCCTCCACCGCGACGGCGGCGCCGGCCCCCGTCGTCCCCGCCCGGCCCCGCAGGTCCCCGGCGTCCGGGCGCAGCGCCCCGTACACGAGCCGCGTCGTGCGCAACGTCCGGCTCACGGGGCCCGGCTCGACCAAGGAGGTGCGCCAGGTCGGGTTCGCCCGGACCGCCGAGTTCGCCTACGCGGCCGGGGACTCCCTCGGGGTGTGGCCCGTCAACGACCCCGCCGCGGTCGCGGAGTTCCTGCGCCTGACCGGCATCGACCCGGCGGAGGCGACCACCCTGCCGGACGGCTCGGCGAGCGACTGGCGCACGGCCGCGAGCCACCACCTGGAGCTGCTGCGCCCCTCGCCCGAGCTCTTGCGCCTCGTGGCCGCCCGCACGCGCGACGAGGAGCTCGCCCGCGTGCTCGCCGGTGCCCCCGCCGACGTCGCGGCGTGGACCCGGGGCCGGCAGACCCTCGACGTGCTGCACCGCTTCCCGGTCCGGGCGGAGCCGGCCGAGTGGCGGCAGCTCCTGAAGCCGCTGCAGCCGCGGCGGTACTCGATCTCCTCCGCGCCCGAGGCCCACCCGGACGAGGTGCAGCTCACCGTCTCCACCGTGCGCTTCGGCCCGCCCGAGCGCCGCCGCCACGGCGTGTGCTCGACGTTCCTCGCCGACCGCGCGGGGAACGCCGACGTCCGGGTGTTCCTGCAGCCGTCTCCGGCGTTCCGCCCGCCGGCCGACCCCGACGCCCCCCTGGTGATGATCGGCCCCGGCACGGGCGTCGCCCCGTTCCGCGCCTTCCTGCAGCACCGCCGCGCGCACGGCCACCGCGGCCCGAACTGGCTGTTCTTCGGCGAGCGCAGCTCGGCGACGGACTGGTACTACCGCGACGAGTTCGAGGCGCACCGCGAGGACGGGTTCCTCACCCGCCTCAGCCTGGCGTTCTCGCGCGACCAGCCGGAGAAGGTCTACGTGCAGGACCGCGTGCGCCAGCACGGTGCGCAGCTCTGGGAGTGGATCGCCGACGGCGCGCACGTCGCGGTCTGCGGCGACGCGGCCCGGATGGCGAGGGACGTCGACGCGGCCCTGCGCGACGTCGTCGCCACCCACGGGGGCCTGTCCGCCGAGGACGCGGCCGCGCACGTGGGCGAGATGGCGCGCACCCGGCGCTACGTGCGCGACGTCTACTGACCACCTCTCACCCCGCGGGCACCCCTGAGAGGCGGAGTTCACGGGACCGCTGCGGTGGCGCAACACCGCGGGAACGTCGTGGCCGCAGAGTCGGGGGCGACCCCGCCGCCACCCGTCGGCGGACCCGCTCCCCCCCGGAGGCGACCGTGGCCCACCTCTTCAGCCCGCTCACCGTCAAGGACGTCACCCTGCGCAACCGCATCGGGATGTCGCCGATGACGATGTACCGCTCGGTCGACGGGAAGATGGACGACTTCCACCTCATGTACCTCGGGGCCCGCGCCTCCGGCGGCTTCGGCCTCGTCTTCCCCGAGCAGGTGGCCATCGCCCCCGAGGGGCGCACCACCGTGCACTGCGCCGGCATCTACGACGACGCGCAGGTCGAGGGCCACGCCCGCGTCACCGCGATGATCAAGGACATGGGGTCGGTGGCCGGGATCCAGCTCGGGCACACCGGCCGCAACGGCAGCGAGGTCCCGCCGTGGGAGGGCGGTCTGCAGCTGCCGCCGGACCACCCCGACGGCTGGCAGGTCAGCGGCCCCTCGAACGTCCCCTACGGCTGCGGCAAGCGCCCCTACCCCGTCCACGCGCTGACCGTCCCGGAGATCAAGGCCCTGCACCGCCAGTACGCCGAGGCCGCCCAGCGGTCCCTGGACGCCGGGTACGAGTGGATGGAGCTGCACTTCGCGCACGGCTACCTCGCGTCGGAGTTCTTCTCCCCGCTGGCCAACCACCGCACGGACGCCTACGGCGGCTCGCTGGAGAACCGCGCGCGGTTCCTGCTGGAGGCGCTGGACGCGGTCCGCGAGGTGTGGCCCGAGCGGCTCCCGCTGACCATGCGCCTGGGCTCGGACGACTTCCACCCCGACGGCATCACCTTCGAGGAGTCGATCACCGCGATCGGCTGGATGAAGGAGCACGGCCTCGACCTCGCGGACATCAGCCAGGGCGGCAACACCGACGAGATGGTGAACCCGATCTGGAACGACCCCGGCGCCTGGGTCGCGCGGGCCGCCCGCCTGAAGGAGCAGGTGGACATCCCCGTCACCACGAGCTGGAACCTCGGCGTGCCGGGCCTCGCGGACGCCGCGATCCGCTCCGGCGACGTCGACCTGATCCTGCTCGGCCGCCCGGCCCTGGCCAACCCGCACTGGCCGGTGTGGGCGGCGCGGGAGCTCGGGACCACCGAGCCCTTCGACCTCGTCCCCCGCGACTGGGGCTTCTGGCTGCAGAACTTCCGCGGTCACGGCCCGAGCGTCGGCTGGCCGACCGTCGAGGAGCCAACCGTCGTGCAGCTGCCGGCGCAGGCGGGCCGCGCGGAGAGCGCCCTGCTGGACGCCTGACCCCGCCGCGCGGGCCGGGTGGCACGCTGAGCCCGTGCTCATCGACCTGCTCGGCCCGCTGCGGGTGCGCGACGGCGGCGGGGACGAGGTCCCGGTCGCCGGGGCGCGCCTGCGGCGGCTGCTGGCCGAGCTCGCGCTCGCCGCCGGCCGCCCCGTGGGCACCGACCTGCTCGAGGACGTCCTCTGGGCGGGACGGCGCCCGGCGGGCGCGGGCGCGCTGCAGTCGCTCGTCTCGCGGCTGCGGCGGGTCCTGGGACCGGGCGCCGGGGTCAGCGCCGGGCCGGCCGGCTACGCCCTGCTCGTCGACCCCGCCGCCGTGGACGTCACGCGGTTCGAGCAGGGGTGCGCGCGCGGGCGGGACCAGCTGCGCGCGGGGGACGCCGCCGCGGCGGCCGCCACGCTCGCGGACGCGCTGGGCCTGTGGCGGGGAGCGCCGGAGGAGCTGACCGGATCGCCCGTCGCGGTCCGGCTGGAGGCGCTGCGCCTGGAGGCCGTCGCCGACCGGGTGGAGGCGGACCTGCTGCGCGGCAGCGCGGACGGCCTGCCCGCCGAGCTCGGGGAGCTGCTCGCCCGCCACCCGCTCGTCGAGCGCCTCGCGGAGCTGCGGGTGCGCTCGCTGCACGCGGCCGGCCGCGACGCGGAGGCGCTGGCCGCCTACGAGGAGACCCGCCGCGTCCTCGCCGACGAGCTGGGCGCCGACCCCTCCCCGGGGCTGAGGGCCGCGCACCTGGCCGTCCTGCAGGGCGCCGCCGCGGCCCCGGCCCGGCCCGTGCCCGCGCTGACGAGCTTCGTGGGCCGCGAGGGCGACCTGGAGCGCGTGCGCGCGCTGACCGGCACGGCCCGCTGCGTCACGGTCGTCGGCCCGGGCGGCGCGGGGAAGACCCGGCTCTCGGAGGAGCTGGCCCGCACGGCCGGCCCGGGCCGGCCGGTGCACGTCGTCCCGCTGGCGCCCGTGGCCGAGGGGGCGGACGTCCTGGCCGCCGTCGTGGCCGCCGTGGGTGCCCGCGACACCGGCCGCGACCACCGCGGCCTGCGCGCCGACGCCGCCGACCCGCGCGCGCGCCTGGTCGGCGCCCTCGCGGCGGGGCCCTCGCTGCTCGTGCTGGACAACTGCGAGCACGTCCTGGACGACACCGCCGTGCTGGTGGAGGACCTGCTGCGCCACTGCGCGCCGCTGACCGTGCTGACCACGAGCCGGGAGGCGCTGGGCGTGGAGGGGGAGGTGCTGCACCCCCTGGGCCCGCTGCGCCCGCCGGCCCCCGGTGCGGACCCCGACGCGGTGCGGCGCAACGCCGCCGTGCGGCTGTTCACCGACCGGGCCGCCGCGGTGTCCCCGGGCTTCGCGCTCACCGAGGGCACCACCGACCTCGTCACCGACCTCGTGCGGCGCCTGGACGGGCTGCCGCTGGCGCTGGAGCTCGCGGCCGCCCGGTTGCGGACCACGTCCCTGGCCGAGCTCAACAGCCGCCTGTCCGACCGGTTCCGGCTCCTGACGGGCGGCCGGCGCACGGCCGTGGCCCGCCACCGCACGCTGCGGGCCGTCGTGGACTGGAGCTGGGACCTGCTCGACGCGCCGGAGCGGGCGGTGCTGCAGCGCCTCTCGGTGTTCCGCGCCCCCGTGAGCGTCGAGGCCGCCGCGGCTGTGAGCCGGGACATCGGCGACGAGGGGGCCGTCGCCGACGTCCTGTCCTCGTTGACCGAGAAGTCGCTGCTGCAGCTGCGGCCGGCCCCGCGCCCCGGGGCGCCCGACCGGTACGCCCTGCTGGAGACCATCCGGGAGTACGGCGCCGAGCGGCTCGCGGCGGCCGGCGAGGTCGAGGCGGTCTCCCGGGCGCGCACCGCCTGGGCGGTCGCCGTGGGCGGTGCGGCGTCGCTGGGCCTGCGCGGAGCCGAGCAGGTCCCCTGGTCGCACCGGCTGGACGAGGAGTCCGAGGACCTGCTCGCGGCGCTGCGCGACCTCGCCGCGCAGGGCAGCGTCGAGTCGGCGCTGCAGCTCGCCGTCCCCGTCGCCCTGTGGTGGACGGCGCTGGGCCGCCACCCCCTGGCGGGCGACTGGTTCACCACGGCGCTGGCCGCCGCGGACGTCGACCCGGGCGGCGAGGCCGTGCGGCGGGCCCGCTCCCCGCTGCTCGTGGCGGCGGCGCTGGAGGTCGTGAACCGGGCCGTCACGGGCGAACCCGGCGCCCCCGACGGGCCGTCGCCGGAGCGGGTGCAGGACCTGCTGGCCGAGCTGCAGGAGGTGCGGCGCAGCGATCCCTCACCGCTCGTCGCGCTCGTCGCCGAGGTCCTGACCATGTTCGCCGTGGGGCAGCCGTGGTCGCCGGACGCGCTGCCCCCGCCGCCGCCGCCGGACCTCACCGAGGCCGACCCCTGGGTGCGGGCGCTCTACGACCTGGTGCGGGGCTTCGCCGCGGAGAACCTGGGGTACATCCCCCTGATGGCGGAGTCGGCGCTGCGCGCCGAGCGGTACTTTCGGGCCGCGGGGGAGAGCTGGTCGCTGTCCGGCGCCCTGCGCCTGCGCGGGCAGGCCCAGGTCTACGACGACGACCTCCGGGCCGCGGCCGCCTCCTTCGCGGAGGCCGCGGACCTCGTGGCGCTCTTCGAGGCCGTCGACGACGAGGTGCAGCTGCGCATGCGCCTGGTCGACGTGCTCGTCCGGCTCGGCCGCGAGGACGAGGTGGCCGGGCAGATGGCGCGGCTGCGGCACCTCGCACCGCTCGCCGCCGCGCAGACCCGGACGTGGCTGGCGGTCGTGGAGGTCTCCGCCGCCCGCCGCGAGGGCCGCCACGACGACGCCCGCGCCCTCGCGGCCCGGCAGGGCGAGGCCCTCGCCCGGCGCCCGGGGTCCACGGTCTTCGACCACGAGCGCGCCGTGCTCGAGGCGACCGCGGTGCACGTCCACCTCGACGTCGGCGAGGTCGCGGCGGCGGGGGAGCTCCTGCCCGCGGCCTGGTCGACGGCCCGCAGCACGGGGGACATGCCCGTCATGGCGGCCACGGCCGTCGCGGTCGCGCGGTGGTCCGCCGCGGCCGGGGACCCGGTGCGCGCCGCCGAGGTGCTGGGGGCCGTCGTGGTCATCCGCGGGACCGACGACCCCGGCGACCTCGAGGTGCGCCGGGTGCGGGGGGCCCTCGAGGGGGAGCTCGGGGACGAGGGGTTCGCGCGGGCCTTCGCGCGGGGGGCGGGGCTCGACCGCCCGGCCGCCGTGGAGCTCGCCGCCCCCGCCGTCCCCGTGCCCGCGCCCGAGGCCTGAACCTCGCCCGGCGTCAGGCCCGGCGGTTGTAGGCGCGCAGCGCCAGCGGCACGAACACCGCGAGGAACACGGCGATCCAGCCGCCCGTCCACGCGAGGTCGGAGGCCACCGGCCCGCCCAGCAGCAACCCGCGCACGACCCCGACGAGGTGGGTGACGGGGTTCACCGCGACGAAGTGCTGCAGCCACCCCGGCATGGTCGAGGAGCTCACGAAGACGCTGCTGCCGAAGCTCAGCGGGAGGACGAGCAGGAACATGAACCCCTGCACCGCACCGGGAGTGCGGACGAGCATCCCGACGAGGACGGAGAGCCAGCAGAACGACAGCGCGAACGCCATGGACACCCCGAGGGCCGCCAGCAGCTGCACGGGTCCCGTCTGGACGCGGAAGCCGATGAGGAACGCGAACCCCATGAGGCAGCAGAACAGGATGAGGTAGCGCACGACGTCGGCCAGCACGGCCCCCACCAGCGGCGCGGACCGGCTGATGGGCAGCGACCGGAACCGGTCGAAGACGCCCTTGGAGATGTCGGTGTTGAGGTTCACGCCCAGCGACACCCCGGCCAGGGCGATCGACTGCCCGAGCAGCCCCGGGACGAGGTACTGCAGGTAGGACGTGCGGTCCCCGCCGCCCAGGGCGCCGCCGAAGATGTAGGTGAACAGGACCAGGAAGATGATGGGCTGCACCGTCACGTCGATGAGGGCCTCGGGGGTGCGGGCCGTCTTCACGAGGCTGCGCCCGGCGAGGGCGACGGCGTGGCGCAGGCCGCGCAGCGCCCCGCCCGACGGGGGCCGGGTGACGTCGACGGGCATCGGGGCGGGTCGTTCGGCGAGCGTGGTAACGCGGCCACCTCCTGGTGGGATCCGGTCTGGGTGAGGGCCGAGAACACCTCGTCGAGGGTCGGCAGGTGCAGCGACAGCTCGCTGAGCGCGACGCCGCGGGAGGCCAGGGCGGCGACGACGGCCGTCACGGCCTCGTCGTCGAGGACGGGCACGGAGGAACCGCCGCCGGCCAGGGCCGTCGGCGTCTCCCGGCTGACGGCCGCGAGCACCTCGGCGACCTGCCCGCCGTGGCGGGGGTCGGCCGGGGTCACGGTGAGGCGACGGTGCCCGGACTGCCGCTTGAGGCCGACGGGGGTGTCGTGGGCGATGACGCGGCCGTGGTCGATGACCGTGATCTCGTCCGCGAGCTGGTCGGCCTCCTCCAGGTACTGCGTGGTCAGCAGCACGGTGGAACCCTCGGCGACCAGCGAGCGCACGACGTTCCACATGTCGTCGCGCTTGGCGGGGTCCAGGCCCGTGGTGGGCTCGTCGAGGAACACGACGGCCGGGCGGCCCACGAGGGACGCGGCCAGGTCCAGGCGCCGGCGCATGCCGCCGGAGTACGTCCCGGCCCGGCGCCCGCCCGCCTCGGCGAGGTCGAACCACTCGAGCAGCTCCGCCGCCCGGCGGTGCGCGTCGCGGCGGGACAGGTCGAGCAGGCGGCCGATGAGGACGAGGTTCTGCACGCCCGTCAGGTCCTCGTCGACGGAGGCGTACTGGCCCGTGAGGCCGATGGTGCGGCGCACCGCGGCGGCGTCGCGCACGACGTCGAACCCGCCGATGCGGGCGCTGCCCTCGTCGGGGCGCAGCAGGGTGGCGAGGATGCGGACGGCGGTGGTCTTCCCGGCCCCGTTGGGGCCCAGCACGCCGAGGACGCGCCCCGCGGGGACGCGCAGGTCGACCCCGTCGAGGGCCTGCGTGGTGCCGAAGCGCTTGCGCAGTCCCTCGGCTTCGATCGCGTAGTTCGTGGTCTGGGGCATGCGAGGACTGTCGCGGCCGGCGCTGGCGCGGCGCTGTCACGCCGCTGGCACGGGCTGGCGCGGGCCGGTCACCCCCGTGCGCCGTTACCCCAGGGGGGTATGGTGAAGCCATGACGACGCGCAGCGACCACCCGCGCCCGGGCACCCCCGCGTCCGTGGTGGACCCCGTGTGCGGCATGACGGTGGACCCCGCGACGACCGCGAGCGCCGAGCACGCCGGGCGGGTGCACCACTTCTGCTCCGACGGCTGCCGGTCCGCCTTCGCGCAGGACCCCGACCGCTACGCCGCCGCCGCGGGCGCCGGTGCGGACCACCACCACCACCACCACGACCACGACCACGGCTCGGGCGGGTCCGGCGGCCGCCCCCGCCCCGGAGCCGGCGAGGCGGTCGAGCACACCTGCCCCATGCACCCCGAGGTCCGCCAGCAGGGCCCCGGCAGCTGCCCGATCTGCGGGATGGGCCTGGAGCCGGTGCTCGTCACCGCGGACAGCGGCCCCGGCGCCGAGCTGGTCGACATGCGCCGCCGGTTCTGGGTCGCCCTGGTGCTCGCGCTGCCGGTGTTCCTGCTCGAGATGGGCCGGCACCTGGTCACGGCCGTGCACGACGCGGTCCCCGGCGACGTCGCGACGTGGGTCCAGTTCGCCCTGGCCACCCCGGTCGTGTGGTGGGCGGGGTGGCCGTTCTTCGTCCGCGGTTGGGCCTCGGTGCGCACCCGGAACCTCAACATGTTCACCCTCATCGCGATGGGGACCGGGGTCGCGTGGACCTTCAGCACGGTCGCGACCCTCGCGCCGGGCGTCTTCCCGGCCGCCTTCCGCGACGAGACCGGCACGGTCGACGTCTACTTCGAGGCCGCGGCCGTCATCACCGTCCTCGTGCTCCTCGGCCAGGTCCTCGAGCTGCAGGCGCGCGAGCGGACCTCGGGCGCCATCCGCGCCCTGCTCGACCTGACGCCCACCACGGCGCGCCGCCTCGACGACGACGGCGGGGAGCGCGAGGTCGCGCTGGAGGAGGTGCAGCGGGGGGACCGCCTGCGCGTGCGGCCCGGGGAGAAGGTGCCCGTGGACGGCACCGTGCTGGAGGGCCGGTCGTCCGTGGACGAGTCGCTGGTCACGGGGGAGTCGATGCCCGTCACCCGCACCGCGGGCGACCGGGTCCTGGGCGGCACCGTGACCTCCGCCGGGACGCTGGTCGTGCGGGCCGAGGCCGTCGGGAGCGACTCGGTGCTCGCCCGCATCGTGGCCATGGTCGGCGAGGCGCAGCGCTCGCGGGCGCCGATCCAGCGCACGGCCGACCGGGTCTCGGCCTTCTTCGTCCCCGCCGTCGTCGCGGTCGCGGTCGTGGCCTTCGCGGTCTGGGCGCTCGTCGGACCCGACCCGCGCCTGGCGCACGCCCTCGTCGTCGGGGTGGCCGTCCTCATCATCGCCTGCCCGTGCGCCCTCGGGCTCGCAACGCCGATGTCGATCATGGTGGGGGTGGGGCGCGGCGCCCGGTCCGGCGTCCTGGTCAAGGACGCCGAGGCGCTGGAGCGCCTCGAGCGGGTGGACACCCTGGTGGTGGACAAGACCGGGACGCTCACCGAGGGCCGCCCCTCCCTGCGCGAGGTCGTCCTGCTGCGCTCCACCGGCAGCTCCACCGGCAGCTCCACCGGCGGGGACGACGAGGCCGCGGTGCTGCGCCTGGCCGCCGCGGTCGAGCGCGCGTCGGAGCACCCGCTGGGGGAGGCCGTCGTGCGCGCCGCGCAGGAGCGGGGGCTCGACCTGGCTGCGGTGCAGGACTTCCAGGCCCCCGCCGGACGCGGGGTCAGCGGGGTCGTCGAGGGGCGTCACGTGGCCGTCGGCAGCGCGGGCTTCCTGGCCACCCTCGACGTCGAGGCCGGCCCCGCCCGGGCCGCGGCGGACCAGGTCCGCGCGGACGGGTCCATCGCCGTCCTCGTCGCGCTGGACCGGCGGGTGGTCGCGGTGCTGGCGCTCGCGGACCGGGTGAAGGACACGACGGCCCCCGCGCTGGAGGCGCTGCGCGCGGCCGGCCTGGAGATCGTCATGCTGACCGGGGACCACCGGCTGACCGCCGCGGCGGTCGCGACCCGGCTGGGCATCGACCGGGTCGAGGCCGAGGTGCTGCCCGACCGCAAGAGCGAGGTCGTGACGCGGCTGCGCGCGCAGGGCCGCGTGGTCGCGATGGCCGGGGACGGCGTCAACGACGCCCCCGCCCTGGCGGCGGCCGACGTCGGCATCGCGATGGGGTCCGGCACCGACGTGGCCGTGGAGAGCGCCGGCATCACGCTGCTGCACGGCGACCTCACCGCGATCGTGCGGGCCCGGCGGATCTCTCAGCTCACGATGCGCAACATCCGCCAGAACCTCGTCTTCGCCCTGGTCTACAACGCCGCGGGCATCCCCCTCGCCGCCGGTGTCCTGTACCCCGTCGCCGGGGTGCTGCTGTCCCCGGTGATCGCCGCGGCCGCCATGGCCCTGTCGTCGGTCAGCGTCATCACCAACGCGCTGCGCCTGCGCACCCAGCACCTCCAGGGCGCACCGCGCCCGCTGACCGTCCCGCCCACCCGCCTCCCGTCGTCCGGGAGGACGGGCCACCCGCAGCAGGAGGAGATCCGATGACGGCCACGACGCCGCCGGGCTACGCCGACACCAGGACCGCGCAGCTGAAGCGGTTGCGGCGCATTGAGGGTCAGGTCCGCGGGCTCCAGCGGATGATCGACGAGGACGCCTACTGCATCGACGTGCTGACGCAGGTCTCCGCGGCGACCAGGGCGCTGGAGGCGGTGGCGCTCAGCCTGCTCGAGGAGCACCTGGCCCACTGCGTGCGCGACGCCATCGCCCACGGCGGGGACGAGGCCGACGCCAAGATCAAGGAGGCCTCGGCGGCCGTCGCGCGCCTCGTGCGCTCCTGACGCGGGGGCGGCACCGCGCGGACGCCGGCGGACCCGGCGCGCCGGGACTAGCGGCGCCCGCGACGTCGCAGCAGCAGCCCCACGACGGCGGCGACGACGAGCAGGACGACGACGACCTGGACGACGATGATCGTGCTCGGTGCCACGACGACTCCTCGGTGGTGGTCCTCGTGCAGACCCTAGCCGCCCCTCGTCCGGCCGGGACGATCTTCCGTCATCCAGGCTCCCGCCCCGCGCCGCGTGGCTAGGGTCGCGCCCCTGCGACACCGACCAGCCCCCGACGGGTGGGCCTCCTGGTTCTTCGTCCTCGCCGCCGCCGTGCCCGCGGCCGCGGGCGCGCGCCTCGGCTGGGTCGTGATGGACGGCTCCCTCGACGGCGTGTTCGGCACGCAGGACCCCCCGGCGACCGGGGCCACCCAGCTCGGCATCCGCTGGTCGAACCTGTGGACCTACCCCTCGCTGCCGCAGCTGCTCCTCACCGCGCTGCTGCCGCTGCTCGTGCTCGCCGCCGCCACCCTCGCCGGCCGCCCGCGCGCCCTGGTGCCCCCGGCCACCGCCCGCCGCGTCGCGACGGTCGTGGCGGCCGGCACCGCCGTGCTGGGGGTGGCCGGCGTCGCCGGGTTCGTCGCCCAGACCAGCGGCCTGCTGCCGGTCATCACGTGGTCCAGCCCGACCGGGTCGAAGGTGGACGGCTTCGCCCCGGCCGCCGCCGCGGTCCTCGTCACCGCCGTCGTCGGCGTCGCGGCGACCGGCGTCCTGTGGCCGCGCGAGCACCGGGCCCCCGCGGGTGCGGGAGGCGCCGACGGGACCGGTGTCCCGCTCCCCGACGGCGCGGGTCCGGAGGACGCGGGGTTCGACGGCGGACGGTCCGACGACGCGGGGTCCGACGACGCGGGGTCCGGGAGGGCGGCGCTCGGGAGCGCGGTGCCGGAGCCCGCGGGGGCGCCGCCGGAGCTCCCGGGCGCGCGGTCCCTGCCCGCGCTGCCGACCGTGGCCAGCGCCGACCTCGACCTCTACCGCCGTCGGTGAGCGGACGGGGGCGCGGCCGGACGGTCCGCCGCCCGGCTCAGGCGCCGGCTGACCCGGCGGCGAGGGAAGCGACCTGACCCGCACCGGGCGTCCGCCTGCGCGATCTGGCCCTCGTCGTGCTGCGGGGCAGCGTCGTCGGTCCCGGGCCGGGGCCCCTGCCACACCGCCAGGTCGGGGGACACGGCTCCGAGCGTGCCGGAGGGACCCCGGCGGTGAGCGGCGGCACCCGCGAGCGGAGCGCCGCCGCAGGACGTCAGTGCCCGGCCGCGTCCGCGGGCGCCGTCGGGACGCTGGCGGTGCCGCGCGCGGCGGAGATCACGCGCATCAGGTGGTAGAGCCCGATCGCGGCCGCCGTGCCGAGCGCGATGCCGGAGAACTGCAGGCCGCCGCCGGGGGACCAGGTGTAGTTCGCGATGCCGACGACGAGCGCGACGGCGGCCGGGGTGAGGTTCACCGGGTTGGAGAAGTCGACGCGGTTGTTGACCCAGATCCGGGCGCCCAGCACGCCGATCATCCCGTACAGCAGCGTCGCGGCGCCGCCCAGCACGCCGTCGGGGACCGAGGCCACGAGCGCCCCGACCTTGGGGGAGGCGCTCAGCACCAGGGCCGCGGCCGCGGCGACCCAGTAGGCCGCGGTGGAGTAGATGCGCGTCGCGGCCATGACCCCGATGTTCTCGGCGTAGGTGGTGGTGCCGGAGCCGCCGCCCGCGCCCGCCAGGGTGGTGGCCACGCCGTCGGCGACCAGGGCCCGGCCCGTGAGCGCGTCGAGGTCGCGACCGGTCATGGCCGCCACCGACTTCACGTGCCCCACGTTCTCCGCCACCAGGACCAGGACGACGGGCAGGAACAGGACGATGGCGCTCACGTCGAAGCGCGGGGCCGTGAAGTCGGGCACCCCGACCCACGCCGCGCTGCGGACGCCGGTCAGGTCGACGCCGCCGCGCGCGAGGGCGAACAGGTAGCCGACGACGACGCCGAGCAGGATCGACAGCCGTCCCAGCATCCCGCGGAACAGGACGCTGGCCAGGACCACGACGCCGAGGGTGACGAGGCCCGTCAGCGGGTCGGAGCGGAACCCGCTGCACGGGCCCTCGCCGACCGCGCCGTCCACGACCACGGGGGTGCAGGTGCCCCAGGCCGCGGGGGCCAGGTTCAGGCCGATCAGGGCGACCACGCTGCCCGTGACCACCGGGGGCATCGCGCGCTCCAGCCAGCGGGTGCCCGCGCGGTTCACGACGAGCCCGACGACCGCCAGCAGCACGCCGGTGACGAGCACCCCGCCCGTGGCCACCGACGGCCCGCCCGAGGCGACGGCCGCGAGGATGGGCGCGATGAACGCGAACGAGGAGCCAAGGTAGCTGGGCAGCCGGTTGCGCGTCAGCAGCAGGAACAGGGCGGTGCCGACCGCGGAGAAGAACAGCGTCGTGGAGGCGGGGAAACCCGTGATGGCGGGCACGAGGATCGTCGAGCCGGCCATCGCCACGACGTGCTGCAGCCCGATCCCGACGGTGCGCGACCAGCTCAGCCGCTCCTCCGGCGCCACGACGGCACCCGGCTGCACGGTGCGCCCGTCGCCGTGCAGGCGCCAGCCCGACCCCGCCGCGGGCCCTCGCGTCGCCGTCGATCCACGTGCGCTGTCGCGTCCTGCCACGTCGGGTCCTCCTCGGGTTCCTCCCCGGCGGCCGCCGCCCGGGCGGGGGAACTCTAGGGCCCCGGGGACGCCGGCCTAGGTGCTCTCGCCGACCTCGAGCCGGTACGGCACGCGCCGGCGGGTGCGCGGGTCGCCCGGCGCGAGGGTCCCGGCGTGCAGCGCGAGCACGACGTCCAGCGCCGCGGTGGCCACCGCGGGCATGTCCAGCGCCAGCGTCGTCAGGCGCGGGGTCACGAAGCTGCCGATGGCCAGGCCGTCGATGCCCAGGACCCGCACGCGCCCCGGGACGTCGACGCCGGCCAGGCGCAGCGCCCGCAGGACGCCGAACCCCGTCACGTCGTTGAAGGCCACCAGCGCGTCGACGTCGGGCCGCTCGCGCAGGACGCGGCCCGCCGTCTCCTGCCCGCCCGCCAGGTCCGCGTTGCCCAGCGCGGCGCGGGTCGCGGGGACGCCCCGCTGCGCGAAGGCCGCGACGAACGCGGCCGCCCGCGGGCTGCCGCCGGCCAGGTCGAGCACGACCGGCCGGCGCACGCCGCGGTCGAGCAGGTGCGCGACGCCGTCGACGACGGCGCCGGACAGGTCGAGGTCGACGCGGCCCTGCGCGCTGTCGGGCGCGCCGGGCGCGATCTCGACCAGGGGCAGCTCCGGGAGCCCGTCGGTGCGGGCCGGCACGTGCAGGCCCGTGAAGCTCACGACGGCGTCGACGTCGGCGCCGAAGCGCGTGGTCAGGGCGTCGTCGGACCCCGCGGCCGCGGCCCGCTCGGCCAGGACGACGTTCCACCCCGCCTGCGCCGCCAGCCGCAGCACCGCCGAGGCGAGCTCGGGGTAGTAGGGGTTCGTCAGGTCCTCGACGAGCAGGCCCAGGGTCGGCGTCGGGGGCTTGACGAGTCCCCGGCCGAAGCGCGAGGGCCGGTAGCCCAGATCCCGCGCCGCGGCCAGGACCCGTTCCCGCGTCCCGGCGTTGATCCCCGGCATGGCGTTGACCGCGCGGGTGACCGTCTGCCGGGACACCCCCGCGGCGGCCGCGACGTCCTTGATGGTCGCGGGCCGCGTCGTCGCCGGTCCGGCGGGCGGCGGCCCCGGCGCCGCCGGGAGGCCGGCGGAACCGGGGGTCACCGTCAGTCCCGCAGGTCCAGCCACGCCACCTGGCGCTCGTCGAGGCGGACCGTGAGGCCCGTCATCGACGAGCGGGCCTCGGCGATGGTGCGCGGCCCGAACAGCGGGAACGTCGGGAACGGCTGCGCCAGCACGAAGGCCAGGGCGATCGCGGTGGCGGGGACGCCGAGCTCGGCCCCGAGCTGCTCCGCGCGGCGCTTGCGCTCGAAGTTCGCGTCGCTGTAGTAG
>Ga0160427_10000509_pt1 | contig 23742 bp, 19 predicted proteins | sample SolpanmetagenomL_FD_108194 | JGI IMG/M metagenome (GOLD analysis project Ga0160427, IMG submission 108194) | Solar panel surface microbial communities from Lawrence Berkeley National Laboratory, California, USA - L | ecosystem: Engineered > Built environment > Solar panel > Unclassified ...
CACAACAAGCTAATAATCGGGATACTGACCCTGGCGCTCATTTGCTGGGGGGGCTACTCGCTCTACCGGCTGCCCATCGACGCCGTACCCGATATCACCAACAACCAAGTCGTCGTCTACACGGTGGCACCCTCCCTGGCCGCCACGGATATTGAGCGGCTGGTATCCTTCCCCATCGAGCAGAGCGTGGCCACGATTCCCGGTGAGGAAAATGTGCGCTCGTTTTCGCGCTTCGGACTCTCCGTCGTCACTATCGTATTTAAGGATGGCATCGACATTTACTGGGCCCGCCAGCAGGTGTCGGAGCGGCTACGCGAGGCGGAAAGTCAGATTCCCGCCGGCACGGGCCGGCCGGAGCTGGCCCCGGTTTCAACCGGCCTGGGCGAAATCTACCAGTACTTGGTGCGGGCCAAGCCCGGCTACGAAAAGAAGTATGATGCCCGCGAGCTGCGCACGATTCAGGACTGGATAGTGCGGCGGCAGCTGCTGGGTACGCCCGGCGTGGCGGACGTCGCCTCGTTCGGCGGGCTGCTCAAACAGTACGAAGTGTCGCTGGACCCGGAGCGGCTGCGCTCGCTCAACATCACCGTGGACCAGGTGTACCAGGCCATGGTCCGCAACAACCAGAATACCGGGGGCGCCTACCTCGATAAGAATCCGGCCACCTACGCCATCCGCACCGAGGGGCTGGTGGCCACCCCCGAAGACATTCGCAATATTGTGGTAAGCAGCACCCGGACCGGCCTGCCCATCTTGGTGCGGGACGTCGCCAACGTGCGCCTGGGCGCGGCCGTGCGCTACGGGGCCATGACGCGCAACAACGAGGGCGAAGTGACCGGGGGCATTGTACTCATGCTGAAAGGGGCCAACGCTAACGAGGTGATTAAGGCCGTGAAGACGCGCATGGAAACGATTCGCAAGTCGCTGCCCGAAGGCGTGGACGTGGACGTGTACCTCGACCGCTCCGAGCTCGTGGGCCGGGCCATTCACACCGTTACCAAGAACCTGATTGAGGGCGCGCTGATTGTGATTTTCGTGCTGGTGCTGTTTTTGGGCAACCTGCGCGCCGGCCTGGTCGTGGCCTCGGTCATTCCGTTGGCCATGCTCTTCGCCATCGCCATGATGCAGCTGTTCGGCGTGTCGGGCAATCTGCTCAGCCTGGGGGCCATCGACTTTGGGCTGGTCGTAGACGGGGCCGTTATCATCGTCGAGGCTATCGTGCACCGCCTGCACGGCGGCAGCTCGGGGCTCACCGGGCGGCTCTCCCGCCAGCAGATGGATGAGGAAACCTACCACGCAGCCAGTAAAATCCGCGCCTCGGCCTCCTTTGGCGAGATAATCATCCTCATCGTTTACCTACCGCTGCTGGCCCTGGTGGGCATCGAAGGCAAGATGTTCGGGCCGATGGCGCAGACCGTGGCGTTCGCCATTATGGGTGCGTTCATCCTTTCCCTGACGTACGTGCCGATGATGGCCGCGCTGGCGCTGAGCCGCGAAACGACGCATAACCGCACGTTCTCCGACAAGATGATGAGCTGGTTTGAGGCCCGCTACCGTCCCCTGATTACCTGGGCCCTGCGCCGCAAGGCACTGGTGCTGGCCACCGCTGTAGCGCTGCTGGCGGGGGCATTCCTCCTGTTTCGCACTCTGGGCGGCGAGTTTATTCCGCAGCTGGCGGAAGGCGATTTCGCCGTGGAAATGCGCACGCTCACGGGTTCTTCCCTGAGCTACACCATCGAGAAGGCCCAGCAGGCAGGAGCCATTCTGAAAAAGCAGTTTCCCGAAGTAAAGGAGGTGGTGGCCAAAATTGGGGCCGCTGAAATCCCCACTGACCCGATGCCGGTCGAGGCGGCCGACGTGATGGTAACGCTCAAAGACCCTAAGGAGTGGACTTCGGCGAAGACGCAGCCGGAACTGGCTGAGAAGATGGCCAAGGCTTTGAGCGTAATTCCGGGGGTCACCTTCGGCTTTCAGCAGCCCATCCAGATGCGTTTCAACGAGCTGATTTCGGGGGCTAAGCAGGACGTAGTGCTCAAAATCTACGGGGAGGACCTGGACCAGCTGGCCGACTACGCCGCCCGCACGGCCCGCCTGGTGCGCCAGGTGCCGGGGGCCGAGGATATCTACGTGGAGCAGGTCACGGGGCTGCCCCAAATCGTGGTACGGCTCAATCGCGGCCGGCTGGCGCAGTTTGGCTTGAGCGTGGACGATGTAAACCACACCGTGCAAACGGCCTTTGCGGGGCAGACGGCCGGGCAGGTATTCGAGCAGGAGCGGCGCTTCGACCTGGTGCTGCGCCTACCCCCGGCCCTGCGACAGGACATCAGCGCCGTACGTCAGCTCTTCATCGCCACCCCGCGCGGCGAGCAGGTACCGCTGGAGCAGGTAGCTGACGTGAGCCTGGTGGACGGCCCCAACCAGATTCAGCGCGACGACGCCAAGCGCCGCATCATTGTGGCCTTCAACGTGCGGGGCCGCGACGTGGAAAGCGTCGTCAAAGACGTGCAGGGCCGGCTGGACCGCCAGCTTAAGCTGGCGCCGGGCTACCACACCACCTACGGCGGGCAGTTCGAGAACCTGCGCGAAGCTTCCCAGCGCCTGAGCGTGGCCGTACCCGTGGCGCTGCTGCTCATTTTCACGCTGCTTTTCTTCACGTTCCGCTCGCTGCTGCAGGCCACCATGATTTTTACGGCCATTCCGCTCTCCGCCATCGGGGGGGTATTGGCGCTGTGGCTGCGCGGCATGCCGTTCAGTATCTCGGCGGGGGTCGGCTTCATTGCGCTCTTTGGCGTAGCCGTTCTCAACGGAGTCGTGCTGGTGGGCTACCTGAACCAGCTCAAGGAAGAGGGCGTCACCGACCTGACCGAGCGCATTTTACAAGGCACCGCCACCCGCCTGCGACCCGTGCTGATGACGGCCACCGTGGCCTCACTGGGCTTTCTGCCGATGGCGCTGGCCACCTCGGCGGGCGCGGAAGTGCAGCGCCCCCTGGCCACCGTCGTGATTGGGGGGCTGGTCACGGCTACGTTGCTCACGCTGCTGGTTTTGCCCATTCTGTACGCGCTGGTAGAAAGCCGGATACAGAAACTAGAGAAAAAGAAGGCGCAGGAAGAAGCGCAAGAGCAGCAGGAGCCGCCCCAACCGCCCGCGCCGGGCGCAGCGCTGCCCCAGCCGCTGCTGGCGGGCGCGCTGGTACTGCTGCTAGTGTGGCCGCTGGCTGGCCGGGCCCAGCAGGCCCAGCTTTCGGTGGGGGGGCTGCCGTTTACGGCCCAGCAGGCCGTAACGCAGGCCATGCAGGCCAATGGCACCGTGCAGGCTGCCCAAAGCGCCCTGGCGGGCCAGCAGGCCTTACGCGGAACTGCTACGGACCTGGGCCGGACCACTATCGGGTTATCCTACGGCCAGTATAACACCTATCGCCACGACAACAACTTCAGTATCAGCCAGACGTTTTCGCTGCCGGGCGTCTACCGCCGGCAGGCCCAGCTGCTGGACGCCCAGGTAGGGGGGCAGCAGTACCAACTGGCCCAGGCGCAGGCCGAGTTGCGGCGGCAAGTACGCCTGAGCTACGTGCAGGCGGTCTTTGCCCGGCACCGGATTCGAGTGCTGCGCGGGCAGGACAGTCTGTACAGCGAATTTCTGCGCTATGCCAGCCTACGCTTCAAAACGGGGGAAGTAGCGCGCCTCGAACCGGCCACGGCCCTGGTGCGGCAGGGCGAAACTCAGGCCTTGATTCGCCAGGCCCGCACGGGCTACCAGGTGGCGCAGCGCCAGTTGCAGGCGCTGTTGCAACAGGCTACTGTAGTGGCTATTGCGGACAGTGTGCTGACTCCGCTCGAACCCGTGGTGCTCCCCGCACCGGGCGACACCACGCGCCTGCTGCAGAACCCGAACGCCCAGGTTTTGCGCCAGCTCATTGCGCAGCGCCAGGCCGCCGTGCGGGTTGAGCAGGCCCAGGGCCTGCCCAATGTAACCTTAGGCTACTTCAACCAATCGCTACGGGGCCCGCAAACCATCGGGGGCATCGGGGGGCCGGAACGCGACTACTCCGGCAGCGACCGGTTTCAGGGCGTGCAGGGCTCGGTGGGCATTCCCATTCTGCGGGGCCCGCAGAAAAGCCGGGTGCAGGCGGCCCGCATCCAAGAGCAGGTAGCGACTATCTCGTATCGCCGGCAGCTCGTGGAGCTGGCAGGCCGGCAGGATGAGCTGGTGGCCCAGCACGCCGAGCAGCAGCAGCGCCTGGCCTTTTACCAGCAAACGGCCCTGCCCCAGGCCGCCATTATTGTGCGGCTGAGCACGCTGGCTTTCCGGGCTGGTGAGACCGGCTACAGTGAATACCTGCTCAACCTGGAGCGGGCACTCTCGCTGCGCACGGCTTACCTGGATGTGCTACTGGAACACAACCAAACGGTTATCGAGCTGGACTACCTGCTCAACAGCACACCCCAGTAATCTCCTTTTTCCCACTTCTGATTTTCGATTGATGACTAAGATGATATGCCTGGCGCTGCTCGGCCTCGCCCTGGTAAGCTGTGGCGCGGAGAAAGGCGCGGACCAGGAAGAAGCAACCAAAACGGATGCGGCTGCCAAGCCGACTACTGACAAGGGCGAGGAAAAAGAGCCTAGTGAAACGACCCTTTCCCCCGCCGAGCAGCAGAGCGCGGGCATTGCCCTGGGCCGCGTGTTGAATCGTCAGTTGGGCACCGGCCTCTCCGTGAGCGGCACCCTGGACGTGCCGCCCGAAAGTGCGGTAGCCGTGGCCACGCCACTCGGCGGCTTTGTGCAAAGCACGGACTTGCTGCAAGGGACTTACGTGCGCAAGGGGCAGGTGCTGGCCATTATCCGCAACCCTGATTTCGTGCAATTACAGCAGGACTACCTGGAAACCAGGAGCCGCTTGCAGTATGCCCAGACCGAACTGGCTCGCCAGCGCGAGCTGTACCAGCAGGAAGTAGCGCCGCAGAAAAACTTTCAGCGTGCCCAGGCCGACTACAATGCCTTACGCGTGCAAACGCAGGCCCAGGCCGCCCGCCTGCGCCTGTCCGGCCTGCCGGTCGGTGGAGCCATCGTGAGCACGGCCGCCGTGCGGGCGCCCCGCGCCGGCTACGTGCGCGCTGTCAACGTCACCGTGGGACAGAGCGTTACGGCAGCAGATGCCCTGTTTGAGTTAGTGGACCCCACCCACCTGCACGTCGAGCTGTCCGTGTTTGAGAAAGACGCGCCGCGCATTCAGAAGGGCCAACTCATCCGCTTTTCCCTGCCCAGCGATTCCACCAGCGGCCACGAGCGCACCGCCCGCGTATACCTGATTAGCCGCTCGGTTAACGGCACCGACCGCACCGTACGCGTGCACGGGCACATCGACCAGGAAAAAGACCCGGCCCTGCTGCCGGGCCTTTACGTGCGGGCCACCATCGAAACGGGCCGCAACTCGGCGACCACGCTGCCCGATGCGGCCGTAGTGCGCTACGCGGGCCAAACCTACGGCTTCGTGGCAGAGACGCTAGCCGGCACCTACCGCATGGTAGCCCTGCCCACCGGCCGCAGCGAAGACGGCTACACCGAAGTGAAGCTACCAACCGACTTGCCCGCGACTACCACGTTCGTGGTTAAAGGGGCGTATTCGCTCTTAGCCAAGCTAAAGAACGCCGAAGAGGAAGACTAACATGCTCGAACTACTCACCGGCACCCTCCTGCTCAGCCTGCTGCACGCCGCCATTCCCAATCACTGGGCGCCGGTGCTGGCCGTGGCGCGGGCCGAGCACTGGCCCGTGCGCCGGGCAGTGGGCGTTACGATGGCGGCGGGCTTGGCGCACGTGCTAAGCACGGTGCTGCTGGGGTTGGTGCTAGGCTGGCTGGGCTGGCGGCTATCAGCCCGCTTCTCGCAGGTTGCCAGCGTAGCTGCCCCGGCCCTGCTCATCGTAATCGGCTTGCTGTACGCGCTTTCCGGCCGGGGGCACACTCACCCCGACCCAGCCCCGGTGGTGCCCCGGCCCCACGGGCGCGTGGTGCTGGGCCTGGCCGCTACCATGTTTTTAGCCCCTTGCCTGGAGATTCAAACCTTTTTTCTGGCGGCCGGCACGCATGGGCCCCTGACGCTGGCTTTGGTGATGGCTACGTACCTACTCGTGTCGGTGGGAGCCATGAGTACGCTGGTAGCCCTGGCCCTCACGGGCCTGCGCCGGCTGAACCTGACGGGCCTGGCTCACCAGGAGCGCCGCTTTACCGGGGCGGTGCTGGTGCTGGTGGGCATCGCCGGCTTTTTCGTGGACTGGTAGCCGGGGCCCGTCACCACTTATTTTCTTTAACTCACTTATTTTCCAATGCCTAATCCATCATCCGATAATACCAGCGAGGAGCTCAACACTGCCAAGCAGGTAGACCTCGACAACGTGGGCGCGCTCAATCGCGAGCAGCTCACGCCCCAAGCTGCCGCCGAGCCTCAGGGCCACGATGTACCCGGCCACGACCACGCCCCCGCCGAAGAACATGACCACGCCGGCCACGACCACAAGGGGCACGACCACGCGGGCCACAGCCACGACCCCGGCGAGCTGAGCCTGGAAGAGGACGATGAGCACGACCACGACCACGGCCCGGCCGGCGACAATCCGTACCTGCTGCCGGGTATCAGCCTGGCGCTGCTGCTGGTCGGGCTGGCGCTGGACTATTACAAGGCCGGCTTTTTCACTGGCTACGTGCGACCGATATGGTACGGGGTGGCCTTCGTGCTGGTGGGCTGGAACGTGGTCAAGGCCGCCGTGCTCAGCATCCCCAGCGGGAACATCTTCAACGAGTTTCTGCTGATGAGCATCGCCACGCTCGGCGCGTTTGCCATCGGTGAGTACCCCGAGGGCGTGGCCGTCATGCTCTTCTACACCGTGGGCGAGCTGTTTCAGGACGCGGCCGTGAACCGGGCCAAGCGCAGCATCAAGGCGCTGCTCGAAATTCAGGCGACGGAAGTAGCTGTGCTGCGCGGGGGCCAGCGCCTGGTACTCGACCCCAAGGAAGTAGTGGTCGGCGACGTGATTGAAGTTAAGCCCGGCGAGAAAGTGGCGCTCGACGGCACCCTGCAATCCGAGCGGGGCTCCTTCAATACGGCCGCCCTCACCGGCGAATCGGTACCGCAGACCAAGCGCCAGGGCGAGGCCGTGCTGGCGGGCATGATAAATCAGGACATGCTCAGTCAAATCACCGTCACGGCCGCGTTCAAGGACACCAAGCTCAGCAAGATTCTGGCCCTGGTGCAGGACGCGGTGGGCCGCAAGGCCAAGACCCAGCAGTTCATCACCAAGTTTGCCAAAATCTACACCCCCATCGTGGTGGTGCTGGCCGTGGGCCTTACCCTGGTGCCCTACTTTGTGGTGCAGGACTACGTGTTCCGCGACTGGCTCTACCGGGCGTTGGTATTCCTGGTGATTTCCTGCCCCTGCGCCTTGGTTATCAGCATTCCGCTGGGCTATTTCGGCGGCATCGGCGCGGCCTCGCGCCAGGGTATTCTCTTTAAGGGCTCCAACTTCCTAGATACCATCCGCGAGATGGACACGGTGGTGATGGACAAGACCGGCACGCTCACCAAAGGCGTGTTTGCCGTGCAGCAGGTGCAGCCGGCCGCGGGCCTCGACGCCGCCGGCTTCCTGCATCTGGTGGCCGGACTCGAAAGTAAATCGACGCACCCCATTGCCAAGGCCGTGGTGGCGCACGTAGATGCGCAGGGCGCGGGACCGGCCGTAGGCGACGTGGAAGAAATTGCCGGGCACGGCCTGCGGGGCACCGTGGATGGCCGCCAAGTGCTGGCCGGCAACACCAAACTGCTGCAGAAATTCAGCATTGCCTACCCCCCCGAAATCGACCGTATCGACGACAGCATCGTCGTGACAGCGGTCGATGGGCAGTACGCAGGCTATTTGACCGTGGCCGACGAGGAAAAAGAGGATGCCGCGCAGGCCGTGCGCGAACTCAAGGCGCAGGGTATCACCAAAATCGTGATGCTCTCGGGCGACAAGGACAGCATCGTGCAGCGCGTAGCCAAAACCCTGGGCATCACCGAAGCCCACGGCGGCCTGCTGCCTGAGGACAAGGCTCGGTACGTGGAGCAGTACAAGGCCGAAGGCCGCAAGCTGGCGTTCGTGGGCGACGGCGTGAACGACGCGCCCGTGGTGGCGCTGGCCGACGTGGGTATTGCCATGGGCGGCCTGGGCTCGGATGCGACCATCGAGACCGCCGACGTAGTCATTCAAACCGACCACCCCAGCAAGATTGCCACGGCCATGCGCATTGGCAAAGCCACTCACCAGGTGGTCTGGCAGAATATCTGGCTGGCCTTCGCCGTGAAGGCCGTGGTACTCGTGCTGGGCGCGGGCGGCCTAGCTACCATGTGGGAAGCGGTATTTGCTGATGTGGGGGTTGCGCTGCTGGCCATCCTCAACGCCGTGCGCATTCAGCGCATGGACTTTACCACGCCCCCGGCCGGGGCCGGGGCTGCCCCATCGGCGGCTAGTACCCCCTCGCTAAACAAGTAGGCCCCTATGCTAGCTTTTCTATTGCTCTCCGTAGTGCCAGCCACCAAGCCGGCTTGGTCCACTATTCTGCTGTATTCGCTGCTGCCAGCGGCCGTCATGATAATCGGGGCCGTAGTGGCCGTACTGCGCCCGCCCGGCCCGGCGCTGCGAAGCGCCATTCTGCACTTCGCGGCCGGGGTAGTGTTTTCGGTGGTGGCCGTGGAGCTGCTGCCCGACATCGTGCGCCAGCACGCCCCCATTGAGGTAGGCATCGGCTTTGGGCTGGGGGTAGCCGTGATGCTGGGCCTGCGGCAGCTCACCCGCCGCCTGGAAAAGAAAGAAACCGACTCCACCGCGGAGCTGGATGCCCAGCCAGTAACTCCAGCACTGGCCGACGCGGCCCCGGCGGAAGCTGCTGGGGCCTTGCCCTGGGGCCTGCTGGTAGGGGTAGGCATCGACATTTTCATTGACGGGCTACTACTCGGCATCGGCTTTGCGGCCGGGGCCAAGGAAGGAACCCTGCTGGCCATTGCCCTCACCGTTGAGCTGCTCTCGCTGGGGCTGGCCACGGCAGTGGAACTGCGGCAGGATGGATTTGGCAAGGGGCGGGCCGTGGGCATTGTAGCCGGGCTGGCCCTCTCGCTGCTGCTTGGGGCCGGGGTGGGCACTACGGTGCTGAGCGGAGCCACTGGCAACCTGCTGGAAATCGTACTCTCCTTTGGCCTGGCTGCCCTGCTTTTCCTCGTCACCGAAGAATTGCTGACCGAGGCCCACGAAGAAGCGGAGTCGCCTTGGCTTACCTCTGCATTTTTCGTCGGGTTTCTGCTCTTTCTCATCCTGGGCATGGTGGTGTAAGCTGCCCAGGCCACGTGGACAGCCCATCGTTAGACGGACCTACTGGGTACCGTATGCCTACTTCACTTTTCAATTCCTTTTTTGATGGCTACCTCTTCCCTCGCTATTGAATTACTACTGGTGTCCACGGGGCGGCAGTTGAATTTTGCCAAAGAGCTGCTGGAAATCATCGACATCTACCGCCGGGTAGGGGGCGAGGCAGCGCCTTGGGAAACAGTAGCCCACAATGCTCGCTCACCCTTTGTCGATACCGACAGTTTTCCCGCCGGCACGCACCTCGACTACTACGCCCAGCATGTCAATCAGCACGGGACGGAGACAGGTCGCAGCCACGTGGTTAGTACTACGCTGGTGTAAGCTGACTTTATCCTTCTACCCTATGGCCGTTTTACCCACCTTCTCGTGTAGCCTACCCTCGCGGTTGCTGCTGGCCGGCAGCTTACTGCTCGGTAGCTGCACTGGTAGCCCTGACGCTACCAACGGAACCGGGGTCAGCGCCCTGCCGCTCAATATGATGGGGGCCCTGCACACCATGGCGCAGAACTCCCAGGCCCTGCCGCCCACCGGTGACCTGGACGTATACTTTGCCCAGCTGATGCGGGAAAACCACCGGGCCGCGGTGAGCATGTCCGCTCTGGAGCTGGCGCAGGGCCGCGACCCCACTTTACGCAGCATGGCGGAGGAGATGAATCACGCCCACCAGCAGCTCATCTTAGGCCTGGATAGCGCTATCCGACGACTGGCCGCCCGCCCCCCTCGCTTTCCCGAGCACACTACCGGTAGCGACCGGTTTGCCCGGCTGCTGGCGACTGCCACCAACGGTCTTTCGCCGGCTGCCCATCAAACCCTTGTGCAGGCCGAGGGCGGCCAGCGCTCTCCCAACCTGGGCCTGCGCGAATACCACGAAGATGCCGGTACGGGCAGTATAGACCGCGACTTTGCCGTGCTGCTTGTGCCCCACCACCAAAACTCCATCGAGCTGGCCCAGGCGGAGATGGAACACGGCGAGGACGCCGGCCTACAAAAAGCCGCCTTGCTGATTGTGCGCGACCAGCAGCGGGAAATAGACCAGGCCAGCGCATGGTTGGCGCAACACCCCACCCCAGTCAGCAGGTAAACTGTATAAAGACCGCCGAGCGACCAGCTTTCTCCGTATATGCTCCTACCCAAGATTCCCATTTCAAACTACTTCCATGACACCCCAACACGACCACCCCGAAGAGCACCAGAAAATCATCGAGGCCCATCAGAAGGCCGCCCATTTCTTTGAGCACGCCGTGCAGAACCACCGCGCAGCAGCGGAGCACCTTAAAAAAGGCGACCACGAAAAAGCGGCCCACCACGGCTACACGGCTTACGGTTTTGCGGCCCACGCTAAAAAGCACGCCGAGGAGGCAGCGCTGCACCACTCGCACGAGCACGGTGACAAAGAGCCGCTGCACGCCCACGAGCAGACCGGCAGCTAACCTATCCGTGTCTTTGTAAGGCCAGCGCTGTCTAGCAGCGCTGGCCTTTTTTGTTTCTCTTCTTTGTCTTTCACATGACTCTACCGGAGGAAATTGCCCACGCAGAAGCTGAGTACTACCAGCAACTGGCGGAGGCGGACCTGACGGCCGCCGAGTTTGACGCTTTCCTGTCCCATCTGCCTCCCAAAGCGCAGCTGGCCGTGGCCGCCCGGGGGTTTGAGGCCAACCGCGACCTGCTGCCGTTTCGGCGCTACGTGCTGGAGCAGCGCGGCCAGCCGCTGGCTACGTACCTGCTGGCAACGCTTTCGCCCGCCGCCTTTGCTCACTGGCACGCCAACCGGTAAGCCTCACCCTACTTTGGTAGTCACGTGTACGAGTCGATAACCTCCGGCCTCCAGCGTGGCCCGAATAGCTTCCTGGTGGGGGCCGTTGGCCTGGGTGGTAGCTACTTCCGCCTCCCCTACTACCACCCGGTCTACTATTAGTCCAAGACTGACAAGTTGCGTACGTACCCAGGCGATGCAATCAGGGGCGCACATGTTGTCGATGGTTAGCACGTAGCGCACTAGGTGCGTCAGGTCGGCGGAGGCAGGTTCAATAGAAGACATGACGGAGTGATGGGGATGGCCGGAGCGCCCGAAACGACGGTCCCTAGGCAACGAAAATCAGCTGCCCCGTGTTGCTACCGCATGTGTGAACATCATAAGCCTGCCCAGAAGCTTCAACGCTTCGCCCTGTATATGTTAGCTGGTGTGGCCGTTGCGCTGAGCCAGTATAACTGGTAAGCTAGTCTACGCGACCAGCTGCTCAATCAGGCGTAGCAATACGTGAATTACCTTGACGTGTACCTCCTGGATGCGGTCGGCGTAGCCCGTGTGCGGCACCCGAATCTCGACGTCGCTGAGCCCGGCCAGCGCGCCACCATCCTTGCCGGTGAGGCTTACGACCAGCATCCCGGCCGCTTTGGCCGCCTCGGCGGCGCGCAGCACGTTGGGGGAGTGGCCGCTGGTGCTGATGGCCAGCAGCACGTCGCCGGGGCGACCCAGCGCCTGCACGTACCGGCTGAAAACGAATTCGAATCCGTAGTCGTTGGCCACGCAGGTCAGGTGGGCGGCGTCGGTAAGGGAAATGGCCGCCAGGGCCGGGCGGTCTTGGCGGTAGCGGCCTGATAGCTCTTCGGCAAAGTGCTGGGCATCGCACAGGCTGCCGCCATTGCCGCAGCTCAATACCTTGCCGCCCTGCTGCAAACAGGTCGCCAGCAGGCGGGCGGCTTGCTCCAGCACGGGCGCGGTTGAAGGGTCGGCGGTGAACCTGTCCAGTACGGTGCGTGCTTCCAGCAGGTCGGCTTGAATAAGGTCAGCGAGCGTAGTAGTCATCAGAGGAAGCAAGCAGTAAGGCCGCGCCCACCCTTTGGAAAGGTAGACGCGCCGTAAACTACAAATTAAAGGCAGTGTAGCGCCACCGCCATTCTGTGCCTTGGTGTCAGGGTGGTATACTTCTAATCCATCGGCGAGACGGACGTTAGTGAGCTACTCCTTCATTGAAGTTGGTCTACCCCTGGAGCAGTGGCTGGGAACTGCTTTCCCAAAGCCAGTGGCGAGCGGCGCAAAGGAGTTAGTTGGGCTTAATTTGGCTGACGGTAAGCATACCTGCCCCGTAGTTTTGCGCAATTTGCATCGATTGGGTCCCGGGCATTTCAGCGCCGGTAAAGGTGGCTAGGTTAACCGGGTTGGGTCCGTCAAAAAGCTTGGTGGCATCTGCCCGCAGCATGACTTCAGGTGTTTGGTCGGCGCGTACCACTAGCTTAGTTCCGTTGAAGGAAGGCGCGGCCGTAACGATGACGCTGGTGGGTGCCACGTAGCCACCGATGTGGCAGGTTAGGGGCTTATTGATGCCGCCGGTAGTACGGGTGCCCTGCATTTTCAGAAAAACGTGCCCGCTGTTCCAGGTCCAGTACATATTGTTGGCGGGGTTAAGGTCCCCGGTAAGCGCGAGCGGGTCGGTGAACCCGGTTTTCTGGGCATCAACCCCGACAATAAAGCTTACGCCGGTATACTCCCCGGCCGGCACGCCGGCTACGGCAAAGCTCAGACTGTCCGGCTTGTCCTGGTTTACCAGGAAGTAGGTATCGGGCGCAGCGTACACCGTCCCGTCACTTTTAGTGAATTTAATATTAGACAGATAATACTCGAACAGGCTGACGGTAAAGGTTTCCCCCGTCCCAGTAGTAGCTACTGTGGTATTGAGGACCAAAGGCTGCGCACCCACTGTATTCTCCACCCTGAACTTCACCTGACCGGTAGCGGCCGGCGAGTCAGCGTCTTTTTTGCAGCCGCTCAACACTACGGTTGCAGCTGCTACGCAGCTTAGCCAAGGGCGGGGATAAAGCATTTTCATTAAGATGAAAATAAAATGAAGATGCAACTTACTTGTTACCATCCACATTCCGGCTGCCATTTTTGGGTGCGCTGCGTATCACGCTGCCTATCGCGGGGTTTAACTACGACGCTAGCCGTGAAGCTAGTTAGGTGTCCGCTTCCCTTTAAAATGGCTACCCTAAGCTAGAGTTTGGCAGTTTGAGAAGGAACAGCGACTAGCCCACCTAGCTAAGCTATCGCTTAGAGAGTCGTAATTGTGGAGAGATAGATTGATGGAGACAATAAACAGTAGCGCTACCTATACTTTAGAATAAAGACTGGTAAGCCTTTCTTACTGTATCTATAGTACCAAGAAGATAGTGAGGAAAGTAGGTGGCCCACCATGTTGCCTCCCTGCTGCCTTGCCTAACTTAGGCATCTTCGCACGGCAGCTACTGGGCCTGTGCACCAGCACTGGGGCAAACGTTAAGCGGTATAGTTACCGCGTTGGTCGATAAAGACCGTATTCTCAAAATGAACAGTCAGCTCTAGATGAGGCATTTATATAAAAGACGGTAAATCGACTTCAAGTGACTTGGCACTGCGCTTGCCTTTGGAAGGGCAGATGAGTTGCTCGTTTTCCTTTTCACTTTTACTCACTTCTCTTGTCATGAAAGCCTCCTTCTTTTCCTTCGTTGCCGCCGCTGCCCTCTTCGCTACAACTGTCGCTTCGGCCGCCCCTGTTGACCACGACCGCGACTTGCGCCGGTTGTCGCCCCGCGAACGGGCTCGCATGGAACAAGCCCAGCGTGCCCGTGAACGCCAACAAGCCATCGAGCGCGCGCGGTGGGAAGCCCAACACCGCCACGACCGCGGCCCGGCTCGTCCCTACGGCCACCGCTAGGTCCTTTAGCCTTTTCCTTTTATAACTGAAACAGCCCCGACTTGGTAGCAGGTCGGGGCTGTTTAGTTGGAGCTATTTAGTGGCCATTATTTACTCAAAACAACTCCCTTAGATTTTACTACGGCGTTTATAACATTTATTAAACGGACGTTTGCTAAACGTTATAGGAATGACTTATTCGATAACCTTATAAATCAGGGCAAAAGCGTAACCTTCTGTTATTTATTAGATACCTGCATAGGGAATCGTATGGGACTTCATCTGACTAATTGCCTCTAGCATCTCACTTACAGATTTAAATATGTCACTACTCTGTTCAGCGACCAATTTTGCTTAGCTCAGACCTAGATTATTTCACTTAAGCTTGTGCAATCCCCAGCTTATCAAATAGAATCTGATTACGTTGCTTTGAATCGCCTACCAACTTGTCAAAAGAGATAATTTCAATGTATGCGTTGTAATTAGGGTTAAATCCAAAGTAGCCAGCCTCATCTGGGGTTAATGTCAATGTAGCCAAACGGGCCTGTTTGTGAATATTTTTGGTCAAGTCACAGATGATATAGCAGTAGAACTTGCAGGACTTTGTTGGAATAATCGGCCGCCCATCTTCCGTGCGAGCATCGCCAGCCCGAATATCATCAATGTATCCTAGCACTTGACGCACTGGGTCACTTTCGTCGGTATACTCCTTCCGCATCGGGCGTTTGAACTCAATGATGGTGAAGGCATCATAAGGTGCTGCTCGTGCATCGGTGTACAACAAGGCTTTATCGAAGCTAAGCAGGATATCCGGTCGGGGAGAACTTTTATCTCCTTCATTCAAGGGCTTATCCGACTGTAGAAATCGGTGATAAGCCAAGCGCTCGTCAATGAGCCATAGATTATGGTCTTCATAGTCTACCTCATCCGATGTCTTCTGCATTGGAAAGACAATTTTGTGAATCTGTTTTTCCAGCGCATAATTACCCTCACTATCGCGGGTTAGCACGCTTTCAAATAGCCGCAAAATCATCTTTCGATGCAGCACATAATCGACTAGGCTGGCTTGGCCTGTATCTGTTATTTTACTCAGCAGGTGGGTAAAGTTCTCCGTGTAGGCCTCACTGCCCGGCAAGGCTTCCGACTGTGCGGCCACAATGTTATTCAACTCAATTTTTGACTCAAGGACGAGTTCATTGCGTGCTTTGTAAAGCTCAATATCTAGCTTATCGTCCGATAGCCCCGGTTTGATGCGGTCAATCAGATGCGGATATTTGAGCAGCGTCCGATACTGCGGGGCTTGGGTATTGACGTAATGCTGCAAATACTGCTGCTTCTCGCGTCGCACCTCCGTCAGATAGCCATCGAGTTGCTGGTTTATTTGCTGTACAGTTTCTTCTTGAATCTCGGCTAGTGACAGCAGTGGCTTGCCTAATACTTGGTTGGTAACAGGCTTGCTGGGAATATCCAGCTTGGTGCGTTCTCGGTTTACATGCTGGTCTAGGTAGCTACCGCTGACCAGCGTGAAGAAATCAAAGCCCTCACCATTCTCGTGTTGAAGTGGCTGGTTCAGATTGGGAATAATAGCCGCGAGAGCCTCCGACGTCACTACTCGCTTATCCGCACAATACAGAATGGCATGACGCGGCTTTGTGCTTCCGCTTTTGACTTTCAAAAAAGCTAATTCAAAAGAGTAGTTGTGAAGTGTGAAAGAATCCGCGTCCGTCTCAATCAGAAACTCGTGGCGGAAGCGGTAGTTCAAATCATACTCCTCAGTACTACCGTCGGCTTTTTGCTCACGCAACACTAAGTGAGGGCAACTCTCATCCACCAAAAAATTAAGGTGGTGCTCGATAATAAGGTCAGCCAGTTCTCCTAATGGCAAAGACAGCCGTTCTGCGTACTCATCTTGCAGCTGGCAGAGCTTAACCGTCGTGCCGGTCGGGTGCGTCTCCCCGTTGACGCTCAGCGGAACCGTCCGCTCGTCCGCTAAGGGTGCCCGGTTGTTGAGCACAAACGCAAAATCTCGTCGGTAAAATTTCTGGTCAGTGTTACGGAACACTGAGCGCACCTCCGCTCGGTCAAATACTTTCAACCATAAAAACCGGCCGACGCCTTTACCCCCGCGCTTCAGTTTGTAAGTAGACTCCGCTTCTCGAAAAGACTTATAATTTCGGTTGTTGAACCCGACACCATTGTCTTTGATAACAATATCCTGGATGGGGGATAACCCTTCAGCGAATGGAATTGCTTGAAAGTCGCGCCGTACTTCAATAAGCACTTCTCCTACATCCGTTTTAGCATCGTCAATGGCATGAAGTGAGTTCACAATGGCTTCGTGCAAGGCCATAATACCCTTCTCCTGACTTAACGGGATATTGCGCACCTTCCCAACTACGTTGGTCTTTATCAGTGTCATAGCTTAGATGTAAGCGCGTTACGACCAATATATTGTGTGGCGAGGTGCGAAAATAGCCCTGACCTTTGCCGGTACGCGTACCGGCAAAGGTACGAAACATTTTACAAATAGTTTCTTCGTCAATTAGCTGCTTATCAATAAAAACGCTTGACAATGTCAAGAAAAACCTTTAACTTTGCTATTCGTAGAAGGTACGCGTACCTTCTACGAATAGCAGTAATTACGTACCGTGGCTAATAAAAACCGCTTTCTAATTGCCCAAAGCGACATTATAGCGTTGCTGAACACGCTAGAGCAGGCAGTGTTTCAGCGCCGAGACTTGGAAAAGATTTTTGCCGAGCACCGAAGCTTCTGGCGTTTGGCAAAAAGCCTATTAGCCCGTGATTTTATTGCGCTTTTAGTGCGGCACACGGCGATGAAGCAGGTGGACCTCGTTTTTCCCACGGAAACAAAGACCTTGTACACTTGGAAAGTGGTTACTGCCTTTGAATTAGCTACGCATATACGCACTCAGGCTTACCTCTCACATTACTCGGCGTTGTATCTGCACGGTCTGACAGACCAGATACCGAAGCAGATTTATGTAAATGCGGAGCAGTCACCCAAGCCAGATTCAAATATCTCATTGACGCAGGAGGCGATAGATGATGCCTTCGCTCGGCCTCAACGCCAGTCACAGGCCCACGCGCGCTACCGCGACTACACCTTAATCCTGCTCAATGGCAAGTTCACCGGGCGGTTGGGCGTTGTGGAGGTGCAGCACATGCAGGCGGGCCGTATCGCGCTGACCTCTTTAGAGCGCACCTTGATTGACTTGGCTGTGCGGCCAGACTATGTAGGAGGTGTATTCGAAGTGGTAGAAGCTTACAGGCGAGCTGCCTCCACAGTTTCAATCAACAAACTAGTTAGCCTATTGCCCAAGTTAGGTTACCGCTACCCCTACCACCAAGCCATCGGGTTTTACCTAGAGCGGGCTGGTACTTATCGCCCCGCACAGGTGCAACTGCTCAGAAAACAACCACAGGAGCTAGATTTCTATCTTACCCACGACATGGGTGCTACCGATTACTCCCCAGAGTGGCGACTATACTTCCCGAAAGGATTTTAGCGTAGCAACTGGCCGAAACGCGACACTACGTAATCGAAGTAAAAAGCAAATGGCTGAGTACCGCTGGGGTCCGTCACAGTGCTGCGCACGGCTGGAAAGTCCACTTCGTGGTAGTGCTGGGTCGTAGCCAACTGTCCTAAAAATTCTATCGGCACTTTCTTAGCTGCAAATACCTGCCGTAGCACATCCTGGCTTTCCACACTCTCCACGTCGATGTCGAATCCTTCCATCAACGAATAAATGTCGTAGAAATCGCGGGCCCGGGCTCGTGGATAATGAGTAGGAACAGTCAGAGCGTATTCGGGCAGTTGCTGACAGATGGCACGCACCTTCTCGAATACCAGCAACTGGGGCGGATACACATAATAGGTAAGCCCATCCAGCTCGTGCGCGACTTTATGACCACAATATTCATAGCGGCTAATATCTACCGAGAAACTCTTGCTACGAAATTCAGCAGTACCTAATTCTAAAGATGCTCGTTGAAGCTGCTTGGGGTCATGACCGTAGCGAGCGAAAATAGCCGCGTCAGCGACTTTAAATTTGATCCGGTAACCTCCCCAAAATGAGCGCAGCGCTACTGGCATCGTTCCAGGCTTTTCTTCCACTTTCACATCGAAAGCGTGCAATTGGTGGGCAGCAAAAGTTTCCGCTAGATTGGTCGCGATAGTCTGCACAGTCTGTTGCACATCCTCAAAATCCTGCTCCATTGAAAAATCCAGGTCGACGGAGCCACGGTTGCCTACTCCATATGCAATGCTTAAGGCATTACCACCCTTCAGCACCAGTGTTTCCATTAAGATATCGTCCGTTACAAGGGCCACGATAACGAGCCGTTTGATTTTGTCTAGCAGGCTTAATTCCATCGTCCCAAGATACAGTTCAGGTTGCAGCAGTTAACCCTGTGCGTATTCATTTCGAATCTTTTTGCGTCAACGTGAGCTTGCTATCCATCTTGCGTACTACTGGCAAAAGGCGTTGCACGGTTGTAGCCTGAAACTCCTTCCCCCGCCGGGTACGATAGCCCGCTTCATTGAGCTTGGTAGCAATTTGCCACAAGGTCTGTCCCTTGGCTCGAAGCAGTTCAGCCAGCTGCGCCGCCTGCCGGTTGGCCTGGTGCTCGCGGGCGTTGTGCTGCATGGCCGCTTGCCCCTGCGCAATCACGGACGTCGTAAAATTCTGTGGGCTGCCTAGTTGCGCGCCGCGCGCCTTCTTGACGGCCAGCGCATCCTTGGTGCGTTTAGAAATAGTCTCGCGCTCATGCTGGGCAATGACGGCGAACAGCCCCACGGTAAGCGTATTGGCATCGGGCATATCGCAGCAGACAAAGTCTACTCCCGAGTCGCGCAAAGCGAAGATGAAGCCGGCGTTCCGGCTCAACCTATCCAGCTTCGCAATGAGCAAGGTCGCCCCCACCCGTCGAGCCTCCGAAATTGCGGCGAGCAGTTGAGGCCGGTAATTCTTCTTGCCACTCTCAATTTCGACGTACTCCGTCAAGAGTTGAGCGGAGTCGGCCACGAAGGCGTGCACGGCGGCCCGTTGCGCCTCGAGGCCCAGACCTGAAGTTCCTTGCTTCTGGGTGGAGACCCTATAATACGGTGTGTAGAATTTGGCAGCAGGAAGGGCTGACATGGTACAAACAGGGCGGTTGAGCACAAAACTCCCGCAAGGTACTTCGATTTTACATATTGTAAACGCTCGTTTACAATATGTAAAAAAGCTCGGCTGTTTATGAAACAGGGCTGCCACGCTGGCAGTCTAGAAGGTGGTGATGCTTTGCGGATACATGTTTAGAAGAGATAACCTCGCCTGAAACGCCACTTGCAGAGATGACCATAGTCCCTGCTCTTGCGAACCACTCTTGATTAATACGCCCCCCCAGCTACCCACTGCACTCCCTATTATCGCATGAGCACTACTTATCAAGACGATTTTGATTTCAGGATTGAAGCCCACTAGGTCGCCGTAAGGTATGCGGTAGTGAGAAACCGCTTTTCTCTACTGCTAACTGGCTTTCGCTTTAGGGAAACGTACAGTACACAATAACTAGCCCCAGTAGTAGCTGGAGCTTTTTGCTTACCTTGTTTTCATAAAACTTGAAAATCAATCACCCTCAGCTCTATGGACGCGTCTTCTCTGATAAGCACGGCTTTGAACGAGTTGCTTACTCCGAGTATAAAGCTGTCGGATGTGCTGCTCAAGATTAAAGCGGTAGGTCACTTTATCAATAATAAAGAGCTAAAAGACTGGGCTCAATTGGAGTTAACTGGTTATCGCGACTCAGGAATGCCTGTTCCTGCCTATCGAAAAATTGGTGTTGTTCCACACGTCAATTTGATACATGAGGACTATGCGCAAAACAAAGGGTGGCAGGGTAATAAGCTAATGGCCGCTGAATACCTCGATAATGACCTGCGGGAAGCACTTACTCATCGGACCTTGGGGCAGAGCATCGCTGAAATCGAACAACTAGCTGAATCGGGAGAGAAAGCAGGCGAGAATCCACGCATGCACATTCCTCCTTCTATGGCTGCGCATGTTTCCAAGAAACTCTATGCGCATAATGGTTGGAGCATTTACAGCGCATGGCAAGTTGTTCCGTTAAATCACTTGACTGGCCTTCTGACAGTTGTTCGTTCGAAGCTGGTAGACTTACTATTAGATTTAAACCAGTTAGACTCCAAAATACCTCTTCAATCTCTACAGGGCCAGCAGGCCGTGAACGACACCGTGAGCAAAGCACTTCATCCACACATTACCGTAACAAACGGTAACGTTAACTATTCACTCGGCGATGGGGCAGTACAATCTGCCAATACTGGCCATAACGCCCAGCTCAATACGGCCAGTGGCGAAACAGTCACGCAGGCTACTTCTACTGCACAAGTTGCCTCGCTTCAGGAACTGACAGAGCAGCTCAAGCAGGCGATTGCCCGCGATAGTGCTTTCGATGACCACCGCGAAGAGATGAGCCAAGAGGTCGAGCGTATTGAGGTGCAGCTTCAAAAGCCCGAGCCGAAAAAAGGCATAGTGAAACGCGCTTTCGAGTCGCTGCAAGATTTAGCCGTCAAGGGTGCGGGTGTAGCGACAGGGCATGCCGTGTACGAATTGCTTAAACAAGCACCGCATTTGATAGAGGTAATGAGCTAGAAGAATGCTTGCTGATACCCCTTGATGAAATGCTGAAATGGGAAGCTGACAGCAGCAGTCTTGGTATTGGCTTCACTGGTTCGCATCGCTGAGTAGCAATTATTTAATCCTAATATTTTTTCACTTTCTAGGCGGCATTGAATGAATAAGTTAGAGGAAGCTTTAGCATATATTGAGACTCTCCAAAGTAAAAATGACGAAACTGATGTTTCATCAGCTCTCAAAAGCTTGTTACCCGAAGGAGAACAAGCAACCGGTGACTTACTTAAAGAATTAATTGCTTTCTCTTTTGGCGAACATAATGAGAAAGATGAGCTAGGCTGGAATACTTATTTTAGTCCTGGAATGATTTGGTATGATGGCGAAAAAACTCTTGTAACGCCGGACATCAGTCAAGTAGATGCTGACGCTATAGACTATTGGAAGAAGAGAGCCAATGAGACTAGTAATCCTCTGCTAAAGGCCAGATATGCCGGCCTAGTATGGGACATGGAGAAAAAAATAACTAATCAGAAGCCAAGTATTAATTACGCCATTGCAAATATTGAAAGTCTAATTATATTATCAGATGCTAATAGATACAAGTATGATGTTAGCGTTAAAGACAAACTTGAAAGAGCACTCTCGCTCGCAAGCAGTATTAATAAACCCGAATTAATAGAGAGTACTAGAAAAGCTATTTTAGCTTACGAGGACAAAATAGCTATTGATGATAAACCTGGACTCTGGGGATTTTCTTACGATTATCTAGTAGATAATAAAAAATCCTTGCTAACTGAGGAAGAAGAAGCTAACATAATTTCCTCCCTTGAGTCCCGTCTTGAAAGACTAACTGAATGTGAGAATCCAGACACGCACGCCGCAGAAGTTGCCGCCACTAGGTTAGCCGCTTATTACCAAAAGCGCTCTAAACCTGACGACGCTAGAAGGGTAATGCTGCAACTTGGGAAAGCCTATGAGGCAGATAAGGACCTTAGCGTACTTAACCGTAGTGGCCGTCTTGAGCACTTACATAAATTGTATGTGCACTACAAACTACATGAAGATGCTAAGGCACTTTTGATTAAGCTTCGTGCAATCAGTGCTGGGGCCAAAGACGAGCTAAAAACGTTTTCTCAGGAAATGACTTTTCCCAGAGAAGAAGTTGAGCAACTTATTGATAGCCTACTTAAATATGACGAGAAGACTTCCACAGCTAACGTAGTCAGTTATTTTAGTCCGGACAAAGATGAGAATGAGAAACAGTTAATGGCATTAGCCAAAAAACATCCACTTTCATTTATGATGGGTGTAAATATTATAGACGAACGAGGGCGTTCGGTTGCGCAGATTGGCAGCATTATGAATGACCTTGAAGGCAGGATAATACAGCAAATAAGTCAGCATCTTAACTTTACCGCGATGTTTCTACGTTTGGCGCTTGCTGCTTACATAGACAAGTTTCGGATAGATGCTAGCAAGTTTATTAATGACCATTTAAAGCTATCACCAGCTTTCATGTACGGGCGCTGGGAAATATTAGAAAGGTCATTGACTGCTTATCTAGCTGGTGACTATATGCTGTTCATTCATTTTGTAATACCCCAAATTGAAGATGCATTCAGAACGCTGGTTGAGGTTTCAGGGGGGCAAATCATGAAACTGCATCGTGGTGGTGCATTGCATCTAAAAACCTTTGACGATGTTCTTCGTGATGAATCTCTATTAAGAATATTTGGTGAAGACTTCATTCTGTATAGCAGGATTCTCCTCACTGAACAGCGTGGGTGGAATCTGCGCAATGATTTATGTCACGGCTTGATGAGCGAAGGAAAAATGGCCGTTATGGCTGCTGATAGGCTTTTCCATATTCTAATGACTTTGTCACTACTTACCACTCAGAGTAGCGAAACAAGTCCAGTGCAGAGTGACACACCGAATCCGCCTGAATAAAAAAGGCCCGGCTCATCAGCCGGGCCTTTTTTTATGATGTTTGAGGCCTCCATTTTTCGATGGTAATGTTAACAAAGGAGTTAATTCGCTTGAGCCTCTCAACTAGGGTAGGCCCTAGCTGAATTTGTGTTTCAGTATTGAAGTGTAGCCCGTTTCGTATCTGATTAAAGAACTTTATATCATCCACTATCTCATCATCGAAGTGGTAAAGAGCGCGGTAGTTCGGACAAAGAAGTGTGCTCACGCCGAGCGTAGTAATCTTGACGTGCTTGTGAGTGATTTTTTCTTTTGAAATATCAGTAACAAAGGGCTCTATGTCACCTATTTCACGCAATTTAATAGGTCGCTTACGTTGCTCCCTTGCTAATGCTTTAAAGAGCGTATCTGTGTCATTATAATGGATATTATGAACGCAACAGTCAGCCTTTATTAGCTCGGCCTTCATGTAACCTTCGAAAAACATCAGAATTCTTATGCAGTCTATTAAGTAGTCCCACATAAACTCTTGTGCAAAAGCCATGCGGTCGTATTCCAAACCGAGCTGAATAAGTCTACTATTGGTTTCTAATCTATCAAGCCCCTTGATAAGATTAGAACGCTTAAGGTTTTCAGCCCCGAATACAATCAAGGAGTATGCAGCACGATACTGCTGTTCGCCATTAGCGTAGAGCCAGAGATTATTATCCATATTACTTAGATCAAAATTTTTGATTGTGAGACGTTAAGAGGATGTGTACTCTTCCCTGTTTGGTAAGCCGGTATTAGGCAGAGGTTAAGCAGGAAAAAGTTGAATTTGGAAAGACGCTCTTCACTCTATGGAAATGTGTCTGATAATTTCCCATATGTTAGACGGAGTGCTACCTAAGCTAACAGATAGTACAATAAGGGTCAGCTAAGAACGCTCAAAAAAAGTGCCTCTACGCGCTGGAAATGCCCTTGTTAAAAGCGTCCAATAAGGGCCCCATAATCAACGTACTACTTCTGTAAACATGAGAAAGCCCAACTGATTGGTTGGGCTTTCTCATGTTTGACGAGTTGCTTTAGCTTCCATATCTTGAATAAGTAGCATTC
>Ga0160427_10000510_pt1 | contig 23735 bp, 18 predicted proteins | sample SolpanmetagenomL_FD_108194 | JGI IMG/M metagenome (GOLD analysis project Ga0160427, IMG submission 108194) | Solar panel surface microbial communities from Lawrence Berkeley National Laboratory, California, USA - L | ecosystem: Engineered > Built environment > Solar panel > Unclassified ...
CTGAGCCACCGCTAACGCGCTCAGCTACTTACCGATAGATTTCGGGTTTTCTGCCGCATAACTCGCGTGGTGCGAGGGCCGGTAAACTGCGTCTCTTTCCTAAGTTTTCCTCTTTACTAATGACAATACGGGTTGCGACAGCAGCAGACGCGCAGTACGCGGACTTGCTGTGTCAATGGTACATCGAATCGGCCAAGCAGCGCGGCACCGGCATCGCCAAGCGCGAGCCGGAGTACGTGAAGTCTAAAATGCTGCAAGGCAACGCCGTAATTGCGTTTGTGGACGACGAGCTAGCGGGGTTCTGCTACATCGAAACCTTCGAGAGCGGCAAGTTTGTGGCCAATTCGGGCCTCGTGGTAAACACCGAACTGCGCAAGCACGGCCTGGGCCGCGCCATCAAGCGCGCAGTGTTCCGGCTCTCACGCACCAAATACCCGGACGCCAAGATTTTCGGCATCACCACCAGCCTGGCAGTGATGAAAATCAACAGCGACTTGGGCTATAAACCGGTGACTTTCTCTGAGTTAACCACCAGCGAGGATTTCTGGAAAGGCTGCAAGAGCTGCAAAAACTTCGGCATCCTCATGGAAAACGAGCGCAAGATGTGCTTGTGCACGGGTATGGTTTTCGAAGACATCTCCGCGCCGCTGCCTGCGCCGGATGAGGAAGCGTAAACTGTGAAACGGAGTAGCTCTCCGTTTGGCGTCAGCGTTATTTATTCTACTGCTTACCAACGATTAACGGAGTACTACTCCGTTTTACAGACCATGAAGAAAAAGGCAATTGTAGCGTACAGCGGCGGCCTCGATACGTCGTACTGCGTGGTGAACCTCGTGCGCGAACACGACCTGGAAGTGCACACCGTTATCGTGAACTCGGGCGGTTTTTCGGCCGAGGAGCTGGTCGCCATCGAGAAGCGCGCCTACGAGTTGGGCTCGGTGAAGCACGAGGTGATTGACATTACCGAGCGCTTTTACCATGATTGCCTGCGCTACCTGCTGTTTGGCAACGTGTTGAAAAATGACACCTACCCCCTGAGCGTGAGTGCTGAGCGCATGTTTCAGGCACTCGCCATCGCGGAGTACGCCAAGCGCGAAAACGCTCAGTACATCGTGCACGGCAGCACTGGGGCCGGCAACGACCAGGTGCGCTTCGACGTGGCCTTCGCCGTTATTTCGCCTGATACCGAGATTATTACTCCCATCCGCGACCAGAAGCTGTCACGCCAGGCTGAGATTCAGTATTTGCAGGACCAGGGCTTCGAAATGAGCTGGGAGAAGGCTAAGTACTCCATCAACCGGGGTATTTGGGGTACCAGCGTAGGCGGCGTCGAAACGCTTACCTCGCGCCAAGCTTTGCCCGAGAGCGCCTACCCTACCCAGCTTTCCAAAACCGAGCCTAGCCAGTTGGAAATCACCTTCGAAAAAGGCGAGCCGGTAGCCCTGAACGGTCAGCGCATGGATGCTGTGTCACTCATTCAGCAGATTAACGACATTGCCGGGGCCTACGCCATCGGCCGCGACACGCACGTGGGCGATACCATTTTAGGCATCAAGGGCCGCGTGGGCTTTGAGGCTCCGGCAGCGCTGCTGCTCATCAAGGCGCACCATTTGCTGGAAAAGCATACGCTCTCGCGCTGGCAGCAGTTGCACAAGGAGCCGGTAGCCACCTGGTACGGTACGCTGCTGCACGAGGCACAGTACCTCGACCCCGCGATGCGCGACTTTGAAGCCTTCCTGGTGTCGTCGCAGGAGCGCGTGACGGGCACGGTGTTCGTGGAATTGCGCCCTTATCATTTCGAGCTGCTGGGCATCGAGTCGAAGTACGATATGATGCAGTCGAAGGTAGCGACCTATGGCGAAGAGAACAACGCCTGGGATTCGCGCGACGCGCGTGGCTTTATCAAAATCTTCGGCAACCAGTTGAAAATTCACGCTAGCCTGAACGATGAGCAAGTTGGTTAAGGCGGGCATCGTGGGCGGGGCTGGCTACACGGCCGGCGAGTTGGTGCGGCTGCTGCTGCACCACCCGCAGGTGGAAATCGGCGCGGTGGTAAGCTCAACGCAAGCCGGTCAGCCGCTACACTCGGTGCACGACGACCTGCTGGGCGACACCGACCTCACCTTCGCCAGCGAGTTGCGCGGCGATGAGGACGTAGTTTTTCTGTGCCTCGGCCACGGCAACTCCCGAGAGTGGCTGCTGAAAACGACGCTGCCAGCCACCACGAAAGTCATTGACCTAAGCAATGATTTTCGCCTGGCAGCCGACCGCGACGTAGCCGGCCGCCACTTCGTGTACGGCCTGCCGGAAGCCAACCGCGAGCAGATTCGCACGGCCGATAGCATTGCCAATCCGGGCTGTTTTGCTTCGGCCATCCAATTAGCGCTGCTACCCTTGGCGGCGGCCGGACACCTCCAGGAAGCGGTGCACGTATCGGCCATTACGGGCTCAACGGGTGCGGGCCGGGGCCTGGTCGAAACGACCGGTTACACCTGGCGTACGGGAAACGTATCGGTATATAAAGCCTTCACGCATCAGCACTTAGGGGAAATTGGCGAAACCCTGGTGAGCTTGCAGCCCAGCTTCGAGCAGCCGATTAACTTCATTCCTTACCGGGGCAATTTTACCCGTGGCATCTTCGCATCAGTTTATACTACTTGCGAACTTTCAATACCAGAAGTACAAAAAATGTACTCTGATTATTATCAGGATGCACCATTCACGGTAGTTTCGGAGAAGGAAATTCATCTGAAACAGGTAGTTAACACCAACAAGTGTTTGCTGCACGTGGAGAAACACGGCAACCAGCTGTTGATTACTGCGGCCCTCGATAACCTACTGAAAGGTGCGTCGGGCCAAGCCATTCAGAATATGAACCTGCTATTTGGGCTGCCGGAAACGATGGGCCTGCAAAGCAAAGCTTCTTTCTTTTAGCCATGAATCTATTCGACGTTTACCCGCTGGTAAATATCACGCCCGTCAAGGCGCTGGGTGCCAAACTCTGGGACGACAAGGGCCAGGAATACCTGGATTTTTACGGCGGCCACGCCGTTATTTCCATTGGCCACAGCCACCCGCACTACGTGCAGCGCCTCACCGAGCAGCTGCAAAACATTGGCTTCTACTCCAACTCGGTGCAGATTCCGATTCAGCGCGAGCTAGCCACGAAGCTGGGCCAGGTGTCGGGCTACGACGACTACGCGCTGTTCTTGTGCAACTCGGGGGCCGAAGCCAACGAAAACGCGCTGAAACTAGCGTCTTTCCACACCGGTAAAACCCGCGTGCTCGCTTTCAAAGGCGCGTTTCACGGCCGCACCTCGGGCGCGGTAGCCGCCACGGACAACGCCAAAATTGTGGCGCCCTTCAACGCGGGCCACGCCATCAGCTTCCTAGCCTACGACCTGGCGGCCGTAGAAACGGCCCTGCAAGCCGGCGACGTGTGCGCCGTGATTATCGAGCCAATTCAGGGAGTAGGCGGCATCATTATGCCTTCCGACGAATTCCTGCAAGGGCTGGCCGGGCTGAGTAAGCAGTACGGCGCACTCCTGATTGCCGATGAAGTGCAGAGTGGCTACGGCCGTAGCGGCAAGTTTTTTGCGCATCAGCACGCCGGTATTCAGCCCGACATTATTTCGGTAGCCAAGGGCATGGGCAACGGCTTCCCCATCGGCGGCATCCTTATTGCCCCCGAGTACAAGGCGTCTTACGGCTTGCTGGGTACCACCTTCGGCGGCAACCACCTGGCCTGCGCTGCTGCGCTGGCCGTGCTCGAAGTCATGGAGGAGGAACACCTGCTGGACCACGCCGCCGAGATGGGCGACTACCTCCGCACCGAGTTGCTCGCCCACGCCGGGGCTGAGGAAATTCGGGGCCGCGGCTTGATGGTAGGCATCAAATACGACTTCCCCATTAAGAAAATCCGCGACAAGCTATTGTCCGATTTTCACATTTTCGTCGGCAATGCCTCGGACCCCACGGTGCTGCGGCTATTGCCGCCGCTGAACATCACAAAGGCCGAGGTTGACCGGTTTTTGCAAGCGTTATATGCGCTGACGGAGAAATCGGTTGAAGTCATTCAGCAAGCATCAGCACTGGATTAAAAGGATGAAGAGACGCAATATTTTGCGTCTCTTCGTTTATCGGCCTACCTCAGCAATGACGCCTATTAACATCGTTGGCAACGATGAAGACGCAATAACTTTGCGTCTCTAAAACAGCAATAACTTAGATGTCCCAGACAGTAAAACTAGTTCTCGAAGACGGCACCGAAATCCAAGGCGAATCCTTCGGCGCGTTCACCTCCGCCGCTGGCGAAGTGGTGTTTAGCACGGCCATGACCGGCTACCCCGAAAACCTCACCGACCCGTCCTTCGCCGGCCAGATTCTGGTGCTCACCTACCCCATGGTGGGCAATTACGGCGTGCCAGGCGAAGACCTGTATGAGTCGATTTCCAAGATTTTCGAATCGGATAAAATTCACATTGCCGGGCTAGTAGTGAACTACTATTCCGAGGAGCACAGCCATTGGAACGCAGCCAAAAGCCTCGGCGACTGGCTGAAGGAGTACAACATCCCCGGCATCTTCGGCGTCGACACCCGCATGCTTACCAAAAAGCTGCGCGAGAAAGGCGCCATGCTAGGCAAAATCGTGGCCGAAACGGATGTGCCCCTGCACGACCCCAACCTCGACAACTTGGTGGCGCAGGTGAGCCCGGCCGGCGTGCAGCACTACGGCAGCGGCCAGCACAAAATCGTGCTCGTGGACTGCGGCACCAAAACCAACATCATCCGCTGCTTCTTGGAGCGCGACGTGGAGTTGATTCGCGTACCCTGGGACTACGATTTCACGACCCTCGACTACGACGGTCTGTTCCTGAGCAACGGCCCCGGTGACCCCAAAATGTGCGAAGCCACCATCGGCCACCTGCAAACGGCGCTAGGCCAGGACAAGCCGATTTTCGGCATCTGCCTGGGCAGCCAGCTTATGGGCCTAGCGGCGGGCGGCGACACCTTCAAGCTGAAATACGGCCACCGCAGCCACAACCAGCCTGTGAAGCTCACCGGCACCCAGCACTGCTATATCACCAGCCAAAACCACGGCTTCGCAGTAGATACCGAAACCCTACCCGCCGAGTGGGACATGCTTTTCGAGAACCTGAACGATGGTACCTGCGAAGGCATCAAGCACAAAACCAAGCCGTTCTTCTCCACCCAGTTTCATCCCGAAGCCGCTGGTGGCCCGCAGGATACCGAGTTTCTGTTTGATGACTTTTTGAAAGCTGTGGTGGAGTACAAGGATACTCAATCGAAATAAAAGTATCGTCATGCTGAGCTGAGCGCAGCGAAGTCGAAGCATCTGTACGCTTCGTTGAGGCAGAAACTTATTTCACGAAAGTATTATGCGGCACGATGATTTACCTGAGCGATGGAAGGCCAAATTGCAGGATTACTTAATCCAAAAAGGTAACGAGAATAGAAGTCTCAGCGCTTTCGATTTCCCTCTTAATACGATTATTCATATCAAATTTGATGACGAATCAAGGGCTGCCTTTAAATATGCCTTTGTGATAGAGGCTCCTGAGCTTCGGGAAGTAGGGTTATTTAGCGAACATTGTGGTTATCATATTTTTAGTTCTCTCGGCTTAGAGATACACCTTGAAGATAACCGATAGCATCCCTTCTTACGATGCAGCATGTACGTCTACACCCTAACCAATCAAACCCAAACCGTTCTGTACATCGGCATTTCAAACGACCTCACGCGGCGACTGTACGAGCACAGCAGCGGCCAGGGCGATGCCGGGTACCGGACGATATCAAACCACTCTACTTGTATACTTTGAAATAGCACCTGATGCCCCGCAGGCCATAGCGCGGGAAAGCAGTTGAAAGGCTGGACACGCCGAAAGAAAGACGCACTGATTGCGACGTTTAATCCGACTTGGCAGACCATTGATTTAGAAACGTGGGAAAGCTAACCACAACGAAGCGGTAGAGATGCTTCGACTTCGCTGCACTTCGCTCAGCATGGCGTTCACTCCCGCCCGACGTTCCTTTTTGAACATATCCCTTAGAATGAACAAACCCAACAAAGTTCTCATCCTTGGTTCCGGCGCGCTGAAAATTGGCGAGGCCGGGGAGTTCGATTATTCCGGCTCGCAGGCCCTCAAGGCGCTGAAGGAGGAAGGCATCCGCACCATCCTCATCAACCCCAACATTGCTACTGTACAAACGTCGGATAACATTGCCGACGACGTGTACTTCCTGCCCGTGACGCCTTACTTCGTGGAGGAGGTCATCAAAAAAGAGCAACCCGATGGCATTCTGGTGGCCTTTGGTGGTCAAACGGCGCTGAACTGCGCCGTGGCGCTGTACCGGGCCGGTGTATTTGAGAAATACAACGTGAAGGTGCTGGGCACGCCCGTGCAGAGCATCATCGACACCGAAGACCGGGATATTTTCAAGGAGAAGCTGGAGCAGATTGGCGTGCTCTCGGCCCGCAGCGTGGCCGTGACGACGATGGACGACGCGCTGGCGGCAGCCGAGAAAATCGGCTTTCCCATTATCGTGCGGGCGGCGTTTGCGCTGGGTGGCCTGGGCAGCGGCTTCGCCAACAACATGGACGAGCTGCGAACGCTGGCCCAAAAATCCTTCACTACTTCCGACCAGATTCTGGTGGAAGAATCCTTGAAGGGCTGGAAGGAAGTGGAGTACGAAGTGGTGCGCGATGCCTATGATAACTGCATCACGGTCTGCAACATGGAGAACTTCGACCCCATCGGCATCCACACCGGTGAGAGCATCGTGGTGGCCCCGTCGCAGACGCTGAGCAACCGCGAGTACCATAAGCTACGCAGCATCGGCATCCAGACTATTCGCCACTTAGGCATCGTGGGCGAGTGCAACATTCAGTACGCGCTGGACCCCGTTTCGGAGGATTACCGCGTGATTGAGGTGAATGCGCGCCTGTCGCGCTCCTCAGCGCTGGCTTCTAAGGCCACGGGCTACCCGCTGGCCTTCGTGGCCGCCAAGCTGAGCTTGGGCTACTCGCTGGCCGAGCTCAAAAACAGCGTGACGCAGACGACTTCGGCCTTCTTCGAGCCGGCGCTCGACTACGTGGTGGTGAAGCTGCCGCGCTGGGATTTGGGCAAATTCGCGGGCGTTAACCGCCAGATTGGCAGCGCTATGAAGAGCGTAGGCGAGGTGATGGCCATCGGCAAATCCTTCGAGGAAGCCATTCAGAAAGGCCTGCGGATGCTGGACACCGGCAAGCGCGGCTTCGTGGCCAACCGGCCCGAAGAAGACCTGGATAACGCCGCCATCGACCAGCTCCTGAGCGAGCCGAACGAGGAGCGCATCTTCGCCATCAACAGCGCGTTTGAGGCCGGCTACACGCTGGAGCAAGTGCACGAGCTGACCAAGATTGACCATTGGTTTTTGCAGCGCCTCTACGGCATTTTTGAGCTGAGCAACCAACTCGCCACTGGCCACAGCGCGGGCGTGGATGGACTGGAAACCAAGCTGCTGCGCGAAGTAAAGAAGGCCGGTTTCTCCGACCAGCAGATTGCCGTGAAGCTGCTGGGCGAGGGCGATATCAAGGCCGACGAGCTCCTGGTGCGCACCCGCCGCAAGGCCCTGGGCGTGCTGCCCGTGGTAAAGCAGATTGACACGCTGGCGGCCGAATTCCCGGCCAAAACCAACTACCTCTACACCACGTACCACGGCACCGAAAACGACCTCACGCGCGAAACCGCGCAGTCGGTGGTGGTGCTGGGCTCGGGCGTGTACCGCATCGGCTCGTCGGTGGAGTTTGACTGGTGCGGCGTGCAGGCCGTGCAAACGGCGGCAGCCGAAGGCTACAAAACCATCATCATCAACTACAACCCCGAAACCGTTTCGACCGACTACGACGTGTCGGACCGGCTGTATTTCGAGGAGTTGAGCTTTGAGCGGGTGATGGACATCCTGGACTTTGAGCAGCCCGGCGGCGTCATTCTGAGCACCGGTGGCCAGATTCCCAACAACCTCGCCACCCGCCTCGAAGAAGCCCACGCGCCCATCCTGGGCACCTCGGCCGCCCGCATCGACGAGGCCGAGAACCGCCACAAATTCAGCAGCATCATGGACGAGCTGGGCATTGCTCAGCCGCGCTGGAAGGAGCTGACCTCGCTCGGGGCCATGCAGGAATTTGTAAAGGAAGTCGGGTTCCCGGTACTCATCCGGCCGAGCTACGTGCTGTCGGGCGCGGCCATGAACGTGGTTTCCAATAACTTCGAGCTGGAAGAATTCCTGAAAGCTGCCAAGGAAGTAAGTGCCGAATACCCGGTGGTAGTGTCGGAGTTCATCCAGGAAGCCAAGGAAATTGAGCTAGATGCGGTGGCCGACCACGGCGAAATCATCAGCTACGCCATTTCCGAACACGTCGAGTTTGCGGGCGTGCACTCCGGCGACGCCACCATGTACTACCCACCCCAGCGGGTGTACGTGGGCACCATTCGCAAGCTCAAAATCATTGCGGAGAAGATTGCCAAGCGCTACGAAATCAGCGGCCCGTTCAACATCCAGTTTCTGGAGAAAAACGGTGTTATCCGTGTAATTGAGTGCAACGTGCGCGCCTCGCGCAGTTACCCCTTCGTATCGAAAATCTCGGGCAACAACCTCATTCAAAAGGCCACGCAAATCCTGCTGGGTAAGAAAGTGGAACGTGATGAGAGCGAGCGCGTTTATGACCTGCCCTTCGTAGGTGTGAAGGCCCCGCAATTCTCCTTTACCCGCCTGCCGGGCGCCGACCCGGTGCTGCGCGTAGACATGGTGAGCACCGGCGAAGTCGGCTGCCTGGGCGACACCGCCGAGGAGGCTCTGCTGAAATCGATGCTGAGCGTGGGCTACAAAATCCCGCAGAAATCCGTGCTCATTTCCGGCGGTCCCATTCAGTCGAAATTGGCCCTGCTCTCGGCCACCGAGCTGCTCGTCAAAAAAGGCTACCAGATTTACGCTACCCAGGGCACGCACCGCTTCTTCGCCGAAAACAACGTGCCCAGCAGCCTCCTCTTCTGGCCCGACGACCACGTGGAGCCCAACGTGCTGACGTATTTGAAAGAGAAGAAAATCGACTTGGTTATTAACATCCCCAAGAACTTGTCGAAAGGCGAGCTGGATAACGACTACAAAATCCGCCGCACGGCCGTAGATTTTGCCATCCCGCTGCTGACGAATGCCCGACTGGCGAAGGCGTTCATTCAGGCCTTTTGCACGCTGGACATGAAGGACTTGAAGATTAAGAGCTGGAACGAGTACAAGGCGATGTAACTGTTGCTGCGCCTCGAACCAAACAGTATCAGGTAGCAAGGTGCGAGGCCGCTTGGCTTCGCACCTTGTTTTTTGCAGTTTATTTTAATTATTCGCGGGCGGTGACTTCCGCGCTATTTCATGAAAAATTTCCTTTCCTTCGCCGATGCGGGCGACTATAAAGCGCTGCTTAACCAAGCCTTGGAGATTAAGAAGAATCCCTTTGGCTACCAGCACGTTGGGCGCAACAAAACTGTTGGGCTAATATTTTTCAACCCCAGCTTGCGCACGCGCCTGAGCAGCCTGAAAGCGGCTTACAACTTGGGCGCGCAAGCCTGGGTACTGAACGCCGGCACGGATTCTTGGACGCTGGAAATGGCCGACGGCGCCGTGATGAACGGCTCGACCCAGGAGCACATCAAGGACGCCATTGCGGTGATGAGCCAGTACTGCGATGTGCTGGGTGTGCGCACGTTTCCCACGCTCAAGGACAAGGAGGCCGACTACAGCGAGGAGGTAATGAGCAAGATTCTGCAATACGCTACGGTGCCGGTTATCAGCCTGGAAAGCGCCACCCTGCACCCTTTGCAGTCGTTTGCTGACCTCATTACGGTGGCCGAAACCAAGCAGAAAGAGCGCGTGAAAGTAGTGCTGACCTGGGCGCCACACGTGCGCGCCCTGCCGCAGTGCGTGCCCAACTCGTTCTGCGACTGGTTTTCGGAAATTGACTGGGTGGACTTCGTCATCACCCACCCGCACGGCTACGAGCTGGACCCCAAATTCACGAAGGGCGCCCGCATCGAGTACGACCAGCGCAAGGCCCTGGAAGGTGCCGACTACGTGCAGGCCAAAAACTGGAGCAGCTACCGCGACTACGGCCAGGTGCTCAGCAACGACCCCAGCTGGATGCTCACGCCCGAGCACATGCGCCTCACCGACGACGCCAAGTTTATCCACTGCCTGCCCGTGCGCCGCAACGTGGAAGTATCGGACGCCGTGCTCGATGCGCCGGGCTCGCTCATCATTCAGGAGGCGGGCAATCGGACGTTTTCGATGCAGACGGTGCTGCACGAACTGCTGAAATAAGTTAAAAGCTGCCAAACGCTGGCGTGAGTTGCCCTGCGCTGAACTCGCGCCAGCCCTACCCTTATGGATTTCACTATTGCAATTCGCCCTATTGCGCCCGGCGACAATGCGGCGCTAGCCCGCGCCGTGCGCGAAACGCTCACCGAGTTTGGCGCCGCCAAGCTTGGCACCGCCTATTACGACGAAGCCACCGACCACCTCTACGAGCTATTCAGCCAAACGGCACGCAGCGCCTACTTCGTGGCGGAGCTGAACGGCGAGGTACTGGGTGGCGGCGGCATCTTCCCCACCGAAAACCTGCCCGCCGATACCGTGGAACTAGTGAAGCTCTACCTACTGCCCGCCGCGAGGGGCCGGGGTGTGGGGAAGGCGCTCATCAGCCACTGCCTGGCGGCCGCCCGCGCCAACGACTACGCCCGCATCTACCTCGAAACCACTGAGGAGCTGACCCAGGCCATTCCGCTTTATGAGAAGCTGGGCTTCAGCTACCTCCCGGCGGCGCTGGGTGACAGCGGCCATTTCGGCTGCCAGATTTGGATGATTAAGGCTGTTTGATTTTTCTGGCCGCTTGGATTATGGCGCCTGTTGTGCTTAGCTAGCATTCGCTTGCGCCGCACGACAGGCGCTTTTTTGTATAATGCAGCCCGTTATTCCCATTTTATTCGCAGCCGTAGTCGGCATGGGCCACGCCTTTGAGCCCGACCACCTGCTAGCCGTGAGCACGCTCGTCACGCGCCACGACCGGCTAGGCCCGGCGCTGAAGGACGGGCTGTTTTGGGGCCTGGGTCACACCACGATGCTGGTGCTTTTTGGGTCCATCATCATCTTTAGCCGGGCTACCTGGCTACACTCGGGCTACTTAGAAGCGGCAGTAGGGGTCATGCTCATTGGTCTGGGCATTGGCCGCTTGCTGGATAAGAATTCGTATCAGTCGTTTCAGAAGCCCAAGCAGCAGGCAGGGTTTGCCTATACCGTGGGGCTGGTGCACGGACTGGCGGGTAGCGGCGCGCTGGTGCTGGCGGTGCTGGGCGCCATTCCGCAGCCTGTTTGGGCGGTGGCGTATATTCTGGTATTTGGGCTAGGGTCGGTGCTCGGCATGCTGGCCGCCGTAGGGCTGATGCACTTGCCTTTCACGCAACGGATGCGCGTGGGCAAGCGGTTGCGGGCCAGTGCGGTGGTGCTGTCATCGGCCCTGAGCGTGGGATACGGTGGCTGGCTGGTGTGGGCGAATGTATAGCCCTAGGCTGCCGTGGGCTCAATAATGGTGTAGCGGAAGGGGCCGCCGTGCGTGGCGGCGTGTGCCACCGCCTCATTGGCCTGGTCGAGCGGGAAGCTACTGACTTCCAGCCCATCGAGCGGCAGCAGACCAGCGCGGATGAGCGCCATGAGCTTGGCGGGGGCATCGCGGGGGCACATGTACTGGCCCTTCACGGTGATACTGTTGCGCATGAGGTGCGCGTAGTTCAGGGTGAGACCTACCCGCAGCCCACCCATTAGCACTACGGTGCCATTGGCCCGCACGGTGCGAGCGGCCGCCTCCACGGGAGCAGCATCGGGCAGGGGCAGCAAGATATCGAGTACCAAATCGATGGGGCCGGGGGCGGCTTGGCGCATGCGCTGCTCATCAGTGGTCGAGTCGCCGGTGAGCGTGACGGGCACCACGCGGGGGCCGAAGCGGTGCACCAAGTCGGCCAGTACAGTTTCGTTGCGGCCAGGCGCTACTACGCAGGCGGCACCCATCGCTAGGGCTACCGCTACGCCGGCACTGCCAAAATGGCCCGTAGCCCCGCTGATGAGCACGGTTTGGCCCGCTTGCAAGTTGCCCGCTAGTAGGCCGCCGTAGGGCACTAGCATAGTGAACAAGGCCGCTAGCCGACTGGCCTCGGCGGCCTCGAGCGGGCCTAGGGGCAGGGCGTTTTCGAGGGGTATCAGCACTTGCTCGGCAAAGGCACCGTGCCGAAAATGCGATTGCAGGCGCTGAGCGCCAGGCGAGGGCGCAATCCAGCCTTGCAGCATGATGTCGGGGGTAGCCACTCCGTCGCGGGCGCGCACTGTGGGGTCGCAGAGCACCCAGTCGCCGGGCGCGAGGCGGGTAGCGTCGGGGCCCACGGCACGCACCCTGCCAATGGCCCCTACCCCAATAGCTAGCGGCAGCAGCAGCGGGTACTGCCGGGCGCCGCTCAGCACCTCGTTGGTGTAGGAGAGCACCGGTGCTACCACTAAGTCCACGACGGCCTCACCCGCGCCAGGGAGCGGGTCGGGTAGTTCTTCGATAACCAGCGGCGTGTTAAACGCCCGTAAAACGGCAGCTTTCATATGGCAGCTTCTCAAATTTAATGGGCTGCAAAAGTGCCGGGCGGGCGCGTTACCAAATGGTAAAAAAGTTAATCTAGGGCAGACCTCACACCTCGGCCCGACGCAGGCGGCTCAGCGACTGTGGGGTGATGCCCAGGTACGAAGCAAGCATGTGCTGGGGCACGCGGCGGGCTACTTCGGGCTGCCGCACCAGCAAGGTGTGGTAGCGGGCGGTGGCATCCTGGCCTAGGTAGGCGCGCTGCATCGTCAGCTTTTCCGCTAGCTCGTGCCGAATAAGACGCAGCAAAATTTCGGGTAGGTAGGGCAGTTGCTCGTTGAGGGCCGCCAGCCGGGTGTGCGTCATGGCTAGCACCTGCACCGGGCACGCGGCCTGAATGCGCACATGGCTGGGCACCTGCTGCTCAAAGCTGGTGAGCAGCGTACACAGCTGGCCTTCGCACCGAAACGAATGCGTCACCTCCTGGCCCGGCCCCGACTGGTCGACCAAGCGCAACACGCCTTGTTCCACAAAAAACAGCTCCTCGCACACGGCACGCGGGGCCGTCAGCCACTCGCCCTCGGCTACTGCGCGCCGATGCCAAGCCGCCAGCAGCGTGGCCTGGTCGGCGGGCGGGATAGCGCCGAATTCTTGCAAGCAAGCGAGAAGCGAAACGGACATACGCAGGAGGCCGGACCGGTAGCAGCGCGGCCCTCTAACATACGCTACTAGCCCGCCACCGGCCAGACTATCCTTGTAATTGCTATCCGGCCGCCTACTTTAGCACTCCGCACCTCCCCTAGCGCCATGCACCTCGCCCCCAAAGACCTCGACAAACTTGTGCTGCACCAGGCCGGCGTAGTGGCTCAGAAGCGCTACGCCCGCGGCCTGCGCCTCAACTACCCCGAGGCTGCCGCCCTGCTCGCCACTCAGCTGCTGGAGTTTATCCGCGACGGTGAGTCGGTGGCCACGCTTATGGACAAGGGCAAGCAGCTCCTGGGCTTCGCCGACGTGCTGGATGGCGTGGCCGAGTTGCTGGCCGAGGTGCAGGTAGAGGGTACTTTCCCTGACGGCACTAAGCTCGTGACCGTGCACCAGCCCATTTGCCGCGAGCACGGCGCGCCCGAGCTGGCCCTCTACGGCAGCGGCCTCGTGCGGCAGCCAGCGGCCCCGGTGCCCACTCCGGCAGCTGTGGTGCCCGGCGAGTACCTACTGGCCGACGGTGACTTGATTCTAAACGATAACCGCGAAGTAATTGAGCTGGAGGTGCTCAACCGGGGCGACCGGCCGGTGCAGGTGGGCTCGCACTACCCCTTCTTCGAAACCAACGCAGGCCTGGACTTTGACCGGGCAGCGGCCTTTGGCTTCCGGCTCAACATCCCGGCCGGCACAGCGGTACGCTTCGAGCCGGGCGAGCGCAAGCGCGTGCAGCTAGTAGCCCTGGCCGGCGAGCGCCGCGTGTACGGCGGCAACGGCTGGATTGATGGCCCGCTCGATGAAGCCAGCAAGCAACAAGCGCTGGGGAAGCTTTAGAATCAAGGTTTGTAACGACTTATGAGTTCGTATTTTGTCCTTTGGCCTAATGACTGGTGCAAACTCTTAGCGCAAGCTAATGATGCTGGACCACTACAAGTAGTCTATGGTGGACCTCATGCCTCTGTTCCTTCTTTAGGAAAAGTCAAGGTTGGCGACATCATTTATCCTATCACTATAAAAAGCGGCCAACTATTTATAATCGGCAGGATGCAAGTTGAGCGCATCACACAAGCTGAGGTTTATTTACAGGAGCAGAATATAAATCGGCTTGATAACAATCTGTGGGATACTTCAGCACCAAAACTGATAAAACAGCAGCCTGAGCTAGGTCATCGTATTCCTCGGAGCTGCATCGACGATGCTGCTACTGGCAGCGGTACGTGTTTCAGATTCGACTTTCAGGTGCCAGCCGATACACTTAGCAACCTTGAGTTTGGGCCAAAGCCTGGACAAGAGAAAAGCCTTTCAGTTAATCAAGAAGGCAAAATTTCTCATGTGGCTTTCCAGGGTCATTTTCGCCGATTAAGTGTTGATTCAGCTACCCTAGTAGCCGACTTAATGCAAAAATTTTAGAGCACTTCAACAACTCGATTATGTCCCTACCCCTTTCTCGGCAGGCATATGCCGCTATGTATGGCCCGACCGTGGGCGACCGGGTGCGCCTCGGCGATACCGATTTGCTGATTGAAGTTGAGCGCGACTACTGCGTGTACGGCGAGGAATGCAAATTTGGCGGTGGCAAAACCCTGCGCGACGGCATGGGGCAGGCAGCAGGCATCGGGCAGGCCGACGCGCTCGACCTGCTGATTACCAACGCGCTGGTACTCGACTACACCGGCGTGTACAAGGCCGATGTCGGCATCAAGGGCGGGCGCATCGTGGGTATTGGCAAGGCGGGCAACCCGCACATCATGCCCGGCGTGGACCCGCGCCTGGTGGTGGGTGTGACTACCGAAGTGGTGGCCGGCGAGGGTCACATCCTCACGGCGGGCGGCATCGATTGCCACATCCACTTCATCTGCCCGCAGCAGATAACCGAGGCGCTGGCCTCGGGCGTGACCACGATGGTGGGCGGCGGCACCGGTCCGGCCGCTGGCACCACGGCCACCACCTGCACGCCGGGCGCATTTTACATCGAAATGATGCTCAAGGCCACCGACGCCTTCCCCATGAACTTCGGCTTCCTAGGTAAGGGCAACACCTCGAAGCCTGAGGGACTGGCCGAGCAGCTAGAGGCCGGGGCGCTGGGCTTTAAGCTGCACGAAGACTGGGGCACTACCCCCGCCACCATTGATAACTGCCTGACTATCGCCGACAAGTACGACGTGCAGGTGTGCATCCACACCGATACGCTTAACGAGAGCGGCTTCGTCGAAAACTCGGTGGCTGCCTTCAAGGGGCGCACCATCCACTCGTACCACACGGAGGGCGCGGGCGGTGGGCACGCGCCCGACATCATCAAAATTTGCGGCGAGCCCAACGTCATTCCGTCGAGCACCAACCCCACGCGGCCGTTTACGGTGAACACCATCGACGAGCACCTCGATATGCTGCTCGTGTGCCACCACCTCGACAAGAACATCCCCGAGGACGTGGCCTTTGCCGAGAGCCGCATCCGCCCCGAAACCATTGCCGCCGAAGATATTCTGCACGACCTAGGCGCGCTGAGCATCATCAGCTCCGACTCGCAGGCCATGGGCCGGGTGGGCGAGGTCATCATCCGCACCTGGCAAACGGCCCACAAGATGCGCCAGCAGCGCGGCCCCTTGCCCGAAGACGCCAACGCTCAGCGCCCGAACGACAACTTCCGCGCCCGCCGCTACGTGGCCAAGTACACCATTAACCCCGCCCGCGCCCACGGCATGGCCCACGAAATCGGTTCCATCGAAGTCGGCAAGCTGGCCGATTTGGTGCTCTGGAAGCCGGCTTTGTTCGGCTCGCGGCCCGAAATGATACTCAAGGGCGGCGTGATTGTGCAAGCCCAGATGGGCGACCCCAATGCCTCCATTCCAACGCCGCAGCCGTCGTTTTCGCGGCCTATGTTCGGGGCGTATGGCAAGGCTACCGGGCCGTGCTCGGTGGCGTTCGTGTCGAGCGCTTCGGTGGAGAAGGTGTCCACTGAATATGGCTTGGGCAAGCGCGTGCTGGCGGTGCAGGGCTGCCGCACGGTGGCTAAAAAGGACATGGCGCTGAACGACTACCTACCTACTATTTCGGTAGACCCGGAGACTTATCGCGTGATGGTCGATGGCGTGCACCTGACCTGCGAGCCGGCGCAGACGCTGCCATTGGCGCAACTGTATAATTTATTTTAGGCTTACTTTTCGCTCAAGATACCACCAGAGCCGCTGAATGGGTCAAGCAACTTTTTTCTCACAACTACTGTACATTTGCCAATAAATAAGGGCACCGACCTACCGGCCGATGCCCTTACCGAAACTACCTGAGCCAATGAGAGAGTAACAACAGGCCTGCGCCTTTTGCTACGCCTTTCAGAAGCTCAAAAACAAGCGGGACAAACCACTTAGTTAGCAGTTTCTTCGCGTTTTTCCATTCCATCTGGTCAGAAGTAGAAAGGGTTCCACGAAAACCCCCACACTTCTCGAAGCCCCGAACTGGTCCAACAGTCGGGGCTTCTCTATTAACAGAGTAGCCGCATGGCTGGGAGACTTACCAAACGCGAGTGTAACAAAGATAGCCGACGTTTTAAATGCCAAAGCGCTAGCAAAGCTTTTGGCTCTACTAGCGCTTTTTTCTTAAGGAAAAGGGTATCTTACTAAGTTACTTCGGGGCCAGGTCCGAGTTAGCCGGGCCAGCCAGCAAATGGCCGTAGGCATCAAAGCGCGAGCCGTGGCAGGGGCAGTCCCAGCTGGTTTCCAAGTCGTTCCAGTGCACTACGCAGCCCAGGTGCGGGCAGATGGCCGAGCACTCATGCACTTGGCCTTGCGGGTCTTTGTACACCGCCACTTTAGTGAGGCCGTGACGCAGCACGGCGCCGCTGCCGGGCTTTATTTCGTCGGCTGAGGCCACATCGCCGCCGGTTAGCAGTTCGGTGTAGTCGGCGGCTACCAGGGCATTTTCGCGGGCAAATTCTTTGACAGCCTCCGGCTTCAGGGTCACGCGGCCGGGGTCGTAGAGGTCGGCCCAGGGGTTGGGCTGGCCAAGGATGAGGTCGCGCAGCAGCATGGCGCCGAGCGTGCCGTGGGTCATGCCGTGGCCCGAGTCGCCGGTGATGATATACACATTTTCAGCATCGAGCGGATTGCGGCCAATGTAGCCCAGGCCATCGTTGGGCTCCAACACCTGGCCCGACCATCGGTACTCAATTCCCAGCAATTGGGGGAAGTGCGTGTGCGTCCACTCTTCGAGGCACGCCAGGCGCTCTTCGGGGTCGTCGTGGCCCGTTTTGTGGTCCTCGCCACCCACGATGAGCAAGTCAAAATCGGCCTCCTCAACGGTTTGCAGGCGAATGTAGTGGTAGGGGTCGGCCGTATCCCAGTACAGCGCCGTGGATACCGAGCCTTTGGGCACGCGCGCCGCCACCACGTAGGTGCGGTATGGGCCCTGCTTGGTGTGCATCACCACGCGGTCGTTGAAAGGCGAGTTGGTGGCGATAACCACCGCCTGCGCCTGCACCACAAAGTCTTCGGTAGTAGTTACGCTGGCCGGCTGGCCGCCGCTCACCTCCGTGGCGTGGGTGTGCGTGAAGACGCGCCCGCCCTGCGCCACGATGGCTTTAGCTAAGCCATTGAGGTACTTTACAATGTGAAACTGCCCCTGATTAGGAAAGCGCAGGCATTCGCCCGTTTTGAAGCCGGCAGTGCCCGAGTTGGGCAGCCATTCTACGGCAGTGAGGCCGGCGCGGTGGGCGGCTTCAAGCTCGTCTTGTAGCTCCTGGTGGGTGCCGTTTTTGGGCAGAAACAGGTAGCCGTCGAGGCGGGTAAAATCGCAGGCAATGCGCTCGTCCTTGGCTATTTGCTCAATCTGGTCAATGGCGGCCGAGTGGCTTTCGGCGGCTAGCCGGGCGCCATCCGGGCCAAATAGCTTTTCCAGCGTGCTGTACCGGTCGTCGAGGGCATTGGAGAGGTGAGCGGTGGTGCGGCCACTTTCGCCGCTGGCAATTTCGCCGTCTTCGAGCACTACTACCTTTTTGCCCGCTTTGCCCAACAAATACGCCGTAGTGAGGCCCGCAATACCAGCGCCTACCACGACCACATCGGCCATCGTGTTTTCGGTGAGCGAGGTGAAAGTGGGCCGGGCTGCCGCCGTCGGAAACCAACTCGATGCAGTAGCGCCAGAAGTGCGGGCAGGGTCAACAGAAACAGCCATGAGAAACGAGAAAAGTGGGAATAATACCGCTGGAAGTACGCCCGCCGCCCGCAAAGCGTTAAGGCCGAGCTTTTACCCAGGCCAGCCTCGTAATCCGGCAGGAGCGCAGCAAGCAGCCCAGACTTTATAGTCCACCTTTGATAGCCAAAAGCACGCTACCCGGCCGCCGGCTACAAAGTCCACGCGCCTGCTGCCTAGCGGAGCCAGGCCGTAGCTTTCGGTCCGAAGCTTACTGCCATGCCCCACCTCGCCCGCTTGCTCCACCTCGCCGATTCGGCGCTGCCTACCGGCTCTTTCGCCTATTCCTACGGCCTGGAGAGCAGCCTCACCTTCGGCCTCATCCGCACCGAAACGGAGTTTCGGGCTTACCTCTATTCGTTTCTTCAGCAAGCAGTTGGCTTCGACTTGCCGTTCATTACATCAGCAGCAGCGGGAGCTAGCCAGGGCCTGGAACTGCTGCTGCTCGAATACGACGCCCAGCTGCTCACGCCGGCGCTGCACCGCGCTAGCCTCACGCAGGGCAAAAACTGGCTGAAGCTACTGGCCACCTTTTACCCCGAGGCGGGGCTAGCCGAGCTGGGCCGCGAGCTGTCGCAGCAAGAATTACCCGCGCATTTTGTGCCGCTATTTGGGCTGAGCTTGGGGAAAGCCGGCTTCGCGCTACCCGCTATTCAGGCTACTTATCTGCACCTGGCCTTGCGCGACCAGCTGAGCGCGGCCATCCGGCTGGGGTTCATCGGGCCGATGGCGGGGCACTTATTGCAACACGATTTTTACGGCATTTTTGAGAGTTTGCTGGATTCGGCCGATATTCGGCCCTACACCGAGGCCACGCGCTGTACTTTATTACTCGATGTGGCCCAAATCCTGCACGACGACATTTACTCGCGACTATTTCAGAATTAATCTGTAGCGCGGACTTTCAGCCCCAAGTACCAGGCACCTCGACGCACAGCCTAAAAGTCCACGCCACCTCCCACCCCCACCTATGGCCTTCGTCGATAAACTCGCCTTGCTGCTGCACGGCCACAGCCACGAGGCGCTGGAGTCGCCCGGCGACTTTGCGGCCCGCGAAACACGGCGGCTGCCACCCTACCGCAACTTCCGCAAGCGGGCCTTCACCGTGGGCATTGGCGGGCCGGTGGGCACCGGCAAAACGGCGCTGCTCAAGGCGTTGTGCGAAAACCTGCGCAACGACTACCGCCTCGGCGTGGTCACCAACGACATCTTCACCCGCGAAGATGCTGAGTTTCTCATCCGCGAAAGCGCCCTCACCGCCGACCGCATCGTGGGCGTCGAAACCGGCGGCTGCCCCCACGCCGCCATCCGCGAGGATATTTCGCTCAACATGGACGCGCTCGAAGGACTGATGCAGCGCTTTGATAATCAGCTAGATTACCTGTTCGTAGAGAGCGGCGGCGACAACCTGGCTGCCCACTTCAGCCGCGAGCTGGTCGACTACTCGGTTTACGTCATTGATGTATCGGGCGGCGACAAGATTCCGCGCAAGGGTGGGCCGGGTATTACGCAGTCCGACTTGCTAGTTATCAATAAGATAGACCTGGCCCCCCTCGTGAAGGCCGACCTAAGCGTGATGGACCGCGATTCAAAAAAAATGCGCGGCGATGGCCCTTTTGTATTTGCCCGCGCCTCCGATGGCCATAACTTAGCCGCCATTATCGACCACTTGCACGCAGCCAAGGCGCAAGCCTACGCCGCCGTGCGCGAAGACCGCCGCTAGCCCAGCGGCGTAAGCTGAGCTTCAGCGCCGTATCTTACTTCTGCGGTTTGCGCACCCACTGCGCCAGCCGCCCCGGCGCTGGCCAACTTCCTCGGCCGGCGCCCCGCTCTCTACCCGCTCCCTCCCCTCCCCCACCCCTCACGGATGCCGATTTTCGGCACTAGCCTCGCTGTTTTTTCGAAAGCAGCTTGGGGCCAGCGCTGCGAAGCCGTGTCCGGCCAGGGAGTAGCGCAGACTTTGTAGTCCGCGTTCGCACCTGGCAATTTTCTTTCAAGACGCGGGCTACCAAGCCTGCGCTACAGATGCTCACTCGCTCACTGCTACTTGATTATGACCACGCCCACCCTATACCGGCCCGAGTTTGAGCACGATGCGTGCGGCACGGGCTTCATCACCTACATCGACGGGCGCAAGAGCCACCAGATTGTGGCCGACGCCCTCACCATGCTCGCCAACATGGAACACCGCGGGGCCTGCGGCTGCGACTCCGACTCGGGCGACGGCGCGGGCGTGCTCATTCAACTGCCGCACTGGTTTTTGCTGGAGGAGGGCGTGAAGCACGGCATCCGGCTGCCCGAGCCGGGTAACTATGGCGTGGGCATGGTATTTTTTCCGAAGAAGGAGAAGCTGCGCGAGGGCGCCCGAGCCATTATTGCGGCGGCGGCGCAGCGGCTGGGTATTCCGGTGCTGGGCTACCGGCCGGTACCGGTGCGTACGGAGGGCATCGGCGTCACGGCGCTGTCGGCCGAGCCGGCAATGGAGCAGCTGTTTCTGGGCCGGCCCGCTGGGCTCGCTACCGAGGCCGATTTTGACCGCAAGCTTTACGTGCTACGGCGGCTCATCATCAAGAACTTGAACGAGCAATTGCCGGCCGCGCTCGACGCGTTTTACTTCGCTTCGCTTTCGTGCCGCACCATCGTGTATAAAGGCCAGCTGACCACGTTTCAGGTTGGCATGTACTTTCCCGACCTCAGTGATGAGCGCGTGACCTCAGCTTTCGGGCTGGTACACTCGCGCTTCTCCACCAACACCATGCCCTCCTGGAAGCTGGCCCAGCCGTTTCGCTACCTGGCTCATAATGGGGAGATTAACACGCTGCGCGGCAACCTGAACTGGTTTTTTGCCGGCCTGCCCACGTATACTTCGCCCTACTTTTCGGCCGAAGAAATGCAGATGCTGCTGCCGGTCATCGACCCCTGGCAGTCGGACTCGGCATGCCTCGATAACATCGTGGAGCTGCTCACCCACTGCGGGCGCTCGCTGCCCCACGTGCTGATGATGCTGGTGCCCGAGGCCTGGGACGGCAACGAGCAGATGGACCCGCTCAAAAAGGCATTCTACGAGTTCCACGCCACCTTTATGGCCCCCTGGGACGGCCCGGCCGCCCTTAACTTTACCGATGGTAACCTAGTAGGTGCCATGCTCGACCGCAACGGCCTGCGCCCACTGCGCTACGCCATCACCAGCGATGGCCGCGTACTCGTGGCCTCGGAGGCGGGCACGCTGCCCATCGCGCCGGAGACGATTATTAAGAAAGGCCGCTTGCAGCCCGGTAAGATGTTTGTGGTGGACATGGCCGCCGGCCGCATCCTCACCGACCGCGAAATTAAGGCGCAAGCCGCTGGGCAACAGCCCTATGGCACCTGGCTGGACAATTACCAGATTCAGATGGCCGACCTGCCCGAGCCGCGCCTCACCTTCACCGACCTAGGAGCCGAGGCCGTGATGAAGTACCAGCAGGCCTTCGGCTACACCCGTGAGGACCTCGAAACTATCATCGCCCCCATGGCGCTGGAGGCCAAGGAGCCCATCGGCTCGATGGGCGTGGATGTGCCACTGGCCGTGCTCTCCGACCAGCCGCAGCACCTGAGCAGCTACTTCAAGCAGTTTTTTGCGCAGGTGACCAACCCGCCCATCGACCCCATCCGCGAGCGGCTGGTGATGAGCCTGGCCACCTTCATCGGCAACAATGGCAACATCCTGGACGAGGACCCCAAGCACTGCCACTGCGTGGCCGCCAAGCAGCCCATCCTCAGCAACCGCGAGTTGGAGAAGCTGCGCAGCATCGATACGGGGTCGTTTCAGGCCAAGACCTTGCAGACGTATTTCAAGGCCGATGGCAAGCCAGGCGCGTTGCAGCGCGGCCTGGAGCGCCTGTGCCGCTACGCGCAGGACGCAGTGGATGACGGTTTTGAGGTATTAATCTTGTCGGACCGGGCGATGGACTCGGAGCACGCGCCCATCCCGTCGCTGCTGGCGGTGTCGGCGGTGCATCACCACCTCATCAAGCGCGGGATGCGCGGCTCGGTGGGCCTGGTGGTGGAGGCCGGCGATGTGTGGGAGGTGCATCATTTTGCCTGCTTGCTGTCATTCGGGGCCACGGCCATCAACCCGTATTTGGCCCTAGCCACCATTCAGACGCGCCACGCGGCGGGGCTGCTGGGCGCCGATTTGCCCGCCGAGAAGCTAGCCTACAATTACATCAAGGCAGTGTGCGACGGCCTGCTGAAAATTTTCTCGAAGATGGGAATTTCGACCTTGCAGAGCTACCACGGCGCGCAGGTATTTGAGATTCTGGGGCTTAATCAAAGTGTGGTGGACCAGTATTTCACTGGCGCGGTCACGCATATTCAGGGCCTAGGGCTGGATGAGATTGCCAAGGAAACGCTATTTAAGCACTCGAATGGCTTCAAGCTAGCAACAACTGTGGGCCCCGAGTTGCTCGACGCAGGCGGCGTGTACCAGTGGCGGCGCAAGGGCGAGGCGCACATGTTTGACCCCGAGACGGTGCACCTGCTGCAACACGCCACCCGCACCGGCAAGTACGACACCTATAAGAAGTATGCTAAGCTGCTCAACGAGCACCCCAACCAGCTGTTCACCATCCGTGGCTTGCTCGGCTTTGCCAAGCACCGGCCCAGCATCGCGCTCAAAGAAGTGGAGCCGATTGAGGGCATCATGAAGCGCTTTGCCACGGGCGCCATGTCGTTTGGCTCGATTTCGCACGAGGCGCACAGCACGCTGGCTATTGCCATGAACCGCATCGGCGGCAAGAGCAACACCGGCGAGGGCGGCGAAGACCCGCTGCGCTACGAGCACCTGGAAAATGGCGACTCGATGCGCTCGGCCATCAAGCAGATTGCCTCAGCCCGCTTCGGCGTGACGGCACACTACCTCACCAATGCCGACGAGCTGCAAATCAAGATGGCGCAGGGTGCCAAGCCCGGCGAGGGAGGCCAACTTCCTGGCCACAAAGTAGATGAGTGGATTGCCAAGGTGCGCCACGCCACGCCCGGCGTGGGCCTCATTTCGCCGCCGCCGCACCACGACATCTACTCCATCGAGGACCTGGCGCAGCTGATTTTCGACCTCAAAAACGCCAACCGCGCCGCCCGCATCAACGTGAAGCTGGTGAGCAAGGCGGGCGTAGGCACCATCGCGGCCGGCGTAGCCAAGGCGCAC
>Ga0160427_10000511_pt1 | contig 23692 bp, 34 predicted proteins | sample SolpanmetagenomL_FD_108194 | JGI IMG/M metagenome (GOLD analysis project Ga0160427, IMG submission 108194) | Solar panel surface microbial communities from Lawrence Berkeley National Laboratory, California, USA - L | ecosystem: Engineered > Built environment > Solar panel > Unclassified ...
CATCCTTGAAATTACGCTTGCGCCGCCATTTTTACAAGCCGGGCCCACCGCCGGGCGCCGCCGCTCGGGGCCGGGCGCAAGTAGCGAGCGCAACGTGTAGCAGGCATGAAAAAAGCCCCCTCAACAGCTTGCTAAGGGGGCTTCAGTGGCTCCGCTGGGGTCAATAAATCAACTCACAACGTGCTTACAATTAGCAGCTTGCCCGATACCTATCAATTGAGGGTACTGGTAGGTGTGTGCTACGGGCAAAAAAAAGGTAGCTCAGCTTCGGGGTTGGGCTACACGCCGCCCGCCGTAATTGGCGAGCGGTGCATAGGTCCATCCGAAGGCTGCGTCTGGGCTACTTGGTGACTTTCCCAGCAGTTCGTACAAACGGCCTATCTCGGCCTGGGAGGCTTCGAGCCTGGCTTCCGTTACGGCCAACTTTAATAAGGTCTCGCTTTCGGCTACCGTGGCCTCGCCACTTGTCAGGCCAGCACCTTCGGGCTGCTGGCCTTTTAGCATTGGGCCTTGACCAAAAACCAACCATTCTAGGCTTACACCAAGTTTAGATGATATAGCGGCCAGTATTTCAGAGCTAGGGCTTTTGGTCTTACCTGATTCTATGTTGCCAATAGAAGTGCCCGTAGTACCCGCTACCTCAGCCAGTGCGTCTTTTGTGAGTCGCAATTCATGGCGCAGTTTTGAAAATCTCTCGTTGATAGTCATGTAGTTACGTAATTTTTGGCAACATAATTAGGTTTTATCCTAGTTTTCTTTGCCTATGGCTACTTGTGTTGCGTATATTTGTAACACCAACACAAACATAACAGCCATACGGCAAACTTTCTATGAAGGATGCAACAAAAAATGAAGTAGCCCAACGGAATGAGCTACTTAAGGGCCAAAAAAAAGCCGCCAAGCGGGCGGCTTTGATTCAGGAAATTGCTCAAGAAGTAGTTAAAAAGATGGTGCCCGTGCTGCTAACTCTGACTAAGCTGGAAAAGCATGAAGGCTATTTAACTAGTCGGCGCATCAGCTTAGAAGCAGACCAATACCACAAGCGCGACACAGGGCGCTCTTGGAAGTTGGTCGAAGAAGGTGAGCAGGCAGTAGTCGCTATTAAAAAGGAGTTGACCGAGCTAGTGAGCTAATCACCAAAGCGGCCGTGGTGTGAATCATCCATGTCACGCCGCACCTTATCTACTCCCGCATTTAGAGCAGCGAGAGCCACATCATAAGTGCTTTTATCACGCTGTGATTTAGCATAAGCTTGCTCTTCTAGTATTACAACTAGACGCGCCTGCACGTCTAGCAAGGTGCTATACACTACCGTTTTCAGGTCTTCATCGCTCAGGTGGTCTTTAGAAGCCATAGTTGGGGCAAGTTAAAATTCACCACAAACCTACAACATAAACACAATGGAAACAACAGCCCCAACCATGCGGCAACTGATGCCGCCTGGCTTCCTGCCCGCCCTTTGCAAAACCACAGGCACGGCTAATCTCTCCAATATGAGTCAGGTAGTGAACCTGGAAAATAGCCGTTCGGGTGCCTGGCCGGCTGTGGTGGCGATGGCCGAAAAACACAATCCCGAGGGCTTTGCCAAGTGGGCCGAGGCCAATCCGGAAAAGCTGCCTAAGGTAGCAGCCTAGACGCAAAAAGCCCCGGCAGCTACCAACACGCCGGGGCTCATTCCAAACATAACAGCGCAAAGCTAACATGGAAAACCCCACTGCCTACGGCCTGACCGTGCTGAGCGAGGCCGACCCCGCCAGCGACCTACTCCTTATAGTATATGGCCGCCCCGAGCATCAGCAGCGCCTCGTCAATGCCCGCGAGCTTCACGCCGTGCTGGGCGTGGGCAAGGACTACACCACCTGGGTAAAGGAGCGCATCGGCAAGCACCGTTTCACGCATAACACGGATTACGTGATGCTGCAACCTGACAAACAGTTTTCCCCAAAATTGGGGAAAACCTCAGAAGGTAAAAATTTAGGGGCCGGCCCAAAACCGAGTACGCCTTCTCGCTCGACGCCGCCAAGATGGTAGCGATGGGCACCAACAACGAGGTGGGCGACAAAATCAAGCGCTACTTCCTGTACTGCGAGAGCCTAGTACTGGCTGGCCCCGAAATTATTCGCCTTGCCCCCATTCCGCAATCTGGCACGCTGCTGCCCGGCATCGAAGAGCACCTGATGCCAGCCTTCCAGCGCCAGCAGGCCCAGCGCCTTCAGCGGCTGCTGCGCGAGCAGGGCGGTGTGAACGCAGTGATTCGGCACGGCTCCGATAGCTGCCGCAGCCAAACGGGGCTGGGCGCCCGCGAAGTCATGCAACTCGGGCAAGCCGTGGGGCTCCCGGCCCGCAGCCGCACCAGCGCCCGCGAAGTGCTGCGCCACATGGCCCCAGCCGTGGCCTGCGCCATGAGCCTACTCGACACGGCCGTGCTGTTCGGCGGGCAGCGCGAAAGCATCGCGCCCCTAGTGGCTGAACACGGCCAACCTCTTTTCGCCGGGTTGCTGGCGGCTGGCCTTGGGCCTGCCGAGACCTTCCCCGGTCCTCGCTTCATCGGCTAACCCTCCTTCATCATGCCAACCAACGTCGCCGAACTACTGCGCCACGGAGATATCCAGCGCATTGCCACCAAGCTGGGCCTAGGCAAACAGGCTGTAAGCAAAGCCATCCGCAAGGGCAAGCCCGGCCACCCGGCGGTGCAGGAGGCGATACGGATGGCCCACGCCTCTGGCGCGCTGGAAACCCGCGCACTCATGCAAAACACGCCTTCTCAATTCTCTGCCTAATGACTCTCGACGACTTCACCACCGCCGCCCTGGCCGTGCTCGCGGCGGCGGGCAAAGCAGAATTTGAGGTAGACGCCCAGACCCAGCGGAAGCGCAATGGCAGTTACCAGTTCTAGCTCACCACCTGGGACCCCTGCGGCGAGCGCAACCCGCTCGACTGCCATTTCTCGCTCGACTTCGCCCCCACGGCCGAGCAAGTGCTGCGCCTGCTGGCCAGCCGCGTGGGCGTCACCTACCCGCTACCCGCCGTGGTGTTCGCCACCGGCGAGCAGAAGCAGCGCCTCATCAGCCCCTACAACCACTACGAGGTCAAGCGCTGGGAGAAAACCAAGATGCTGCTCAACCTCGACCACTACACCGAGGCGCAGGCCGCCGAAATGCTGGCCGATGGGCCGCTCTCCTTTCTGCAGGAACTGCGGCGCCGTGAGGCGGCCAAGCGGGGCATGGCGGTAAGCGGCGAAGTATTCACGGTAGCCCCGGTGGCTGCCTAATTCCCTCACTTTATGACGACTAACCAGCCACCGTAGCCCGCGCCGGACTGCCCGCCGCTTGCCTTTTCAACGCCAATCCAAACAACTCACCCCAACCGCCTTCGGGCATTTTTCAACAACAACATGACGGCTTCCTTCATCCCCTCAACCTATGTAGCACCCGCCGCTGGCGGTGGCGATTACACCAAGCTGCAAGACGGCACCACCAGCCTGCGCGTGCTTTCCGCGCAGCCGCTCTTCGGCTGGACTTACTGGAACACGGCCGGCAAGCCCGTGCGCTTCGACTTCGACAAGCACCCCGGCCAGCCGAAAGATATCCGTGTCGGGCAGGACGGCAAGCCCGAGTCGGTCAAGGAGTTCTGGGCGATGGCGGTCTACAACATCACCACGAAGAAAGTGGAGCTGTGGGAAGTGACGCAGGTCCAGATTAAAAACGCGCTGACCTCGCTCGCCAACGATGCCGAGTGGGGCCACCCGTCGCAGTACTCTATTAAGGTGAGCAAGTCGGGCACCGGCAAGGACACCAAGTACACCGTGCTGCCCACGGCGCCCAAACCCCTTCCCGCTGATATTCAGGCCGAGGTCGATGCCAAGCCCATCAACCTGCGGGCGCTCATCGATGGCGGCAACCCCTTCGACAACAGCCCCAAGCCCGGCGCCGCGCCCACGCCTGAGCAGGCTAAGCAACTCGCCCCGGTGGATGATAAAGACCTGCCTTTCTAAGTCATGAGCGCCAGCGAGTTCGCCGCCTGGGTACTGGCCTACTTCGACCAGGACGTGTGGCTGACGGAGGCCACGCTTCAGCGGCGGCTCGCTGGCCTCAAAAACTGCCGACTCACGGCGGCGGGCCTGCTGGCCGCCCTGCTTAAGGCGGGCTGGCTCACGGCCCACCCGCTCTACCCGGCTACCTACTGCCTGGCCAGCGTGTGCTGGCTGAGTGAAAAACCTAAATCTATCAAGCCATGTGCGACTGCGCCAGCAACTTAAAAAGCAAGATAGCCGAGCACGCAAAAGCGGCTTACGCCGGCAAAAGAGAAGTGGAGGAAACTGCCCAGCTCCACAATCAAGGGATGCGCCTGCTAGGAAACAAGCTAATAGCGGCCCCCTACGACGAGTACCGCATCCGCACTTACCCGCTGAAAAAGGACGGCACTAAAACCGGCAAGGAAAAAGTCGAGGTGCTGGAGGTGGTGCACAGCTTTTGCCCACACTGCGGCGAGAAGTACCCCACGGAATAAAAACCAAAAGCCCTCGCACGGACCAGGTGCGAAGGCTCTCAATCAAGTGCCCATTCATAATCAGAGCAAAGCAAAGTTATGCAACCCGAAGCAAATCAATCTTATACCCTGACTGAGCTGATGCAGTGCGCTGCGCGCGAGGTCGGGATGCGTGAAACCTGCTACGTCAAGTGGGATAAAAAGGCTAGCGTTAGCGAGCTAAGCCCTGGCCGTAAGCGCGAAATCGGCATGATGCGCGCCATCGAGCAGCTGCTGGCTGATAAGGCCGCTACCCCCGCCCCGGCCGCAGCTCAGGGCGCGGGAGAAGCCCTAGAGGCGTACTACGCGCGCCAAATCGAGTGGAGCCGCGCCACGTTTGGTCCTGCGCAGCGCACGAAGGGCATCATTGACCACATCACGAAGGAGTTGCGCGAAATAGCCGCCGACCCGCACGACCTATCGGAGTGGATTGACGTGGTGATTCTGGCAATGGATGGCTTTTGGCGGCACGGTGGCACGCCCACCGACCTCATGGCCTGCCTGCAAGCCAAGCAGGAAAAGAACATGGCCCGTACCTGGCCCGGCTGGCGCACCATGAGCGAGGACCAAGCCATTGAGCACGACCGGATGGGGGAAGCTTCTGAAGCAGCCCCAGCGGCACCCGAAGCGGGGCCGGGCGGGGCGGGGGCCAGCGACGAGGTGCTGCGCGAGTTGGGGTCTAAGCCAACCAGGGCTGGCTTGCTAGCAGCGATAGAGGTTCTTGGCCTGTACAATGCGTCTATGTCTGCCGCAATGGTCAAAAGCGTGCTTGCTGGACTACCCATCCTGCTGGCCCGCGTGCGCGCGGCGGAGGCCCTGAGCCTGCAAGCGTTTCAGGATTCCACCTGCTTAAGTGCAATAGAGGAAACCCTAAGCGCCTACCTCAATAACGAAGACCCTAGCCTCAGCGAGGTAAAAGGCTTCGCACTTGAGCGCGCTATGCGCCAAATCAAGCAGCGCACCTTTATACGTCCCATTGAAGCGGTGAAAGGAGGCCAGCCCCATGCTTAGCCCTACCGTTCGCACCGCTGCGGCGCAATTCGCTAACACCCAATTGGGCAAGCCCGCCATGCAGGCTATTGCCCTTGGCTACGAAACCGGCTACTGCGCTGGCGTTCGCGCCCCGCGCGCCGCCACCTTCCCCCTGTCCGGCCAGCGCGAGTTCCTGCGGGTGCTAGGCCCGTACGTGGCTGAAAACATTACGGTCTACCACCCCGCTACCGGCCGCTACGGGCTGCTGCGCGGCCTGCCTGGCACCTACGAAGGGCAGGGCGAGCCGCTGGCTGACGTGGAGTTCTACGCCGATGCCGAGGCCCGGGAAGAGGGTGGGGGTGATGTGATGGAGCCCTACGGGCGGATTCTGCCGGTGCTCTATGGGTTTGAGGATTTGGCTGTCGAAATGGTGCTGACCGATGGGCGGGTAGTGGTGCCGGCAGTGGAGGTGGCGAAAGTGTTGGTAGACCAATACATTGACCACCCTAGTGATGCTGCTTATCACGGCGTTAAATACTATGCTGGATTTATTGAAGTGTACTACAATGGTGCACTCATTCTTATTAAGCCCGATGGAACGGCATTTTATGATGACGAGCCAAAGGAGCCAGCAAACGTAGCTACCCAACTACGCCAGTGGCACTTCGCCGTAGGCCTAGCACCCGACCAGTACCACCGCCGCGTGGTGGGCTTCGACTACGCCAGCGGGACTAGGCCGGAAAGCTTCTGCGGAGGCTGTGGAGGCAAAGTATGTCGTGCTGGGTGTGAAGCCGGAAAGGAGCCCAGCCATGCATAGCCTCCCCACCCGCCGCCGCGCCGAGGCCTAGCTGGCGCGCCAGCCCAAAGCGGCCCCGCTGCCCGCCCCGAAGCCCCGGCGCGCCCTCAGCGAGCGCCAGCGCCTCTGGCTGGGCCGCCTGCTGGCCCTGCTGCTACTGGGCATGCTGGGCGCCGCCCTCTGGCCTGACGGGCAGACGCGGCCCCTTTCCTATTCTTCACCGGAGCCCGCTGCGGCCTCGCAAAGCTTTGATTTTTAATGGGAACGACTATAAAAGAGCGGCCTATCCTGATGCGCGCCCCGATGGTGCGGGCGCTGCTGGCGGGCACTAAGACGCAGACGCGGCGGCTAGTGAAGTCACAGCCCGACGACCGAGGCTTGCGCACCACGAATGTGCCATTCGAAGACTGGCACGGCCGAGAAGTGAAGTGCCCCTACGGCCAGCCCGGCGACCGGCTGTGGGTGCAGGAGCACTACTACGGGCACGGCTGCTGGCTGCCCGCTGGCATCACGAATACAGGCAAGCCTAAGCGCCGCTTCCTAGCCTCCAGCCTAGAGCCCGACCGCTATCTCCAAAACCCGCCTACGGCAGCAAAAGAGGGCGAAAGCATCTACGACCGGCTGCTTACGGGTGTGGCCCCCAACCGCACGGGCTATTACAAACGGTTAGGTCGCTTCATGCCCCGCGCCGCCTGCCGCCTGCTGCTGGAAATCGTGGCCGTGCGTGTCGAGCGGGTGCAGGATATATCGGAGGCGGATGCTAAATCTGAGGGAGTCAACCTCATCCGAACTAACCGATTCGGTGGCGAAGAGTGGGAGAATCACCTTGATGATTCGGCTTTTGAATACTTCGCTAAGGATTCTTATGCCACACTATGGGATAAGATTAACGGCGAAGGCAGTTTTTTAGGCGCTAACCCCTGGGTGTGGGTGGTTGAGTTCAAGGTAGTGCAGGGCAGAAAGGAGGTGGCCAGTGCTTAACGATTTCACCGTAGTAGACCTCGAAACCACCGGCCTCGACCCCATCGAGGGCCGCATCACGGAGATTGCGGCGCGGCGCTACCGCAACGGTAAGCTGTCGGCTGCGCTGGCGGTGCTGGTGAAAACTGGCGTGGCGCCTGAGCCCGACGCCGTGGCGCTCAACGGCCTGACATTGGACACGCTGGACCGCCACGGGCTGCCCGAAGTTGACTGCCTGAGTAAGCTTTTCCTGCTGCTGGGCGACTCGGTGCTCGTGGCCCACAACGCCGCTTTCGAAATAAACTGGCTGCACCAGGCGCGGCTGCGGCTGGGCTGGGAGCCGCTGAGTTGCGATTTTCTGTGTACCAAAACGCTGGCCGTGGAGCTGAAGGCCGGCTCGGGCAAGAGCTACAGCCTGAAGCAGCTCACGGCTGATTTTGGCATTGCGCTAGTCGATGCCCACCGGGCCATGCCTGACGTGCAGGCCACCAAAGCGCTGCTCGATGTGCTGCTACACAGCGAAGCCCACTTCAAAAAAGCCGGGCCGCTCCTGGCTGAACTGCTGAACTGCTGCGGGCTCAATAAGGACGGCCAGGGAGCGCATTATCCGCTGCCCGTGGGGCTGCCGGCTTACGTGAAGGAGGTACTGCAATGAGGGTGGCCCAACTATCGCTGTTTGATTTTCAACCAGTGCAACGCCCTCAGCGCGTAACACTGCCCGCAAATGCCTACACGTCTTTGCAGGCACGTGTAGCAAAAGAGGGCGGCGGGCCCGCTTGCCGTCGGGGGGCGGTTGCTACTCCAGGATACCCGATTGAACACTACCACCAAATAGTGCCCGGCCTAATGGTGTCAGTCCTTTTTCCGCACAAGCTACCGCACTGGCCCGAAGGTGAACCAGTACTAACCCGCATCAAGCGCGGCCACTCAGACGGTACCATCGCGTTTACCGTGGGTGCTTACGAATACAAGCTGAGCGATTTGCCCACGGCGCCACTGGCCTACCCGAACGGCTTAGGCATTCGGCCGGGTGGCTGGGCACTGCTCGTGGCTGGCGACCAGGTGCAAATACAGCCGGAGGACAGCAAGCCCTACCAAGGCACACTACTCGATACGCTGTGGATGCAGCCCGCACGGGACGAGGTGAAGCTGCGCATCTGCTGCTGGCCCGACCTGAGCCGTTTCGTGCTAAAGAAAGCGGCACTCAGCACCATCTGCCGCATGCCGGGCTACCTCGAAAACTTCACGGAGCAGCACCTTATAAGCCAGACGTGGGAGGCATACCAGTTTGTAAGAAAGGAGGCCGCCAGTGTCTAGCATCACCCTACGCCCCTACCAGCTCACCGCCATCGCCGAGCTGCGCACCGCCCTGGCTGCCCCGGCCTCATCGGCCGTGCTCGTGCTGCCCACGGGCGCCGGCAAAACCACCGTAGCTGCTGAGCTGACCCGCCTGATGGTGGCCCGCGGCAAGCGCGTGTGGTTCGTAGCTCACCTCTACGAACTCGTGGCCCAGGCCCGCGCCCGCATGGAAGCCTTCGGGCTGAGCGTGGGTGAGATTGCTGCCGACGCGCACTACTGGCCCGGCCGGCCGGTGCAGTGCGCGATGGTGCAAACGCTCAGCCGCCGGCTGGCCAGCATCCCCGCTCACGAGCTGCCCGACTTCATTTTCTTTGATGAGGGCCACCATACGGCCGCCGGCACCTACCAACGCGTCCTCGATGCCTGCCCCGATGCCCGCCGCATTGGCCTCACCGCTACGCCGTTTCGCCTCGATGGCAAAGGCCTCGGCCAGTGGTACGCCGGGCTGGTGGCGCCCATCAGCGCCAGCCAGCTGGTCGAGCTCGGGCACCTGGTGCCGGCCAAGTACTTCGCCACCGAGGCCGACCTCGAAGGGCTCAGCACCCAGGCCGGCGAGTACAAGGTGGCCGAGACCTACGCCAAGTTTAATAAAAGCAAGCTCTACGCTGGCGTGGTCAACAACTATCAGAACTACGCTGACGGCCGCAAGGCCATTGTGTTTTGCGTGAATGTCGAGCACAGCCGCGCCACGGTGGCGGCTTTCAATGAGCGCGGCATTCGGGCTATCCACCTCGACGGTGAAACGCCCAAGGCTACCCGCGCCCGCATCCTGGAAGAGTTTGCGCAGGGCCGCTGGCAGGTGCTTTCAAACGTGGCGCTGTTCACGGAAGGCTTTGACTTACCGGACATTGGCTGCGTGATTATAAACCGGCCGACCAAAAGCAAGGCGCTGTACCTGCAGATGGTGGGCCGGGGGCTCAGGCCCTCGGGTGGTAAGACGCATTGCGTGGTTATCGACCACGGCAGCAACGTCAAAGCCCACGGCTTTTTCGAGGATGAAATCGAGTACAGCCTCGAAGACCGCCAGAAAAAGAAGGGCCTGACCATCGGCACCGTGCCGGTGAAGTCCTGCCCGAGCTGCGGCGAGATGCAGCACGCTGGCCGGCGCGCCTGCCAGGGCTGCGGCTACGCCTGGCCCGACGAGCGGGGCAAGGGCGAGGAAGCGGTGTTCGTGGAGGTGACGCGGATGGGCGGCTTGTCTTTTTTGCCGCCTACGGCCAAGAAACGGGGCGGGCCCAAAGCCGTGCCGGCCGACCTGGAAGCCGTCAGCATGCACGACTGGACCGATGCCGATTGGCGGCGGTGCTGCGCCCTGTCGGGTTATAACCCCGGCTGGCGCAAGCACCAGGGCGCCTGGCAGAGGGGCGCTGGCCTACGCGAAGGGCTCTATCAGCCGCAGCAGGAAGGAGCGCAGGCGGCGTGAGTTTCGACCTAATACCTGGCGATATAATCATAAGCAAGTTTTGGTGCGGGTGGGGCTACCCTGGTGCTTATGAAGTGACATGCGGGCCTTACCGCATTGAGAAGGTGACTGGGCCGTGCACCTGCGCACCCTACAATCTCAATTACAACCGCTGCTGTCACCTGCCGAGCGAGCCGCATTACCATCTGGAATGCACTGATATCCGGCCTCTGCCAAGCTTCCAAGGCAAGAAAAAAGGGGGTAGCTACCTCAATGGCTATCTCGAACGTGACGGGCGCTTTGTCAGCGCTCACGACTCTATCGACCCTTATACCATTGAGCCACATACTGGGCGCCCAATAGACGAGCTATTCGTCGTCGAGCGGGTGCTGCGCCCAAAACCTCGCTTGGTTTTCAAGCAACTGTCCCTTTTCGCATGAGTATGGTCTCGCTCTTCCCTCACATCAAAGCCACCACCGGCGGCCAGCACCTGGCCCTGGCCGACGTGCTGGCCGGCATCGCCGCGGGCCAGTGGGCGGCCGAGGTTGAGGCGGTGCGCGCCCACGAAGCTGGCAGCCCTGCCTACGACGCGGCCAAGCGCGCCCTACCGTACTTCACGCCCAGCGGCACCTTCGAGCGCCGGGCGGTGGGTGGCCTCGTCGAGCACTCCGGCTTTATGAGTCTGGACCTCGACGCCAAGCCCAACCCCGACACGGACTGGGCTGCCGTGCGCGCGGCTATCGAAGCCGACGAGCACACCTACGCCGTGTTCGTGAGCACCGGCGGCGTGGGGCTGTGCGTTATCGTGCCGGTGCCCACCACTCACCACCTGGCTTCTTTCCGGGCGCTGGAGGCCTACTACGCCACCCACTTCGGGGTGCGCATTGACCAGAGCTGCAAGGACGTGAGCCGGGCCCGCTTCGTGAGCTACGACCCGGCGCTGACCATCAACGAGGCGGCTGAGACGTTTGCCGAAATCCTCGACGAGCCCCGGCCCAAGGCCGCCCCGCCCCGGGCGCCGCTGGCCGAGCCCGTAGTCCTAGGGCCGAGCGCCGAGGTCGAGGAGCGCCTGCTCGCCGTGGGCGTGAAGATGATACGCGAAGCGCAGGACGGCGGCAAGTACGTGCAGGTACGCAACGCGGGCCACCTGCTGGGCGGCTACGTGGGCGCGGGCTTCGTGGATGCCGGCCGGGCGTTTGATGCGCTTTACAGCGCACTGCTGGCCAAAGAGAACGTCACCAACGCGAAGGTGGCCGAGGCCGCCCTGCGCTCGGGCCTGGAGGTCAGCGGCCCCGCCCGGCCGCTGCTGCCCGACTGGCTGCAAATGCAGGTCCGCAAGGAGCTGCGGGCCAACGGCCAAAGCCTGGGTTCCATCGTCGAGCAGGCCACGCGCATCGCCGCTACCTGCCACGTGCCGCTGGAAGGCGTGCAGGATGCGGTGCGCCACATCGCCGAGGAGCAGAAGCACAGCCCCGACCTGCTCACCTTCTGGCACCTGGTGGACGGCGGCAAGCGCGACGCCCCGCCCAAGCTCCAGCTCAGCCTCGACAAGTTTATCGACTGGCTCAGCACCGAGGGCTTCCGCAAATACCGCAGCACCGCCGGCGGCTACGCCACTGTGCGCGTCGTGGAGAGCATCGTAAGTGAGGTAGACCGCGGCCAGTTGATGGACCACGTACTCGGCTACCTGAGCAACCTACCCTTCGAAGTTGATGGAGTTTACACTTTCCAGCTCCGTGAGCTGGTGCTGGCGCAGGAACGCAAGCTGTTCGACAGCAACTTCCTGCAAGCCCTGCCGACGCTCGACGACAGCTGGCTGCGCGACGGGCCCGCCGTGGGCTACTTTTTCTTCCGTAACTGCTGGGTGGCGGTGAGCGCCGACGCTATCAGCCCCCAGGACTACCACTGCCTACCCGGCATGATTTGGGCTGAGCAGGTGCGGCCGCACGACTTTCGGGACATCGGCCAGCCGGCAGCCCTACAATGCGACTTTCACCAGTTCACCCGCAACGTGGCCGGCGGCAGCGCCGAGCGCCTGGAGCTGCTGCGGGCGGCGCTGGGCTACCTGCTGCACGGCTATAAGGAGGAGCAAAATGCGAAGTGCGTGATTTTCGTGGACGAGGTGGCTACCACCGGCAAGCCCGACGGCCGCACGGGCAAGAGCCTGCTCATTAAGGCCGTGGGGGAGCTGGTGCAGGTGACTACGATTGCCGGCGCGACGTTTCGCTTCGAGGACTCCTTCCGGTTTCAGCGCATCAGCGCCGCCACCCGCCTGGCCTACTTCGACGAGTGGGACGGCCGGCGCCTGCCGTTCAAAAAACTGTTCACCGAGATTACCAGCGAAATTGCCGTGAACCGCAAGAACCACGCGGAGTTCACGATTCCGTTTTCGGACTCGCCCAAATTTGCCATCACCACCAACGACGTGGTGTCGGGCGAAGGGGGCAGCCACGAGGGCCGCAAAATCGAGATTCCGCTGGCGCCGCACTATTCGAGCAAGCACACGCCGAAGGATGATTTCGGGGTCGGCTTTTTCAAGGAGGGCTGGGACGTAGCCGAGTACAACCGCTTCTTCAACCTGGCCCTGGGCTGGGTGCAGCAATTCCTGGCCGGCGGCCGCCAGCTCACCCAGCTGGCCAGCGCGGCGCTCGACGCCCGCAAGCTGGAGGATTCGACTAGCACGGAATTTTTGGAGTTCGTGCGTACCGAGCTGGCGGAGCTGGAGAAGCGCGGGCACACGATATGGGCCGAGCAGGCCTACAAGGACTTTATGGCCTACGCTGGCGAGAACGACCGCCGCTTTCCGCTGCGCCGCTTCTACCATTGGATGGGCAAGGTAGGCTACCAGCGCAAGCGCTGGAAAGGCATCGGCGCCGACCGGGACAAGAGCTATTTCGAGTTGCCGGACGCCACTGCTCCAGAATAGACAGAACTGTGGGGCACAAGTCTATTTTAAAAGTTGTGCCCCACGGTTTACTGCTGTAAATCAACACGTTAAACCTTCAAATAAGCTCGTCAGTACCACGCCCGCTACTTCCCTATACAAATTTGTGTTTTTCTCATACCCGCGTTTGTATTATAATAATATAAATGGTAAAGTGCAAATTAAAAAATAAGAAAAGTGCAAAAAAAGTATTTTTTATAGCCGGAAGTATTAGCGCTTGTTGAAAGCTACTCGCTAGAGGCCAAAAGCAAACAGACAATCAATCACTTAGTCCAGGGCACAACTTCTTAAACGGACTTGTGCCCCAAACCCTAAAAGTTGTGCCCCATGTCACACCCCCGCGCCCCCTTCCACCCCCTCACCGGCCCCGCGTTCGGCCAGCCCGCCATCCCTACGGCGGTGAAGCACCTGCGCGCCGACCGGGCCAGCCATACGATTGAGCTGCCTGATGGTGGGCTGCTGAGCCAGGTGCCAGATGAGTTCTGGCAGTACGAACTCGGGGGCAAGGCCTGCGTGGAGCATGTGCTTGATGGCTGGCGGGCCCGTCTGCGGCCGCCCCGCGATGCCACCCTGCGCGAACGCTTCCCGAAGCCCAAGGCCTTCACGCCAGAAGAGGTCGAGCAGATGGTAGACCACATCGCCCGCATGTGCACGGTAGCCGTGGAATCCATGAAAATCATCAGCCAACTGGCCAGCATTTCGCCGCTTAACCCAGCCAACCATCCGCCCGGCTGGCGCCCGGCCGGCGCCACAAAGCCAGCAAAGGCGAGCCCGCCGCCCAAAGTAGCCCGCCCCGGCTTCGTGCAACTCTCCCTTTTTTATTCTCCCTCAACGGCTACGGCCACCCCAAGCAAATGATACCTGCCATTCACGCCCTTACTGAGGCTTTCGAAGAATTAGAGGAGTGGTGCGATGACCACGAAGGACAGGTGGCTGAACACCTGCTGCCCTCTGCCCTCCTGCTCACGGTAGACCCACGCACCACGCCAAATGCTCGTGCTCGCATCTGTGGTGAGCCTGAGCAACTCCTGCAGGCATTGCTTATCGCAGCGAAAGGGAATGAGGCGTTTCGGGATGCGCTTACCGACGCCCTGCCCCAACTAATGAATCTGGCCAGCCAGCGAACCTAATGCTGCGCACCGCTGCCCGAATCGATGCCAACCAGCCCGACATCGTGCGCGCCCTGCGCGGTGTCGGTGCTTCGGTGCTCCACACCCACCAACTAAAAAACTGCTTCGACATCCTCGTCGGCTACCGCGGCCGCACCTTCCTGATGGAGATAAAAGCCACCGAGAAGGACCAGCTTACGCCCGGCGAGGCCGAGTTCCAGCGCACCTGGCGCGGCTCGCCCTACCACGTGGTGTACACCGTGGACCAGGCCCTGGCCATCATCACCCGCCCTTAATCCCTTGCCCTATGCACCGCCCCACGCCCGCCCTTTGCCTCATCTGCCCGCCGCTCACCGGCGGCACCGACTGCATTATCCGCGAGGCCGGCCAGCGCCAGACCTGGCAGCGCGTGACGCTCAGCGCGCCGCAACTCGACTACTGGAACCTGGACCTACTGGCCCCCGGCTGGGCCTGCTGGGAGCACCAGGGCCGCTACCTCAGCGACCACTCGGTGCAGGTGCTCAATTACCTCAAGCTGCCGCCGCCCAGCGGCGACTAGCAGGTAAATCAAAGCACTAAAGTGCTTTTTTATTCGTATCTTACAAACACGCTTTTTCTGCTCATGCTGTCTGCCCAAAGTATCCTGACCCTGCCCCCGCCACCTGCGCCCATGCCCACCCTCACGGTCAACAACCGGGGTGTGCTGCAACTGCACGCGAGCCTGCGCCAGAAACTGGGTCTACGGCATGGCCAGCCTATCGACCTGATTGCGCCTTGGTACAACAGCGTGTATTGGTTCCTTGACCTGCGCCCGACGGCCTTGCGCCGGGTGCTGTGGTACGATAACAGCCGGGTGCGGGCCACTGGCATTATCCTGCCACCTGACTTGGTGCAGGACTCGCTCACCCTGCACCTGCTACCCGGCGAGCCGCCTTACGAAAACTACTACCCCTTACTCCCTGCCAATGCCTTCGCTGCCTAAGCCCATCCGCCGCCCCTGGCAGCCCCCGCCCCCCAAGCGCGAGTACGTGCAGCACGCGGCCCGTAGCCCGGAGTACAGCACCGCCCGCTGGCAGCGCGCCCGTGCTGCCCAGCTGGCCCGCTGCCCCTGTTGCGTGGCGTGCAGCCAGCGCGGCCGCACCACGGCGGCCACGGTTGCCGACCACATCACCCCGGTGCGGCTCGGTGGCGACTTCTGGGACGCTGCTAACCACCAAAGCCTATGTCGCCCTTGCCACCAGGCTAAGAGTGCGTCAGAGCGGCTAATGCCACCTGTCAAATGAAGAAGCATGACACACCACCGGTGGCTAAGGCACTTGCTATAATGGATTGCTATTGGTTGACTCGTTTGGAGCGAGTCAATTTGGCTCGTCAGCAAATCGGGTTGCCGCCACTAATTGTCAAACAGGGGGTAGGGGGTCAAAATCCTTAGGCCCGCCCTCTCCTAGACCGTAGCCCAGCCTCGCAAACACACGCGTGCATAATTCAACTGAAAATATCCTCTATGCCAGCCGGCCGTCCTCCCAAACCAACCTCTATCAAAAAACTCGGCGGCACCTTGCAGCCGAGCCGCACCAATGCCCTGGAGCCAGTGCCCGAAGTAGCCCTGGCTACCCCACCTAGCTGGCTGAGCGCCACGGCAAAAGAGTACTGGGTAGAGATTGGGGGCCTGCTGTTGGATATGAAGCTTATCTCATTCGGAGATAAAGCCGCCTTAGTATTGCTGACTGACGTACTGGCGGAGTGGTGCAGCGTGAGGGCGATAATTAAGAAAAGAGGCCGGGTATACGAGTGCCTTACCGATGGCGGCAAGGTCTACAAAGCCCGGCCCGAGGTGGCGATGGAAGCCGACTTGTGGCGCCGGGCCCACCGGATGCTCGTGGAGTTCGGTCTGACGCCATCCAGCCGCAGCAAGGTCAGCGCGCTCGGTAGCACGGAGGAAAAAGACCCATTATCCGCCCTGTTCGACGAAGCAAAATGAAACTAATTACTCAGCCTGAAGGCTCATTCGTGTGCGGCCAGTGCTGCGTGGCCATGATAGTGGGCGTCTCGCTCAACTCCTGCCTCACGGTGTTCTGCCACGACTGGGCTACCTCGCCCAAGGTGCTGCGATGGGCCCTGAAGTACTACCACTACAAGCCGAATAAGCGACTACTGCGCTACAAGAGGCAGGAGCAACTGCCCTCGCTCTGTATTCTCAAGCTCACCTATCCATTTCAAGGGGGCGGGCACTGGGTGGTTTATGATACTGGCGACATCTATTGCTCGCTGCACGGCATCGTCAACTATGAAGATTACGAAGAAACCGCCGACGGCACGCTTACCCACTACCTCGGCTTTACTAAATGAACCCGCAATCTGTATTCGCTCATGTTTACCTGCTCTAAATGCCAACAACAACAGCACTTTCCACGCAAAGCTGTGCGGGAACGCGGGTATTGTGATGCCTGCGCACTTGCTGAATGGTCACCCGAAAAGCGCGCAAGTATGCGCAACGTGATTCGCCTAGCCCTACGCAAGCCTGGGTCAGATGAGGCCGCACTGGCTATGAATGAGCACATGGAAAAGTTTACAAAACACGAATGAACAACCTCGCCCCCTGGCACCAATACGCCTACGATGTCGCCGCTGCCGGCCGCGCTGAAGCCGCCGTGCAGGAGAAGTTGCGGCCCATTTTGCTGCGTATGCGCACGCTGGCCAAGGACAAGGACCAGGACCACACGGCTCAAATTGCTGCCCTGGAGCGCAAGGCCGAGCCCCTGCGCCAGCAGCTGCGGGCGCTGCCCCTGCGCGTGGGCCGCTACACCTACCTGGCCGGCGAGCGCCACCTGCGCGACCTCGACGGCGGCGCCGCACGCGGGCTACGCTTCGACGAGAAGGCGGCTACCATCGCCGTCAAATTCTTCAGCCTCCTCACTCACAACAAGGGCCGCTGGGCGGGCCAGCCGCTCACCCTGGAGCCCTGGCAGCAATTCTTTATTGCCAGCCTTTTCGGGTGGAAGCGGGCCGATGGCACGCGGCGCTTCCGGGAGTCCTACCTGGAGGTAGCCCGCAAAAATGGCAAAAGCACCGTGGGTTCAGGCGTATGTCTGGAGCTACTCATCCTCGACGGCGAGGCCGGGGCCGAAATCTACACGGCGGCTACTAAGAAAGAGCAGGCCCGCATCGTGTTCGGCGACGCTCAGAATATGGCTAAGAAGTCCACGGCGCTGCTCAAGAAAATTAAGGTGCAGCAGAATGCCATCTTCATGCCCTCGACCCTGAGCACCATGAAGCCCATGTCGTCGGACTCGAAAACCGAGGATGGCCTGAACCCGCACGGCATCTACATCGACGAGTACCACGCCCACCCCAACGACGGCCTGTACTCGGTGCTCAAGTCGGCCACCGGCGCCCGCTCGCAGCCGCTGCTCTCCATTATCACCACGGCGGGCTTCAACCGGCTTGGCCCCTGCGCGCAGCTGCGTAAGGCCTGCATCGACCTGCTCGAAGACAAGTACCACGACGACTCGTACTTCGTGCTGATTTACGCGCTCGACGAGGCCGTCGATGATTGGAACGACGAGAGCACCTGGCAGAAGGCCAACCCGAATCTGGGGGTAAGCGTGGGCCTCGACTACCTGCGTGAGCAGTACGCGGCCGCCGTGCGCACGCCCTCGCAGCAGGTGCCTTTCAAAACCAAGCACCTCAACCTGTGGACCGACGCCTCGGCCGTGTGGCTGCCCCATGAGCTGTGGATGGCCGGCGCCCACGGCACGGCCGTTGCCGAGCTGGCCGGCCGCAAGGCCTGGGGCGGGCTGGACCTGGCCAGCGTGCGCGACATCACGGCCCTGGTGTTCATTTTCCCGAAGGAGGGTGGCGGCTTCGACGTGCTGTGCTGGTTCTGGGTGCCCGAAGATTCGGTCGATGAGCGCACCAGAAAAGACGGGGTGCCCTACCGCCAGTGGGTAGAGGAGGGCTACTTGCTCACTACGCCCGGCAACGTCACGGACTACAATTTTATCAAGTCCCAGGTAGAGGAGTTGTGCGAAACCTATCTGGTGCAGATGATTGAGTACGACCGCTTCAACGCCTCGCAGATGGTGATTGACCTGACCGAGGCGGGCGTACCCATGCAGCCCTTCGGCCAGGGCTTCGTGTCGATGAACGCGCCCACCAAAGAGTTGGAGAAGTTGGTGCTCGACGGCAAGATTCACCACTACGGCAACCCGGTGCTGGCTTGGATGATGGGCAACGTAGAGATTCAGCGCGACGCGGCCGACAACATGAAAATCAACAAAGGCAAGAGCAAGGAGAAAGTAGACGGTGCCGTGGCCTTAGTGGAGGCAATCGGTGGCTACATGACGGAAAAGGTTGAGCAGTCCAGCGTATACGAAGAGCGCGGCCTGCTCATCCTGTAGCTGGGTTTTCCCGCTTTTCCCCGCCTGCATAGCAGTCTGGCTTACCCCGTTTCGGAGCTTTGAGAGAGTCATGCCCCGCTGCCGTGTCGTTCTGGTCCAACACTTCTTCTCGCTCCGCTGCCACCCCCCTTCAGGCGGCCGTGTCGGCAGCGCGTGAGCAGCGCAACGTGGGCACCGTCGAGTCGGTGAGCACCGAAAGCAACGACACGCGCCTGCTCAGCATGCTGGGTCTGGGTGGCGGCACCGTGGCGGCCGTGCGCGTCAACCAGCGCACGGTGATGAGCATCGCCGCCGCCTGGGCCTGCGTCAACGCCATCAGCCAGGACATTGCCGGGCTGCCCTGCCAGCTCTTCGAAGATACCGGGGCCGGCCGGGTGCGCGTGGGTGTCCACCCGGCCACGCCGCTGCTGAACATGCGGGCCTCGGGCCTGCAAAACAGCTTCCAGTTCCGGCAGAGCATGACCGCTCTCACCCTGCTGCGGGGCAATGCCTATGCCCTCATCGGCCGGGCCGCGAAACTGCGCCCCACCGAGCTGCTGTTCAAGCACCCCGACGACACCACCGTGTTCAAGTCGGGTGGCCGCCTGTGGTACCGCTTTGCGCGCGACCCCAAAACCTACGCTGATTACGAGGTGCTGCACCTGCGGGGCCTGAGCCTCGACGGCGTGCTGGGCGTCTCGGTGCTGGAGTACTTCCGCGAAACCTTCGGCAAGGGGCTGGCGGCGGCCAAGAGCCACACCAACTTTTACAACAACGGCGCCACGCCCTCGGGCGCCTTGCAAACCGATAAGACGCTGACCGCCGGCGCGCAGCAGCGCCTGGCCGACACGTTCACCTTCAAGTACACCGGGGTGGACAACGCCGGCAAGCCGCTCATCCTGGAGGAGGGCCTGCAATACAAAGCCATCAGCCTGGCCCCGGCCGACGCGCAGTTCCTGGAAACGGCTAAGCTCACGCGCACCGACGTGGCCAGCATCTTTCGGATGCCGCCGCACAAAATCGGCGATTTGGAGCGCTCGACGAACAACAACATCGAGCAGCAGAGCCTCGACTACGTGGGCGATACGCTCATGCCCATTCTGCTGGCTCAGGAGCAGGAATACCGCCTCAAGCTGCTGCGCACCGACGAGGTGGAATCGCACTACTTCAAGCACAACCTCGCGGCCTTGCTGCGCGCCGATGCCACGGCCCGGGCCAACTACTACCAGAAGCTGGTGCAGGCCGGCATCTACTCCATCAACGAGGTGCGCGAAATGGAAGAGCGCAACCGCATCGAGGGCGGGGACCGCCACTTGGTGCAGGTCAACCTCATGCCCCTCGACAAACTAGATGAAGCGCTGGCCAGCCGCGCCACCAAGCTCCCCACTACTGACCCCGCCCTGCCCCATGATTAAGCTGCCCCAACTGCCGGAAGGCCGCGAGATGCGGCTGCTCGGCACCGCCCCCACGATTGAGTACCGCGCGGCCGATGGCGGCGCCCAGCAGCCCGAGGCGTTCGTCGGCCAGGCCATCGTGTGCGGCGTGCGCTCGCAGGTGCTGGGTGGTCCCGGCTTCCGCTTCGTGGAAATCATCGACCCGCACGCGCTCGACGAGGCTGACTACACCAACGTGGAAGGCGTGTTCAACCACAATTCCGACGTACTACTGGGCCACACCCGTAGCGGCACGCTCGTGCTGACGCGCACGGCCGACGGGGGCCTGAGCTACCGCATCCCCTACGATGCGCTCGACTCCGACCACGTGCGCGTGATGCGCAAGATTGAGCGCGGTGACGTGGTGGGGTCCAGCTTCATGTTTACCAGCGCCGAAAGCGACTGGGAAAACGAGCAGACGCCCGACGGCGGCGACCTCTACGTGCGCACCGTGAGCAAAATCGCCACGGTCTACGACGTGTGCCCCGTCACCTCGCCGGCCTACTCCGATGCCACCGCGGCCAAGCGCAGCCTCGACACCTATCAGCAGGAGCACCCTGCCCCGCCGGCTGTTTACGAGGCTGACCAAGCCATGCGAGCCCGCGAGTTGGAAATGGCTGGCTTTTAAAGTTTTCACCCTCACCTTTTTTCTGCAAAAACCTTATGAATCCCTTGCAACAGCTGCGTGAGCGGCGTGATGCGGCCGCTAAGCGCGCCAAAGACATCCACGATAAAGGCGTGGCTGAAAAGCGCAGCCTGAATGAGCAGGAAGTAAAAGATTACGACGCGGCTATGGCCGAAGTGCGTAGCCTCAAAGCTGAGATTACCCGCGCTGAAGAGCAGGAAGAGTTAGAGCGCGAAGCCGCTGGCCGCAGCAACCCACTCAACACCAACACCCACAACACCACCGAAGCCCGTAGCCTGGCCAGCTACTCGCTGCTGAAGGCCGTACGCTCGGCCCTGCCCGGCGGTAAGCCCCTGGAGGGCATTGAGAAGGAAATGCACCAGCAGGCCGATAAGGAAGCCCGCGATGCGGGTCATTCCCTCAAAGGCGTAGGCGTGCCCCAGATGCTGATTGCCGGCGGCGAGCGCCGCGACAGCGGCGTGACGGCCCAGGCGGGTGTCTTTACCCAGCCTGAGGACGGCGCGGCCGTGGTGGAGCGCACCCTGCGCCCCGTTATCGACATCACCCGCCCTAACACGCCACTGCGGGCCCTGGGCGCGCAGTTCCTGACGGGCCTGGTGGGGAACATCGGCGTGCCGACCCTCACCCAGGGGGCTACCTCGACGTGGAAGAAAGAGGTGGAAACCCTCGACAAGTCGAATCAAAAGTTCAGCTCGGCCGACATGAGCCCGCACCGTCTGGGCACGTACGCCGTGCGCTCGCTGCAATTCCTGGCGCAGACCTCACCGGCCATCGAGACGATGCTGCGCACGGACCTGGAAAACAGCATCAGCCAGGCGCTGGAGCTGGCCGCCATCAACGGCAGCGGCGTGGGCAACGAGCCGCTCGGCCTGCTCAACGTCAACGGCACGCTCAGCTTCGATACCGGCGCCAACGGCGGGGCGCCCACCCGGGCCATGCTCATCGGCTTGCAGGCCCTGGTCGAGGACCAAAACATTCGGGTCGATACGCCCGGCTACCTCATCAACGTGCTCACCAAGGCCACGCTGCTCAACACGAAAGTGGACCCCAGCAACGGCATCTTCCTGATGAGCGACAACGGCCAGGTGCTGGCTACGCCTGTGGGCGTTACCTCGCTCGTGCCCAAGAACTTGACCAAGGGCACCGGCACCAACCTGTCGGCCGCCATTTTCGGCAACTGGCGCGACCTGCTCATCGGGCAGTGGGGCGGCCTCGACATCACGGTGGACCCCTACACCCTGGCCGCCGACGGCGAGGTGCGCATTATCATTCAAAGCTTCTTCGACGTGCTCTGCCAGCGCCCCAAGGCCTTCGCTATCGCCAAAGGCATCGTGGCCAGCATCCCACAGGCGGCCTAGTAGCTGTCACATGGCCCACCGGCCCCGGCTGCCTTCGGGCGGTCGGGGCTTTGGCGGCGCCAGAAGTCTGGTTTTATCCTTAATCCCTCGTAAAATGGCTGATTCACACGCAGAAACGGGCGTTATCGCTGCCAAAGCCGGCGGCGCTGCCCCGGCTACTGGCTCCGATACCAGTGCTGACCTTACTCCCGATGCCGCAAAAGGCGAGCCCGGCACAGCTGATTTAGCGGGTGACCCGCCCGCAGATGCCGCAAAACCGGACGCCAAAGCGAAAGATTCGGACGCCAAAAAGCCGAAATCGGACGCCAAAACCAAGGAAACGACCAAAAAGGTAGTGGAAGCCACCAAAAACCTGGTGGATAAGGTACTGGATGAGACTGCCAAGGCTGAAACCACGGTCGAAACCACGAAAATCAAGATGAAGCGCTCCCATCCCCACTATGCCTACCACGCGGGCGAGGTGGGGGAGCTGCCCACCGAAAAAGCGACGGCGCTGATTGCCGACGGCTTTGCCGAGGCAGTAGCTGCCACCGAACCCACTCTTTAGCCTAGCCGCCGCATGCTCACCCTCGACCTCGTAAAGGCCCACCTCAAGCTCGACCCCGCCGATACCAGCGAGGACGGGCTGCTGACGGCCTACCTGGCCGCGACGGTGGGCACGTTCCGCACCGAAAGCAAGCGCCGCTGGCCCGTCGTGGGCGAGCCGGCGCTTGCCACGGCCAGCGAGCCGACCACCACCCCACCCGGGTTGACTTTTGCGCGCTACGTGGACCCGGCCGTGCTCAATCCCGACGAGCAGGCGATGGCCGACCAGTATATCCTGCTCATGCTGGGGCACTGGTATGAAAACCGCCAGGAAGTAGTAGCCGACGTGCGTGCCGTGGCCGTGCAGGTGCCGATGGCTGCGCAGTATTTGATGAACCTGCTGCGAGAGCCCACGCTATGAACATCGGCCGCCTCGACCGTCAGCTCACGCTGCAACAGCCCGCCACGGTGCCCCAAAACGACTTTGGTGAGCCCGCGCCCGCCGCCTTCACCGACGTGGCCACGGTGGCGGCCGGCGTCGAGTACAAGCCTGGCGGCGAGGCCACCCAGGCCGACCAGCTCACGCCCACCCAGCGCATCCTCTTCACCATTCGCTACCGGGCCGACGTGCAGCCCGCCTGGCGGTTAGTCTACGAGGGCCGCACGTTTCAGCTTACCGACGTGGCCGAAATCGGCCGCCGCCGGGGCCTACTGCTTACTTGCTACACCCACGCCAGCCCCCCGAGTGGGCAATTATAAAAATGGCGAACGCATCCGGCATCGATTTTCAGGGCATTGAGGAGCTGGGCCAGGTACTCGACGGGCTACCCGGCCGCTTCGGCGACCAGGTAGTGGATAAGATTTTGCGCAAGGCTGCCCAGCCGCTCATTCAGGCCGCTAAGCAAAACAGCAGCCACGCCGACGTGACGGGCGACACGACCAAGAGCATCGGCATCATTGCCAACCGCAAGGCCAACAGCATCACCGTGGGGCCCCGGCGGGGCGGGCCCTTCAAGGGCTGGCACGCCCATATTCTGGAGTACGGCGCCGCGCCGCACACCATTCGCGCCAAGCCTGGCCAGGTGCTCGTCTGGAATGGCGGGGCCGCCTACCAGGTAGAACACCCCGGCATTGCGGCCCAGCCGTTCATGCGGCCGGCTTACGATGCTACCAAGGGCGCCGTGGTGGACAGCATTAAGGCCCAATGCGCCGAAATTATTACGACAGAGTTTAAGTCAGTTTCCAAATGAAAAACCTGCTCCTTTTTGCTGCTGGCTTAGCG
>Ga0160427_10000513_pt1 | contig 23601 bp, 23 predicted proteins | sample SolpanmetagenomL_FD_108194 | JGI IMG/M metagenome (GOLD analysis project Ga0160427, IMG submission 108194) | Solar panel surface microbial communities from Lawrence Berkeley National Laboratory, California, USA - L | ecosystem: Engineered > Built environment > Solar panel > Unclassified ...
AAGAACGCAGTATGTTAAGCTCTTGACAATATGCGCTCCAACCCCACCTTCTCTAGTGTCCTCGGTCTTCGCATGATCTTAGTCGTACGTGGCAGAACGCTCGACCCCATATATGCCGTCTCTGATTCTCCCTCCATCACTAAAGATACCACATCAGAGGTCTCACCTAGCAATGAAGCACACTATGTGAAAAGCCACCGGAGCGCTTCACAATCAGCACAAGCTACTACGATGGCACGGTCACAGGTCTTTCATCAGCTGCTCTGCCTGATAACAGTCCGCCCGGGATCAATATTGCTGGTGACGACGTGCTTCTCATACTTGGCTACGAAAGAACCAGCTTCTGTGGAGAAAGACACACGTTTTCACAGCGACGCTTGAGGATCGTATTGGCTCTGCCAGTGGCCTCGTCGAAGTGCTTGTCCCGTCAGCTGCGACGTACACCACGACTCTTACATCTGGGACGACTACGATACTGGCAGTGGTGCGACAAATGGTATAATGCAGATCCTCGTCTCTGAGATTCGTGGTATGGGTGGCATACGAACCGACTCATTGCTAACCGATGACAGCCAACAAGTACGACCACTACCTTTATCGCTTCTGACGCTGCAGCATTCACGTCGACTATACCTGGCACCGGCTCGAACAACGGAATCTATCTTGAAGATGTACCGTGCGGACAGTATACATCTACACGATTCTTGACTACTGGACGCAGTCGACGACATAGACAACCACTCTCGCCACTGCAACTAATAGCGTGACTGCGGTGATACAGAAGCTTCGGCCATAGACAAGTAAGCTTCGTATGTTCCAATGAGCAACCTAAGGCACCGGAAGCCTACCCCTATTCGCTTCCTTAGCATAAATGCAGATAACTCAACAATCACATCACATCACACCGGGGATAGTCGACGTCTGTGAAGTACTTCATGCGGACGGGAAGGATTTGGAGTAAGCGGTAATCGCGAGTCCTATCCAGTAAAGCCTAGGTACTCGCCGTGTCTGCTGGTCACCTACTCGCAATCGTTCCACCCGTAACAAGTCTAGACTTCTGTTGGCAACTTATCGCTTGATGAATCCTACTTATTCACTTCTCCAATGTAGTACATGATACGGCACGCTCTCACTATTTAACGTTCTGTGATCCCTTCGAATTATACTACATTTTAACACTCTTCACACTGGAGAAGCCCAATATCTGTGTTGACAGTTTCCGCGCAAGCCCAACGCTCAGGAATCATGCATTTCTTCTTCACGATTGTCTGCTTGAGCTCTGCCTTGCTTACACTAGTTGTGGCACAATGTCCTGCAGTATGCAAGTTTCCAAACACTCCACCTTGCACAACAACTATATAAAAGACAGCGAGGTAGGCCATCCTGACGCGCAAGATCAAAAGACTTGGTCTCGCTCGCTCAACTTGACTAATAGCATCGATACCGTTACAAGCACGTCCCACGGCACTACTTACACTACAAAAGTAACTAGGTTGGTGATACCAGCGCTGCAAATTACTTACACGTCAGCTAATGATCACCTGTTCAAGTACCATATGTCCGGCAATTAAGAATAAGAAGCACAAGCGGCAATCTACGTCCATCGATAGATGCACATTGTATTCCGCTTATCCTTGTTGCACATTGCATATCACATCAACCATCGGGAGTGTTAGCAGCAGGAGCACGAAGGTTATCAAAGTATACAATACTTTCTCTTACTGTAGTATTGACGGATGCACTACTAACGATTAAGCAGACTCCTGCAACCTCGACAAGTACGATCTTCGTCACGGCGACAGCTTGCTGAGGCCAAAGTGGTCGAATGGCGGACATGATGGCGTGGATCTTTAGCAAGTGAACGAGGAGGCTCATATTGGTTTGAATTGGTAAAAAGGTGCTGGGGCTCAATCCAGCAGAGGTCGCAATTTGGAGTATCACTTGTTGTCTTACTTTGAGTTCTCTTACAAACAGGGTGTGGTAGAACGAAACTTTGACCAGTTCTCGTACATACAGTGAAGCTAAAGAGACCAATGAGACGAGTGTGAGATAGTGACGCTTTCAATCAGTCTTCCAAACAATTCCTAGCCTTGCTACGTTGTTGTGACTGTCATGCACAGTCAGAACAAGAGGCTTGCCCTGTATAATCTCACGTAGTCAACCTTCGCAACCTCTCAACCACAGATTCCAGAAACATTCTCTGTATCTCAACCTGCTTAACCCCGTCTTGCTCAGTATTCGGATTTCTCACGCCATCGAAGCCTCGGATACATGTCTCCATAGCTTCGGCATAGCTCTCCCCAGCCTGAAATGCAACAGCACCTCGGACATCTCTCTGCAACTCAAGCATTCTGCCTCGCACGTTCCTCAGCTGGGTCCGCCGCACCTCAATTTCGACGATCGTCTCGATAGGCTTCCAAAGGGCAATCTCTGCGAGCACGAGACCCATGCTGTAGATGTCGTGAAGTTTAGTGGATCTTCCGGGCGTGGGAACGAGCAGATCTGGATGCTTGTATAGGTCGTGCTCTAAGGGCATGTCGTGCTTGACAGTCAGCTCTTCTGGCAGGTCCGGTCGCGAGAACTCGAAGCCGGAGACGACGAGATCGAGGTCGGAGAGTTGATCAATCTTTCCTGGCTCGAAGAGAACGCTATCACTGCGAATTCCCTTATGCACCCAGTTGACCGCGTGGAGATATAGCAGGGATTCGACCAACATCAATGCGATGCGGATTCTGGTACTGAGCGAGGTTTTAGGCTTCCCTGTAAAGAGCTGCCGAAGCGACACGAGACTGCGGCATCTTATCGAGGGCATTCTGTATACCAGACCGTATCGATTCTGCTCAAAAACATGTCCCAGGCAGTCTGGCGTGCGGAACGCTTTCGGTTTGTCGGGGGCGGTTAAGATACTCGCCAGCTTGTCGGCTCGCGTCTCATACAGACGTTGAACTTCGCTGTCTGCTAATTGGATGTCGCGCCATTCGATCCAGACAGGTGTGGCTTCGAAGATAGCATACTGGCGCGAAGCATTCTCTCCGGCTTCTGTGAGCGTGAGTTGCTCTATCGTCAGCCTTGTGTTTGGCGCGTCTGGCGCCTCCTCGATCTGAAATTGACGCACTCTGAATTCTGCCAGATTCGTGAGAGTGGGTAGCGGATCTAGTGCTCCTTCAGCGTGCGTGTTACTAACGCCCGCGTCTGGTGCATCGAGTTTCAAGGCCTGTAGCAGAAGCCGGACTCCAGCTAGCGTTTCTGTGGTTTGTAGCATCATCAAATTTTGTCTCTCACTGACCATCTGCAGTGTGTGTTGTGAAAGCATTCCATCAATTATGTTATTGTGTAATATTAGCTTCCCGATCAGTTTCTCGAAGCTGTCTTTCGAAATCAAGGCCCACTGCAAACGAGCCTTCCCTCGTAGCGACTTATCTCGCAATTTCAACGCGTTACGGATAAAGGTATGATAGGCTCCGCTACTTCCTTCAATGGCAGTCGTCGGCGTTATAGCCACTGTCGGATGGGCAGTAGCCTCAAACTTCGACGATATTTCAAGACAGCTTTGGAAGGCAGATTGGATGTCAACGAGAACATCAAGCACGAGATTCCTGTGCAATCTGAGGATCTGGCTTGGCTCTTGGAGTACCTCGCTGACCAGCCTGAGCTCTTGCGCCCACATGATGAAGCGAGACTGTTCGAGCCGTAGTCTTAGCTGCAAGTGGTCGTACTCGTGCGGCATTTCCTTTGCTTCTAGGAATAGCTGGTAGGCTGGTGTCCGTTAGTTGACTGGTCTTGCCCGGTGTTCCACGTACTCACCTTCGAGACATCCTGCGAACAACTGAAAGGCCAGTGAGACTACCCCGAGACCGAGTTCTGTTGCCGTTACAGGATCCATTGGTTGCTTGAGCGTTCTTCAGTATGGGCGTGGTGACTGCAGCTTAGCACCTTATATAATCCCCCATTGATTATTCTGGAAGCACTGCCTCGATGCAGCCTCGACTTGTATGCAGGTGAGATGAGGCTGTGCAGTCTATCCACCCATGCCAAGAGCCGCTAGTGTGAAACTGGATCCGGTCTGGGCGAGCAACTACACCTCATACCTTGATTTACCATACTGTAAACATGTCATATTTCAACTCTGACTCTTTTACTGCGGAATCAGCCCCCACAGAATCGGACTTGCGCTTAACTATCGCCTTAGATTTCCGTCGACTGAAGCAGCTGGTTCACGTCCCTGCACCAGAGAGCTTCCGGGGCGGTGTACTATCAAACGTATTTACGCAGACTCTATTCCCGGGTTCCCACTACAACCCTGCTCGCATAGCATACGAACTAGGGGATTTAGAGGAAAAAGTACTAGCACTTATCGAGAAATACACTGACGCCGTAAAAAACAAGGCTAAAGCTGATATAAAGGAGTGGTCAAGCAAGTATGCCGAGGCGCACAGAACTATCGATGAACTGAATGATAAGCAAATCTCGACGACATTATTGTTGAAGCAAGAAAAAGATCGTGCCGGTAACCTTGCTATCCTTGTACAAAAATACCGGCATGACATGGAGGTAACACAGGCTGAGCTCGTTCTCGTCAAGAACTCCCAAAAGATTCTCTCAGACCGCTACCTTACAAAATTGCTGGGCGAACTAGAGTTCCTCCCACGAGCACCCAGTGTTCAGGGGGCACTTGATTTTTTTCGTCCGACGGATTCAGAAATTGCGCGAGTCGCCCATCTCTGCGATGAAGCTGGTAATACGAAGGGCGCACAACAACCGAGAACGTTTCTGGTCTGCTACATGTTAGAGCGGCTCGATTACATGGACGGCTTCGAGGGTGCGGATATTGACTTGCCTTACACCAAGCACCAGCTCCAGCTCTCGGGACACCTTTCTCCGGCAGATCAAGATAGATTCCTTGAATATCAAGAATACGTGCTTACCGAAGCATTCCATCGTTCCAAGAAATTGCAGACAAGTGGGAACGAGCACCAAATCCTCGCAGGAGATGCCTCAACGCAATTTGGGAGAAACCCTAAGTTCCTGGGAAAAGGCGCCTCTGGAACGGTATATAAAGCCTTTGGTCTTTTGAGTCTGAAAACCTTCGCGTGGAAGCGCATGCCCCTTGCAAGCTTTACTAGCGCTGAAGGCACCAGACTGGGCAGTTTTGAGAACGAGCTTAGCAACCTAAAACGCCTGTCCCATCGTCATCTGGTCAAGTTCGTAGGCTCGTACACGGACGATAAAGAAGTTGGTATCCTGATGATGCCAGTGGCCAACATGAATTTGAAAGAGTATCTGGCGCTCGCACCAGCCGATAGTAGACGCGATGCACACTGCGCCCGTCTGAGGTCTTTTTTTGGGTGCATAGCTATTGCAATTGAGTACCTTCACCGAGAGAAGATCAGACACAAGGATATCAAGCCCGGTAACATCCTGGTCAAAGGAAGGCAAGTGTATATCACCGACTTTGGCACATCATACGACTGGACGAACGCTCAATCCGACTTCACGGATGGCACCAATCGGACAGTTTATACGGCGGGGTACGCATCCCCAGAAGTTGTTTGGTCAAGGGTGAGTACGAAGCGGCACGCTGCATTGACGAAGTATGCTGATATGTACTAGCGCCGTGACAAGTCTTCCGACATCTGGTCACTCGGGTGCGTGTACATCGAGATGCTAACAGTACTCGCAGGACGTACAGTCTTCGACATGAGGAACTCGAGCAGCGACTTCCACTTTCAGAGTCAAAAAGCAAGGACATTGTGGCTAGATATATTGGCTCAACAGCTGCCTATATCGGATCAGCAAGTCCTTGTTCTGGTGCGGACAATGTGTAATGAGGAGACGTCCGAGCGACCGACCGCCGAGCAGATTGTCATGAGCATTGGGCTCCGGGATGGCAGAAGCCAATACTTCTGCAGATATTGCTGCCTTGTTGAAACCCAACTTCCATAGCGATGCGGGCCTGATCGTAGACTGTTGTCTCGACTAGTGCAGCCGGGACTACTCGATGCCATAGCAGTCTCTGTATATATCAAGGTAATTGGAGTTCAGTACTCTGAGGCTCGAAAATCGGCATGCAGGAGACAGAAGGGGTTTGGTGCTCGGAGAATACCCTGCGATTCCCTATGCCTTCTTCAAGGTGAGCCCATTGTACACCTTCGCCGCGGGGAAAAGCAAGAACTATTCAGATACCTACATAGTTGGGTTGATGAAGCTCAAGTGACACTTGATCTTCTGATTGACAAAGGCTGCCTGAACATGGAGATTGTACAATGGAGAAGTAGTTCGGAGAGCTGTGCACAGTCCTCAGGTTCATGAATGTTCGATTCCCCTGGAGCTTTGATACGCAATGCGCTAGGGTGTGGTTCCGGCTGACAGGTGTATCTTTATAGAGGGTTAGTCAGTATGATTCGTGGGCAGCAAGGAAAGGGGACATCGAAAGCCGATTTACATTGAAAGCATCACCGATTCATCACGAATTGGAAATTTGGAAGTACGCTAGCTGTTTTGACTTTTCCATTGACTACTGCAATCACATATATTTTGCATACTCTTCTCCATGGTGGTCAGCATACACATCTACCTCATCATGATGCTCAGCATACCTCTCCACCTTTGGCAGCGACTTCAAGCCCTCCAGCTCCATGAACCCAGCAGAAGCACACACAGTCAAGAGCATACGCTTCCACAGTGGCTTGTTCTCCGTGCTTGCCAATTCAGCAGTCGACCACCGATTCATTCGTGCTATCAGGATTACGATACCTGCATACGCTGGGACAGCGTATTGTATCCTTGATTCTGCAATGGCGAGTATAGCAGAGCCAAATATGGCAATGTTATACTTTTGCTTTTCTGAAGCCGTATCGTTGTGCTTAGTCCTGATCAATGGTCCAAGGAAGTGAATGAGCAATCTTGCGTAACCAAAGGCATTCAATGTTTTAACAGAAGCTCTGTGCAAATCTGGACGACAGCAAGTCCATGCTAGAAGTGTTAGCGCTGGACGCAAGAAGGCTCCGGCTTGATAAGAAGGTCCTGAGAAATTGGTTAGCATGAAGAAGGATCATACGTACATGGACAGACTTACTCGTCATAATAGGGTAACCCCTATGCATCCATTTTACAAGTGCCAGATTAGTGAAAGATTGTGTAAGACATAGAACGACGTCGAGACTATCTGCCACAGGCGAATCCTGATACAATGCTCGTATATGCCATCGCAGGACCTCGGACATGCCAACGCCAATGTGCATCAACAATATTGATCGAGTCTTAACACGTCGCCAGCTGAAGTGTTTCGGAGCCGCAGCACGGGAATGTGCAAGGCCGACAGAGCCATTGATGAGGAGGACGTAACCTAGTTCGAGAAATGCGATCAGTTTGAAGTTGCTGCAGATGAAATTTATGGAAGAGCGAATGTGATGGAAGCTGATGCTTAGAGCAGATGCGAACGCTTGTTGAAGCATGATGTAAGTGAGTGGCTTTGCCGTGCAAGAACGCAAGAACTGAATGAGTGGATGTCAGATGATCTGGCCTGTATTACCGTGTAACCTTGATAAGGCTTCGCGGTTGTGGCTTGAGCTTTGCCTTATATTGCTTTTGCGGATGTGGTAGGTCTGCTTTGTCTTTGCCACGCGGAATCTTGACTTTGCTTCATTGTCCCATTGTTCTACCAGACTGTTGCTGCTGCTGACAGATATGACCGAATGCGGTATGGACGAGGTATCATAGATAATTTTGTCGAAAACTGGAAAGCTAAACGAGTTTATTGACGAGCTGTACACTGATACTATCTGGTGCTGACGACATTGGCTACAGAGCAGAACATCGTAAAAGGGAGAGAGGGGAGGCTGAGTTGACGAATTCGGATATGTTCCATAACTTGCATTCCTCACGTATCCTCGGGTGGCAAAAAGACTTCCGCATTCGTCACAACGAAGTGATACACTACTCACCTACCTCACCAAGCTGGATCACAAAGCAGGAACAAGAGAAAGCTTCCGTGATATCAAACAAAGAAAACTCCTTCATGACATATGTTGTAGCACAGTCCAGAACGATGAGTTTCAGGCACAATGAACCAGAACCCCACTGGAACTTTCCGAAGACACAACGAATTTATCTCGAAATGAGTACGTTTCTTCGTCTTTTTACTGATGCCTGACAGCAATAGCTGAAATGCAGACGGCTCACCGGCGAGGGGAAGAGCAGGAGAGCACATCGGTCTTTGCGTATAGCTGCCTCGAGTCGGGTCTGATTCTCTCCTATCGAGATAAAGCCAAACTCGAGATGAGATGTGGAGGAGGGGACATTGCAGGAAGAAGTGAATGTAATTGACGTCTTTCTTTACCTTACCTATCGGCTTGAAAGACTGCATCTTGTACTTCACGATTCCGTCTTTGTCTTTCGGGACATAACGATCAGTATTCTATATTACTAATCGACCTTATGATCGACAACCTAGTGCCAAGAGTAACCTCTCGCTATCATTCCACGTCGTCGATATCATCATATCATCCTCTTGTTCAATAACTGCTTCTTATAGACTAAGGATGACTTGATGGCCCCGTCTCTAGAGCGTACTGCAAGCTCAGCAAAGACCAAATCCAACAAGAAGAAGAACGCCACCATCACCAGCTCACCCCCACCTCCACCAGCTCGGCAGCAATCCATCCACCAGATCCTCAAGTCCCACGAATCCAAGCGTGCGTCCGAAGAGCTCGAAACTCCAGAAGCATCTCCCAATAGCAAGAAAAGAAAGACCCTCCAGGGCGCCAAGGACAGAAACAATACATCTCAATCTCCAGTGAAAGCAGTCTCGAAAGCTAGCATGTACAACTTCAGTAGCTCCCGAGGCAGTGGAAGTGCTATTGTCGACCTCACCAAGTCTCCCGTTTCCTCGCCCAACCATCGATCTCGCCGTATCAGCGTTACTGCTCGGGTAGACACTTCGAATCTCAATGGAGCACCAAAGAGGATCATTGTCAAGAATCTGCGGGATACGCCTCGCTCGGACCCGAATCAATACCTCATCAACACCTTCAAAGGAATCGACGAAGCACTGACAGCCCTCTTCAAGGATCGACAACCCTCTTGGTCCAATGAAGAGCTGTATCGTGGAGCTGAGAACTTGTGCAAGCTTGGAAAGGCAAAGGAGCTGTGGAAGATTGTGCAGGAAAGCTGCAAGAAACATGTCGCGGAGGATTTCAGATCGAATCTGGTGGTGAGGGCTCAGAAAGGCAATGTAGAAGTGCTGGAAGCTGTCCTCGATGCCTTCACTACTTGGAATGCTCAAAGGGTGTGTTTCTGTCCAGTATGAACTACGTGATTACAATACTGACCAACAAGCAGACTAAACTTCGTGCAATACTAACATACCTCGACCGAGCTTATCTGCTCAAAAGAAGAGAACCCTCAATTGAAGACACGACACGAGACCAATTCCGCGACCTAATATTCAATGACGCCACGCTGAAGCCCAAAATCATAGACGGTACATACGACCTTCTGCTTGCAGATCGCCAAGGCCACATGCCTGATCATGCAATGTTTGGGGATGCAATCAAGATGCTACACACCCTGCAAGTCTACAGCAGCTTTGAAAGTATTATGCTGGCAAGATCTCAAGAGTTCATCATGGCTTGGGCAGACAAGGAATGTGCTGCACGGGAGCTGCCGGACTATGTAGCCGAGTCAGTTAAGCTCATGGATGTGGAAATGAAGCGATGTGATCAGTTCAACCTTGATTTGAGCACGAGGCGGGATCTTTTGACCAAATTGGAGGACTTGCTTATTGACAGGAAGGAAGCTGAACTTAGTAAGTAAGCTCTTGTGTTATGTGTGGTCACTACTAACAAACAATAGCAAATTTAGATTCTGTCCAAGATATGCTGGATAGTGAAGAGGCTACAGCTGTTGCCAATCTCGAACAACTGTATACGCTACTACAGAGGCGACAATCTGGCACAAAACTGAAGCCAGCTTTTGCTGCATGGATTGACCTCACCGGTACTGACATCATCTTTGATGAGAAAGAGCAAGAGCGGATGGTTATTCGATTACTAGCACTCAAGCAGAAGCTCGACAATATATGGCGAACATCATTCCACACAGACCAAGTACTCGGACACGCACTTCGAGAGTCGTTTGAAACGTTCATCAACAAGACAAAGAAGTCGAGTGGCACATACAACACTGGCAACTCCAAGCCTGGTGAAATGATTGCAAAATACCTTGATATACTCATGAAAGCTGGTGCCAAAGCGATACCTACCACTTCAGGGTCGTCTACTGGCGCACCTTTGAAGCTCGCACAATCAAACTCTTCCACTGCCCCATCATTGAAGCCTACCATGTCAACAGCCACAGCAGACAACGACGGTGAAGGTGGAGAGGATGAAGATGGTCTTGACGAGGATACCGAAGTCAGCAACCAGCTCGACCATGTCCTCGATCTATTCCGCTTTGTACACGGTAAGGCAGTCTTTGAAGCATTTTACAAAAAGGACCTTGCTCGTCGTTTACTCATGGGCCGAAGTGCCAGCAACGACGCGGAAAAGAGTATGCTCGCTCGTCTTAAGACAGAATGTGGCTCTGGCTTTACACAAAACCTGGAACAAATGTTCAAGGACATTGAGCTCGCACGAGACGAGATGATTGGATACAAGCAACGACTCGAGCACAATGATCGCAAGGCCGCTATCGATTTAAATGTCAACATCCTATCTTCTGCAGCATGGCCAAGTTACCCAGACGTGCATGTCAACATACCAATCGAGATCAAGAAGACGATTGACAACTTTGAGCAACATTACAATCAGAAACATAGTGGACGTAAACTACAATGGAAGCATGCTTTAGCACATTGCCAGCTTAAAGCAGACTTTCCTGGGGGCAAGAAGGAGTTGGTTGTGTCGTCTTTCCAAGCAATTGTGCTGCTCCTTTTCAACGGTAGAGGTGTTGACGAGCATCTGACATATGATCACATCAAGTCAGAGGCAGGTCTGAGTAAGTACTTTGCGCATTAGCTCCACTTCACTGCAAAAACACATACTAACACTCTTCCTCTTCTGCCCTTCAGCCGATGCCGAGATCCAGCGAACCCTGCAATCCCTGGCCTGTGCCAAACTCCGTCCACTCACCAAACATCCTAAAGGCCGTGACGTTTCCCCCACAGATACCTTTACGCTCAACACAAGCTTCAAACATCCCAAGTACCGCGTGAAGATCAATTCGATCCAGCTCAAGGAAACAAAGGAAGAGAACAAAGAGACACATGTGCGTGTTGCTGCGGATCGACAGTTTGAGACGCAAGCGGCCATTGTCAGGGTGATGAAGCAGAGGAAGACTATCAGTCATGCGGAGTTGGTGGCGGAGGTCATCAAGTCGACTAGGAGTCGAGGGGCGATGGATGTGGGTGAGATTAAGAAGAATATTGATCGGTATGTTTTTTTTAGTTTTGTGCTGTGTTGTCTGATTTTGTTGATGCTAATTCCTGTCGTTTCAGATTGATTGAGAAGGAGTATATGGAGAGAGCGGAGAATAATTCGTACGAGTATTTGGCATGAGTGAATGTCAGGTCTGATGGGCATTTTATGATGATGATACGTGTAATTAGATGCAAATTGCTTCTCCTAAAGCAAGCTTGCCGACCCTCCTTCTTACTGTCGAAACAAGCTTAGTATAAGACAGCTCCCAGGGAAACTCATGCGCTCGATGGGAATATATAGTTTCCGACTCGAACCAGCTCTTCTGTATGTCTATTGTGAGCTTACGAATCCTTTGGCTTCCAGGAACGAGATTACCTCTGTGTGACCTCAACTTCTGGATACCCCTCCAGAATAGTTTTCTAGTGCTCTGAAAAGCCTTTCCAGCAAATACAGCGAGTCAACTTGACAAGTCGATTGCGGTTCACCTTCCACATCACCAATTTCGGCGAGCGTACGCGGTCGAGTTAGCCCCCTCCTCCCTCCTACATCAACAATCTCCTCCCACCACACCCCCCGCATAATGACAAGGCACGACAGCGACGACCAAAACGCGCTTAACAGCCTCAACATCGCCATCGTGCAAGCCACACTTCTCCCTCACAAACTCCTCCGCGCTCCCAAAATCCCTCCTCAGGACATTCAACAAATCACGACAATTCTTCTCTCTGGCACCAACTAAACAATCGATCTTCTTTCTCGTCACCACCTCGCCATCCCTCTCACGCCCAAGCACATCAGCTACTATCTCTTCGCGCATAGGCCCCAGCCCGACTTCGGTGAGTTGGTATTCCTTTGCTATGATGTCGTCTGAGACGCCTGCGAGGGAGAGCAGGAGGGCGATGATGACGCCGGTGCGGTCGCGGCCGAGTTTGCAGTGGAGCAGGATTGGGTCGGAGGGGTTGGAGAAGAGGTGGATGAGGATTGTGCGTAGGGCGCGGCCGGCGTGGTGGAGGATCTCGCGGTAGCCGTTTGAGGTGCCCTGCGTTTGATTGTTAGTATGGTTGGGAAGAGGGAGAAGGGGAAAGTGGGGTGGGATGTTTTTTGAGGGTTGGGCGGGCTAGGTTACGTACGTCTATGCCGGAGTGCATGTGTGCAGCACAACGTTTGTAAGCTTTGCTCATTTTAGTATTTTCCGCAGCTTCGTGTGTTTCTGTTTGCGTCGAAGCATCCTTCTTTGCTCTTCCTCTCCGTACATCCTTCTCCTCGTCGTCATCATCATCCTCATCCTCCGCAAAGATCGGTGCACTAATCCTCTCAATCCGGCTTCCATCACTTTCAATAATCGCATGCACATCCTTCATAGCTTCCGCTGCACTTCTCAGATCAAATATCGTCGTAACGCCCATGGATTGTAATTTCTGCATGCCGGACTTGGTGAGTCGAGTCGGTTCGCCACTGCGGAAGATGAGGCCGCGACGGATTGAGCGTGTTGGGCGGCCGCCTGGTGAGTCGGAGGGTGATTGGACTGGATAGCCGCCGATGTCGCGGAAGTTTGCGATGCCGGGGACGTCGATGAAGGGCGGGGAGGGGAGGGTGGATTGGTATTTGTACATCATTTTGTGTGTGGATGTGTGTGCAGGTATTGAGGAGCTTGAGATGTGCTTCTGAGCAAAAGCGGGAGGAATGGTAATGATGCTTCTCGAGGAGACTTTGGTGGATGTTTTACAAGGAGAAGGTAGACAGTCAAGCGATAGCTCAGCTGTTTCCGTCCCTTTTTCTTTTTCTGTTTGACAAGGCTTGTTGCAGTAGTCACTTTCTAAGGGAAAGACAGAAGGATTGTTTCTGCTTCGAACACGATGTTTCAATGAAGCTTCAAGAAGAAGAAGAAGTGGAAGGATGAGCAAGCAAGACGATATTGGGGGAATCAGGAAGCAGAGAGAAAGTGAGGAGTTAAGAATCAAGGGACGAAAGAAAGAGAGAGAGGCGCGTGGTCTGGCTGAAAGGAGATAAAATAAGCTTGCGGGGATGTGTATCAAGGTACTTCACACGAGGCAGCCGCTGAGGAGGTGGAGCTTGGGGATGCAGGCATGTCAGAAGAGACAACAGAGGTAACAAAGGCCGACCGATAACCCTCCTCAATGCATAGTGGCGGTTGCCATCGGTGGCTTTCAACGACAGCAAAGACTGGCGGCTTCCCAGCAATATCGACAGCATCCAGAGCGTACAGACCGAATGTCTCAACAACAATGTGTTGGCATCCAGGATCCAGGGTTTTTTGTCATGCATACGGCCAGGCTCCGACTCCGCGAATCCCACAAACTCTACGGCCGTTGTGCGATGGGTACAAAGGTACATGCTTTGTTGTGTTAGACCCCGGATCGCGGAGTGAAGTGTTTCATCGCTCTCAAACTTTAGCTGAGCTGTTTCATGTCAGTTTTATCGAAAATCACATGCAAGTGCTGAGGAGATCTACTATAAACACCTGATCATGTTTCATGTGGCTTGTCTTAGTATGCACGATCTATAAGCTGAATTGATATCTTGTTAGCGAAAGCAGCGGCGAAAAAGGCGTAATCGGTTTGCTTCTGAGTATACTGTAGTCGGACAGGTCTACATACATATTGAGCTGATCAATCACCCGTTATTCAAGGTCTATGACTGAAACCTCTCTCGAAAATAACCAATTCACTGGTCGCTCTAGTCGTTGGAACAGACTTCTACCCATGTAAGTGCTCGAAGGGTGCGGACCATCGAGCCCGAGCTTCTATATACTCATCATCTCCCCTTCGCCCCTTAAGACCGCCAGCAAGTTTATAGCGTATATCGGAAGTAGGGGTTCTCGAAATCCGTCCTATCCTCCTCTCCCATCTTCTTCGCCCTCAACGCTCTTTCCTCTTCGCTCAACCCATCATTCGCGATGGCTCTGTCCAATCGCCGATTTCTGAGCACCAACACGACCCTCCAGGCCACGAGCACCGCAAACTCGAGTCCAAAGCAGACTGCACAGCCCACCACACCAGGAATGTAGTAAGGCGCATCCTTGGCCTTGAAGATTTGGGAGCCAGCCATGTTGCCCACACAGTAGCCGACAAAGGTGAATGAAGAGGTGAGGGTGCGCTTGGTGCGGCCAGCCGTGTTGGAAGGGATTAGGGACCAGGCAACGAAGAGAGAAATAACGTACGGGACCGTCATGAAGTACATGCCCCACTTTGTCCACCTGTTAGAAGGCTTATTTGGAATCAAAGCCATACCGAGGAAGCCGACAAAAGGTGGAATGGTAGAGCAGATCATAAAGTACAAGCGCAGACCAGAGCGTTTACTCGTGATGATACCGACTGCGATGAAGTACAGCACAGAGAAGGCGCTTCGGGGGATATCAAGAAGAATTACCTCCAAGCTGGTAAAGCCGAAAGAAGTATTCATGATAGAGGCAAAAGTGGTCAAGCCTCCATTGGGGACCGAGCTCGTAAAGGCATTGATGCCTGCGAACCAGAAGCAAGGATCTCTTAGACACTCTCTAACCTGCTTCCATTGCCACTTCTTTATGCCAGTTCGATCGTGTCCAGTATTGTTGCTGACAATGCGTGCATTTGCCATGCGCTTTTCCTCCGGCGTAAGCCACTTGACCTCGGACGGCGTGCCAAGGACGAACAAGCAAATGCAACCGACAAGGATGGTCATGGCACCAAGGAAATAGCTCATCCATCGCCAGGGCTCAGAATTTGGATCCTTTGCGCCATGCTTTCCAATGCCATACAGGGCCAGGCTTGAGATGATGCCGAAGCCAGCGTTGGCAGATTGAAAGACGAGAGACCTTGAAGCATGCTCTCTGGTCTTGTACCAGCTACCGACGACCAATATGAATCCTGGTGAGATGCAACATTCGAAGCAACCTTGGAGTGCGCGGAGAACGATGAGGTGCGTAAAGTTTTGAGCTGGAATCATCAGCTTAATTGTAGAAGTATTCAATTCACCTCATTGCTTACCGAATCCGATGCAGAGCACTACGACACCCCAGCAAATCATGTAGCACGACAGAATTTTGCCCATCTTATAGCGCTGCAAGAGGATATTGCTGGGGAACTCGAAAATCATGTAGACGAGATCTGTAAGACATGAGATTTGATCCACTTCCAAGAGAGGTTCAAAAACGTACAGAAGATGGTTGTCAGCCAGCTATACTGCTGACCATGGAGACCGGTGTCTTCACGTAAACCGAAGACAGCTTGTGTACCCAGCGCGGTCTTATCGGTTTGTTGAATACCATAGCATAACCACATGAGCGGTAGCAAGTATCGATCAATCTTCCTTCGAAGGTGTTTGTATTGTTCTTCGGAATATTGTCCCTCGGCAGCAACTAGCCCTGTTAGTCTCGTGTTACTCTCTGATGTGCCGCCAGATATACTCACCGATGTCTTGCTCGCTAATGTCTGAGATCTCACCTACTTCAATAGAGTTCTGTTTCTCCAGGGGGACCATCTCGACGCTGGAGAATTTCTTGCCTTCAGATTGGACGATTTCGGGCGACATGACGGGGTTTCAACAAATTAGATGTCGAGTTGTCGACGATATCACGAAAGACCTTTGGAGAGGTTGCAGACTGACGGACTTATATAACCCAGCCAAGGGCAGTTCCACAACATGATAGATAGGACAAGGTGCTTGTGGCGCATCGAGCTTTCGAAGCATGTTTGTCGCCATTGATAGGCCTGGCAATGTCTTTTCACTGGCTGCCACCAGATTGACGACCAGGCAGCACCACCGACACTTCGAGCTGGGCTTGTGTCCAAGCCTCTTATCAGAGGAGATATTGGCAGAGGTGCATACGATATCGAGTTCTGCATATACCAAGACTCTGATAGATAGTCAACAGCTTATCCCGCGCATCCTACCTTATCATATGTCAGTATCCTGAAAGGTGAGTGGCCAGCCGAGAGCTCGCCATGTACTCCCTGCATCGATTAGAGGCCTTTTGCTTGGCGGTCTTGGTGTGGCATAAGCCCACTGATAAGCATGACTTATCGACATCGGACACCCATGCATACAATGCCTCCCCGCCCGGATTCCTGGGGGCTAGGTGTTTCATATCAGTTTTATCGAGATCACAGGCGAGAATGCATAGACTTGGCATGGAACCAAAAGACTCTCTATACAATACTGGTGTGCTCTAGGGGTATCATTATCATAAAACATCATGCCAAAAACACAACTCCGGCCGCTGCTCCAAACGCAACGAGACTCAATTAGCTATACAATACCGCCACCTCCAACGGCAGCATTTCCCATCGGCTTCTCCTTCATCAGCCTCCTCATCGTCTTCCTCGATGCCAGCTCAGCAGCTCCAATCGCGCCTCGCCTTCCCATCCTCTGATTAATCGTCTTCGTCCGTTTCCTCAGCCACGTCTTCGTTTTAGTCTGCTGGTAAAACCGTGTCCAATACGGGCTTAGTAGATACACCAGCACCAAGATCTGTACCGGTATAGCCACTTCCCAGAAATACAGATCGCTGTGGTTGTCTACACTATCCATACGGACAAAGTTCTGGCCAAAGTATCCGGTCAAAAAGGTGAGAGGGAGGAAGAAGATTGTGACGAGGGTGAGTTGCTTCATTGATTCGTTCTGGTATGCGCCCATCATGTTGAAGATGAGGGAGGTGAGATCGTTTGCGTTTTGTGTCATGGTTTCGAGCGATTGAGTTAGGATGACGCAGTGGTCGTAGACGTCGGAGAGGTATGTGTGGGCGAGAGGCGAGATCTCAACACTTGACAGTACCGGCGGCATCTTCTTAGGAGGGTGGCCGGTGAGTCCGGGCGTGGTGGGGACGATTGGATCAGCATGGTGTTCTCGGATTGCAGTGACGAGGTTGGCGATTGGAGAGACTGTGTTTTTGAGGAGGTTAATCTCAGAGGTCATGATGTAGAGTTGTTTCGGCTGTGCCATGTCCGGATCAGTCATGACTTCGAATTCGAGCTGGCCTATATAGTCGTCGTATGCTGCTGCTACTGGGATCACTAGATCGATCATGGTGTCAATCATAGCTTGAACAAGCATGCTTGCGTCACCAGAGCGACGGAGAATAGTTTCTGGACTTTCGAGACGTGCGAGGATGGGGCCTAGAAGGTCCGCAGATGAGTGTTCGGTAAAGCTTATGACTGTGCCATCTGATGTCAAGAAGATGGAAACTTGCTCGACAGATACTGCCAGGTTTCGAGAAGCTAGTGCTGATTTCGACTCCATGTAATCGACACGCGCAGCATTTGCACCTCCACGATATCGTTGTAGTGTTCGATATGAATTGATGCCGTCGTTGATTGGTGCGCCAGACTGCATCGAAGTGCCTCCAGCATTTGGGTTATTTGGCGGGCCTTCATCGAAATCTGATTTCTCCGTTGCTTTTGACATTGGCGGTGGGCCTTCAGCACGGTTCATGCCAAAGATCCTCTTGAAGAATGAGTCTTTCTGGGGAGCTTTGTACGAGTCTTGGTAGTCCGTGTCATCGTCTTCATCATCAGACGTTTCGTGATATCCGGGATGTAGTCTGACCAGTTTTGCTAAAGGCAAGACGATATAAGCATGATCTGAATACCAATCTGCTTTCGTTCTGTTCTTGGTATTGATTAAATCTTCCACTGCCAGTCGATGAAGTCCTTTGTGATTGCCGAGTGCTTTGATGACGTCCCAACTCAATCCGTTGACACATATCCACCTACACGCTACCCACTCTTCTTTATCCTCATCCAGGAATTCCGGCAGAGTTTCATTGTCCAGTTCATACTGCTCCATCCGTTCAGCACTAAAGTCCACTACAGTAATATCGCAAGCTGTTTTCAACGATTGATACAAAGCATCTTCAGTATCTTGCGCTGTATCAATACCAGGTTCAGCACCGGGTTGCCAGCCAGGTCTCATTGGCGGATGGTATGTCCGTACAGTATCTGCTCGAGCTATTCTTTGTCTGATTGACACGCCTGAAGAGGCCGTTCTATTCGTTCGTACTGATGCTCGACGGTCTTTGCCTGTATTGCTTTGCTGAAGTGGTGGAAATCCATTAGGAGGTGATGCGCCGGTTGAGTAGGTGCTGTAAATGTTCTCATTGCGAAGTGTTGGCGGTCTTCCTCTATTTGCGCCCATCATCGGACTTTGTGGTACTGAGCGCATACCCGATTGTGATCGTATAGATGCTTGAGTTTGAATCGAGGGATGTGATTCGAATTCTACCGTCCGCTGGAAGTCGCGAACTGTTGTTTCACCCATCTTGTCGATTCCCGCTCGTCTTTGGGGATGCGAAGGGATTAAGGTCGGCTTGAGAGAGCTGCCAGCAGCTCGATATACAGGAAACTATGGCATGAGCAAAGGATAGGATAGGGCGATGTCGGATGTTGTGGTCAATTGGGAAGCAGAGTCGAGATGATCTTAGGTAAGGTATTTAAGCTTAATCGACGCACGTGGCTGCTGTCGTGCACGCGGATTCGCCGGAAGAGACTCTGGGTGTAAGAATGCACGTCAAGGAGGAGTAATTGCTTAGGGAGCGAGGCAGTCTCGATGTTGGTGATGAGATGATAAAGATGGTCGACTTTTACAAAAGCACAAGGTGAGACAAGCAATATCAGCCTGAAACACGCCAAGGATGAGAGCCCACGTGGGCAAAATCCATCGAAAGAAATCCCAACACCTCGGTCGCTGTAAATTACTGTCGTCTCAAATACTGTTTCTGTATGAACTAGGCAGGATATCCAAGAGATGTTGCTGCAATTTTGCTTTGGGAGTATTGCCCAAGACGAGGAAGGACTCTACTAATGGTGATCGCCACCCAACATGAAACAGCTCTTCGCTTGTGTCAATGTCAACAATGAGAGAGGCAAATTCCGCCTTGATTGCCAACGAATGCGGCACATCACAGCTTCGACGTCAATAGTTTTTACGATACGCTGGCGTGCTACATTGCGTGTGGCGAGATCTCTCTCCTTGGCGTCTCAGGCGTGTTTCAGCTTGACACCAAAAGCAGGACCCTGGCGGTCCAAAATGATCCATCCTTTTCTTCTCCGTTTTTCCCATCAGTGCAAATGTGACCCTATAGCTTTGCAACAGTCACAAATATGGCTGATAACAATCCTGTTGGCTTCCAGCTGGCACTCGCTCTTGCACTAATCAAGTCAAAGCCTGATGGTATCCCTATTAGGGGTGAGCTTCGGTAGCGCATTATGACGGAGAGCGATTGAGCTGACCTCAGTATTGTAGAGCACATCGAGAATCTTCGTCCTTCGATCTGTGTGTCGCAAGACGCTGATAAGCCTCCTCGCAGCTACCTAGACACTACTGGCTACTGGCGAAACAAGCACAAACAGAGTTTCGAGGTCTTCGATGAACTACAAAACCAGCTCTCAATGCAACGCTTCCAACTTGAGCAGCTTCAAGCTCAACTGAATGCTTCGAAACAGCCAGCAGTGGTTGAACATGAAACAACCTCACCAAGCAACGCGGGCAGGAAAAGAGTGAGCGAAACACCGCAACCGAGCACAAGCAAGAAGCGCAAAGTCGTTCGTGCACCGATCGAATTTGAAGCTGAAGACGACCTTGAATCACTACACGATAATATCGGACAAGATGGTTTGTGAACGCCTGAGCTTCTTCACACACAGCATGCTGACTTCTGTAGCGCGCTCATTATTCGTCCGTAACCTCGAGCTGCGCAGACTCATAGACGAGAACAACGCATTCGCTGCCGTTGACCTGGCTTATGCTCTGCAGAGAGCCACAACTACCGCAACCAGACTTGTGGTCCTTGCTGCGACAGAAGACTATTCTCGAGGCAATCAAATCATTGACGACGCGACCTTCCGCTTGCTGCTTCTTACTATCAACAATACATTTCATGCTTTTGGACGTCTCGTCATGCACAGGACATCTCCAATGCAAGAGATACAGAATCCTCTCGGTGCCGCCATCTACTCAATCGTGAACATGTTCAGGAGTTGTCTGCGAGCATTGAAAGACGCTTCGGCGTCAGGACTAAAGCACAACGAAAGACGAGTTGCATCTGATCAGGAGATCTTGGCTGGAACTAGCTCGAGATCAGTATCAGTGACACACGATGGACAAAGCACTTCTGCGGCATTAGTTGCCTATATTAAGGATATCATGAAGGCAATCTTGACATCGGTCGTGGATCTCCAAGCTGTCAAACAGAGAGGGAAGACTACAAAGATACAGGCTCATACAGAACTCTACGAAGGCATTCAACACATCTTGCTCACGGAAGCAGGAAAGATGATGTACAACCTGACGTTCTCTGGACAACGTGCTGACAGCATTGAAAAAGAGCTGGAAACAAGAGAAGCTACAAACAGTACACGACAGGCAGCTCATGCTCGACACGTCAAAGCTGCAAGCATTGCCGCACGTCATCTCTTTCCACTGGTACGACATGCAGTTGCGTCTCTGCCTGCTGATGTTTCAACCTCAAACAAGAAAAGGTCCAGCGCCACGGCTGCTCATGCTACAGTTCAGCGTGCAATGACTTCTCAACCCTTTCGAAGATTGCAGAACACTTTGGTTCAGGGTGTCTTTGGTGTGAGCGAGGAAGATGACTTGGAGGATGCGCTGAGACTACCGGCTGAGGTGGTGATGCAAAGGCGTGGTAGACCCGCGCAAACATACCAAGATGAAGGAGGTGACTGGTTTGTCAAGTCGATGTGGGAGTTGTGCGGATGGGATTTCCTGGCTAAGGTTGCTTAATCAATACGTACTGTACTAGCGTCGTAATGAGTATGGGAATGTTGTCTTTGTGCTTCTTTGTTCAAGGACTAATTGAGACAGATACTGGTGCCAAGCTCATTGGTGTTTCACATTTTTAAATCTCGGAAAGCGCGTCTCAGAGGATGTGAAACAAACGCGTTTGGAAAGTGGAGATTGCTGCCTACCTTCAACTTTGACTTCTTCGTGGACTCTCTCTTTCTTTGTCCCTCCCTCTCCCTCTCCTCTAGCGGCTGAGAGACCATCGCAGGCGTGCGGTTCTACAGGCGGCTTCTGGGCAATCTGGACATCAAACAACATGGGCCGACGTGGGCTTGTCTTCTGCTCAGATGTCAACGCTAAACACGAAAGAGAAGTGGCAAAGAATGCATTCGACCAGTACATCAAGAGCGCATCGCAGAAGTGAGAAACTGTCCAGGCCTTAAGCTGAGCCGTCACTGATAATGAACAGTTTCCAGGCGTCTTATGCTTTCAAGTTCAACATGCGGAAATGGGTTCCAAGTATACCCGACTACTCGACGCTGCCTACTGAGCTGCTTTACATGATAGCGAACAACGTCGCAGAAGTCGGGCAACAGGAGGAAAAAGGCCAGAAGATCTCCACACACCTGTTCAAAATGCGTCTGCTGTGCAAGAAGTTCTCTACCATAGCAACAGCAACCTTTCAGCTTCTGGTACAGGGAGAAGACTTCTCAGACTATACGATTTTACATTTGCCGCCCAAGTCAGGAAGTCTAGATCGTCTCCTTGGTGCCTTCTCACCTAAAAGCATCATGTCGACCATCGTTACAAGTGTCATATATCACGTCGTCAGCAGCCCACAGCGCAACCCTGATTATGACGAGTGGCAATATTATGTTATCGAATCCAAGCATAACCCTCCCGACTGTGGCTGTGATAAGGACGACATGGAGATGACATCACCCGACATGGCAATGAACAAGAATGAACGTCGCTTCGTGAAGTTGTGTCGAGCCCAAGATGTCTTTGCAGAAGAGCTATCAAAGCCAGATGCGCTGAAAAAGCTGCGAACCATATTCTCACGATTGCAGTGTTCTTCCAGTATACAATTCGAGATGAAAGATTTCTGGAATGGCACCAGCTGGGACACTCCCGGACCCGAGGTCGATGCGCCTGCAGCAAAATTCTACCATTCCGCTCTTCCTGTGCTTCTCGATGCTGTCGGCGCAGGGACTGCAACAGATTTAAAGGTGAAGGGCCTCGGGTCGTTTGCTTTTGGTCCGCTTCATCCTTTGCTAATCACCAAACTGGGCCGCAAGAAAGACTTCATGAAGAATATCGTTAATGTCGACTTCGTCCTGACCCATTCTGATGATGTTGGTGGTCTTGAATATGGCGAGCCCTGTCTGACAGCACTCAGACGCGCTGATCGTCTCAGTTTGCTCTTGAGTTGTATCAAGAACGTCGAAAGTCTATCACTCAGCTACGAGGATGAATGCCATTGGAACGAGATGGTCGAGTTAGATGAGGATGAGGCATGGCTAGGAGACGTGTTGCAAGGGCAAAAGTGGACCTGCTTACGGAACTTCACGCTAAGGAAATTTAAGGCAAATGGCAAAATGCTGAAAGCTCTGTGCAGAGACCATCGCGGCACACTCAAACACGTAACCTTGGACTCTGTCGAAATCACAGCTGCCGAGTGGGTGAGCCTACTCAATTTCATGCGCAATGAGCTCAACTTGACCACAGCCTCTATCACTTTGAGCAGAAGCGTATTTGGTTCTGTTCCTGCTCTGCAAGAGATCATGACGAAATATGACACTGGGGCGACTAGCGTCATGGTTGATATTGGAGCGTATGTGCTTCCACCAGCGAGAGAAGTCATTGAGCTGGAATGAAGAGTTTCGAGTTGACAGAAGTAGGACTGAGCCAAGCTGGGAGGCAGAAACTTTGATGTCTAGATTTCACGGTGAAGACAGTTACGATCGTTAATGGAGCACAAAAATGTGCAGTGACCATGCAATGCTTTAGTGGTGGATTCCAGGTCGCGAGCATGGAAGCACAGAAGCATTGTTCGAGAATATCCTTGTTCGGTATCAGATCACGAGTTCGACGTGTATATATTTAGATGATCTTCATGAATAACCACTTTATCTCATCTCACGCTCAGCTGAGTCGGCACACCCAGCCGCGACTCGTCTAGACCAGCATCCACTGTATGCTGACCACTCCTCATTGTCTTCAACATGGCATCCTTGTCGACACTCGTCTGCCCTTGCTCAAGAGCCAGCTTCGATGAACGTCCATGGGAAGGCGTATGATCGTAATACTGATCCAGTATCGGATGTATGAGCACAGTCTGTTTGTGAATCGTAATGGTCGAGTTCGTAGGCACAGTAACCCAATTGTCTCTCTCAAACGTCAACGGCTCACTCGCCACCAGCACAATATCAGCACCTTTATCCCTTCT
>Ga0160427_10000516_pt1 | contig 23560 bp, 18 predicted proteins | sample SolpanmetagenomL_FD_108194 | JGI IMG/M metagenome (GOLD analysis project Ga0160427, IMG submission 108194) | Solar panel surface microbial communities from Lawrence Berkeley National Laboratory, California, USA - L | ecosystem: Engineered > Built environment > Solar panel > Unclassified ...
AGGCCAAGTCGGTGAGGTCAGGCACGGCGAGGCCCCGCTCTCCCCTGCTACACTCCGGCCCATGCGCCTGACTGCCCTCGTTTCCGGAACCGTGCAGGGCGTGGGCTACCGCCTGTATGTGCAGCGCCACGCCCGCGACCTGAACCTCGTCGGCTTTGCCGAGAACATGAGCGACGGACGGGTGGAAGTCGTCGCCGAGGGGCACCAGGAAGACCTCGAACACCTGGCCCACCAGCTAAAGCGCGGCCCCAAGCACGCCCGGGTGCTCAGCGTGGAGGCCCAGTGGTCGGAGAGCACCGGGCTGGCGGGGTTTCACATTTACTGAGCTGGGTTTGCTGGACTGGGCCTAGCCGTCCAGGCCGATGCCGAAGCCCTCGTCGAGCGCCGAGGTGCTGTAGGCGCGGAAGGCCAGCATGGTCTGGGTCTTGAGGATGCCCGGCAGTTTACGCAGGTGGGCCGTCACCACGTCGTCGAGGTCGTCGTAACTCGGCAGCTTGAGCATCGCCACGATGTCCCAGTCGCCGGTGACGCTGTAGACCTCCTTGACGTGCTTGACCTGGGCCAGCAGGGCGGCGGTTTCGGGAATGCGGGCGCGCTCGGCCTGAACCATGACAATCGCAGTGACCATGCCCGGAGTCTAGCGGCTCTCGGCGGTGGCGGCCCCCACCTGCGCCGCCTGAATGGCTGTCAGCGCGATGGTGTAGACGATGTCGTCGACGAGTGCGCCGCGCGAGAGGTCGTTGACCGGCTTACGCAGGCCCTGAAGCATCGGCCCCACCGCCACCACGCCCGCCGAACGCTGCACCGCCTTGTAGGTGGTGTTGCCGGTGTTGAGGTCGGGGAAAATGAAGACGGTGGCCCGGCCCGCAACTTTCGAGCCGGGGGCTTTTTGCGCGCCGACACTCAGCACGCTGGCCGCGTCGTATTGCAGCGGGCCGTCCACATTGAGATCGGGGCGGCGCTCGCGCACCAGCCGGGTCGCCTCGGCCACCTTCTCCACGTCCTCGCCCGCACCGGAAGTGCCGGTGGAGTAACTCAGCATCGCCACCCTCGGCTCGATCCCGAAGGCCGCCGCCGAATCCGCCGACTGAATGGCGATATCGGCCAGTTCCTGGGCATTGGGATTGGGATTGATGGCCGCGTCGCCGTAGACCAGCACCTGTTCGGGCATCAGCATGAAGAAGATGCTGCTGACCAGGGCCGCTCCCGGCGCGGTTTTGATGAGTTGCAGCGCGGGCCGCACAGTGTTGGCGGTGGTATGCACCGCGCCCGACACCAGCCCGTCCACCTCGCCCAGCGAGAGCATCATGGTGCCGAGCACCACATTGTCTTCGAGCTGCGCCTCAGCCATCGGCTCGGTGAGTCCCTTGCTGCGGCGCTGCTCGACCATCGGCGCGACGTAGCGCCCGCGCACCGTTTCGGGGTCCAGGATTTCCAGCTCAGGCGGCAGCATCACGCCCTGCGCCTCGGCCACCGCCCGCACCCGCTCGGGGGAAGCCAGCAGCACGCAGCGGGCAATGCCCTTTTCGTGGCAGATCACGGCAGCCTTGATGGTGCGCGGCTCGTCGCCTTCCGGCAGCACCACCCGCTTGGCGGCGGCGCGGGACTGCTCGACCAGGTAGTGCCGAAACGCGGGCGGGGTCATCCGGCGTTCGCGCAGAGGAACAGCGCCGCTCAGCAGACCCCTCAGCGGCTGAATATCGAGCCGGTCGGCCATGAATTCCAGGGTGCGCTCGAGTCTCTCCAGGTCGTCGAGTGGAATCTTGCGCTCCATCTGCGTCAGGCGTCCGGCGGTGGTATAGGTGTTGGCCGCCACCTGCAGCACCGGCATCGAGCCGCTGAGCGCCGAGCGGCACAGCCGGGCAATCGAGTCGTCGGGAGCGCTGCCCGCCGTGAGCAGCAGGCCTGCCAGCGGCACACCCGAGAGGTGCGCCAGGCTGGCGGCCATCACGATGTCCTCGCGGTCGCCGGGAGCCACCACCAGTGCGCCGGGCTTCAGGAGATCAGCCACGTAGGGCGCGCTGCGGGCCGAGACCACCGTGCTGAGAACGCGGCGGGTACTGAGTTCGCCCTCGTTGAGTACGGTCGCTCCCAGGGTGCGGGCCACGTCGCCGGTGCGCGGGGCGTACAGTTCGGTCTGCTCGCCCACCACGCCCAGCAGCGGCAGCTTGCCCCCGGCCAGGCTGGGCGCGTGGCGGCGCAACTCGGCCAGCGCTGCGCCAAAGTCGGTGCCCAGCGGCACGTGGTTGAGAATCAGCCCCGCCAGCCCGCCGCCGTCCGAACGGTCATAGTCGCGGGCGGTGATTTCCAGGCTGTCGCCGAGCGCGCCCACGCCGGTGCCTCCCAGTCCTGAGCCAAGTTCAGCGCCACGCATCGAGGCCACCAGCACCGCCTCCGCGCCGAGCGTGCGCGAGATCAGGGCGTTGAGGCCGCCCGCATAGCTGTTGCCGCCGCTGAGGTTCAGCCCTTCCACCACCACGATGTCCGCGCCGCTGCGGGCCTGCTCGGCCAGGGCCACGATCTCTTCGAGCAGGTCGTCACTGTCCTCGCGCCCCAGCAGCATCTCGGCGTAAGCGCGCGGCAACGGATCGGGAACAGTCTGCAAGAAGGTGCGGGCAAACACCGTGCTGCGGTCCGCCGGGCCGTGGTCCTGGGCAATCGGCTTGAGAAACGCGACGCTGGCCCCGCTGCGCGACAGGGCGCGGGCCAGGCCGAGCGCCAGGCTGGTCAGGCCGACATCCTGGCCGACGGGGCCGACGAAGAAAGTGGTGGTCATGAAGACAGCATAGCCCGCTGCCAGAACTTGCTATGCCTCACCAGAACGTTCTGAGATTTCTAGCATTCCCGGGAGCGCAGGCAGTACTGTTCAATACGCTCCCCTGGATTTGAAGATAATTCTGAGTGTTTCGATCATGATCGACAGGTCCTGAGAAAAGCTGAACTTATCCAGGTAAGATTTATCGTAATACACCTTTTCATTATCAGAAAGGTCATCCCTGCCGTTGATCTGGGCCAGACCAGTCAAACCGGGCCGCAAGCTCTGGATTCCCAGTTTTTTTCTGCCTGCCAGCACCCGGTGCTGCGACATGAGCGCCGGGCGCGGGCCAATCAAGCTCATTTCACCTCTGAGTACGTTGAAAAGCTGCGGAATTTCGTCCAAGCTCAATCTTCTCAGAACAGGTCCCAGACGGGTATAGGGACTGATGTTCATCTTTCGCAGCTCTTCTGTGGACACACTGGGCGTGTTCAGTTTCATGGTGCGAAACTTGTATATTCTGAACGGCCTGTGCCAGCGACCGGCCCTGTACTGAGAAAACAGGACAGGACCGGGATCGTCCAGAAAAATAGCTACGGCAATCAGGAGCAAAGCCGGAGAGAGGATGATGATTCCGAAAATGCTCAGTACTGTATCGAGAAGACATTTTATATAAAACCGAATGAGATAGCTCATTACGCCCGGAGTATTCCCAGTTGCCTGAGTCGATTGACTTCCTGTCTTATGCCTTCTGCAAAGGCCCGGGGCCGGTAATTCAGCTTTTCCCTGGCAGCAGAAATGTCGAAGGCTTTGTCTTCCTGAAGCCGGATAACTTGCTCCTGCTTGACAGGAAAACGTGGAATACGCTGAAGCAGGCCGGCTGCCACAGCCACCGGCTTCACCGGAAGAAGAACGGTGAGACTTCTCTTGCCCAGTGCCGCGAACGCCTCATCGACGATGCGCCGGTAAGGCAGAGCAACCGGACCCGCCAGATTGAACTCGCCTGCAACATCGTGGGTGATGGCCTGCGCGATGGCCTGCGACAGGTCCTCGACATGAACCGGCTGCATCAGAGATTCGCCGGTGCCAAACACTGGATAGATGGAGTATTTCGCTATCAGCTTCAGCAGCTTGTGCATGTTCTTGTCTCTTTCGTTGCCGTAGATCATGCTTGGTCGTAGAATGGTGATGTTCATGGAAGACTTGCGCATCTCATCCTCTATCTGTTTGTAAAGAGCAGAATACGAGTGATGAACCGAGAATACACCGGTTGTGGTCACGCAGAAAGCACGTTCGACGCCAGCAGCATAAAATACCGGCAGGAGCTTGCGTGCATATCTGAGATTGGCGATCTCCAGCAGCACATCGTCTTTACCGATCGCCTTTTCATACGAGGAGGCGACATCCAGGTCGCATTCGAGCCAGTCTGTCTTCAACTCTTTCAGCAGTGTGGTGTCCGAATGCTGACGGATGAGTGCCAGAATGGGGAGGTCTGGACGAAGAAGCCGAATCTGCTTCAGAACATGCAGTCCGGTGTTACCCAGCGCACCCGTCATGACAATACGTTTCATGAGATCTCATCCTCCAGGCCCATGATGCCGAGCATTGCTCTATTCACGAGGCGAGAATCGAATTTCTGACGCACCAGCCTCAAACTGGCTGCGCCCATACTTTCGAGTTTTTCAAAATCTGCTGCGAGCTGTGCCATGGCGTCAGCCAATGCCCCGGCGTCACCGACCGGGACGAGCAAGCCGTTCACGTTCTCCTGCACTGTTTCACGGCAGCCGGGAGCATCGGTCGTGATGACGGCCCGCCCGGTCGCCATGGCTTCCAGCGTGCTCTTGGGTGTGCCTTCCCGGTAAGAAGGCAGCACAAAGACATGAGAAGCTCCGAGGACAGAGCGGACATCTCTCAACTCCCCGAGATAATTTACATTGCCCTGGGCTAGCAAGAAATCCAGTTCAGCCTTTTTGATCGCCGCCGGATTCTCGTCACTGGGACCGACAAGCAGGACTTCACAGTTTATCTGGCGATCTTTGAGTATTTTTGCGGCCTCGATGTACTCGCGGATGCCCTTTTCCGAGACCAGTCGAGCAACCATGAGAAAAATGATCCGGTCGGCAGGTGTCAGCGCAACTGGCTGATAGTCATCCAGGTCAACGCCGCTTCCGGCGACGAGGCGCACCCGCTCCTCACTGATCAGACCCGACTTCGTGAAGAGTGCCGCGTCGTCCGGATTCTGAAATACGGCGTAATCGAGGCGGCTGAACGACAGCTTGTAGAGTGCGCTCAGCAATTTAGAAATCAACTGCTGCTTCAGTGATTTTCCGGTAAAAGAGTACCCCAGACCTGTAACGAGGGCAAAAGAACGTGGAACTCCGGCGATACGCGCCGCCAGAATGCCGTAGATGTTAGGCTTGACGGCTGTCGTGAGAACGTGGGTCGGTCGAACTTCACGCAGGAGCCTCTGCAGAGAAAAGAAGGTGGTCATATCCTGTAGCGGATTCAGACCTGTACGTCTCAACGGATACGTCCTGACATCGATACCCATGGCCAGCAGCTGAACCCGCACTTCTGGATGATGGCCCGGTAGAAAGACCGTCAGCCTGGCACCTGTCGATTTCAACGCACGTAAAAGAGGTGCCCTGAAGTTCAGGAGCCAGGGCGCATAGTGAGCGATCATCACCACATGATTTTCGCTGGTGACTCGTTCCTTCATATCTTGAAGTACGTCCGGTACCACTCCACGAAACGTGCCACGCCGTCCTCGATGCTGGTTTGTGGTTTGAATCCGACGTCACGGACCAGATCGTCCACATTGGCGTACGTTGCAGGAACATCGCCGTCCTGAATCGGCAGCATGTTCTTCTGTGCTTTCTTGCCCAGCGTATTTTCAAGAACTTCGATAAGGTGCATCAACTGAACCGGATTGTTGTTGCCGATATTGTAGAGCCGGTACGGTGCGCTGCTGGTGGCCGGATCAGGCTGAGCACCGCTCCAGACCGGATTGGCAAGCGCCACACGGTCGATGACCCGCACGACACCTTCCACGATGTCGTCCACATATGTGAAATCGCGCAGCATCTGACCGTGGTTGAAGACATCGATCGGACGGCCTTCCAGAATGGCGCGGGTGAAGAGAAACATCGCCATGTCAGGCCGGCCCCACGGACCGTACACCGTGAAAAACCGCAGGCCAGTGGTGGGCAGGGCATACAGATGACTGTAGGTGTGCGCCATCAGTTCGTTGGCTTTCTTAGTCGCGGCATATAGGCTCAGCGGATGATCCACGTTGTCATGGACACTGAACGGCATGGTGGTGTTGAGACCGTACACGCTGCTGCTGCTGGCATACGCCAGATGCTCCACTCCGAAATGACGGCAGCTTTCCAGGATATTCATGAAACCGACCACGTTGCTGTCGATGTAGGCGTGAGGATTTTGCAGGCTGTAGCGCACCCCAGCCTGCGCCGCGAGATTGACGACCCGCTGGGGACGCTGCGCTCTGAACAGCGCTTCCACAGCCGCGCGGTCAGCCAGCTCGCCCTCGACCATCTCGAAATTGGAAAACCCGCTCAGGCGCTCGGCCCGGTCGCGTTTGAGTTGCGGATCGTAGTAGGCATTAAAATTGTCAAAGCCGATCACCTCGTCGCCGCGCTCCAGCAAGCGGCGGCTGAAGGTCGAGCCGATAAATCCGGCAGCGCCGGTGACCAGAATCTTCATCACAAACTCCAGTAACGTCCGGGCAAGTCGCTCGGCAGCAGAACCGATTTGACATCGATCAACAGACCCTGCGGCCTCAACGTTCCCAGCAGTTCCGGGCGCGGCCAGGACAGAAACTCACGGTGAGGCACCGCCAGAATCAGACCGTCGAGATCATGCAGATCAGCGCGCTCCGCGAGTTCCAGACCATATTCGTGCCGGGCAGCGTCCGGCGTGACCAGGGGATCGTAAATCAGCGGCTCCAGACCAAATTCCCGCAGTTCGCGCACGATGTCAGGCACTCGGCTGTTACGAAGATCAGGAACGTCTTCCTTGAAAGTCAGCCCCAGGATGCCGACCTTTGCGCCCTTAACCGTGTGACCTGCGGCGATCATCATCTTGATCAGTTTCTGGGCAACGAACGCGCCCATGCCCTCATTGACCCGCCTCCCGGCCAGAATGACCTGTGGGTCATAGCCAACTTCCTGCGCTTTCTGGGTCAGGTAATATGGGTCAACACCGATGCAGTGCCCGCCAACTAAACCAGGGCGGAATGGCAAGAAGTTCCATTTGGTGCCTGCTGCTTCCAGAACGTCCAGCGTGCGGATTCCTAGACGGTCAAAAATCAGTGCCAGTTCGTTCATCAGGGCGATGTTGAGGTCGCGCTGGGTATTCTCGATGACCTTGGCGGCCTCAGCGACCTTAATGCTACTGGCCCTGTAAATTCCAGCTTCGATGATGGCTCCATAGACGGCGACTAGACGCTCCAGCGTCAACTCGTCCTGAGCGGCCACCACCTTAACAATCTTCTCTACGGTATGAACTTTATCACCAGGATTGATCCGCTCCGGGCTATAGCCGAGTTTGAAGTCCTGCCCTACCTTGAGACCAGAAATTTGTTCCAGCACGGGTCCGCAGACTTCCTCAGTGACGCCTGGATAGACTGTAGACTCGTACACCACCACCGCCCCCGGTTGAAGGTAAGGCGCGATTAATTCACTGGCCTTGATCATAGGTGCAAGATCGGGGCGGCGGTGCTGATCAACAGGGGTCGGCACCGTGACGATGAAGAAGGTTCGGCCTGATAGATCGACCACAATATTGCTGCAACGCAATGAAGAATCTCGAAGGCGTTCTTGCCCTATCTCAGCAGTTCGATCGTGGCCTGCTTGAAGTTCAATCACGCGCTCGGTATTGATATCAAAACCTAATACATCTTCAAATTTATCAGCTAAGGCTACAGCCAGCGGCAGACCCACATACCCTAATCCCAACACAACTATTCTTTCTGAAATCACTTTATCCCCTTAGTGAACCAACCATGAAAGTATTGAGAAATGGTAGGGTGAGAGTAAAATTGACTAACATCTGATGAGGACGCCTGGGAAAAAATTCCTGTTGCTTTAAACGCCTCTATTTCAAAGTGAATCGCTCGAATACCGGCTGCTATGTGCAAATAAGGATAAGTAGAAAAATTATCCTGCTTAGCTATCTCGAAGACTTCTCTTCTTATAGGCTGACCTGTATCTATGCCACTGTCCAGATGGTGAATGGTTGTCGCTACCAATTCTGGCTGGCCATTGTAAATAGCCCAATAACCTCCATGAACGCCACGATAGTTCGTCGTGAAACCAGCATGTATGTTTATGATGGGACACATTAATTTTTTAATAATTTTCTTACTTATAACTCTGGTGCCGTTGACTACAATTATATCTGGATTATATGCCTCTATAAGCTGGATTATTCTGCCATCATTCACGCTTGGGATGCTAGTAAATATGTAATCAGCCTGGCTTTTGAGTTGATTGAGGTCAATTATCTTTTTGATTCTTGATTTAGATAATCTCTTTAGAATAGTATTGACAAAAAATATGAATAAGACTTGCCCAATCACTTTTTTTAATCCCAACTTCTTGACCCTCCTCTTTATAATCGACGTGTTTGATGGCGATTTCTCCTTTATTATCTTAATTTTTTCCTCACCATATCTATCTATCATACTGTTGACGAGAAAGTCCGTAGATTCCCCAGTTCCACATAGAATAATTATTTTCACGACAGACCCTTTGCCACATCACTCATATTAAGCGAGGGCCAATTATATAAGTCATCCAAATAAATCTGGTATTCCAAAATTCCCCTCAGACTATCCATATTGATTTTCACGTCGCTTCCAAAGTTATGAGGATGCCACCATAAGTGATAGAAGTTATTCTGCTGTGCAGCCTTCTTCATCTCTCTCTTAATTCTGGAAATCCTGAGGTAATTTAGCAGAGGCCTTCCCGATTTGCTGGGTGAAAAGAAACGACTCTGCGGAATATTAAGAACCCCTCTCACTTTCTCAATCTCGTCATATGAAAACGAATAATCGTTTCCCAAATTTGCGTATTTATCCAGCATTCTAAATAGACGTATAAATACATTCTCGTTGAGGCGGGGGCGAGTTTCATAGGCCCAGTGTTTTTGTGTACCGCGATAACACACTATTCCATAATCTTCCAATAGTGGGAGATAATCTAAGTTCACTTGATTTCTCGGAAACACTATAGTATGTACCTTGAACTCTGAAAAACTTTCATTGAATTTTTCACAATCTACCTTAAACTCCTCTAGATTCTGTCCTAATTCTAAGGTATAAAAGTGGCTAAAAGTATGACTAGCTATTTCCTGGCCTATGGTGGCTGATATTATGTTGATGAGATCTCTATTTATAAAAATGTATTCAGGTAAAGTTTTTATTTTTGATTTTGCATCTTCATATGGATTTAGACGTCGATCTTTATAGTCAGGCTGCTCGTGTTTTGAAATTTGAAGTACCTCATCCAAGCTGTTCTTGTTTAATAGGCCCACTGTTGCCCAGGTTGCCCTTGTACTGTATTCAAGAAAAAGCTGGCATAATTGTTTGACAACATCTGGAACATGTACAAGATTTGAGAAAGCATACCCTTGATTTTTTCTCAGACGATCTTGGACACCCCAATACATCTCGAAATCAAGCGAGATAATCATCCCTCCCTGTTCTTTTTTCATTCCCAACCTCTCTATTTTAGAAATTGCTGTTTGATTACTAATTCGCCGATAAACGCTCAGTTCATCAGTCATTCGTAGGTTCAGTGGTCTGAATGAATGTTTAGATGCTTTGATAGATTTTAAGAGAAGATGGACGAATGCCTAGTTAATTTTACACATGAATTGCCCTCAAACACGGGACTGAATTGCATCCGTTGCATAGGGATGACGTTGGTAACAGATATAATTAGAGGCAGCCAGTTTTCCCAGGATATCAAGACACATGAAGAAAGGCTCATTGCAAAAACTAAACTATTGATAACAGCGTGGCTTTGCATCGGTCTCCGCGAAGCCGAACGTGTCCCAGCCGTGAAATTTCGGGACAAATCTGGGAGCAATAAGGCGAACCCGTACCGTTATCAATAAGACGATTGTTGATATGAGTCAGGCAGACTGAGACAAGCTTTGTAATACACTCAAACCAGACCAGTGCTAGGAGTAATCTCCCCCATCAACACAGCTTCCCATTGATCAATCATGACTTGCATCGCAAAATTTTCCTTAATATGTTGACATCCTGCACTCCCCATAACTGTTCTTTGCTCCGGCGTGAGCACCATCATTTTCCGCATAGCTTGTGCCAATTTACCTGGATTGCAGGCAGGCACCACGAAACCAGTTTGTCCATCACTTACGATTTCGCGCACGCCGCCGACATCTGTGGCGACCACCGGCAAACCTGACGCATGGGCTTCCATCAGAGCATTTGGCAACCCTTCTATCAAGGAAGACATCACCACTGCATCTGCTTCGTTGAGTAACATCGGGACGTCGTCCCGATGTCCTAAGAAGACTACACGGTCTTCCAAGTTCATTTGCTGTGCCAGGGCTTTGACGCTGCTTAGCTGACGCCCTCCACCAACGATCCACAACCGCCAGCCAGAAGATGGGAGATGCTGAACAGCTCTGAGTAGCGTGGGATAGTCCTTTTCGATGTCGACACGTCCCAACGCCAGCCACTTAAAGGTGATACTCTCGTCTGCGTTTAAAAGGTCAGAAGCCTTGCGTGAGCGCAGCCGTTCATTATCGAGGCCATTGTAAATCACCTCTATTTTTCTGGGGCTTACTATGCCTTCTCTCAATTGGATCTGAGCGGCCAGCTTTGAGTTGGTCACCACGGCTGCCGAAAGTCTGTCCGTCCACGCCAGGGCTCGGTCTTGCCAGCGCACCTTCGAACGTGCGGTACGCAGAGAAACTACCACGCGACGGGCACCGCTGAAGGGGCCAAGCATCCTAGCGAGCAAAGCACCATGAATCATCCAGCCCACCAGAATATCCGGACGTTGCCCGCGCACCTGTCTCCAGCCCAACCACACCATCGGCCATAAGTTCCTGAGTCCCAGGGAAACGTTTCCTTCTAGGGAGACAACCGTAATACCATTGAGACTTAATTCACTAAGCAACACCTGGGAACTTGGTGTGAGAAGCGACACGACATGAATGTCCCAGCCGCGTTTTTTCAGGCCCACAGCCAAGTAAGTCAATTGACGCTCCGCACCCCCATTTCCCAGAACGGTCGAGAGGAAAACCACTGAGCGCGTGAGCGGACGTTGGCGAGACTTAATCATGCCGCGCCTCCCCTATTGTTCTGGGACCATAAACACATCACCAGGATAGCCCACAGCTTGGGTGCGTGATTGAATCGTCCGGCCTGATGCTCAGTCAGTAGATTTATTACCAGCTCAGGTGACTGGATACCTAGCTCAGTTAAGCGCCCTACTGTAATCGTTTCGTGAAGTAAGTCACGCAACTCTTGACGGAACCAGCGGGCCAGCGGAACTCCGAAACCTTGCTTGGGCCGTTCGACCAACGTACGCGGCACCCGCCGATAAAGTAGCTGTTTAAGCAGGATCTTGTTCTGAATCAGTGCGTCCGATAGACCCAAGCTAAACTCCAGCACGCGGTGATCAAGAAAAGGAGCACGTGTCTCGAGCGAGGTTGCCATCGCTGCACGATCTACCTTAACCAGAATAGCTTCCGGCAAATAGGTCGTAAGGTCGGCAAGCATGGCATGTCGCCGTCCTGATTGGCCCGGCAAGTTCCAGGCCTGCTCGAAGCTTGGAAGGACCGGCGCTATACCAGTCAGGGCCTGTGACTCCTGAGCCGAGAAGGTACTGACCATACCCCGGTAAATATCTCGCTGCGATTGACCAGCCACATCGGCGAGACGGCGCGCTAAGTCAGGCAAGAGAGGGCGGGCAGCTGTCAGCAGCGGTTTCACCGGGCCAAGTAGGCTGGCGGCGCGGCCAAAACGCTGTAACAGGTCATAACGGATATAACCACCGAACGCCTCATCAGCACCATCACCCGAAAGTGCCACCGTCACGTGCTTACGGGCCACCTGAGAAACCAAATGAGTGGGCAATGCACTAGAATCAGCGAAAGGCTCACCGTACATTCGGGGCAACGCTGGAATGAGATTCAGTGCGTCGCGCTCGGTCAGGTACTCGGTGGTGTGCTCGGTACCCAAATATCCGGCCACCGCCTGCGCGTGCTCGGCTTCGTTGTATTCTGGCACCTCAAAGCCGATGGTAAAGGTTTTGACTCTCGCGGTGCTCTGCTCTTGCATCAGTGCAGTAATCAGTGAAGAATCCACTCCCCCAGACAGAAAGGCCCCAAGGGGTACGTCGCTGAGCAGTTGACTGCGCACACTCTGCTTCAAAAGCACCTCCAGTTGCTCGAGAGCCTCCATCTGAGAATATGATTGCACGGGCTGCTGCACCAGAGTGTAGGGGTCCCAGTAGCGCCAAATTTCGGTCTGCCCACCTGCCTGAACACGCATTGCATGTGCTGGCGGCAATTTGTGGACACCTTGATAAATTGAGTGTGGGGCAGGCACATACTGATAATTCAGATATAGACTTAGAGCCAGCGAACTGATCCGAGTATCGACCCATGGCAACAGCGCCAGGGCTGGAAGTTCTGACGCAAAAGCGAACCGCATACCAGACTGAGCGTAGTACAGCGGCTTTTCGCCAGCACGGTCACGTGCCAAGAAGAGTTCACGCCGGTTCGAGTCCCAGATGGCGAAGGCGAACATACCTACCAAATGCTGAACCACGTCCTCACCCCATTGCTCATAGCCACGCAAGATCACTTCGGTATCACTCGACGAGCGAAAGTGATGACCCAACTGCTCAAGGCTAAGGCGCAACTCGGGGAAATTATAGATTTCACCATTGAAGGTGATGACGCTACGCTCGCCTTCGGTTACCATCGGTTGATGACCACCCACAGAAAGGTCAATGATGGAAAGGCGACGCTGACCCATCATCAAACCGTCCGGGCCTTCCCAAACTCCCTGATCATCAGGGCCACGGTGCTGGAGGCAAGCGAGCATTTGCTGTATCTGAAATTGCTGCACTTCCTGATCTATGACGCCAACTATTCCGCACATTTCATAAGGCCTCCGACATTGAATTCGCTTTATTAGAAGAAATTTCTAAAGTACACATTCAATCAATCTTCGAAGTTAACGATTTTAAGGCCGTCACCAACTTAGCTTGAATAATCTCATTGGAAAAGTGCTGAAGTATAACCTTTCTTCCTCTCATACCCATATCCCTACGCATAGCTTCATCTTCGGCAAGCGAAGATAAATTCTCCACCCAATCGTCTAGAGTGGCCGCCAAATAGCCAGTCCCACGGTCAATATCGTGAACTTCATTATTCATGCCCACAGGGCTGGCTACAATAGGCAAGGCAACACTCATATAAGTCAGCATTTTGTAACTTGCCTTTCCTTTTTCCCATTCAGTGTCCGCCAAAGGCATAATACCAATTGCCGCAGTCTGAAGACCTGTCACTTCAATATCAGGGGACCACCGAACGAATTCTATATATCCCAAAAGTTTCTCAAGCTCGTCGGGAGGCCGATCAGAGATGACTCTAAGATGCCAGTCGGGGAAAGATAGGAAAAAACGTTTTAAAGCCTCAACAACATCTACCAAATATTTGATGCCTCCACTACTCCCAGACCAAACAATGACTTTCTCTTTAGAGATAAGATGGTTAGGAATAAATCTATCTGCGTCAACTCCTGTGGGAATAATAACTACTTTTCTATTGTAAGGTCTCAGTTCCTCCGCGATAAAACTGTTCGCAGCTATAACAAGAGAAGCATTCCTAGAAAAATCAGCAAACGAATTTCCTCTCATATGTAGCCAGATAGCATCATCAACGTCAAAAACATATGGCCTTGCTATAAATCTCTCAACTGTATAGATTGTAGATATCATTTCTCTTTGTAAAATAACAACGTCGAATTTTCTTGATTTCAAGATGGCCAAAAAACGATTTATTAATGTATAACCTAGCCAAAACAAGCGTTTCAATGTTCCAACTGGTGGATAGGAGGAATACGGCGAAGCACTTAGTTCAATCGTTACACCATGCTCTCGAAATATAGATGAACTGACGTGTTGTATAATCCTAAAACGAGACGCAGGGATAGTATATCCCTGAATGTAAGCTATAACCTTCACACCTTTTCACCAAATTTTTGATACAAAAATAGAGAAGAGTAATATATCGCTGCTATTGTAACGATATCTTTCATATATCCCAAAATGCCGTAAGTGAATGTATCAGTTAAGTATGATTGGACTATAGATATTGAGAATAATGCATAGAAAACTAAGTAATTATTTTCTAATTTAGATCTAGCAAATAAGAAAGATGAGAATAAACCCATAAGGCAGATAAATAGATAGCCGCCGAAGTAACCAAATTGTTTGAATATTGGGAAAATAAATGTATAAACATTTGTACTTTGGCCACTAGAGAATTCAAGATAAGGGGAGTGAATAGAGTCACGAGGTATTGAGAAGCCAATCAATCTAAGTAGCGATGCCAATGATGATATAATCGTCGCAGCGTTATCGAATGCCATAACACTAGAGAAATTGCTAAGAAGAGCAGCAGTGCCTCCAACAAAATAGCTAATCGAAACTTCCAATACTCGTGACGGGTCACCGAGGTTGCTTTTTCCTAAAAAATTAACGAAAAATACCCCGGCGGCAAATAGACCTACTGAGACGGATAGTATCTTTATGGATGCACTTATTTGTCTATTAGGACGCAAAATTATGTAGGCAATTAGATTACTTATGAGTAATTGTAGAGGAGGACCCTTGGAACCGGTAAAAACTGTATACATAAATGTGACGCCGAAAGAAGTAATGTAAAGTATCTTGGCATAGTTTTGTTTATTTTTGAGGATTTCTACTAAGCAAAATATTGTGGTAACAGAGCTGATGTAAAGAAAATTAGCATAGGAACCAGCCTGAGAATCGTTTGTCAGAGAACTCCTTCTCAGTTCAAATAATATGTTATTTGCACCAGGCAAATCACTTACCTGTTCTCTGATATACAAAGGAAGGGCAAGTGCACAGATAACAACAAATAACACAAGGATAGGAAGATAATTAATGTTTACAAACCTAATTCGTTTGCGCGCAATGAATATTCTATCGCCAATTAGAGAGCTAAAACAAAATATAAATATCATCGTGAAGAGTAAAATCATGGGCAGGCTCTCATAAGTGTAATAATTAGATTGAAAAACCGACAAGCCAATAAATACAAAATTCCATGTTATAAGCATAAGAGTGGATGGGTGAGCAAATGATCTAGTTAAAATATAAGAAATAAAAAGAAATGCAAGACTACAGCACAACATCAGGATCATCATAGATGATCTCCTTTATATATTTTTGGTATCCAGTAAGTTACGTTGAATATGAAGATCAATGTATATGCCGATACATTGATCTTCACTATTCCACCAATTCCCATGCTATTTACAAGATATAGATCTAGTGTAAGAGCGAGAACAGCCAAAATAATCATGAATATAGAGTTTATGTAAGCCTTACCGGAATAAATCCAGAAAGGGGCCATCAGAAATCCGGAGAGAAGACCGAAAGACGACCAAGAAAGCATCTTAATATATGTTGTTGCCTCGCCGTACTTGACGCCAAATATAGTAGATATAATTGTTTCAGCCAGAAGGTGAACAAGGGTGATGATGAAGACACTTATTATTATCAAAATACCTAACGCGTATTTAATATTTTTGGTTTCTAATCTCTGATTTTCATTGGATATTCTCTGAAATATTATAGTGTTAAGTGTGGATGGAATAAGAATAAATAGACCCAAAGTCTGTAGTGAAATCTGATACAAACCAATACTAGATTTACCCAGATACTTACCTACAATAAATTGGTCTCCCTGAGACAAAAGAATGGCACCTATTGCGCCAGCGTGAAGTGGCAGTGAGTTCTTTAGTAGCACGAAAAAATTGCCTACATCTCTAATCCTAGGAAGAGAAAGTTTACTAGAGATTATGATCGTCAAAGTCGGAAGCAAAAAACAGGATATGTATGCTACATAAATAAGTAAAGGATCATGATATATCAGAGTCACTATAATTACTAACACAATAGATAATGTTCGATTAATGACTGTCATTAAATTATAAAGATTTAACTTGTTTAACCTGATAGCCAAATTCCTTATAATATAATCGAAAATTTGCAAAGATACGCCAGCAGATATTAAAGGGACTGCGATCGGCATCTTAACAAAATTATGATTTAAGATAATAAAAACAGTTAATAAAGATAAAATAAAAGAGAGGGGGAGCAGCCAGTACGCTCGTTTCCACACTTCATCAGCAGGTAAAACGAGTAAATTCTTCCGAAAGAGTGTATCAGCTACCCCAAATCCAAGAAAAGCCGTAAGTAGATTGAGATAATTAATATATATAGCGAACTCTCCACGGAGCTGACGGTCCAGATATCGCGCCGTAATTACAGAAATTAGAAATACACTCCCAGCCACTATTATACGAGAGCCACTATTTATTATAGCCAGTTTGAGGTTTTCAAAGCTGATCACTTTGAATTTTCCTTAAGATGTAGATTTGATTGTGTTTTTGAAAAACAATTCAATCTAATCATCATTTTTATTATAGTCTCTTTCTGTATTCATTTAGCGGCACTATTATCGCTCCTAGGGGCATAGTTGTACACGTATCCGTAATTGTATCCATCTTCACTAGTTAAATTAGATTTATTAATGACGCAACCTATTAGTTTTAAGCTATTTCTTTCAGCTCTTCGAATAAGACCTTCCAGAGATTTTATGTTCGTCTGACCATATTCACAAATGACTAGTACGGCATCCACGTAACGTCCTAAAACAATGGTGTCAGCAACAGCTAACAAGGGAGGGCTATCTAAGATGACAATATCATAATTCTGGCTCCATAATCTGAGTGCCAAGTCTATGTTGGATCTGTTAAGCAGAGTCAAGCTATCGTGAAGGCCAGGACCACTTGGCAGCAAATCAACGTTGGGAGCCACTTGTAATACCTCCACATTATCTGGATTGACAAGTGCTTCTCTTAAGTTTCTTGCACCTCCGATACCAGCCAGCTGTTTCCAGCCTCTAAGCTCATCAAATTTGCGCCATATCTCGCTCTGGTTACCCCGTCTAAGATCAGCGTCAATTAGCAAAACCCTTTGCCCAGAACCAGCAAAACCGTCAGCAAGCATAGATGTCAAACTACTTTTACCTTCTCTTGGCGCAGTGCTAGTAATCATGAGTATTGGCTTTTGTTTATCAACTAAACTGGCTGCAATATTGACACGGAGAAACCCCAGTGATTCGTATAGTCTGTCCTTACGAGCGACCCTAATCATACCTGATTTTAATATCTCACGCTTACTCACTAGAGGTATAACGGCTAAAGTGGGAATATCGAGACCAAGCAGATCATCTTCATTTCTGACTGTTCTATCTAGCAAACTGGCAATAGCAATCAAGGAGGAAGAGAGGAAAAGTCCGAGGAGTGCAGCTAAAATACCGTCTTTCAAGGGTTGAGGAGTTCGAGGCCTAGAAGGAGGGACAGCATCTGAGAGTCTACTCAGAACCCCACTTGCGGAATTCTCGAGGATAATTACATTGGACAAACTCGTTAATAAATTAGCACGTCTTGCTATTAATGTCTGTCTCTCAATGTCATCACTACCACTTTTCGATTGCTTCAATCTTTGATCAATCTGTCCAATTTGGCTACGAAAGCCTGCTTCGGCACGCCTGACATTGTCAAGAGCACGATTACGATCCCAATTTAATAGTGTGTCACTGGCTAGATTGGCCAGCGATGTTGCAGCGGTAGCGGTACGTGCTTTAGCCGTAATTGTGTAAACCCCATTGCCATCATTGGTCTGTTGATCAAGGCGAGAAGTAAGTGTTAATGTCGTCAGACGCTGATCGCTCAGCTCACGAGTCAGATCTATAATCAGACGGCTCTTTTCTGATGAAGGTACATGAGTCAATGACTTAAGATTTTGAAGGAGAGGGTTCATCACGATAGAGCTTTGAAGAGCTTGAGCCAGTGCACCTTCTGGAAGTGGCGGTGCTTTGACAAGGGCTGCACCCAGCACGGCATCGCTCCCTTGATTTTGACTTCCCACCAAGATTAGTGACGCGCTTGCTTGATAAACAGGCGGTCTAGAATTTGACCAAAAATATACAGCCAATCCTAGTGATATTGTTAGGATGACTATCCATACTAATTTTCGCCTAATCGCTCGCCATAGAACATCAAGGTCTATATGTTGATCACTCACAGTTTTTAACACCTTCTTTTATTTTGCTTAATATCTTCCTATTCATAGATAGGCTATTTCATTTCCATCGGATAGCAGGATACGATACATAAGCAAGGCAAAATCACGGATATTCACCATCTCACTCCTTCTTTAATCTATCACATCGTATTTACAAATTATAATGTGATTGCGACCTACCCTGACCGAGTTGCAGTCACTCAATAGTATCAGCTCAGCAGCGTCGGGTTTATTTCAACAGTACTCTCCGGAATCAGTCGGCAGATGGTGCGGCGCACACCCTCGGCGTCGCCAGCCAAAGCCTGACGCTCGATGACGGCCAATTCGTCGCTAAACCGCTCCTGATGGTACTGTTCCAGTGCCGCCACCATGATATCCTTATGGGCAGTTTGACCGACATGTTCGCCTGCCGTCAGCAGTTCCTCATAAAGCTTCTCGCCGGGCCGGATGCCGCTAAAGACGATCTCGATGTCCCTGGCCCCGGAGAGCTGCACCACGTCACGCGCCAGATCCACGATCTTGACCGGCTGGCCCATGTCGAGCACATAGACATTGTTGTTGACTGCTAGGCCCCCAGCTTGTAGCACCAGCCGAGCCGCTTCAGGAATAGTCATGAAAAAGCGCACCATCTCCGGGTGCGTCACCGTCACAGGGCCACCTGCCCGAATCTGAGCCAGGAAGGTCGGCACCACGCTGCCTCGGCTGCCCAGCACATTGCCGAAGCGCACTGACATGAAAGCCTGGCCCGGTCCGGCCTGCTGAGCTGCCGCCGACACGATCATTTCCGCCAGCCGCTTGGTCGATCCCATTACCGAACTGGGATTGACCGCCTTGTCGGTGGAGATATTCACGAAGCGCGGCACCTGAAACTCGAGGCACAGCTCGGCAATGTTCCGGGTGCCGAAGACGTTGTTGAGAACCGCCTCGCCAGGCTGCGCTTCCATCAGCGGCACATGTTTGTGCGCCGCCGCGTGGTACACGACCTCTGGCCGGTACTCGGCGAACACCTGACGCAGCCGGTCGCGCCCGCGCACGTCCGCGATGATTGTCACCGTCGGCACCTCGGGCCAGTTCATCCGGAGCTCTTGCTGAATGCTGAAGATGCTGTTCTCGCCGCGCCCCAGCAGCACTATCTGGCGAGGGCGAAAGCGGGCTACCTGCCGCACGATCTCCGATCCAATAGAGCCGCCCGCACCCGTCACCAGCACCGTGCGGTCCTCGACGTAGCGGGCGATGCTGCTCAGATCAAGACTCACTGGGGCGCGGCGCAGCAGATCCTCAACGTTGACGTCGCGCAATTGCAAGATGGTGTCCTGACCCTGCAATATCTCGCCCAGGCTCGGAAGAATGCGGTAACGCAAATGAGCGGCCCTGGCGGCGCTCATCAGCTCACGAATCAGCGTACCCTGCACCGAGGGCATAGCGATGAGCACTTCCTCCACACTGAGTTGCTGGGCCACCTGCGCCAGCTCCGAAAGCGGTCCATGAATCCGCAGGCCCATCAGCAGGCGGCCACGTTTGACTGGGTCATCGTCCAGAAAACCGACTGGTACGAACCCGGCAGCGGTGTTGCCGAGCATTTCTCTGGCCAGCATGGTGCCCGCTTCGCCTGCTCCCACGATCAGGATGCGTTTTCTGGTCGCCGCACCGTGCGGCCTCCGGTCTGACGCCACGTAACTCCGCGCCGCCACCCGCACGGCGGCCATACCGATCAGGGCTAGGGCAGTCGAGATCACCGGGATGCTGCGGGGCACGGCAGGATCGAGCGGCAGCAAAAAGGTCAGCAGCACCATCAGTAACCCGCCCAGAGCCACCGCCCGCGCCAGATGCTGCAAGTCAATAAGACTTACCCGGTGCCAGATTCGCAGATGAAGTTTAAAGAAGCCCAGCACCACTGCCTTGAGCAGCAGGCCAGCCAGGGTATAGATCAGGATCACATTCAGATAATCCGTTAGGCGCTCGCCATTCAGCCGCAGCATAAAAGCCAGCGGCGCGGCAAGCATCCAGATCACTAGATCAATCGCGTATTTCAGGACTCGATTCTGCACGTTTTCTCCCTGTTGATATAAGCATCTTTTGACTCACCAAGGCGTGCTCAAACATATCCAAGCTTGTCTGGTGAACAGTCCTCTGTCAGGCAGCAGGAGGGTAGTAAAGAAGAATGCGAAAAGCTGACTGTCAAATTTCCACAAGCAGTATAGATGAGAGCCGCAGATGGAGTGCGTGAGTGGTTATCAATTCGGCGAGAAAACAAGACGGGTGACGATCAGATTCCGGTCTGCCATTGTCTTACCGTAAGGATTGATCAGAGTGATCTCAACAGGCGCGGCCCCCACCTTTAAGCTGATTGTTTGCGGCTGCGCCCGGCTGATCGGCTGGGCCAGCACCTTGCCCGCCTGCACGATGCTGAGCTGGGGAAAGGCGTTGTTGCCCTCACGGCCTATCAGCGTGAAGGTGAACTGACCGGGGCCACAGGGAACCGCCGTGAGGGCCGGTTCGTGAACTAGAGTTGCTACATTAGCTGCCGGATACCATTTTCCTCCAGTGGCAGGCGGCACATTCATCTGTGGGACACCAACACAAGTAGAGGACTTAACTTCAAAGTGAGATAGGGTAGCGACTCGTACATCCGCCAGATAATAGTCGTTGAAGTAACCTAAAATCAGGCGACCTGCGGCTGGAGCATTCAGCTTCCAAGTGCGTTCCTGGGTGAAAGGCTGTGTATCCAACACTTGGCTATCAAGTGAAGCAACTAGCTTCGGCGCTTCACCGCCCGCCACCTCGCCGTGGGCTGTAATCTCCAGCATTCTCGCCGAGCAGAGATCCACTTGCAACCAGGAAGTACCCTGAAAACGGTAAGTTTTGTTTTGCACGACGATGGAATTTTCGTCAAGCCGATAGCCAATCTCGAATTTCGGCGGCTCAGTGCAGTGCAGGGTCGAGGGAAGAGAGGTTGGGAGCGGCTGAGGAGTCAGGCGCTGGGCCAGCCCCCCCAGCCAGCCAACCGCGACCAGTGGCAGCCCAATGAGCAGTGCATTTCCCCACAAGCTCATGGCCACCGCTCCACCGTCCAGCTGCGTTGGGCCAGAGGCACCGGGCGCAGCGTCGAGTCGCCGGGATAGAGCAGCAGCTCCAGACGCTGACGAGGCTGGGGGTAGAGATCCTGAGTAAGCGTCAAAAGCGGCGCAGCGGTTCCAGTTTCAACGTTGAACGGCACGGTGACAAGGTAGGTACAACTCTTGAGACAGGTCCGCAATTCGGTTCTATATTTTCCAGGCGGCAAATCAAATTGAACATAGACGCTGTACTTCTGGGTCGTCTTAACGGTAGTGGGCGCGATCAGGGTGGCCAGCTTATAAGCTGGATTGGCTGGCACCACTTTCAGGGAAGCCAGCAGTGGCAGTGACAGGGCCAGCATCAGGCCCGCCGCCGCCAGGCCTGCTGGCCAGCCCAGCAGCGGCCAGCGGGCCACAGGCACGTCGCGGGGCAGCTGAGCCAGCACCACCCCGACCATCACCCAGAAGATTTCAGCCACGCCCGGACTCGGCACCAGCAGGGTATTGTCGGTGGCCGTAGCCAGCATCAGGCCCGAAATGACCGCTACGCCCAGCGGATCGCGCACCCACACGGCACCCACCGCCACTACGCCGAGCAGGACAAACAGACCCAGCAGGCCCAGCGGGCCAGTTTCGGCCAACTGCTGCAAGGTTACGTTGTGGGCGATTAGCCAGGGATAGCCCAGGCGGCTGACCAGGTCCGGACACGCGGCACTAATGTTGTCGGGTGCGGGCCACAGCAAGCACTGACCACCCGGCGGCGCGAAACGTGTGCCCAGGCGATAACTGCCCACGCCTGAGAGAGGAGCGCTCTGAATGACCGAGATGGCGTTCCACCACACCACGTCGCGCCCGGAGGTATCGGTACTGAGCAGGCGCGTCACCGACGATATGTCGAAGCGCTGGGCCGCGTACAAGCCGCCGCTCAGCAGCCCCAGGGCCAGTAACAAGCTGAGCGCGATCTGCCAGCGCAGCCGCACCAGGTAGCCCAGCAATGCGCCCAGCCCTGCCGCCGCCAGCCCACCCCGACTCCCGGAGAGCAGCACGATGGCAATGGCAACTGCGCCCAGCGGCACGCGCCACCACCAGCGCCCCCCCGCAAACAGCGCCCACCACAGCCCGAACGCCCCCGTCAGCCCCAGGGTGATCGAGGTCATATAGGGGTGAAAGAGTCGCTGCTGGGTCAGCTCCGGGGTGCCCAAACCGCTGTAGAGCAGGGCTGTGGCATAGACCACCGCTAGCCCCCAGGCCAACCCCCGGAGCCAGGGGGTCCCTGACAGAGCCAGCCCGGCTCCGATCAGGCCGAACATCAGCAGCGTGCGGGCCAGGGCCAGGAAGCTGGCCAGCAGCGGCTCGGGCGAGAGCAGAGCTGGAAGTTGCTGGCTGAGCGCGTAGCCGCCCAGCACCCACCACAGCGGACGCGGCAGACGGCGAAGTTGTGGCAGGGCCAGCAGCGCCAGCGGCGAGAGCACGTAAAGCGGCACTAGCACGGCCCACCAGAGCCGTATCCAGATGGGCGGCGCGGGCGGTTGGAGGGGGGCAGTCACGGATGCACCGACGCGTCAGCGAGTGGGTGCAGCAGCAAAAAGATTTCTGAAGCCTGGTTCAAAACTCCGTCACCTGCGGCCTGAAATCCATCCGCACGATCAGGTCGCGGTACTGCGCCTCGCTGAGGGCCGCGCCTGCGCCTTCATACGCCACGAACATCGCTTCCATCACGTTGGTCGCAAAGTTGCGGTTGCCGATGCGCGGCGTGGTCGTGATCAGCCGCTTGAGACCGTGGTTTCTGGCCCACTCACGGTCCGCCTCAGTGATGGTCTGGGTCAGGATGGTCTTGCCGGTGAGCTGATCCGGCGCGTATCGCTTGACATAATGGGTATCCCCAGCGATCACCTCGGCCCAGTCGTAGTACCGGGTGCCCACACCCTTGACGCTCTGCTCCTGCTTCTCGCCAGTCGGGTAAAACCACTTGAACGGCAGAAAGGTCAGGGCGGGCAAGATGACCCGCGCCACCTTGCGGATGCTGTTCATGGTCCTGAGCGGCACGTTCATGTTCAGGCCGAACACGATGTCGCCGTAGAGCACATCCGCGCCCGCCTCCGATAAGGCCTCGGCCATGCCGAAGCGGTCCACGCTCGACACCAGCAGGGTGCGGCAGCCTTTCCAGTGAATCAGCGGTTCGAGCTGCTCGATGGCCTCGCGCTCCAGGGTGTGCTTGAGGCCCGAGCCGTCCACCACCGGGGTTTTCAGGCCCGCCACCAGCGGCGCGATCTCGCGGAAGGTGTAGCGCTTCTCCCCGGCCACGATGTAGATGTCGGTACCGCCCAGCCCGA
>Ga0160427_10000517_pt1 | contig 23559 bp, 21 predicted proteins | sample SolpanmetagenomL_FD_108194 | JGI IMG/M metagenome (GOLD analysis project Ga0160427, IMG submission 108194) | Solar panel surface microbial communities from Lawrence Berkeley National Laboratory, California, USA - L | ecosystem: Engineered > Built environment > Solar panel > Unclassified ...
GCGCCTGCTAAACGGCTACACCGCCGCCCTGCCGGTGCTGTCCAAACAATTCGACACGCGGGCGACCCTGTATGCCAGCGTGGCCCGCACCGCTGCAGCACGGGGCCTGATCGCGTCCGGTGTAGAGTCTGTTGCCGATATCGACCGCATCACCGCAGCGATGCGCGAGCACGGCGTGCAGCACAGTGGCCGCCAGGTGCCGCTGATATGGGCCGAAGTCCCGGCGGACAGGGAAGGCGACGGCCCTTCAATCGGAGATCGCCGCCCGCGCGTGAAGATCACCACCACCTTGCACGTTGCCCAGGAAGAAGAAGCCATGATCCTGGCCAGCCGGGTAGCAGCTGATCGGGGCGGCGCACTCCAGCCTGACGAGATCGAGCACGCGGTGCGGTTCGTGTCCGAGCGGGACGGGCTGGACTTCACCCAGGGACACGGCGCGGAGCAGCGGCGCATTATCGACGCCTTGGGCACGTCCGGCCGCTTTGCCGTGGCCGTAGGTGTGGGCGGCGCCGGCAAGACCACCCTTATGCGCCCGCTGGTGGAGGCCTGGACGGCTCCTAGGGCGAACGGACAGCCAGGGCGCGAGGTGTACGGCACGGCCCTGGCCTGGAGACAGTCTGACCCGCTAGCAGACGCCGGGATCAAGCCTGCCAACACGATGGCGATTGCGGCGCTGCTGGCCAGGGGCAAGGCCGGCAAGCTGGAGTTGGGGCCTAACAGCATCGTGGTGGTGGACGAGCTTAGCCAGGTGGGCACGGTGCAGGCCTTGGGCCTGTTACGGCTGCAGGCCGAGCACGGCTTTTCCATTGTGGCGATCGGTGACGACAAGCAGGCGCAGGCGATCGAGGCTGGCAACACAATCCGACTGCTGCGCAAGGCGTTGGGCACGGAAGCGGTGCCGGAGCTCGAAAGCAGCGTGCGTCAGCTCCGCGACCGCGACAAAGAGACCAGCCTGATGTTCCGGCAAGGGGATGCAGCTGGAGGCATCGCCCGATTGCGCGAGGATGGCCACGCCGTCCTAGTCTCCGGCGGGCACAGGCAGGCCGTGGAAGCGACCGCGGACCTATGGGAAGCCCGGCAGGCTGCCAACGCCAACCGGCCCGGTTACACCCTCACGGTAAGCGCGCCCACGAACGCAGATGCACGCACGATCAGCAGTGCGATCCGTGAGCGCAGGCGCGCGGCCGGCACGCTTGGCCCGGACCAGGTGGTGGTGAAGGCCACGGACCAGAACCGCGTCGAATATGACCTGCCATTAGCGGTTGGCGATCGAGTGCGCCTATTCGCCCGCACGCCGGCCGCTTTCGGTGGCAAGGGCGGCAATCTGGGCAACAACGGTTCCGTGGTGGAGGTAGAGCGGATCGAGGCCAACGGATTGCAGTTGCGCAATGCCAAAGGCAGTTCCGGCTTCGTGAAATGGACAAGCCTGCAAGACCCCGTCACCAAGCGCCCGCGGCTCACCTATGGCGACACCATCACCATCGACGCCATCCAGTCCGCCACATCCACCGACCACATCAACGCTATGCCGTCCGGATCCGCGGCTGTGGAGAGCTTCAAGGCCTACGTGGCGCAGTCCCGGTCCCGCGAAACCACGTTCCTGGTGGTGGCAGACGGGCGGGAGCGTACCGAAGTCATCGGCCGCCGAGCCTTGGGCAACGTGGAGCCGATCACTGAGGATCAGGTGTGGGACAACGTGGCCCGCAACCTGTCTCGGCAGCCGACCAAGGAACTGGCAACCGACCTGCTGAACCGCTCCAGCAAGGTGAACACTGGCGCCGTGCGGTCATTGGCTACTGCTTTTCAGCCGAAGCAGCAGCGCGCAGCGCAGGGGCAGGAGGAAACGACACTCCATCGCGGCTTTTCGCAAAGACGCGACAGCCAGGAGGTTGACCGGCAGGCAACGGCGATCGGCACAGCGACCGCCAGCAACACCAACGCAGCCCGCAACGCCATCCGCCGCCTGACCGGGCCAGGCGAGACACGGAAGGCCTTGCTGGAGGCTCGCCGGTCAATGCGCCAGGCGTCTGCCAAACCGAAGAAGGGAAGAACGCAACCCACGATGACGCCGACCGAAGCCCAAGCCGAATTTGCCGATGCGCTGCACCGGGCCGGGCTTAGGCCGAATGGGGCGCCAATCATGGATGGGCAGAAGCACCGGGTGGCGGTGGAAGGCGACCGCAAGGGCCGTCTGTCGGGCACCTACATTGGCCACCTCGACGGGCACCCGGCTGGCTATATCCACAACTTCAAAACAGGCGATGAGATACGCTGGAAAGCATCGCGCGCCGCTCAGGAGACCACGCCGGAGGAACGCGAGCAGGCCAAGGCACGGATGGCAGCCGATCGCGCCGCGAGGGACGCCGAACGCAGCCACCGCGAGGCTGTCACGTCGCACAAAGCTCGCGCCACATGGAACCGGGCCAAGCCAGCGAAGGGGCATCCATACCTCACGCGCAAGGGCGTTGCAGCGCACGGGCTGCGGAAGGATCGGTCCGGCAATCTGCTGGTGCCAATGCGGGACGTGGAGGGCCGGCTTTGGAGTGTGCAGACCATCAACCAGGACGGCGGCAAACTCTACATGAAGGGCGGCAGGAAGCAGGGCACACACGCCTTGCTTGGCACTCTACAGGCTGGACAGCCGCTAGTGATAGCAGAGGGGTTCGCCACGGCAGCGACGATGCGCGAGATAACCGGCCTGCCCGTAGCCGTGGCCTTCGATAGTGGCAACCTGGCAGACGTGGCCCGCGCCTACCGTGCACAGGATGCGGCCCGGCCGTTGGTGATCGCGGCCGACAATGACCATCACTTGCCGCGTAAGCCAGTTCCGCTTCCGAACGTAGGCGTCATGAAGGCGGCCGAGGCGGCGAAGGAGGTTGGGGGGACTGTCCTGCATCCCGCCTTCACGCCCGAGCAGGCCGGCACGGATTGGAACGACTATGCTGCCTTGCATGGCAAAACGGCAATGCGTCAGTTGGTCCAGGCCGAACTACGCAAGCTGGACATTGAGTTGCCGGCAGAGGTGGTGAAGCAGACTCGGGTTACATCCGGCGTCGTCACTCAGGCTATGCGTGATGCCGCACGGCAGAATACCCCGCGAACAGCCCCGGCCGCGGACCAGGCCGCAGCCCAGGAAGCCGCACGCCGCGTTCAACAGCGACCGACCGGACCGAGGCTGTAGCTGCCGTGATCCGCCTGCTCGGAATTCTATGCTTGATGATTGGTGTTTCGCTGATGTCGTCATGCACGACTTGGCTGCTTGTCGCCTGCAGCGATGTGGCCTCGTCTACCATCTCGCAAGCGCTTGATAAGGTCATGGTAATCGGCGACGAGTAGCCATTCTTGGCGTTGCGGAATTGCGGCGCACTCCTGCCAAAGTGCGACCTGTCCAAGGTTCCGCCAGAGCTACCGTGGTTTGTGCAGGCGACTTGCAGGTTGGGCATTATGCGGCTTGCGGCGACGCGAGTAGCCTGACATGGGACACCGCCTTGGACAGCCCCATCAACTTCATTGCACAAGCTATACAGCGCTTCGGGTGCCAAGCCCCACGACACCATGGGAGGGCAGCAACGTATGACTGACACGGGGTTGGTTCCGCGCATCGAGGAGATGCTCAAGCAACTCCTGCCCGCTGTGTCGCAGGCTCCAGAACGGATCGAGCAACAGCTTGCCACCTTTCGCGACCGCTTTGGCCCAGAGGTGTTGGGAAGGCTGGACGGCGAGGCGCTCCTGCGCCGAATGCACGGGCGGCAAGGAGAGGATGCGCGCCAGTGCCTGGCCTACTGGTTGGAGTTCAAGAACGACGAGGAGTTCGCCAGTAGCGCCTTTGGCGGCATCGCGGGCGGCAATGCGGCCAAATTCGGCGTGTATCAGCGTGATGCTGATGGTGCATGGGTCATCGGCCGGCCGGGCGAAGGAAGTATTGTGCCGCTGCTCAAGGCAGTGGCCAGAGCTCGGCAGCAACGTGACGAGCTCCTGGCCGGCCACGAGGTGCTGGCCCACATGGACCCAATCGACCTATCGGACGCGGCCTACGCTCAACTGCAGGGCCACATGCAGAGTGCTGCGCCCGAGCTGCACAAGCTGATCTGGGCCCATAAATGGTGGTTCCTGATCCACCCGGACAAGCTAGACAATTACCACTCACCAAGCATGCAACGTTTCCATCTCGTTAAGCTACTGCAGACGCCTCCCAGGGACGAAGGCACGCTGGTCGGTTCGGATGCGCCCCGCTTCACCTGCGCGGGCCGTTTCATCGTTTTGGCACGGGCGTTCGATGTGCCGATCGTGACGCTGGCTGCGGCTCTCAACCGGCTCCATGGCGCTTTGCACGGCTATTGGCGTGTCGGCACGCGGGACAGCTGCAGCGACCAGGTGCAGTGGCCCGTCATGCGCGATGGTGGATTTGTGTCCATTGGCTGGAAGGAGCAGGTGCCCGAGATGTCCGAAGCCATCCGCGGTAGCGTGGCGGAAGCCAGGGCGTGGGTGCGCAGCAAGCTCGACGAGAGCGGCATCTACGCGCACCATCTGAAACCCGGGACCGCGTCGGCCAAGGCGGGCGAGCTGGTCAACTTCGCCCACGTCATGGCCGAAGGTGACGTCGTGCTGGCGTGCGATGGGCAGACCGTGCTCGGGGTCGGCCGCGTTTGCGGTCCATACCGGTATGACGCCTCCCTCGTCTTCCCCCACACGCGTCCGGTCGAGTGGCTGTCGGTAGAAACCTGGACCCTGCCGCAGACCAAGGAAGGCTACCTCACGTCCTGCGTCAGGCTTGGAAAGTACGCTGCCAATCAGCTGGAAGCCGAACGACGCCTGTTGGATCCGTCACCGCCTCCTCGGCCGCAACCGGAACCCAAGCCATACTCGTTGCTGCCGCTCGACCCTCAGGTGGCGCGGATTGGGCAGGTGCTGGACCGCAAGGGTCAAGTGCTACTCTACGGCCCACCTGGCACCGGAAAGACGTATTGGGCGCTGACGACCGCGCGTGAGCTGGCCGCGCGCCAAGCGTTCCGCCGGGCGTATGGTGACCTGGACGAAGCCGAGCGGGCGCAGGTCAGCGGTCCAGACGGCTTGGTGCGCGTCTGCACCTTCCACCCCGGCTACGGCTACGAAGACTTCATGGAAGGATTGCGGCCGGAGCCGGGCGCCGCCGGGCAGCTGCTGTTCGCGCCACGTGATGGTATCTTCAAGCGCCTTTGCGCCGCCGCCGCAACTCGGCCGAACCTACCCTTCTTCCTGGTCATCGATGAGTTCAACCGCGGTGATGTGCCCCGAATTATGGGCGAGTTGCTGACCATCCTGGAGCGAGACAAACGCGGCATGTCGGTGCTGCTACCTGTTACCGGTCAGCCCTTCGCCGTGCCGGACAACATCCATCTGCTCGGCACCATGAACACGGCTGACCGTTCAATCTCGTTGCTGGACGCGGCGCTTCGGAGACGTTTTGGCTTCATCGAGCTGATGCCGAGCAGCGCGACCTTGCATGGCCGTAAGGTAGGCGGCCTGCCGCTCGGTCCCTGGCTAGACGCGCTCAATGCCCGGTTGCGCCGCCATCTGAAGCGGGACGCGCGCAACCTGCAGGTGGGCCATGCCTATCTCATGCCGTTCCAACCGATCACCTCCGTCGCCGAGCTGGCCCGTGTGCTGCGCTACGATCTCGTGCCGTTGCTGGAGGAGTACTGCTACGAGGACTTCGCCACCCTGGAAGCGATCTTGGGCAAGGCGCTGGTGGACGCCGAGGCGGGCCGCATCCGCGATGAGGTGTTTGACAGGCCCGAGACCGGCGAACTTTTGGACGCGCTCCGCTTTGAAGAGATGATCTCCTACGAGCAGGCGGCTAGCCCGGATGATGCTGGAGATGCTGAGGAACCGGGAGAGGATGAGGTCGCCCCGGGCGATGGCTGAAGCGGATCACACGGTCGAGATCACCCTGGCCGAATGGGAGCGGGTCGGCCCCGACGAGGTGCCCGGCTTGCGTGGCCTGACGCTGGATGCCGTCGCAGCTGCAAATGCCAAGGCTCTGGGCAATAAGCTGTCCATCCGGCCCGGCTTTGGTGGCGTGGAGGTCGAGGCCGCCTCTCACGTGGGCCAGGTCGCTCTCGGACCCTTGCGCATTACCATTCAGCCCAAGCTTCCTGCTCTGCCACTCACTCGCCTGCTGCGGTACGCTTACCTGCTGCGCGACCTGGGGCCGCCGCTAGACCAAACGGCAGCGCCGCTAGCCGTCTATGGCCTGCACGACATTCTCATCACCCTGCTTGCAGCCGAGGCGGAGGAATTGCTTCACCGTGGCCTGGCTCGGCAGTATGTCACGCGCGACGAATGGCTGGACAACCCACGCGGGCGCATCATGGTGGGCGATCTAGTCCGGCGAGGGGGCGTGCTAGAGGCACGTCTGCCCTGCCGTTACGCCGAGCGCCGGACGAACTGGCGGCTGAATCAGGTGTTGCGCGCGGGCCTGCGGCTGGCTGACGAGACCACAGGCGACCCGCAGCTGCGCCGACGTGTCCAGCGCTTGCATGCCATGATGGACGACGTGGCGGCAGTATCCCTGGACCGGTCGACATTGGATATTACCGAGCGATCGCTGACGCGGCTGACGGCGGTGTATGCGCCGGCGCTGACGCTGGTTCGGCTGCTGCTGGATGCTCAGGGGATCACGATCGAGTCGGGGCGTACGGCCGAGGTACCAGGCTTCCTGTTCGACATGAACAGCTTCTTTCAACGTCTGGTATCGCGCTTCCTGCGCGACAATCTACCCTCCGACCAGCGTATCCAGGATGAGTGGTCCGTCCATGGCCTGCTTGCCTATGCTGCAGTCGCCAACCCGCGAAACCGTTCGGCACCGCGTGTCCGGCCGGACTACGCCCTGGTCGAAGGGAAGGCGCCACCGCGGTTCTTGGACGCCAAATATCGCGACGTCTGGAACCGGAACTGCCCGCCGGAGTGGCTGTACCAGCTTTCCCTGTATGCCTTGGCATCTCCAGGCCGAGTGAGCGTGCTGCTCTACGGCACGACGGATGAAGCGGCATGCGAGGAGCGGGTGGAGGTTCGTCCGCCTGCGACAGGTAATAGAACGATTGCCGCAACGGTGATCCTCCGTCCGGTGCTTCTGCCGCGAATGGCCGAGTTGGTCGACACCGAAGGAAACAACAGTCAGAAAGCAGAGCGGGCATGGCTGGCAGTTCGCCTGGTGGCCGTGCAGGCATTGACCGGAGGCGCTTGCTGATCTGAGTCCTTGCGCTCCACCTTGTCCTGGCTACACCAGGCGAAATTATTTCCCGCAGCTATCAGCGCCGACGCGACGCAAGGATAGTGGCGAAGAAGGAGACTGATCCCAGGTGAACGACTAATCGCGATCCTAAATGCCGGACCACTGATGTAAGACACCCGGGCACGAAAGGTGGTTTAATACGCAAACTCTCTGACCGGAACCTGTGGTAGTTGGCCATACCTTGAAGCGGCGGGAGGGCGAGGAAGCAGATCGGTTCTGGTCAGAGGGTTTGGGTATAACCTGAGGAGATCGGAATGCTTGCAGCACTACACGGCTGCTCAACATCTGCCGCAAGCAAGTTTTCGCACGGCATCGAACCCGAAAGGACGCGGTGACATCTGGCCTCCAAAGCAGACATCTCAACGAACGCTACTGGTGACACTGTTGGTGGTTAGCCGACAGTCCGGTTTGGGTAAGCGCTACAGGAAAACGGACGTTCGGTTTTCAATCATAACGGACGATACCGAAGCGTTCGCTGCGACGCGATGCAGTGCGCAAAGGGAATGCTGGTTTGCCGCGGCATCTGCTAGGTTTTCGTTGCCGCCTTATGACACTTCGATTTGGAAGATGCAGGGACTCGGGTTGCCACGCCCTTGGTCACCGGCGCTATTGAAGCGGGCACCCCTGTTTTTGCGACTGGTAGTGCGTGCTATTAAGGCGCAAGGAGGTGCCGATTTGGCCGAGTTATATTCAGAAGCAGCGCTTCGACATTCGGTCGCCGCCGATCACCTGGCAGCAAACGGGCACTTGGATGGGGCTGGCTACCTCATCGGCTATGTTGCCGAATGCGCGATCAAGCACGCAATCAGTTCAACACGGCCAGCAGCTGACGCTCCGCATGTTCATCTACCCAAGCTGGTGGAAGGAGCGAGGAAGACTCTCCAGGGACGACGGAGGCATGCCGTCTTCATCCTGCTTGAGCAACCTGGCTTTATGGAAGGTTGGGCCGTCGACATGCGCTACGCCGCCGATGGTTTCGTGGACACCGCGCGCTTCCAGCGCTGGCGGAAGGACGCAAATCGTGCCCTGGCAGCTGCAGACCTAAGGAGATCAAGGCCGTGATGTACTACGACGAGGCGTTACCCCGCTTCGCCGCAATCGTCCATGCTGCGCTTGGCCAAGATGAGATCTTCAACCACGTATTTCTTCGTGATGCCGCCGGCCGACTTACATTCATTGCACTAGGTAAAACGTTAACGGTTGACCAGTTGGACGCGATTAGACGAGCAGCCCGGGAACTGACACCATGGGTCGATTCCCGCGACCCAGTTGCCACACCAGAAGATATTTTCGATGTTTCGCTAGGCGATTCCTCTGAGGCGTTCCCGGAATACATCCAGACGGAACAATTCACCGGCTACGTAAGGGTCATTGAGCACCGGATCGTCGGGCAGGACTGGCTGCGGCCACCAGCCGCACCGGTAACAGGCCTACCCCCTGTCGTAGTTTTTGCCAGCCACAAGGGAGGCGTAGGTCGCTCCACGGCACTCTCGGTCGCCGCTGCCGCGTTCTCACGAGAAGGCTTTAATCTCCTTGTTGTTGATCTTGATCTTGAGGCTCCAGGACTAGGCGCAATCCTACTACCGGAGCTCCCGCGTTTTGGAGCGTTGGATTATTTCGTGGAGTCCGGCCTAACCGATGTCGACGACGCCTTCCTAGACCAAATGATAGCGGTGAGCTCCTTGACGGAAGGGGGACTGGTGAACGTGGTGCCTGCTGTCGGAACGGAGAGCAACGGCACACCTCAAAACGTACTTGGAAAAATTGCACGTTCTTATGTTGAGCGGATGGACGAGGATGATCATACAGTGTCCTTCCTTGACCGGACACGGTCGCTCATCACCCGGCTCTGCAGTCGTGCGAGCTATGACGCAGTATTTATTGACGCTCGTGCGGGCCTCAATGAGGCGACCGCTGCGGCGGTACTTGGCCTAGGTGCCGAGATCTTGCTTTTCGGGGTAGATACGCCGCAAACGTTTTCAGGCTACCGCTTCTTTCTTGCGCACCTTCAACGGTTCCGACCGTCTGAGTCAGGAGAGGGCGATTGGCGCTATCGCATTCGTATGGTTCATTCGAAATCCCAGGCCGGAGCTAAGGCGCAAGCTGACTTCCGCACCCGCGCCTTCGAGCTCTTTTCCGAAACCCTCTACGACGAGGAAAACGGGATCGACGAAAAGGCATTCAATTTCGATTATGATGACGCAACCGCACCGCATTACGCCTGGCCTATTTTGAACGATTCAAACTTTACTGAATTTAATCCGATCGAACGCGGTGATCAACTTGGCAAAGATTTGTATGATCGGACATTCGGCCCATTTATAACTGCATTAGGCGAGAAGATCGGACTGAAGCAGTGAAACCGTCCAAGGCTTCAGCAACTGACATCAACATCTTGCGGGAGGCACTCGTGAGCCTCCAGCCCGGGAGCGCGCATCAAGCAAATGAGCCCCTTCGGCCAGAGCAAATCTTCGCTCCTGCAGCTCACGTCAACGCGCTGGATCCGCAACGTTTTCTAGTAGTCGGCAACCGGGGCGTCGGCAAAAGCTTCTGGTCGTCTGTGCTAACGCATGAAGAAACCCGAGTTCAGGTCGGGGCCGATTATCCTCGTTTAAACCTAGGGCAGATTCGTGCGACGCTCGGATTCCATGAGGCAGCTGGCAAAGACGAGGGACCTGCTCCGTCACCTTCAAGTTTGGCAGTCCTGCTTCGGCAAGGATGTGAGCCATTTTCGATTTGGCGTGCCGTGCTGTTTAAAGCCTTGAGCGATGATGTTGGGATGCAGGTACCGCAAGCATTTAGCGACATAATTGCTTGGTTGAACGCCGACACAACTGGTGCAGAGGCGGCGTTACGACATGCTGACGCGAAGTTCCGTGCCAGTAATGAGACATTCCTGCTTGTATTCGACGCGCTGGATCGTCTTGGTTCGGACTGGGAGACAATCACGTCCTTAACGAAGGGCATACTGCAATTCGCACTCGATATGCGCGGGTTCCGCGCATTGAAGGCAAAAGTATTTTTGCGCACTGATCAGTCAAAGGACGACAGCCTGTTCAGGTTTGCCGACGCATCTAAAATTAGGTCAAGCGCAGTAAACTTGGTTTGGAGGCGTGGCGAGCTGTTTGGACTGCTTTATAAGTCTCTAATTGCAAAACCCGAGACTTGCAACGCCTTGTATAGATTGGCGGGCAGCGACACGCCGGCTGACCTGAGCGCCACACTGATGTCAGATGAGAACGTGCAGGAGGAACTCTTCTACCGACTAGCAGGTGAGTTCATGGGAGCTGGTCCGAAGCGGGGGCGGACATATAACTGGCTATATGACCACCTTGCCGATACGTTCGGCGAAACAAGCCCGCGGAGTTTCCTGACTGCATTACAAAGAGCAGCTGCTTTTGCTTCGGCGCCAAGGGAAACCGTGATCGACCACAATGGAATTCGTGCCGGCGTCCAAGGCGCATCCCGCGTGCGCGTAGACCAGTTAAAGGAGGATTATCCCTGGATCGACAAAGTCATGAATGCGCTTGATGGCTTGGAGGTACCTTGCGATCCGGGAACTTTTAAGCGTCGCTGGAAGGATCGCCATACTATCGCGGGAATTCGTTCCGACGCTATTGAGGATTCGAGCCTGCTTCCTTTGGAGATTACTACGGGGCGAGACGATCCGGAGGGGGCGCTTTTGCAGGCGTTGGGCAACATAGGGGTTATCGAGTTCAGAGATTTAAACCGCATCAACATGCCCGACATCTTTCGCGTCGAAGCTGGGATTAAACGCCGTGGAGGTGTTCGACCTCCAGTTTCACGGCGAGGTTGAACCTGTTTTCTCTCGCCATACCGTGCCACCAGTGACTAGCGACGATATCATAGCTCCAGCGCGCTTCGACCGCCATTCAAACGGGCCATCATGTCCAATTTCTGAATGCTAAACAGATCCTAATGGTCATCCGACTTGGACCGTCGAGCCGCTTACTGGGCCAAATGACAAACGCCCGCTTCCGGGAACTTCACTTAGCTCATGGCGTTGGTGCACGGATGTCCGGGTAGCTCTAGCCTGAGGTGGGCAGGTATGTCCCTTGCATGCCGTTCAAGCACAACGCTACACGCCGTCATCGCATTTCCCGGGCCCGTTACCGGGTCACGAACTGGACAGCCTACGAGGCGGGGCTGCGCCGGCGGGGTGAAATCACCTGCTGGGTGGACGAAACAGCGCTTAAGGCTTGGCAAGCGCCACGACGGAGTACGCCGGGCGGACAGCCACGCTACTCGGACCTGGCAATTGAGTTGGTGCTCACGCTGCGGCTCGTATTTCATCTAGCCCTGCGGCAAGCGGAAGGGTTCGCCCGCAGCATGTTTGCGTTGCTCGGCCTTGACCTGACCGTGCCGGATCACACCACGCTTTCACGGCGCAGCCGGGCCTTTGCCGGACGCCAGCCGCGCGTTCGGGCCGGCACCGGGCCGGTGCACTTGGTGCTGGACAGCTCGGGGCTTGAGCTGTTCGGCCAGGGCGAGTGGTGTGCGGCCAAGCACGGCCGTTTGCGCCGACGCTGGCTCAAGCTGCACCTCGGCGTGGACGCCACCACGGGCGAGATCGCAGCACACCTGCTGACCGACGGCGACGAGCACGACGCGGCGCAAGTGCCCAACCTGCTGCGCCAGTGCGAGAGCACCATCGCGAGCCTCACCGCGGACGGCGCCTACGACCGTGATCCCGTCTACCAGGCTGCCGCGACCCGGCAGCCGGGATCACCGATCGAGGTGGTTATCCCACCCAGGGCCGACGCCGTGCTGAGCACAGCTGATCCGGATCAGCAGACCCCGCGTGACCGTCACATCCAGCTCTTGGCCGAACGGGGCCGCATCGGATGGCAGCGTGCGACCGAGTACGGCAGGCGCAACCATGCAGAAACCACCATGAGCCGCTATAAGCACCTGATCGGGCCCAAGCTGCGTGCCCGCAGCCGGCCCGCTCAACATGGCGAGGTCGCCATCGCCGTCGCGGTGCTCAACCGCATGATCCGCACCGCCAAGCCCGTCTCCGTCCGCCGCTGAACCGTGCGGGTCATAGACCCTGCCGTCTGTGCTCGGGTCCATGCACCAACGCCTCCCTAAAGGTTAAGATCTGGACAGTGACGGCCTGCTCAAGCTTCGTCTAGTTCATTTGTTGCGCCAAGGTTTTGAAACCCTCCTTCAATCTGCCAGCGGTGTTCGTGCCACTCGCCTTCTCCGCTTGGTTGCTGCGGAAGGATGCAAACTGCTTAGGATCGGTTCATCCAAACGCCGCCGGATGTGCCGATCCTGGCCAAGCCTTACCGACGGGAGGAGCTAGCGGCAAAGCTTAAGGTCGCCTATCGCGCAAGCGCCTGATTCAACACAGACGATAGACGGAAACCGATGCACAGCTTGCCGCAGCGGCTAGTTACCACCTGTGTAGCTTGCTTTTGTGATTGAGCTTTTACCAAATCGGGTATGGCGACGTATTTTGCTGAGCAGGCGCCATACTGCGTTCAGCAGGGACATGCGCCGGAACGGCTTGTGCAACACCGCTTGATGCGGACCGAGGGTGCCTGGGTCGAGCTGGTTGTTCGTATCTCCTGAGACAAACAGCACTGGACGGCCCGATGTCTTCTTGTCCCAGCAGGACGCAAGAGCCACACCATCCCGAGAGCCTGGCATGCGCACGTCGGTGACGAGCATGTCGAAAGGAGTAGCTCCCGCAATCAGTGCGGCCGCAGTGTCGCCAGATTTAGCCTCCACCACATCGAATCCATCCTGAACCAACACGCGCCGTATCGACGCTCGCACGTCGTCCTGGTCGTCAACTAGTAAGATGCTGGCTGCTTCGGGACTTGGGGCGGTGTTGCTCATCCACGTCTTCGAAATGACAGAGAGGACAGTGACAGCAATGAAAGCGGCGGCAAGGGCGATGCGTGGCTTTATAACATCTGCATGCATTTCCTGATGACTGCAGCCCCACTTGCAGTTTGTGCTTGGCCTGGGCAGCGAAGTGTCGAACCCGCGTCGGCCGGGCGATTGACTAGGTGACGCAGCCCTATCCGGACTTCTTACCAAGCGTGACTAACCTGCGGAAGCTGCCTCTTTGCTCATGTGGAGCGTGCTCAGCGTGTCCTGCTGAGATTAAAAACACGTCTTCCCCCCGCTGGCATGCGCACCGGAGGCTTTAGCGGCGGCCTCGGTCATATAGGATCCACGCTTGGTCTTACCGTAGTAGCGATCGGAGGGGCAGTGGTAGGCCTTGCTGGAAGCGTTGACCCAAACCTCACCGGGGCCACCACCAGGTGCTATCTGAGACTGCGGTGCGCCGCGTGTCGAGCGCGGACGGGTTTGTGTGTCGGCCGTCGGAGTAGCCGTGTCCGGTGTTGAGTTGGTGCGGCGACCTGTATCCGGCGGCAACGCCCCTTCCTGACCCGGCTGCAACACCCCACCGTGCCGTCCACAGGCGGCGCTCTGCCCCGCACGAAGCTTGGTGCCATCGTAACAGGTCACTTCTTGAGCCAGGGCCGGGACCGACAGGCAAGCCAAGAAGCCGGCAACCAGAAGTGTGAGACGCATGGGGATCTCCGATCGTGGGATGACGGTAGAGCCGCAAAGACGTCTCAACAACCGCCTTCCCCCACTCCAGAGCCAGGCGTCATGACGCTCTTGCTGCCTCTGGCTCAAACATCAAGTTGCTCGCCCACGCACAACGACCCGGGGCCGCGCCGCAATCCAGTCCAGCACCTCGGCCGCGTGCCAGGCCACAGCCCGCGGCCCAAGATGCACGGCGCAGGGGAAGTGCCCCTCGGCCATCTGCTCGTAGATCGTGGTCGTGGAGTAGCCGGTCAGCTGTTTGACGACTGGCAGGCGGATCAGCGCCTCGCGGGGGAAGGATTTTAGTTCTGACTCGACAGACCCTCTGCCCTCAACTGCAGAGCCAGCCTGCCCTAGTAGCGCTTCACGAGCAGTAACCTTCACCACCTCACGAATCGCGTCTGCAAGCGCCTGAATTGCAGCTTGCAGCGCCTGGTCAGTCTGCAGGTGGATCCCGGTCTGCCCGCGATCTGCGGCGCGGGCCGGCCTCAAGGATTTGTTGAGCAACTGCCGCCATCACCTCATCAGCATCCTTAGACGCTGCCCTGCCTTCGAATAGTGCGTCAATGGCGAGGCGGTCCCAGCGTGGCTGCCGTGGGCCTAATATACGTGAAGGCTCAGGCACCCGACCCTGCTTCACGAGGCGCGGCAAGGCGTCAGGTCGAACGCCGATGTAGGCAGCGGCGTCATCGGCGTTTAGCCAGCGAGGTTCGATCTTCAGCGATCGCGTCTTTCAGCGCGCATGCTTCACCAACTGACTGCCCACACCGCCCCATCATAGGTCTGACATTGACCGCTGCCATGGCCCATTGTGCTGCTATCGCCGCGACATAGCATTTGGGTCTTTGGCCCATTCGCGACAAACTGCACCGGGCCGTCAGTGATCACGAGAGCCGAGGCAGACCGAGTGCCTGAGAACGCAAAACCTTGCGCGCTGCCAAATGCCACCCGATAGCGGCCGGTCAGCACTTCGCCATCAGCCATGTTGATCGTTACCGGGCCGCTTCCTGTTCCAGTCCGGACAAAGGACACCTTCACGGGCCCAAGCTGCTTCGCCGCATTGTTCAGGGGGAACGTGTCAGCTGTGTCAGTGCAGCCCGCTATGAACAGCACAGTCAGAGCAGCTAGAGTTGCGTTTAGGCGGTGTCGTGGTTTGGACATGATCGGCCCCTGGTTGCAGGGACGCTATGGCCGCTAGTTAAAACTGACAACGCTACAGAATGAGATTGTGGTGCTCGATCCTGTGGCGCATCACCTCGGCCGGCATCGGTGTGCGCGTTGCCCCCTATGCATGCTGGAACGAGTGCCCGCAGCGGCTGTGATGGTTGCAAGCGGGCATTTCTAACCAAGCGCTCCAGGCCCCACCAGCCGCACCTGACGCCGCATTCTGGCGTCCGTGAGAATCACCACGGCAGGCGCCACGTTGCACTGCTGACACTTCAGCCGGGCGACCACGCGGCCGATGGTCACACCAGGCCCGAAGCGGTCGAGCCGGATTAGATCCCAGCGGTGGCAGGTTCCGCATTCGACGAACAGGCCATGCTCAATGTGGTGCGCGATCGGTGCCGCCATGGCGATCGCGCGGAGCTGGCGCTGGGACTTGTTGGCGGACATGACCGCGGAGGGTATCGGCCGGAGGAGAACAGAGCAAGAACGATAGATTAACTACGCTGTTGGATCGTGCTTTCTGGTTCGAGAGTTGGCCACCTGTTAGAATAGGTCCGTTGCGGCGCGCATCTGGCGCGACGGCTCTGCGGTCCGACCGTCTAGGAACTTTGTTCTGGTTGCCAACTCCACTGGCTCCGTGAGTAGAAGTCGAACCTACGAGGTTTTCTTTGAAGCTCGCGGCTTCTTTGCAGGTCGCGCCTTAGGTGCAGGAGTATGCATAGCGTCCCAAACACGGCGCGTGTCAGCCTGAGCCTCCTGAAAGGACGTGGTTCCTCTGAATAGCTCGTTGTTGCCGGCTTGCTTCTGAGTGTTCTGCCCAATCAGCCGGGACGCTGTGATCTGCAGCGCGCCTCGGATGATCTCCTGCTCAGCCTGGAAGAGAAGATCGACATTTCCTCCGCGGCGGGCTAACCAATCTTCCACGTGTTCGGCGGGATCGCACGTCAACCGGCGCCTTATCGCGGAGCGCATGAAGGACGGCATCGCGGCCGCCTACGCGCGGTAAGAGTCCGGGGCCCTATCGCTTGATGCAGACCGTATCGCGGCAGCTCTGAAGCCGGCCTGTCGCCGACTGCTGTCGCACGCCAACTCAAACTTGGGCGCTCCACTGTCTATAGCGAAATAGACAGGACTGATGTCCAGCGCAGCGCATGAAGGTTTGTCTATCTCTGGTCAGCGACGGTTGTCAGGGTATTGGGCGGCCTCGTTGTGGCAAGTCATTCTTGGCAATGATTGACAACTAGGACCATACCTTCAAGGTGACCCAATGGCCCTGAACGTCAAAACGCGTAATGTCTCTCTGACTACCGAGAATGAGGCGTTTATCACGAACCGGGTCACGACCGGTCGCTTCGCCAATGCGAGCGAAGTGGTTCGTGCCGCCCTGCGTTTGCTGGCCGACAAGGAACAGCGCCTGGATAGAATGGCGGATCGGGTCAGCCATCGAAAGCAGGGCAACTCACCTACCAATCAAGCCGGAGGCTAGCATCCGTGCAGGTCGTAGCAATCGGTGCCTCTGCTGGCGGCATCGAAGCCTTTCGGCTGTTCTTCGAAAGCATGCCACCTGACCCCGGCCTGAGTTTCGTTGTCGTCCTGCACCAGTCTGCCAATCGCAAGAGCATGCTCACGGACATCATCTCGCGATGGACCGCCATGCCGGTGTCGGAGGCGGTCGATGGTGACCTGGTCGAACTGAACCAGGTCCACGTCATCCCGTCCGGCCATGTCGCTACCCTGAAGCACGGCCGCTTGCACCTCCGCCTGCTGCAGCCTGACGCACCGCGGGAAACGACGCCGATCGACGAGTTCTTCGACAGCCTGGCCGCAGACCTGGGCGAAAAGGCCATCGGCATCGTGCTGTCCGGCACCGGGCATGATGGAGCCTTGGGTCTCAAAGCAATCAAGGCGCGCGGCGGATTGACCCTGGCCCAGGGCAGCGACGGCACGGCACCCCAGCATGAAGGCATGCCACACAGCGCGATCGCCACCGGCGCGGTCGACCTGATCGTGCCTGTGCAGGATATGCCCCGGGTGCTCTTGGCGGCACGCCCCGATCCCCGCGCACCCGATCAAGCCGTGGCGTTCAAGGCCAATGATGCCACGCTGCGGCTTGCCATCTGCGAGATCCTGCACGTGCGCCTGGGACATGACTTCAGCCAGTACAAGGATAAGACGTTCCTGCGCCGGGTGCAGCGCCGGATGCAGGTCCTGGATGTCCCAGCCTTGCCCGATTACGTGACCCGGCTGGAACAAGACCGCGGCGAGGCCGTGCTGCTGTTCCGCGATCTGCTGATCGGCGTGACCACGTTCTTCCGCGACGCGGGCGCATTCGAGGCGGTGCAGCGGGTGATCGTGCCCCGTCTATTCGAGAACAAGAGCAGCGCCGACACGGTCCGCGTCTGGGTGCCCGGCTGCGCCACCGGCGAGGAGGCCTACTCACTCGCCATCCTGATGCGCGAGCACATGGACGGATTAGCGGACCCGCCCAAGGTGCAGATCTTCGCCACCGACATCGACGATCGGGCCATCGGCACAGCCCGTAGCGGGCGCTATCCCAGCACTCTGCTGGACGGCCTTTCACCGGAGCGGCGGCAACGCTTCTTCAGCCGGGCCGGAAACAGCTTCCTGGTGTCCAAGAAGATCCGCGACCTCTGCACCTTCTCGGCGCACAGCTTGGTGCGGGACCCGCCGTTCTCCCGCATGAACCTGGTGTCCTGCCGCAACCTGTTGATCTACATGGACATCGAGCTGCAAGCATCCGTCATCCCGTCCTTCCACTACTCCCTGCTGCCGGGCGGGGTGCTGCTGCTCGGCAGCGCCGAAACCGTGGTGCGGCACGAGGACCTGTTCGCGCCACTCGAGAAGGAGCATCGCATCTTCCTACGGCGCGACGTGCCGAGCCCGCCCATGCGCGTACCCTCGCGTGCTGTCCAGGTCGGATCCGCACCGCGCCGCCCTGTGCCGGAGCCGCAGGGGGAAGGCCGCACCGACTGGGCACGTTCTCTCGCGGTTGCGAATAACCGGGTGTTGGAGCGGTTCGCGTCGCCCTTTGTTGTGGTGACCGAGGACGGCAGCATGGTTCACTACTCCAGCCACGTCGGCGGCATGCTGCAGCCTGCCTTAGGGCCGCCCAGCCGCAGCGTGTTCGACATGGCGCGGCGGGGATTGCGTCATGGGTTGCGCACCGTGCTGCAGGGGGCCGTGGAAAGTGGCCGTTCTTCCGAGCAGGCCGTGCAGTTCGAAGACGATGGTGAGGTCGAAACCATTATCCTGGTTGCTGAACCTCTGCCAGGGCAGGGGCCGGACCGGCCTTACCTGATCGTGTTTCGTAGTGCGTCCGCTAAAAGCGGAGCTGGTCAGCTTCCAGCCGCTTCACCGGAGCAGGGTATTGTCTTGGACCAGGAGCGGGAGCTGCGCGATGCCAAGGAGCAGCTGCAGTCGCTCAACGAGGAGCACGAAACCGCGCTGGAGGAGCTGCGCAGCGCCAACGAGGAGCTGCACTCGGTCAACGAGGAGCTGCAATCCACCAATGAAGAGCTGGAAACCTCGAAGGAGGAGATCCAGTCGGTGAACGAGGAACTGCAAACCGTCAACGCCCAGCTGTCCGCCAAGGTGGACGAGCTGGACCGCGCCAATAGCGACCTTCGGAACCTGTTCGAAAGCACCCGCGTGGCGACGGTGTTCCTGGACCAGCACATGGTGATCCGAGCCTTCACGCCCGAGGTAGGCAGCATCTACAACCTGATCCCGAGTGACCGCGGCCGGCCACTGACCGACATCGTCAGCCGCCTAAACTACACCAGCCTGCGCGAGGACGTGCTGCACGTCCTGCGCACGCTGGAGCCGCTGGAACGCAGCGTATCGCGGACGGACGGCACCGCGCACTACCTGCTGCGTATCCTGCCCTACCGCACACCCGACAGCCTCGTTGACGGATCACTGGTGACGTTTGTGGATGTAACCGAGATCATCCGAGGGGAGCAGCACCAGCGTTTGCTGGTCGACGAGCTGAACCACCGGGTCAAGAACATGCTGACAGTGGTGATTTCACTTGCGACCCAGACGTTGAACCGGGCGGTCAGCCTGGATGAGTTCTCCGGCGTGTTCCTGGGCCGGGTACACGCCTTGACCGCAGCCTACACCCTGCTCAGCCGGGAGAACTGGTCGAGCGTGCAACTGGCTGAGATCGTCTCGGAAGAATTGAAGCCATTCATGGCCGGCGACGAGGTTAATGTTAGAATCGAAGGACCGGTGGTGGAACTTGCCCCACGCAGTGCGTTGGCCTTGGGCATGGCATTACACGAACTGGCCACCAACGCTGCGAAATACGGCGCACTATCAGTGCCTGAGGGCGACGTCGCTGTGACCTGGACCACAGTACGCATCGGCGATGACGAACAGCTCATCCTCCAATGGGTCGAGCAAAACGGGCCACCCGTGACCCCGCCGGCAAAACGTGGCTTCGGCACCGTGCTGATCGAGCGAGGCCTGGCGCACGACCTGTCCGGCAAGGCCGAGATCGAGTTCCTGGCGGGCGGGGTGCGGGCCACGGTGCGCGCGCCACTCGGCAAGCTCGTGACGAACCAGATATCCCTCGCGATGCCGTCGTCGTCATGAGTTATCCCGGCCTGGCACGGATGCGCGTGCTGGTCGTCGAAGACGAGCTGCTGGTGGCCATGCTGGTGGAGGACATGCTGGCCGATGCCGGCTGCATCGTCGTCGGACCGTTCTCGAGGGTCGCAGAGGCTTTAGCCGCACTGCAGACCGAAGTCGTGGACGTTGCCCTGCTGGACGTGAACATCGCTGGTGAACAGGTCTTTCCCGTGGCGCACGAGCTGGAACGGCTCCATGTCCCGTTCCTGTTCGTGAGTGGTTACGGGCAGGCGGCGCTGCCGCCGGATCGCAAGGATTGGGAAGCGCATCCCAAGCCCTTTCACTCGGATCGCCTGCTTGCGTCTCTTGCCCAGAGGATCAAGCTAGTCAGATAATGCTTGGCTTGCCAAAATTCGACGCATCTGTCTTTTCCAAACTATCGAATTTACATTACGTTCTCTTATAGTTCACCCTTAGCGTTGTCTGCATGACAACCGACGCCTTGCCCTCTTGAAGGGCATCGCGACGGCCTATCCCAATCCCCCGCCTCTATGCACCAATGCCGCGGTCATAGAGGCCAGTGATTGCTCGTCTTAGTTCTAAAGCCGTGCGGCCCTCCACCTTGTCGTTAGCGAGCCGCAGTAGCGCTGATCGGCCCGCCAGGGAGCTTACTGGTCAGCTTGCGTTCTCTGCGATCTCGAATGGCTTTCCGACGTCGAGAGTTAGATCATCATTCACTTTTCAAGGCCAGCCCAGACGTCGTTTGCTCCATCGGTGCGGCCCACTTTCTGTCCTGCCCGATGTTGTTCGAACAACCCCTCATACTCGATGAACCGATGAAAGTAGGCTTCGCTGCTGGTTTGACCTGACGCAGCACACTGCGCCGCTGCAAGAATGGCTGCCGCAACTGCGTCGACCTCTGTCATTCAACTTACATCTCCGGTGATCGAAGGATCTACTCAGCAGAATTGTCAGTGGATGCCAGGCTGCATGAAATTTGGCTAATGATTGTTAAAAACCGATTATCAGGATCTCTCCTGCTTTGCTCGATGAACTCGATATCGGCTGCCTAAAATACGCTTCGGATTACAGCCAAACGATCTGCCTCAAGTACTCTGAAAACAGGAGACAGATGCAGCGACGAACACGCCCAGCATCGACTGCAGATTGTCTGTGGTGTCCGTCATCACCCGGCAGGTGTCCCGGATCGCCTGCTGCGCTTTGGTCAGGCTCTAGAGATTGCACATGTGCTCACATGTGACGGGGTATGGGAAGGTGTTCAGGCTACCTCCCTAGCCAAGCGCACCCGGCCCAAGTAGCCGCACCTGACGCCGTATCTTGGCATCCGTGAGGATCACAACGGTGGGTGCCATCTTGCACTGCTGACACTTCAGCCGGCTAACCACGTGGCCGATGATGAGGTCATGTCCGAAGCGGTCAAGCCTGATCAGATCCCACCGCTGGCAGGCGATGCACTCGACGAACAGCCCGTGCTCAAGGTGATGTGCGATCGGTGCCGCCATGGCGATCGTGCGGAGCAGGTGCTGGGACTTGTTGGCGGACGTAGGCATGTGGGGTAATTATCGGCTGAGAACGAATCAAGAACTAGAGAACAGGGACACCTTTCTAAAATCAGGCTTAGCTTTTGCCTCATTCGATATGGATTGAGCCAATGTGGATCACCCGGGTTCAGACTGTGGTCGCCTTGGTTAGACCCTTCAATGAATCTTATGGTTGCGTGAGATGATCGCTATGATCATTCATCGTTGTGGCGGGTCTTCCTGGGCATCAACGGCTGAGAGGCAAGTGCACTCTCGCCTGACTGGCCATGGAGGTAGTTATGCGCGTCTACCAGTTTTGCGCCGTCACTCATGCTGGGCACAATACAGCGGAGCAAGATATCCTGTGCTTCAATGACACGGAGGCAATGCTACTCGCGAAAAACATGCTGATAGGCTTTCGATCCGTCGAGGTCTGGCTGGAGGCTCGGCTAGTTGGGTCGGCTCCAGTTTCCCACGTGGCTAGGATGCCCTAGACGCCCGGCCTAAGCGCGACGGATTCGCTCAAGTCTGTAGTGCCGCCGGCAAACTGTTGGGCGCCTGCGTCACGATTGCTGGCTCGCCGGAGATGCCGTACCCGAAGGAAGGCGGACAACCAGATGCCCAGGCCGTCGTGCCATGACCCGAGGCCAGACAGTCCGGCATAGGCATCGTCATACAGTTGGGAATGAGTGGCCATGCATAACGCTCCAGACGCGGTGGTTTGCAAAATGACGGCACAGCGGACGCGGCCGGAGGCGTTCAACGCACAGCCTTGGCGTCCGGGCTGACTCGCCTTCAATGAGGCGGGATAAGGGGCGAGACTCTGGCCATGACCGATGCTCTGACCGATGCCACTCTCCTGCCTGATGCGGTCAGCCAGGCAGCGTCTGTGGCTGGACCGGAATTGTGGATGAGGCCGGGTGAGTGGGCGGCTAGGACGAGTTTATCCGCCCAAAAGCCTTTGCAGAGTGTCTCGATTCATAGCGATTTTCCCTGAGCAAAGGGGGGGATGAGGCCCAGCGCACGCAGCCGGGCAACCGACGTGGTGACCGTGGATACGTCGCATCCGACCGTAGCGGCAATCTCGGCGCGCGTCGGCCAGCCTTGCCATGGGAGGAGGACTCGATTGGCGAAGCGGTTTGCGAGAGCCTCGCCAACGCGGAAGGTTGTGGCGGTCATCCGATGCCCCAACTTGGCCTCCCAGAGATCCTCCATGTAGATGTGATGTTTCACGACAGAATCCTAAAAACAGGCAGAATGACCGGCGCTTATTGCGCGGCATGTTCGTCGTCACCCGCTAGCAGCAACTTCTCTCTCGACTTTGCCCGGGTCAGTCGCCGCCAACGGGCAACGTCGGCACAGGCCTCAGCATGCAAGCGTCAATCGGTTTCACTGTGTGCTCCATCAACTGGAGGAACCTGGTCCCGCAGGAACCAGGTCTTTCTTCCCTAAACTTGGCTGCCCATTCGAAGGGCGCTCATTTGTAAGAGAACACACTATGACCGCCGGTGTGCGCTGCCTACCTTCGGAAACTACCTACCCGACTGACAAGCGCTCGCCTGGCTATGCCCGGCTTGTAAAGCTGAGCCGCACTATCCTGCTGCACGTCTCCATCCGAACACGAACATCCCGGCCCCGATCAATAGAGAGCCTCCCGTCTTGTTCACGACCCTCTGCACACGTGGCTGCTTGAGCTGTTGGCGCGCCGCCGATGCTAGAAGTGCAAACCCTAGCGACTTCAGTGTTGCCATGGTGACGAAGGTGCCAACCAGGATCGCCACCTGCGGGAGGAATGCGCGCGAGGCATCCAGGAACTCCGGCACGAAGGCTACGAAGAAGATGATGCCCTTAGGGTTGAGCGTCGTCACGGCGTAGGCGTGGGCAAACATGCGCAGAGGGGTAGCCGTCGGAGCTGTGTCGAACCCCGTCGGGCTCGCTGGTGCACGCCACAACTTGATGCCGAGATAGATAAGGTAGGCTTTACCAAGCCAACGCATTCCGATGAACACGATGGCGGATGTCGCGAGCACGGCACCCAGGCCGAGCATCGAGGCCGTCATCGCGGTAAGATCCCCAAGCGCCACCCCGGCGACAATGGCAGCAGCCGGCTTCCTGCCATGACCCAGCGCGCAGGAGATAACGAGCAGCACAGTCGGACCGGGAATAGCTAGAGCAGATTCCGTTCATTCCGGTTCATATCCGCACGCGGTAAAGTAGTTGGCGCATCCGGCGGGCGTGACAGCGGGAGCGTGTCGGCGATGGCGGTCCAGAGGTCCGGAATGGTGCGGGCTGCGGCACGGCGGAGCAGCGCCTTGAGCTTGCTGAAGGCATTCTCGATCGGGTTGAAGTCGGGCGAGCGGGGCGGCAGCAGGCGCAGACGCGCACCTTTGGCCA
>Ga0160427_10000519_pt1 | contig 23490 bp, 20 predicted proteins | sample SolpanmetagenomL_FD_108194 | JGI IMG/M metagenome (GOLD analysis project Ga0160427, IMG submission 108194) | Solar panel surface microbial communities from Lawrence Berkeley National Laboratory, California, USA - L | ecosystem: Engineered > Built environment > Solar panel > Unclassified ...
ACGCAGTGAAGCTCGTCGAGGACCTCGGCGTCCTGCACGTCCGCGACGGGCTCGGGTCCAACGACAGTGTGCCGATCGCCTCGATGAAGCGGCTGGGTCAGGCCGGGGTCGACATCAACTGGGTCGCGCAGCCCGCGGACTTCCCGTTCTCCATCGACGACCAGCTGAAGCTCATCAAGGACAACAAGCTCAACGTGACGTCGGTAGAGGGCGAGAACGAGCGCGACAACCACGGCGGCGGGGACTGGGCCGGTGAGGTGCGCGAGCACCAGACCAAGCTCTACGAGGCGGTGAAGGACACCCTTGGCGGCGACGTCGCGGTGGTTGCCCCGTCGCTGGTGCACGACGAGTCCCGCGCCCAGCTGGGCGACGTCCCCAGCGACATCGCCAACTCTCACCCCTACACCGGTGGGGAGATGCAGACCGCGGAGCAGACCGAGCACCAGCTGTCGATGGCGGAGAAGGTCACTCCTGACGTCGACACGACGGTGCCCGAGCAGGTCGATGGCAGGAAGGTCGACCTGAAGGCCGCCGTCGAGGAGCGCGGCGCGATGTGGGCCACCGAGACCGGCTTCCACACCGCCACCGATTCCACCGCCGGGGGCGGCGTCCAGCCGCACGTGTCCGAGAAGGCGCAGTCCGTCCTCGAGGTTCAGCAGGTCCTCGCCAACTACCGCAACGGCGTGGACCGCAGCTACATCTACGAGCTGATGGACGAGGGCGACGACAACGCCCAGGCCGAGGACCGCTTCGGCCTCGCGCACGCCGACGGCTCGCCCAAGCCGGTCTTCACCGCGTTGAAGAACCTGCTCGCCACCGTGGCGACCGGTGGCCCGTCCGGGACCGCAGGGGCCGCCCCGGTGACGGTGGACGTCACCGGCGGCAGCGACGTCACCACCAGCGTCGTGCTCCCGCGCGCGGACGGCTCCACCGTCGTCGCGATCTGGGAGGCGTCCCCGGTGTGGGACCGCGACACCAGCCGCGACCTGATCGTCCCCGCCCACGACGTCACCCTCAACCTCAGCGGTGACGTCGACGCGCAGGTCTTCGTCCCCGGGCAGGGCCCCAAGGCCGTCGAGTCCCAGGACGGCACGAGCAAGGTGCAGGTCAGCAGCCAAGCCGCACCGACCATCATCGTGCTCGCGCCGACCGGGATCAGCGACCAGACGGCTAGCGGCGAGGACACTCCCGCGGGTGGGGCGACCGCGACGTCCACACCGACGGCCAGCTCCACGACCAGCCCAACGTCCTCGACGCCGACCCGGTCGCAGAAGCCGACACCGTTGGACACCGCGGGCCCGGAGGTCGACGAGGACACCAACGGCGCCAAGGCCGCCTAGCGCCGACGCGCCTCTGCGCCGCGACTCGGCGCACTTCGCCCGGTGCCGGGAACCGCGTTCACCCGCGGTCCCCGGCACTTTACTGTTCTCTTCCCTCCAGAGGCGAAGGTGATCGCTACTCCAGCGCGGCCGGTGGTCGAGTTCTGACCGCCGCGATCGACGCTGCCGGCCCTGGTTCGGGTCGTGACGTCGACCTGCACCGTCTCGCCGCCGTCCTCGGCGCTGCCGGCGACCTGTTCGCCGATCCTCGAGTGCATGTGCAGGCCCCCGACGTCGCGGCCGCCCACCTCGCCACGCAACGGCTCCTGCTCGCCACCGCGCAGGGCGTCGCCCACGCCAGCGTGCGCGACGTCGACCAGCTGCACCTCGCCCACCAAGCCGTCGCCGTCGCGTGCGCCGCCGCGCACGTGCTCACGGGCACTACCGCACCGGGACACCGCCGAGCCCTGGACGACCTGGTCGCCGACGCCCGACCCGACCTGCGGCCCGGGGACCTGCCCCGCCTGGTGGAAGTCCTCACCTACGACTGGCGCAGTGCCGCGATGGCGGCCGTCGCCGACCGCCCTGGCGGGCCCAGCGGAGACGACCTCCGTCGCAGCGCCCGCGGTGCACGCGAGCTGCTGACGCTGACCCTCAGCCTGCTGCGAGCCGAGGCCGACCGGGTCAGCGTCACCTCCTCGCTCGACAAGCGCTCCCCGGCTTGGCGGACCATGGTGAGCACCGACCACGCCACCCGCGCTGGCCTCGCCGCGTGGGCCAGCGCGACCGACGTCTGGGCGTCGCACCGCACCAGCACCCCCGGCAGCACCGACCTCACCCAGGTCACCAGCAACCTGGTCACCACGGTGGGCTCCATCGCTCGCGAAGGACCCACGTGGAAGAGCCCACAGGACCTCAGGCGCCACCCTGATCACGCCCGGTTGCTTACCACCACCGCCGGCATCAGCGCCGCGGTCCACGACGTCGCCGTCCACCACGCCGCCGCCGTGCAGCGCCTCGTCGCGGCCGGCCACGTCTACGCCCCGGCCCGTTCCCTGCCACCTCTTGGGGCGGTGCTGGACGAGCGGGTGCCCACCGTCGGCGACGACGAGCTGGTCGGCGAGCGGCTGCACGCTGTCACCACGAACGGGTGGGTGCGTCTGACCCTGTCCGCGGACACGGCCGCGGTGCGCGAGGCCTACCGCGCTCTGCCCGACCTCAACCGCCAGGTCCGCGCCGGCTTCCACACCCTCCTCGACCAGGGCGCCGCAGATGGCCGCCAGGGCGAGCACCCCCCACTCGACAACCACGCGGTCAACAACGACGCGGCGCTGCACGCCGCCGCGTTCCCGACGTCGGGACTCTTGCGTCCTGGCACGTCCGCGCCGACGCGGTCGAGACCAAGTCCAGCGGCATCACGCGACGCTGGTCTCGAACGCTGACGTGCGTGGGCTTCGCCGCCCCCTGACCACCTGTGGACGGCACGAGCTCCTGTCGCTTCGCGGCTCGTCCCGCCCACACGTGGACAGCGGGACCCGACGTCCCGGCTGCACACCGCCAGCAGGTCACCTCCCGCGGCGAACCTCACCGTGCGCACCCGCTGGCCGTGCACAGCCTCGGTTGCGAAGGGGAGACGCGCAGGCGCTCACCGACCCGCTGCGCTCCTCGACGAGCCGGCCCGGAGTCCGGGGTGTCGCTGCTGACGCACAGCCGGTGGTTCCCGGCCGGCGGTCGCGCATCTGCAGTGGCCGGTTACTCGTCGACGACCTCACGCGGCCGCGGGCTGGGGGGATGGCCTTGAAGCGGGGGTGGGCTGCGCGTGGGGGGTCGGGGACGGTCCTCCCACGCTGACGGCGGCGGGGGGCTGAGTCCGGCCGCTGCGCGACCTCAGAGCGTCGGCTCACGCCAGACTGGGCGGCACGGAGACGACCCACGCGGCAAGCCACCCGCTAAGTCAGCGTCGTGCGCGGCCTGCTCCCTTGCGCGACTTGGACTCGTTGTACCGATGAGTGATCTCGCTGAGGTCGACACCCTCAGCGATGGCTTTCCGCGCTAGGTCGTAGGCACGTGCGCTGAGCCCCTGGTACTTCACGTTGCCGTTCTTGGTCTTGCGGATGAAGTAGGCGCCGTCGTCGGTCTTGATCCCGAGATGTTCGATCAGCGCGTACCCCTGCTGCTGCGTCAGACCGAGCTTGGCTCCGAACTCCGTGAGCTTGCCGGCGTACTCCTCGAAGGGGTCCATCGACCGGTACGCCAGCGCTTCCTCGTCGCGGCGAGCCTTCCGCACCGGGATGCCGTCAGCCGCCTTCCCCACACGGAGCACCACCTCCTGGGCGTCACCTCCTGGAGCCACCGGCGCGATGCTCAACGTGGCCAGGCCGGGGAGAACCCGCTGCCACTCGGCTCCCTTGCGCAGGGCCGCCTCCGCCCGGGCGACCTCGTGCGCGGTCGGTGGGTCGATCCGTCCGGTCGCAGCACCATCGAGGCTCAGCAGGGGGCGAAGCCGAGCTCGGGCATCAGGACCTCTCCTCGTCCCGGGCGCCAAGAGGGCCGCCACCGTCGCGAGCTCGTCCTCGACGAGGGCCTTCATCTCGTGCGGCAGCTCGGTGCTGACCGGGATGACCCGGCCGGGCAGCAGCTCGTTGAGGTCGCGCTGCAGCTGGTCGCGCAGGAGCCGACGGATCACCGTGATCCCGGATCGCATGTGCACCCACAGCAGTTGTTCGCTCATGGTGATGGAGTCGTGGGTGGCACAGTCACGGTCCTGCTTCACGGCTGCCAACAACGCCCGCTCGTCGTCCACCAGGATGTGGAGGTCATCGGTGGCGATACCGATGCAGCGTCCGAGGGAGTGCGTCAGCTCCTCGCCCTCGTCACGCACGGTCCCCCGGGCCTGGAAGATGATGCTCTTGAGCAGCATCTCGAAGGAGTGTCCGAGCAGCATCGGTACGGCGTGATCGCGAGCCGTCGGCGAGGGCCGGTTGAACAGCTCGATCGCCAGCGTCAGCGACTCCATCGCCGTCTCGAGGTACATCGACGCCTGCCGCCGCATCCGCATGGCCTCAGTATCTGCGGGGCCCCAGCGCCGAGGCAGGATGCGCCTAAGCCGCCATGACTGTGCGCCCCGCACCGCGACGTCACGCGCAGCGCGGCATGAGCGCGCGTTCCGCGCGACCAGCGGCATGACCGGTAGGTCGTTGGCCCGGACGCCTGGTGCTGGACGGTTCAGCTGTGGCCGCCGCATGATCGGGGCATGGAGATACCGCCTCGCTCGCCCCGTCTGTCGGACCGGCTGCTGGCGACCTTCGACCTCGACTGCGGTGAGCTGGTCCCCGGCCACCGCCTGATCGCGCGAGGCCTGGCCGACGAGGGACGCTCCCGCGACGACTTCCGCGGTGGCACCGACAACGTCGAACAGCAGATGATCGCCCTGGAGTACGAGCTGGTCCCCGGCATCACGGCTGAGGAGGCCGCAGTAGCCGGAGTGCGCGACCTGATCGTGGACGCCGGCTACAGCGTGGACGTGCCGCTGGTGTGGAACACGTCTGAGGACGAGCGCAGCGGCCCGAGCAGCCAGTGGAAGCCGACGGGTGGGCCGAGCAGTGCGGGGCAGTTCGGGCCTCACCCGCTGCCTGACGGTGCCCGCCAGGTGCGCTTCACGCTGTACCCGGTGACGGCCGAGGGGGTCGCGGCGGGCCATTCGTACGCCGCACCGGAGCCCGCGGGGCAGGTCGTCATCGAACTGGGTGCTGGCACGGCCCGCTGGGCCCCCGCCTGAGACCACCACCTGGCCCAGCGGCATGGGCGGTCGATGCAGCTGGCTCGGTACGTGTCGACCACGTGGTCATCGACATGTCCGCAAGATCGTCGCGCGACCATGATCGCGCTCGGACGGCGGCATGACCGAGCGTTCCCAAGCGCGGTGACATCGGTGCGGCGCGTACGGGGGGTTAGGAGGTCCCCTGCTTGGGTTTGTCGACGAGGTGGTCCCTGAGCTCGCGCAGGGAGGTGATGCGCGCCTCCTCCGCCATCGGGCCGGCTGCGGTGCGGTCTAAGTGCACCGCGCGCAGACCCGCCGCACGAGCACCCAGGACGTCGACCTCGTGGTCGTCACCGACGTACAGCGTCTGCTCGGGCGCGACCTCCAGCTGCTCACACACACGAAGGAACGCCTGCGGGCGGGGCTTGGCGACACCGAGCTCCTCAGCGGTGAAGACCGGACCCAGTCGGCCAGCCAGGCCGATGGCCTCGATCTTGGCGTTCTGCTGCTCGCGGGTGCCGTTAGTCAGCACCGCGGTGCGCAGACCGCAGGCGTGCAGCACTTCCAAGGCTTCCTCGACGTCGTCGAAGACCGTCCACGCCTGCTGATAGGCCCGCAGGTAGCCGTCGGCGAACAATGCGTCGAGGTCGGCGTCGTCGCCGATGGGTAGCTGCAGCAGTGGCAGGACGTCGCGCAGGCGGCGTCGGCGCTGCTCGTCGAAGCTGATCTCACCCTCGCGCCAGGATCGAAAGTGCTGCTGCTCCGCGGTCATCCACGCGGCCTCCAGCTCGGGTGTGCTGCGCCGGCCCAAGGACCGCACCCAGGCGCGCAGTCCGCTCAAGGCGGCGGTGGAGTGGTCGAAGAGGGTGTCGTCCAGGTCGAGGACCACGGCTGCCAATGCCACGGTCACAGGCTAGTGAGCGCGGTGGAGGCGCATCTGCGGCCGTCTCGAAGCATCCGGCCATCGGCATGACCGCGGAGTCGTCAGCCACCTGGGTAGCGTCGTGGCCTGCGGGCACGAACGTCGTCCGCCAGCAGAGCTCAGCTGGCAGGGCGCCCGTCACGGGGTCCGAACGTGGTGAGGGCTTCGGTGTCGCTGGCTTCGGAGCGGACGTAGTCCTCAGCCCATGCTCGTGCATCGGGGAAGTCGGATCCTGCGACGACGGCCTCGATCATCTCGTCCAGGTCCACGGGGGTGTGGCGCAAGGTCACGTTGCCGCCTTGCAGCAGCGCCCAGTTGCCGCCGGCGCGTCCGTAGGGCATCCCGATGCTGCCGGGGTTGATGACCAGCCGGCGGTCCACCAGCCGAACGAAGGGCATGTGGGTGTGTCCGCACACGATGGTGCGTACCTGCTCGGGGACGTCGGCGAGGACCTCGGCCCACCGAGCCAGGCGGGTGTCGACGAGCACGACCTCGTCGTCGTCGCGGGGGCTGCCGTGGCAAAACAGGACCGGCCCGAAGCCGTCGACGTCGACGGTCACCGGGTGCGGGAGACCCGCGAGCAGGTCCAGGTGCTCTTGGCTCAGCTGCTGCGCTGCCCAAGGAGCGATCGGGTCAGGGATGTTGGTGCCCTCACCGCGGCGGTAGGCCACGAGCTCGCGGTCGGCGTTGCCGCGCACGAGCAGGACCCGCTGGCCCAGGCTGGTGAGCCGGTCCAGCACGGCGGTGGGTTGGGGGCCGGCGGCGTGGTCGCCGGTGACCACGACGAGGTCCGCGGCGCGGACGTCGGGCTCGGCCAGGACGGCGTCGAGAACGGGTAGGACGCCGTGCACGTCGGACAGGACCGCCACCGTTGCCACCATGACCGGAGTCTGGTCTGCCACGAGGTCGCCAGCAAGATCACCACCAGGATGACGAACGCTTGGTCGTCGGCATGAGCGGAAGATCATCAGCGCGGGTGACACTGCGCGGTGCTGGCGACGTCGTCTTTAGATCGAGCGGTTGTGAGACATGACAGAGGAGTGGTTTCTGTGACTCGCAGCGATAGATGGCGCGGTTCTCACAGCGCTATGTGGCCGCGCGGCGGCCCCGTGATCTTGTCCGGTAGGCGAACGACTCGCGGGATGGAGCGGAGCGGCACCTATCACTTGTCCCGGCGGCAGAGCACGTGGAGCCACGGTTCGAGCCTTCCCTGAACGTGCTCCAGGCTGGCTACCGTCCAGCCAGCCTCATCCAGCACTTGTCGGAGGGCCGGCTCGCGCCAGTAGACGAACCAGCGCGGCTGCCCGAGCTTCGCGTTGCTCCATGCCTCGCCGTCACCTTCCTTGAGCGTCAGAGCGAAGACGCCGCCAGGGCGAGTGGCCACGTGACAGGCGCGGAGGGCACGGCTCAGGTCGTCGCGGTCGAGGTGCAGAAGGACCGCGTTGGCAAGGACAGCGTCGAAGGGTCCGCCCAGTGCGTCTGACCTGACGTCCAGGAGGCGTGCCTGATGACCGGACTGCCGGAGCCGCTCCACGAACGCGGGCGTCGCGTCGGTGCGGTGGACCCGTAGCCCACGGTGTTCGAGATATTGCGCATCCCTGCCCGTCCCGCTCCCAATTTCGAGCACCTCGCCGTCCGGCACATTCGCGACGACCGCGTCCAGTAGGACGCTGACGGGGTCGGGTACGCCCCTAGGGCTGCCCGCGACATATGCCTCGACGCCGTCCTGGTAAGCCGCGATGGTCTTGTCGGTCGGGCTAGTCACGAGCGCACGCTAGCGCTCGGCTATGAGGCACGAAGACGGCTCACAAGGCGACCAGCTGCCGAGACGTCCTGGTGCACGCAACGGACGACGTCACGCACGCGGGCGACCTCTGAGTTGCACCCGGACATCGGCAGTTGAGGGCGTCACCGGCCACCGTGATCACGCACTCACCGCGGGATGACCGGAAGGTCGCCAGTGGGGGGCGTGGGACAGGAGAGCTGGTTGTCGTTCCCATGCGGCAGCATGCCGTGCATGACGACGTTGACCTTGAGCACGATCGAAGCCGCCGTGCGTGCGTCGTGGGGACCCGACACGTTCTTCGCCTCAGCTGACTACATGACCCGAGGCGGCAGGCAGCCTTCTCGCGGTCAGTGCGGAACGACCGCCCTGGTCCTGCAGGAACTGCTGGGGGGCGACCTGATGGTCGCCGACGTTGAGTACGAGGGCCGGGTAGAGGGCGTGCACTACTGGAACGTCACCGCCGGCGGCGTCGAGATCGACCTTACGCGTGACCAGTTCACTCCCACCGAGTCGCTGATCAACGTGCGCCGCGTCACGACTCGACGCAACCCCGGAGGGCCGGGTGAGCGATCGTTTCAGCTGCTTCAGGGGAGGGTTGCCGCCGCTTTGCAGCCCGTAGCGTCCGCGTTCTCCTGAGCGTGCGGACCAGTAGTCACGGGCGCAACGGCAGCCACGACCGATCCGCCGTCGTGTCCGGACGTGCCCTGCGACAGCTGGTCGAGGTGGTCAGCCCTGGGGGCGGTTGAGCAGGTCCTGCAGCATGCGCTGGTGTTCAGGATGCGCCCAGACCAGCCCATCCAGCTCGCTGGCGTCGAGCCAGGCGATGCGCTCGTGTTCGTCGGGTAGCTGGTTGCTGGGCGTGCCTTCCCAGGTCCCGACCCGCCAGGTGCTCAGGTGTAGGTCTGCGCCGGGTCCCTCGTTGGTCAGGTGCAGGCGGGAGGTGGGCTCGTCTTCGTAGGTCAGGACGTCGATGCCGAGCTCTTCGCGCAGCTCACGGCGCAAGGCCTCGGCTTCCAGCTCGCCCGACTCGACGTGCCCACCGGGAAGAGCCCAGGTGCTGGGGTAGGCCCGGCGCGTGCCGCTGCGCAGGGTGAGCAGGACCCGGCCGTCGGCGATGAGGACTCCGGCGACCACGGTGTGCATCGGTGAAGCCAAGCAGAGGGTGCCGACCTCATCAGCCGCCGGCCAGCCTGACGCCTCTTGCGACAGACCGAGCGTGCCGCCTGGCTGCGTGTGGTCCGACAGTCGAGGCTCGCTGCGGCCCTGGGTAGCGTGCTCGCGATGAGCTCTCGAGACGTCCAGCAGGCCTACTCCTCGCTCGCGCAGCAGTACATCGACCTGCTGGGATCGATGGACGTCGTGCACCGTGACGACCTGCGTCTGATCGAGCAGCACCTGGGGCACTTGGTCGGCCCGGTCCTGGACCTGGGCTGCGGTCCGGGACACCTGACGGGCTACCTGCACGCCGCGGGGTGTGAAGTGACGGGCATCGATCTCGTGCCGGCGTTCGTCGCTCATGCGCGTCGGACCTACCCGGGCGTGCCCTTCGAGGTGGGGTCACTGACCGATGTAGCCCGTGCGGACGACTCCGTGGCAGGGGTGCTCGCGTGGTACTCCCTCATCCACGTCGAGCCACGCGAACTGGACGGCGCCCTGGTCGGCATTCGCCGTCTCCTGGCGCCCGGCGGAGTGCTGGTCATGGGCTTCTTCGAGGGCTCGGTGTGCGAGCCGTTCGAGCACAGGGTCACGACGGCGTACCGGTGGCCGGTCGAGGAGATGGTGGGCCGACTAGCCTCGGCTGGCTTCGAGGAAGTGGAACGGCTGCAGCGGCCCCAGGAGGGCGATCGACGCCCTCATGCGGTCCTCGCTCTCCGGGCCGTGGGTGGGTAGCGCGTCAGGGGTCTGCCTCGTCGGGCGGGCGATGTCTCAGACGCGCTCCAGGCGGAACAACACGTTGTGGTGACCCTGCGCATCGACGACGGTGCCCGTGCGCTGGGCGCCGAGGCGCTCGATCGCCCGCTGGGAGCGGATGTTGTCGATGTGGGCCGAGAACAGGACCGTTGGCAAGAAGGCGAATGCGTGCTCGATCATGAGGCGCTTCATCTGCCCGTTCCACTGCCCGCCCCAGCGCGAACGCGCCAGGAAGGTCCACCCGATCTCCACCTCCTCGGGCCCGCGTAGCACGTAGCGGGACGTGCCGATCACGCTGTCGTCGCGACGGTCCAGCGCGACGAGGGCACCACCGGAGCTCACGGCGTCCTGGAACCACGCGCGGAAGACCGGCTCCTGGGTGCGGTCCTTGGCCGGGTGCTGCTCCCATAGGAGAGGGTCGGCGGCGATCAGGCGCAGCGCCTCGAAGTCGTCTGGGTGCAGCGGACGCAGCAGCAGTGCCTCGTTCATGAGGACCGGTTGTCGATCGAGCACGTCAGAACGCTAGCGCGCACCACGCAGCTGACGCGCTGGCTCGCCCCGTCCGCTTGGAGGCACTGGCCGCTTGCTCAGCGTCAGGAGCTCGACTGCGCTCATCTCGACATGACCGGAAGGTCGCTGCGCTGGCCATACGGGAAGCAGGAGGCCGTCGACGTCGCTCAGGTCTTTCCCACCTGCGCGACGTCGACGACTTGAGGCAATGCACTAGAGGGCTCAGACAGGGGCACCGACGGTCAGCTCGCTGAGGTCTCCCCGGCCTGGCGATCGGCGTCCTCGTCGGCCTTCTCCAGTGCTCGCGCCACGGAGGACTTGCCTACGCCGAGCACCTTGGCGATGTGGGCCAAGCTGCCGCCGCCGGCGCGCAGCTGCGCCGCGGCGATGACGCGCTCGGGGGTCATGACGGTGGGTCGTCCTCCGATGCGTCCCTGGGCCCGGGCGTGGGCCAGGCCGCGCAGGGTGTTGTCCCGGATGGTGTCCACCCGCAGCTGAGCGAAGACGGCGACGATGCCGAACAGGGCACGGCCCATGGGGGTCGTGGTGTCGATGTCGGGCTCGGTGAGGCTCTTGATGTTGATGCCGCGTTCGTGCAGCTCGTTGATGGTCTCGATCGCCATCTTCTCGGTGCCGGCGATGCGGTCCAGGCGCCGCACGACGAGGGTGTCTCCGGCGCGCAGGTAGTCCAGGCAGGCTTGCCACTGCGGCCGGTCGGTGCGACGGCTGGACTCTCCGTGGTCGACGAACACGCGCACGGCGCCGACCGCGGCGAGCTCTGCTTGCTGGGCCGCTGGGTCCTGCTCGGCGCGGGAGACGCGGGCGTAGCCCACGAGGGCCCCGCCTACTCGGCTGGCGCCGGCCGCTTGCGACTGGGCGGGCTCCCCGCTCGTCGCGATCATGGCGCCTCGCCCGTCTTCCACGTCCTGGATGCCGTCTGCACCGTCAGATCGTCCCAGAAACGGTCTCGGGAGTGTTCCGGTACGGGAGGGTTTCGGGACGGACTTTCGGTCCGCTCGCAGTCGGCGTGTCGCCCATCGAGCCCCACCGCTGCCAGCCGTCCCAAAAACGACTGTTTTCGGGATAGGCCGTCAAGCCTCAACTGAGTGATCTTAAAGGGAGCGACTTCGCGGTCTTGTCGGATTGCGGATGATCAGTCAGGGCCTCAGCGAAGCTGACGCTCACCTGCTCGTACGCGCCCGGAGCGTCCTGAAGACGCCGGACTACCCGTCAGTCACAGGGGTAGTGCCCGGTCTGCCACCACGGTCTTCATCACCAGCGTCGAGCTCAGCCGGTGCACTCCCGGTAGCTCTGTCAGCTGCTCGTCGTACAGCTGCTGGAACGCCGGCAGGTCACGGGTGAAGACCCGCAGCAGGTAGTCCGGGTCCCCGAACAACCGCTGCGCCTGCACCACGTGCGGCACGATGCTCACCGCCTGCTCGAAGGCCTCGATGCCGGCCCGGTCGGCGGCCGCCATCGTGACGAAGACCAACGCCTCGAAAGACAAGCCCACCGCCACCGGATCCACCTGCGCCCGGTACCCGGCGATCACCCCTGAATGCTCCAAGGCCCGCAGACGCCGATGGCACGGCGAGACGCTCAGACGCACCCGCTCGGCCAGATCGGTCACACTCAACCGTCCCTCACCCTGAACCACGGCAAGGATCTGCTTGTCCACAGCGTCCATACACCAAATTTACCCCCATTGGGGGCTCCTCGGTGAATACTTGGCAACACCTCCCGGGTGATCGATCTTATTCTTGCTGTGACGGCCCCGCGATGACGCGCCGTCGTCGCCGCCGTCCTCGCTCGGGAGCTCGTACCCATGTCCGTCACCGCTATCGCTGCCTTCTGGGGCGTCTCGCTGCTGTTCGTGCTCACCCCCGGGGCGGACTGGGCCTACGCCATCACCGCCGGGCTACGCGACCGCAGCGTCCTACCGGCCGTCGCCGGGCTGCTGGCTGGACACCTGGGCGCCACCCTCGTCGTCGCCGCCGGGGTTGCGACGCTGGTGGCGGGCAACCCGCTGGTCCTGACCGCACTGACCGCTGTGGGTAGCGCCTACCTGCTCTGGCTGGGCGTGGCGATGCTGCGCAGCCCCGGAGCCATCCCCAGCGCTGTCCCTGTCCCTGCCCCCGGTGCTGTCCCTGTCACGGTGCCTTCCAGCAACGGAGGTGCCGGGCCCACTGACGAACCCCAGGACCAGACGATGAGCCAGACACCGTGGCCACGGCGCGTGGTCAAGGGCGCTGGAGTCAGTGGTCTGAACCCCAAGGTGTTCCTGCTTTTCCTGGCCCTGCTGCCCCAGTTCACCGACCCCGACGCCGCCTGGCCCCTGGCGGTGCAGATCATCACCTTGGGACTGGTGCACATCACCAGCTGCGCGGTGGTCTACCTCGCGGTGGGCCTGGCCGCCCGACGGGTGCTGCGCACCCGCCCCAGCGCCACCCGCATCGTCACCCGCATCTCCGGCGCCGCGATGATCGTCATCGCCGCCGTCCTGCTGACCGAGCAGCTGTTCCAGCACCTGCACACCTGAGCCTGCACCCCTGAGCTCGGACACGGCTGGGCCCAGCAGAGCCCAGCAGGCGACCGCCTCAACCAGCAGGAGATGAAGATCGCGTGGTCCACCCCATCGAGCATGACCGCACCCCGAACGCCAGCGAGGAAGCAGCGCCCTACAGCGCCAGCGCTCTCCGCGAGCTAGGTAATCTGCAGGTCATGACGCGAAACAGCCGACAGAAGAGGGCGGACGACCGACGCCGGCAAGCCGCTGCTCGAGCGCGGGAAACTACACCTGCGGGAGTTAGCTGGATCGGACGCGAAAACAATATTGCCGTATCGGGCGTTCGTGACGTTTTCACCCCACATCAACCAGTGTCTGCGTACGAGCTTCTTTTTGGCCGACAAGAGGAGGCTCAGAGCCTCGTTGAAACGTTGAACACCCCAGGCCAGCACGTTCTACTGTTCGGCGACCGCGGCGTAGGTAAGAGTTCGCTTGCTAATGTGGTTGCAGAGGTGCTTTCCATGTCCGCCGGACTCCGCGTCTACAGGAAGCGGTGCGACAGTCAGGACACGTTTGAGACAATCCTTCGCGGACCTCTTGCTGCGGTCGGTGTCGACCTGCACTTATCGGAGGTAATGGCCACAGATGAGCGCGCCACAAGTGCGGGCTTGAATCAAGGGCCAGTTAATATCGACCGAAGTTGGAATGCGAGTATCGCGGCCACATACCGAGCTCATGGTAATTTGTCACCCTCGGTAGCGAGTGAGGCACTCAAGGACCTAGAGGGTCTGTTTCTGATAGATGAGGCCGACGCTATCGCCAAGTCCGAGGATCGGCGCCGATGGGCTGAGTTGATCAAGCACTTGAGCGACGACAAGTCGAGGTTCAAGATCATGGTTGTGGGCATTGCAGCCACTGCAGCCGACTTGAAGGCCGGCCACGAGTCGGTCGGTCGCTGTCTACGCGAAGTTGAACTACCGCGGATGCAGGATGACGAGCTCCGCGAAATTGTCACCAGCGGCGCCAAGTCCTTGAATATGGTTTTTCAGCCAGGAGTTGTCGAAACGATTGTTGACCTAAGCGCTGGCTATCCTCACTTCACCCACCTACTGGCCCTCAAGTGTGCAGAAGATGCGGTCTCCGAGAACCGACGGACCGTGGACCGCGAGCATCTTGAAGTCGCCATGAAGCGAGCCGTGAAAGACGCGGAAGGAACCTTGCGTCAGGCATACAACGATAGCGTCAGATCGGCCACGACTGACATGTACAGAGTGGTCATCATGGCGTCGGCGAGCTTGGGGACCAAGGAATTTTCATCCAGTGACCTTAGGTCGAAGGTCAAAGTTATGAACGGCACCGACGTCAGTCAACAATCACTCAACAATTACTTCCAGCGCCTGGTCAGTAATGACGGGTCAACTATTTTAAGGCGCACAGCTCAGGGTCACTACCGTTTCGAGGATCCAAGGATGGTGAGCTTTGTGCGAATGGCCAACGAGATGTTTTAATTTAGCGATTGACGTTCCTTCTCAGACTGGTGTTCGAACCGCCACCGGCACCCTCTCAAACCTCGCCGATAAGATTTATTGTGGCATTTTACGCCTTCAGGCTGAAGTCTGACGTCGTGGTGACGTCATGATCAGTGCCACGACTGCGCCGTCGGCGCGTCGGTTCAGTCCGCGTGCAGCTCGATCCACACGGTCTTGCCCACCGCCTCCTCGCGTACCCCCCAGGCACTGGCGAGCAGGTCGACCATCGCCAGTCCGCGGCCGCCGAGGGCGTCGGGGTCAGGGGCGGCCAGGACGGGCAGGCGGGAGTCGTCATCGCTGACCTCCACCCGCACCGAGCTGGTCGTGGCGCTCACCCGCAGCAGGGCCTGGCTGCGCCCGTGGGAGATGGCGTTGGTGACGACCTCGCTGACCAGCAGGTTGAGGGTGTCGCAGATGTCCCCGCACTCATCCAGCCGGCAGCAGTAGTCGTGGACGAAGGTGCGCGCCTGCCGGACCGAGGCCGGGTCGGGCTCCAGGACCAGGACGGTGCTGCGGACACCGTCCTGCTCTCCTCAAGGCTGGTCGCCGCCGACGCGAACATCCACGACGGTGTCGGTGTCCAGTTCTGTGCTGGTCAGGGTCGGTTCGTGCCGCGGATCGCGGTTCGCTCCGGCCTCGACCGGTCGGGGAGCGTCCTCGGGGTGGGCGCACAGCGCCAGCAAGGCCACGTCGTCCTCGACCTGCCCGCCCACCAGCCCCAGCAGCCCGTCGCACAGCTCGTCCAAGGACCCGTGGCTCAGTTCCCCCGCGGCCTTGGCCAGCCACTGCAGGCCTTGGTCCAGCGACGCGCCGCGGCGTTCGATGAGCCCGTCGGTGTAGAGCAGCACCGTCGCGCCCGGGATCAGGACGACCTCGTGATCGTGGCGGGTGGTATCAGGGTCGATGCCGACGACGAGGTCGGTCTCAGCGTCCAGGAAGCGTGGTGCCGCACCGGGTTCCAGCAGCAACGGCGGCGGGTGCCCGGCGTTCGACCAGCGCAACACCCGGGTGCCGGCCCAGGCGTGCTCGGCGGGTTGTTCCACCTGGGCCAGGATCACCGTGGCCAGGCCGTCCACCCCCAGATCGTGGGCGGCGCGGTCCAGGGCGCTGAGCACGAGGGCGGGTGGGTCACCGATGGCGTGCCCGATACCGCGCAGCAGGTTGCGCAGCTGCCCCATGACCGCGGCGGCGGCCTGGTCGTGGCCGGCGACGTCGCCGATGATCAGGCTGGTGGAGCCGCCGGGGGTGAGGTAGGCGTCGTACCAGTCCCCGCCGACCTGGGACTCCGCGGCGGCCGGGGAGTAGCGGACCACCAGCTGCAGGTGGTCCGGCTGCGGGGGTGCGGTGAGCATGGAGCGCTGCAGCGTCTCGGAGAACCGCGCCGCGGTGGCGCTGGTGGCACGCTCGGCCTCGCTGGCCGCTCGTTCGGCGTCACGAGCGGCTCGTTCGGCGTCGCGGGCGGCGACGCGTTCCAGCGCCTGGGTGATCAGCGCCGCGAAGGCGCTCACCAGGTCTTGGTCCTGCGGAGTCCAGGTGCGGGGGTGGGTGAAGGCCAGCGACAGCGACCCCAGCAGGCGGCTGTGCCCGCGCAGCGGCGCGTTCGCCGAGGCCTGGGTGTCGGAGGCGGTGTGCAGCGCCTCGGCTGCAGGGAAGCGCGCCACGGTGGCGGCCAGGTCGTCGAGGAAGTGCGCCTCCCCGGTGGCTGCGGTGTGCACCAGCGGCAGCCCGAAGTCCACCGGCAGCAGCCGCAGGGCCTCGCGGACATCGGCGTCGATGGTGTCGGTGACCAGGATGCGGACGTGGGTGCCGTCGGGTTGGCGCAGGCACAACCCGGACCCGGAGGCCCCGAGCAGGCCCGTGCTGTGCGTGGCGATGACGGCCAGCACGGCGTCCTCGTCCTGCGCCTCACCCAGCGCACGGGCGATCTCGACCAGCCCGGCCTGCTGGGCCGCAGATCGCCGGGTGGCCTCCAGCGCCGCCCCGAGCTCCTGCCCGCGCAGGTACAGGTCGCTCTCGGCCTGACGCAGGTCAGCGCGGGCGGTGCGCAGCGCGGACCCGGCCGCCGTCCCGACCGCCACGTCAGCGACGGTCGTGACCGTGCTGGCGCCGGCCCGCTGCTGCTCGTCGACGTAGTCGGTGACGTCCTCGGCCCGGTGCAGCACCCACCGCACCCGTCCGGTCTCGTCCAGCAGCGGGACGTTGACCGGGCTCCACCAGCGCCGCAGGAAGCCCCCGCCGGCCGCAGGGACGTCGTACCTCTGCAGCGGCATGGTGTCGGGGCGGGCGCTGCGCAGCACCCGCTCCAGGGAGGCCTTCACGTTGGTCGAACCGAACGCCTCAGGGTCGTCGGGGTTGTCGGGGAAGGCGTCGAACATGTACCGCCCGAGCAGGTCTGAGCGGGTGCGGTCGGTGGCGTGCAGGTAGGCGGCGTTGACGGCCACGATCACCGCGTCGGTGTCCAGCACCAGGAAGGGTGTGGGGCGACCTCGAAGACGGCACCGAAGTCAACGGGGGTAGCGCCTGCCACTGGATGCTCCACCTTCTGACGACGCTGTGATGCTTACTGACTACTCATCGTAGAGGTCAGCTTCGTACTGGGCCCGTCGCAGACTTGGGTCGGGCAGGTGCGCTCGGCGGTGGCGGCCGGCGCAGCATTGATAGCTCAGGTCGTCCTGGCGGTGCGGATGGCCTGACCCCAAGTGCTCCAGACCCCGCTCGCGCAGTGCCGATGAGGTCCTTATGGCAGCCTCAGCGTTGAAGGGTGGACTGTCGCATGGCCAGGGGAGCTGGGCGGGCAAGGTAGTAGCCCTGTGCGTAGTCGATGCCGAGGTCGCGCAGGTAGTCCAGTTCCTCGATGGTCTCGACGCCTTCGGCGATGACTTGCGCACCGGTGGCGGCGGCGAAGGTGGCCAGGGCTGCGGTGAGTGCTTGGCGGGCCAGGTCGGTGTCGATGCCGCGCACCAGGCTGATGTCGAGCTTGATCAGGTCCGGGACCAGGGCCAGGACGTGGCGCATGCTGGCGAAGCCGGCGCCGGTGTCGTCCACGGCGATGCGCAGGCCGGCTGCGCGCAGCGGGGCCAGGGCGCTCAGGAGTGGGGAGTAGTCGGCGACCGGTTCGTGCTCGGTGATCTCCACGACGAGGCGGCGCAGGGGCAGGCCGTGCAGGGCCCGGGCGAAGCGGGGACTGCAGATGGTGGCCGGGGAGGCGTTCAGGGCGAGGAAACCTTCGATGTCGTCCAGGTCGGCGCAGGCGTTGGTCAGGGCGCGCAGCTCCAGGTCGCCGACCGCCCCGGCGGCGGTGACGTCGCTGAACCACTGCGCGGTGCTCACGGTGCCGGCGGGGAAACGGCTGAGGGCTTCCACACCGACGGTTCGCATGCCGTGCAGGCCGACGATGGGCTGGTAGACGATCTGGGGGCCACCGTCGTCGAGGAGGCGCTGCAGGCGTGCCAGCACGGCGTGGCGCTGCGTGGCGTCGTTGTCCTCGGTCTCGATCAGTCGCATCATCGTGGCGGCGATCGCGGTGAGCACGTCACTGTCACGCTCCCGCAGGCCCGGGTCGGGGGTCCGGGAGAAGCTGCACAGCGTTCCGTACAGCTCCCCGCTGGCGCGGTGCAGCGGGACACCGAGGTAGGAGCCGATGCCCAGGGTCTGGGTGACCGGCAGGTCCTTGACCAGCGGGTGCGCCAGGGCGTCGGGAACGACGGTCTCCAACGCCTCGTCGGCGATGAGCTGGCAGTACGTGCCGGCGCGGGGGGTGATGTCGCCGGCGGCGATGGGCAGGTCGATGGTGCTGACCAGGTTGCGGAAGTGCCGGTTCTCGCCGTCGAAGGTGTTGACGAAGGCCACCTCGGTGCCCAGCTGGGCGGCGACCAGCCGCAGCAGGTCATCGACGCTGCTGCTCACCTTCGCCGCGGGAACAGCGGCGACCGCGGCACCGGGGGTGGCGGCGGACAGTTGATCCGCGTCGGGAGCAGCCGGTGCGGAAGCTGCCCGCCCGTCATCAGCCTTGCGCGCGAGCTTCTCGGCGTACATCGCGGCATCAGCAGCGCGCCAGGCGCCGAGCAGGCCCTCGTCCCCGGTGCGGGTCGCGACGCCGATCGAGACGTGCACCTGCGCCGCCGAGAGCAGGGTCTGCAGCTGCTGCGCCAGTGCACTGGCCCCGGCGAGGTCGGTCTCGGTCAGCAGCAGACCGAACTCGTCTCCGCCCAGGCGTGCGACCAGGTCGCTGTCGCGCACCCGCTGGCTCAGTAGGGCCGCCGTCTCGCGCAGCAGGTCATCACCGGCGTGGTGACCAGCGGTGTCGTTGATCATCTTCAGCCCGTCGACGTCCACGATGAGCACCGAGGTGGCGCTGGCGTAGCGGGCCGCGCGGATCTCCTCCGCGGCCAGCGCAGCGTCCCAGGAGCGGCGGTTGCCGACCTCGGTGAGGGCGTCGGTCTGCGCGGCGTGTTCGGCGCGCTCGGCTCGGCGGATCTGATCGGCCAGGCGCAGCTCGTGGGCCAGCAACGCACCGAGCACGCTGGCCTGCACCTGCACGGTGGGCAGCAGCTCCTCGAGGTGGTCGTGGGGCTGGCGGCTGGCTGCGCACAAGGTGCCCACCACCTCACCGTCCGGTGCAGTCAACGGCAGAGCGAGCAGCGCTGCGGCAGGCAGATTGTTGCGCTGCCGGGCGTAGACGTAGGCCGGGACGTCATCCACGTGGCCGGCAGCCTGCGGCGCATCACCATGCAGCATCCGCATGCAGAAGGAGTCCGCCCAGGCCATCACGGTGCCCGCGCTGCGCCCGAAGGTGTCATCGACTGCGGCGACGACAACCTGCTCATCGCCGCGCTGGCGGGCGATCCACCAGCTGTCCAACCCGACACGTTGCCGCAGGTCGGCGAGGGTGAGCTCGGCGACGTCGACGAAGTCGCCTCCACCGCGCTCGACTGATCCCACGCCCACCCCCCTCTCACTCGATCGGTCTCACATCGTCGTGGGGCACCGGTCACCTGTCGTCACCGGCTTCGTCGTGGGCTCGCTCTCGTACATCGTCATCGCCACCACCCACATTGAGGGAAGCACGGTGCAACCACTCGTTGAGCGCAGCACCTCCTCCAGGCACGGGAGACGGTGGGAGTCCACACCCGGCAGCGGTGAGGGCGTCGTGCTGCGGCATCGACGACCTGGCGTGCCGGGTGGTCCTCGGCGACGACAGCGGTGAACGAGTGACGCCCGCTCGGGTTGAGCGCTGCGGTGCCGATCAAGAAGGGGCGAGGGTCCGACAGTCGGCGCTCCGTTCACGAGGGAGAGTCGGATAGATGAGGAACTGGCGGATCGCTCGCAAGCTGGCGGTGGGCTTCGGTGTCGTGGTGGTGCTGCTGGTCGTGGTCGGCGCCACCGGCATGCTGCAGCTGGGCCGCGCGCAGGACCGGCTGGAGACGATGTACGACGACAGCGTCCTGTCCCTGAACCACCTCGGCCAGACCCAGACTTCCTTCGTGCGGGTCACCAAGGACTTCAGCGCCTACGCTCTGGCCGTCGACGACGCCGGCCGGCAGACCGCGACACAAGCCGCAGCCACCGACGACGCCGCCGTGGACGCCGCGTGGGCTGCCTACCTGAAGACTGATCCTGCGCAGAGCGCGAAGCAGCTGCAGCAGTTCAGCACCGACCTGGCTGCCTTCCGCGCCGCCCGCGACGCGATCCTGCCGTTGGCCGCCTCCGGGGACTACGCCGCACTGGCCGCCCAGCGGGCGAGCACCACCATGCCGCTGGACAAGAAGATCAACGCGGAACTGACCGCCACCCTGGCCCGGGAGATCACCGCGGCCCAGACGTCGAAAACGGCCGGTGCCGACGACTACCACCGGGCGCTGGCCCTGATCGCTGCGACCATCGCCGTGGCGGTGGCCGCCGCGGTCGTCATCGCGGTGGTCATCTCCCGCGGCATCGGACGCCCGCTGGCCCGGGTGGTCGAGGTCGTGCGTGGCCTGGCCGAGGGACGACTGGACCAGCGGGTCGGCCTGGACTCCCGCGACGAGATCGGCCAGGTGGCGCAGGCTCTGGACGCCTCCACCCAGCAGTTGGGTGCGGTGATGGGGCAGATCGTGGCCGGCGCGACGACGCTGGCGGCCTCGGCCGGTGAGCTCACCGCGGTCGCCTCGCAGATGTCCACCGGCGCGAGGAAGTCCTCGGCGCAGTCGCAGGTGGTCTCCGCGGCCACGGAAGAGATCTCCGCGAACATCGGCACCGTCGCCTCGGCCGGTGAGCAGATGCGGGCAGCGATCCGGGAGATCTCCTCCTCCACCGCTGACGCCAGCCAGGTCGCCGGCACCGCTGTCATGGCTGTGGAGGCTGCCGATGAGACGTTGACCAGGCTGGCCGCCTCCAGCCGGGAGATCGGTGACGTGGTCAAGCTCATCACCTCCATCGCCGAGCAGACCAACCTGCTGGCGTTGAACGCCACCATCGAGGCTGCCCGGGCCGGGGAGGCGGGCAAGGGCTTCGCCGTGGTGGCCGGTGAGGTGAAGGAACTGGCGCAGCAGACCGCGCGGGCCACCGAGGGCATCACCGTCCGGGTCGCCGCGACCCAGTCCGATGCTGCTGCTGCGGCGGCGGCGATCGCGGAGATCTCCGAGGTCATCACCCGCATCGACGGTCTGCAGGCCACCATCGCAGCAGCTGTGGAGGAGCAGTCAGCTACCACCAACGAGATGGTGCGCAACGTCACCGAGGTCTCGGCCGGCGCCGGCGAGATCACAGCCAACATGTCCGGCATCGCCACCGGCGTGGACCAGTCGGCCACCTCCGCCCAGCAGACCGCAACGACCAGCCAGGACGTCTCCCGCGTGGCGGGCGACCTGCAAGACCTGGTGGCCGGCTTCCGGTACTGACCTGCACATCGGTGGCCCGGGTGGATACCAGGTCCGACCAGCCCGATGAGGTCCATGCGTGCGGCACAGCTGTCGACGCGGTCGCCTGACCGCGAGTGGCGACAAGATGCCGGCCCGGAGCTGGCAGGCACGGGGCGGGCTGTCTCTGAGTGCTTCCAGCCCCTCTCACGCACCGCCGATAAGCGTTCTTACGACACTTCTCGGCGTCGCGGTCGAAGCTCAGCCGTCGGAGGACCTCAGCACCGCGACGTAGGCGTCCGCGATCCGGAGGACGTCGAGCACGGCCTCGGCGGTGACGTCGACTGCGGGTGCGTCCCACCACACGTCCTCGGTGGCCCCACGGCTCAGTTCTCGACATCGCCGGTTCTCCCCGGCGGTGAGTTCCTCGGTGTGGGTGAGGGTGCCCAGCACACCGCGCAGCGCACGGCCACCCGCTCCCTGCTGCGCCGGCAGCACGGCGGCGGCGGCGTCGAGCCAGGCGTGCTCCTCGCCGGGCGACGTCTCGACCTCGTGGGCGAGGAGGGAGTCGAGGAACGTGTGGGCAGCCCACCAGGCGGGGTGGACCTGCTCGTGGTCGTCGAACGGCAGGGCCAGCGCCCGCGCCACCAACCGGTCCGCGCGCTCCTGGTCACCGCGGCCGAGGGCGACGAAGGCCTTGCCGAGGAGGTTCTCCGCTGACGCCTGCAGCCGGCGGCTCTCATCAGCGCCCTCGGCGCTGCCGAGAACGGCCAAGCCGAAGGCGCTGCCGGAGGTGTCGGGGAGGAACTCGCTCACGAACGGGAGGCTAGCGAGGCGGCGCCCAGGTACCCAGGAGGTCGCGCAGCACGTCGGGGTCGACCTCTGAGTCGGCGTCGAACCCTGCGAGCTGGTGTGTAGCTGGCTGGGGCCAACGTCAGCGAGCTCCCGAAGCGATGTCAGCCAGCTCTACCCCCTCAAATCGTGAAAGCCGGTATCTACCGAACAGCGCTAGCGCTTGGACGGCTAGTCGAACTTCAACAAGTACCGCGCCGCACCTTGTTATTTCGACTTATGACTTAGGAGCATGCCATGATGCAGGGCATGGCTAAAAAGACGCAGGTTGTGCTGACCGATGACATTGACGGATCGGAAGCGACGCAGACTCTCACCTTCGCTTTCCAGGGCGTCTCGTATGAGATCGACTTGAACGACGACCATGCGTCGGCGTTGGAGGAGTCCTTTCACGACTGGATCGAATCAGCCCGGAAGGTGACCGGCTCCCGGGGTACTAAGCCTCAGCGCAGCAGTGTCAGCGCTGGTACGTCTGGTGGTGGCCGTGACCTGAACGAGGTCCGTGCGTGGCTGCGTTCTAACGGCCACAAGGTCGCCGACCGTGGTCGCGTCTCGCAGACGCTGCTGGAGGAGTACGACAAGGCCCACTGACCCGCCGCACCGCCCACGGGTGGGGCAACGGTGCACCTTCATCCGCAGGCCGCCGCGGCCGCCGGCCAGCGGGCCGCTCAACGCGCAGGTACGCCGGGGTGAGCGGGGCTCACAGCCCCAGCAGGGTGGCGGCGTTGTCGGTCCAGGCCTGCTGGACCCGCACGTAGGTGCCCAGGGTCGCCAAGGAGCGGTGGCGTGTCTGGTGGGCGATGGCCCGGTCAGAGGCCCCGCGTAGGTGGGCGTAGGTGACAAACCCCGCCCGCAGGCTGTGCGCGGAGTAGGTGGTGGCGTCCAGGCCGGCGCGGGTGATCGCGGCCTGGACGAGGGTGTTGACGGACTCTGGGTGTAGCGCCTTGTCGGTGGCGCGGTTGTTCTTGCCCACCCCTCGGAAGACGGGCCCTTCCACGACGCCGGCTAGTGACATCCACCGGTGCAGGGCGGTGACCGGGCACCGGTCGGGGTTGCCGGCGCGGGGTAGGACGACCAGCTCGGTGCTTTCCCCGGTCTGGTTGGTCTTCGAGCGCGGCAAGGTCAGGACCAGACCGTTGGCGTGCTCCTCGACGTCCTCCACCCGAAGCGCCGCGAGCTCACTGCGGCGCAGCGCCGCGACGAAGCCCACCAGCAGCAGGGCACGGTCGCGGGCCCCGGCCAGGTCCGGCTCGCTGGCGCGGCCCTTGGTCTTCCACACCTTGGTGGGCGGGCAGGCGTCGACGACGTCGAAGAGCTCCGGCGGCATGAGAGGGGCGGACTGCTCCGGGGGTGCGCCGTGGGTGCGGCGGATGCCTTCCCAGACGGCCACGACGCGGGCGTTGCGGGTGGGGTCGGGCAAGTTGCGCAGCTGGTGAGCGAACTTCAACGCCGACAGCCGCCGACTCATGGTCCCGACCTTCGCGCCGGCGTGGGCGAGGTCGGTGAGGTAGCCGGTCACGGTCGCCGCTGCCGCCGGCAACGGCTGCACACCACGCCCA